>Ga0137399_10000943_pt1 | contig 12681 bp, 11 predicted proteins | sample czorhiz316metaG_FD_104810 | JGI IMG/M metagenome (GOLD analysis project Ga0137399, IMG submission 104810) | Vadose zone soil microbial communities from Angelo Coast Range Reserve, California, USA - czorhiz3.16 metaG | ecosystem: Environmental > Terrestrial > Soil > Vadose zone | place: USA...
AGTTTGTTGCGGAGAACGCCTCCCTCGCCGCGAACCGCCTCGGTGACCAGAATCCCCTGCACGCCGGGAGGCCACACCATGCCTGTGGGATGAAACTGCACAAATTCCATATCCATCAACTCGGCGCCAGCACCGTAGGCCAGCGCCATCCCGTCGCCGGTGTACTCCCACGAATTGGAGGTAATCTTCCACGCTTTACCAATACCGCCTGTGGCCATGACAATCGACTTGGCTCGAAACACCACGAATCTGCCCTGCTCGCGCCAGTAACCAAATGCTCCAGCGACGCGATCGCCATCTTTCAGCAGACAGGTGATCGTGCATTCCATGTAAACGTCGATCCCCAATTGCACGCCGCGGTCTTGCAACGTGCGGATCATTTCTAGGCCCGTACGGTCGCCCACATGACACAGCCGGCGGAATGTGTGACCGCCGAAAGCGCGCTGCAGGATCTGTCCGTCTTCGGTGCGATCAAAAAGCGCTCCCCACTGTTCCAGCTCTCGCACGCGCTCGGGAGCTTCCTGGGCGTGGATCTGGGCCATCCGCCAGTTGTTAATCAGCTTGCCGCCGCGCATGGTGTCGCGAAAATGAGTGCGCCAGTCGTCCGCCGAGTCCACATTGGCCATCGCCGCAGCGATTCCACCCTCAGCCATAACGGTATGCGCTTTCCCGAGGAGCGATTTGCAAACCACTCCCACTTTCGCGCCCTGCGCCAGGGCTCCCAAGGCAGCTCGCAGGCCCGCACCGCCGGCGCCGATGATCAGCACATCGTGGTCGTGAGTTTCGTATTCTGTCGTCACAAGAGTCTCAAGTCGGTGATTGCGCCGCTGGCAACCAGTCGGATATACAGGTCCGTAAGGCCCACCGTGATCAAGCTGATCCAGGCATAAAGCATGTGGCGTTCATTCAAAAGGCTCAACCAGCGCCACGCCTTATGGCGCGAGCCCCCGAAGGCTGCGCAGGAAAAGCAGTCGAGCTTCCCCCCTACGATGTGGCGGAGCGAATGGCAGGATAAGGCGTAAGTCGTCAGCAGGATTACGTTGAACAACATGACGAGAGTGCCGACCCCGACTCCGATTCGCCCATCAAAAAAGAACGCTCGGAACGCGTCACGCCAAAGAAAGATGAGGAAGATGAACCCTGCATACAGAAAGTAGCGATGGAGGTTTTGCAGAATAAACGGAAACCCCGTCTCGCCCCGATAACGGTGCTTCCTGTGCTCGCTGACGGCGCAAGCGGGTGGATCCAGAAAAAAAGCCCGGTAGTACGCCTTTCGATAGTAGTAGCACGTAACCCGGAATCCCAAAGGCCAAATCAAAATCAGCAGCGCCGGAGAGAACGGCCACCATCGATGATGAGGGTCAATGAGCGGCGAATAGAACGGAGAAAGGTACGGCCCCCATTCGTAGTAGTTCCCTTCGAAGGCCCGCAGGGTGGCATAAATGCCGAATGCACCGAGCAGAAAAATTACGGGCAACAACTCAAGCCACCACGCATCCCGCCGCATGGTGCCGCCGAGATGGCCTACACCTGTGGTTGAACCTGCCGGCATAGAAGCACCGCCTAGTGGTACATACAATCAACAAACCATTTTTCCAGATTGCCGGCTTTTGTCGATATCAGTGCGATCCTGATAAGCGACAATGTCGCGTCCCCGGTCTGCCGGACTGCTTTTTAGGCCCGTGCCTTTGCGCCAATCGATGTTAACGAACTTCGACTCATGCAAAAGGTCATACCTGAACCGCCCAACATCAGTGTCGGAGAGGTGGTTGAAGTTGAGGTCTTTCATTCTGCACCATGAGCGGTGCGAATTTTATCACCTGCTTTGGTTGGCTAGGCTCCCCTCCGCAAATCACTTAAAATCAGTGGGCTGGCTTTCCATAGACTTAGGTGCACTTGGAATGCTGTTGGTGTCGCATTAAGTCCTTGTATTGACGCTTGCAATCGGCTTCGAATCCCACTCTCTCCGTCAGTATCTTGTTGATTTTTATACGCTTAAGCGACGCGCTGACGTCCATTAACGTGCGATCGCTTGCCGTACGACTCTTCCATGGGCTTCCCGCATGGAGTCCATCATCCCCCCATCATAATTGTCTCCCAACCACGCCCTATGGGTACGGTGATGCGCATGCCAGCCGATGGGTCCTAACCCGGCTTTGACTGCGGGCTGGCTCAGATGGTTGTGCTGTATGTTCCCGAGCGCATGGCTTCTCTCCGGCCATGAAGGATGATGCAAACAGGAAGTCCGATTCGGACGAAAACTCAGTTCTCCGCCTCCACTCGAAAATCACCTCCGCTAATGCTGGATCCAGCAGCAGGGCCTTCCGAGTATTCCGTCTTCACATCGTCCAGACGGCCCGCAACGATAGCCCGGCGAATATAGACTGAGGTTTTGCAATCAAAATCGCTCCACTTTAGGGCAACCAGCTCCGAACACCTCACGCCGGTGCAGAGGGCCAGAATTACCATGATGCGACAGGGTTCCCGGTTGACCGCAACGATGAGGCGCGAGAACTGCTTGGGAGTGAGAATTCGCGGTTTCCTTCTCCGCTTCGAGCAGCCCTCCATTCGCACCAGAGACAGAGGAGTGCGGTCCGTGGGCAGGTACTCCCAGTATTGCGGCTACAGCACTGAGTGTTCTTCTAGGAGAACGAAAGATTCAGCGGGCTCCCCTGAATGGCTATTGGAAGCTGAACGTCTGAATGACTTGCGATCGAGTCATGGTTAGTGATCTTTGACAAGTCGTTCATACAGTTGTCATCCTCCAGTTAAGCAACACCGTTCACACCCTCAGCGAGCAGTTCACTCCTGCGGCGGACCAGTGGCACCGGCGAGGTCTTGCGGCTTGATCTTATCGACGTTGAATCTAGTAATGCGCTCGCGCATTGTCTTGAAGACTTCTTCGAGCGGGGGCGGCTCGCCAGCACTCCAGCGCAGGGGATTGATGCGCGCAACTACGAACGAGCGCAGATAGGGGCTGACCAGACCGTGCTCCTTCAGCTTCTTGACGACTGCAGCAACTCTCTGCTCTAGATCGAGAACCATCGTGGCGCGCCTCTCATGAATCTTGAGCGTTGCGCGAAGAGGGTCAGCGGAAAACGTTTCAAGCCTCCGTAAGATCGAATGGTAGGCCCCGCCTCCGAAGCGGGGCGCACGCTCATAGCAAATGCCAAGCGTCACAAGTGCCGGCTCCTCGAGATAGAAAGAAAAGTTTGATTCGGGCAGCGACGCATCTTCCTCCACCAGGCCCCGGTAAATGCGAATGACTTCCAGCGATCGCTCCTTCAAGTTATGGGCCTTTTCGGTGTTCAGGGCGAGAATCTGCCAGGCTACCTCGCGCTCGACTACGATCAGGGCGGCAATCGACTTGGCTCCAAGGCGACGCATTGCCGCCAGCCTGTGACGACCGTTCGGAGTCCAGAAACCTTCTTTCGGAGCGACAACGGCAATGACAGGATCGAGATAGCGGCCTGTCTTGGTGATCACGTCAGCCAAGCGCTTGTGATGGGTATCGGAAAGATCGCGTTGAAATGGTGTGGGCTCGATGGCGTCAATTGGCAGAACCGCAAGCAATACTGGATGGCCGCCGAGAGGTTCCTTGTAGATCGCGATGACCTGGCCGTCAACTTTCTCGACCGCGGCTGCAGCCTCAGCCGCAGCGCCGTCCAGTTCTTTCAGATAGCACTGGGCAGGCGTCAGGCCTTTGGTGCCGGGTTTAGCCTTGCGAGAACGACGCCGGGCCGGAGCGCGTTTGACCATCTCATCACATTCTAAAGGAATGCCGGAAAGTCGACCAAGTCACCAAGTCGTCCTAACCTTACCGAATTCGCTTCTTGTGGAAGGGAGAGTAGTGCTCGGACCAGCCCAGGGGTGGACCTTACGTGCGCGGCCCGATTGAACCGACTGATTTGAATGGGGCCGAGGTTTCAGAAAATCCTCATAGAGTTACGGCTTGACCCTCTAGACCGCCTTTACATACACTAAAGCACTTTTAGACGGAGGAATTGGCTGTGGGATGTGGAATCGTAAGAATTCCCAAATTCCGATTACAGGGCACAAAGCCTGTGGGCCGAACTCACGGAATTGCATTGCCAGCATTCATTCATAATGTCCAGTACCACTATACGGCGTCCAAGTGTATTCCGATGGTCTCATCGACTGCTGGGGGTGCGTAGATGCGGATATGTTCCGCCGAAAAATTGAGCAAGGCTGGATTGCGTACCCTCCGACACGTGCTGTGGTAAGCATCTTCAATCTAGGAGTGGCCACTGTGGGTAGCTGCCATTGGCAATGCACGACCGCAGAGTTGCTCAAGCAAGTCGACACCATCAAAGCTCTAAACCCAAGTCGAAGCGGACTTTTGGACATGGAGACAAGTCTAAGATTCCATTCGAGCTGCAGTATAAGCAACCAGCATATGGAAAGCCATACCTGGTGGATGCGGCCAACACCGAAATCGATGGCGATTCGATGCCGGTGTTCGTTTCCACTGGATCAGAGACCCATCTTTCGCATTGGTTTGTATACGCCGATGGTTCCAGCCGGGTCGGTTGCACCTCGCCCTTGTCATCGCTAGGCGAAATAGCAAAAAGGTTTGACGGCGGCGATTTAGGCACCTCCGTTCCAAACGGGACGCGTATAAGCGTGAAAGGCGTTGGAAGCTTTGAGGTTCACAAACCTCGTGGAGCGTGAAGCACATAGAACGCGTTCGCGAAGCGTTGGACACGCTCGCCATACTGAAGGGAGGTAGAGGGGCCGTTCAAGAGTGCATGAATCGTTTTAGAGAATATCAAAGTGCGCCTAGAACAGAAAGGACCGGGCGACTCGTCGTTGCCCGACTGGGTTCATCTTCAAATGCGATCAACCGCTGCGCGGATTAAGGCACTGAAACCCGGTAAATGTTGCGGAGAGTGTTAACTTTCGTGAACGCATAGATGGATGGATTCGGCCCGGGGAAAGCGCCTTCCCGCGGAATCAGCCGCGTGCCGGGCAAGGCAGCTACATCGTCCTCTGATCGAAATCCGGTGGTGGGTATGGGCGGCAGCATCTCGCCCCGGCGCAGAGGGATCGCATAAACAGATTCGCGGAACTTTAGATAAAGGAATTTCCCGCCCACGGACCAACTCACAGCGGGCGGCACGACGCGCTCGACACCGTTGCCGCTGGCGCATACTCCGCACAACAGCCTGGCGGCACCGCCGCTGACTGGGTACACCATCGCCGGCCAGGTCATCTTGTTCGGTGAACCCGGTATTGCCAGCCATCTTCCATCCGGAGAAACACTAAACAGGGCCGCTGGGGAGTCGATTTGCAATATCTTCTTTAGTTCGCTGCCGTCTTCTCTGACGCGGTAAGCGGTCTTTCCTTCCTGGCTCGCGAATAGAACGTAGTCGCCCGCCGCAAAGTACACTCTCGAAGCGTCCATAGCCGTGACCTGCTGCGGCGCGGAACGGCCATCGAGTGCCGCCACCCAAACCGGTGAGCGCCCGGCATCGTCCGACGCAACAAACACCACACGCCTGCCGTCGGCCGAAATGGAATAGTGCAGCATCAAGAAATCAGCGAGCAGTCGCTGGCGCTGCCCTGACCCCAAGTCCACGGCCCAGAGTTCGCCGGCCATGTAGTGCCGTGCTGTTCCAGCCCGCAGCAGGTAATACAGCTTCTTGCCATCGGGAGCAATCGAAGGAAGAAAACCGTAGCCTTCCGAAGTGATCTGCCGGTCGCCACGCGAATCATGGAACCAAAGCGTGCTCTGGCTGCTGCCGATGGACGTAACGAAGAAGCGACCGTCGCGGGCCAATTCAATTCCTTCTTCTTGCGTCGCGCCCGCCGTTATCTGCTGCGGAATGCCATCCGGAAATCGCTGCCGCCAAATGTGAAATCCATTCCCCGTATCGGCCGAGAAATACATCCACTTCCCGTCCGGAGACCACGCAGCGTCGGTACACTGCGCTGCCGCCGGGCCAACCGGTTTGCCCGCAGAGCTGCCATCGAACGGGGTCAGCCGACAGGGCAACCATATCCCCCGGTCCATCTCCACGATCAGCACCTGCTTCCCGTCAGGCGAGGGATACGAGCGGTGGGCCATGCCTGTCTCCGGCGGCATATAAACAAGGTGTTTATTGAGACGGCTCGTTGTTGAGGAAACGATCGCCATCTGCTCGCCCCGGCCGGTCAGCTCGGAAAACAAGAGCTGAGAATGTCTGTCTCCCTTTTCTATCCAGCTAAGTCCGGAAGCATTGGTCACCAATAGGCTCGGCTCGCCACCCAGTACGGGTACCACCCACGTATCAAATCCTGATCCCGGCTTGCTGGCGGCGTATGCAATGAGCGTCCCGTCCGGCGAGAACTTCGGGCTTCCTCTCTTTACCAGTTCGTCGTGCGTCAGTTGCACCGGCTGGCCGTCAGGCAGAAGTTTGACGTAGATCTGGCCCGGTCCTCCGAACGTGTATTCGCTGCGGATGAAAGCCAGTATGCGGCCGTCGGGAGAAAGCGCGGGGCCAACGGCCGAGTCGGTGAAATTGGTGAGCGGCGTGTACTGCAGAACCGCCGGGCCGGTTGACCGATAGAGCCGCCATATGATCAGCGCACTGCTGGCAGCCAATAACAACAGAAGCGCGAAAGCTCGTATCGCCGTGCGTCTCAGCGCCCTGTTCCCTGCGGCGGATGATGGGAAGAGCCGTTTGCCTCGAACTTCCAGCGCCGCCGCCATTGCTGCAGCTTGGCCGTTCCCGTTCTGCCCCGTGAGTGGCTCGATAATGAACCTTTCGGCGCCGCGCTCCTTGAGGCCGGGGTCTTTTCCGTGATGCTCCCGGATGGGAATGGCGAACCGGTATCCACGCCGCGGGATGGTTACGATGTAGTCGGATTCATCGCCATTGCTGCATAACGCCTTGCGCAGCACCGAGATCGCGTTCGTCAAGTTTCCTTCCTCGACGAAAACGTCACCCCACACAGCCTTCATCAGCTCTTCGCGCCCGATGGGCGCTTGCCCGCTCTTGAGCAGCGCAAGCAGCACATCGAACACTTTCGGGGGCAGCGGTACCACTTCGCCACGCCGCATCAAAGTGCCAACCTCAGCATCGGCCGTGAACGGGCCGAATTCGTAGCGCATCCGCTCTCGCAGGCGCAGCTTGGGCACAGCACTCATAGCTACTACTGGTAACGTTAGTTATTTTGGTCCGCTAGAGAGAGGGCATAACTATAGCACTTTCATCACGTTGGCTCATAGAGAAATCGTTGACATCAAAATTGAGCTTTTCTGCAGGACTTTTCTTCCGCCCCTTCCTATCCTGCTGCGGCCAGAAAGCAACCCGCTGCGCGAAGCCGCTGTGTCGTAGGCCAACCGTTGGCCGGCGCCGCCACAGAGGTTAGCTCGGTCACCACGAGGGAGGCCGCCATCATCTCGGCCACAAGTAGAACAAAGCATCAGGAGACAACTGTCGTGAAAATAAGGATCGCTTTCGCACTTGGGATCGCAATTCTCCTTCTGGCCTTCGCTCAACGCCAGCACACCATGGCGGCCGCGCTTTCCGAACCCCGGCAAGCCAGATCGGGCCCGCTCGCTTATGCCATCGCGCCGACGCCAGGTTACTCGGCCACCAATTTCGGCCTGCTGGATATCGGTACCGGAACCTTTCATCCGATTTCCACCACCCCCACACTCGCCTCTGGAATCGCGAAAGACGCGCGCAGCAGGCTGTATTTCCTGGATTCGAACGGCGATATCTATCAGATCAATCCGGGGAACGGGAAAGTGGCCAAACTTGGCCCGAGCGGGATCACGGCCAGCCTGCCAGTCGCACTTGTCGGCATGGCCGATGGCACGCTGTACGCGATGGACGTCCAGAACAATCTTTACCGCGTCAACGCCGAGACCGGCGCGGCCACCTTTGTGGGAGCAACCGGCATCGCGGGGTACAATCCGTTCACGCAGGCTTACTCCTCGTCATTGGCCGCCGATTGCCAATACCTCTATTACATCCAAGGCGTTTATGGCAACTATCCCATCTGGGCCCAATTCCCAACCCTATGGCGAATCCATCCGGACACAGCGCAGGCGGACCTGATCGGCCCAATCACGCCCACCTTGCCTTTCTTCGGAGCCGGATTCGTTGACGGCAAGTTGCTCGAATTCAGTTTTGACGAGACGTCCAGAGGCGGTCCCGGCCCGAAGACTTATCGGGTTAACGTGACCAGCGGTGCCGCCACGTTCGTCTCCAATTTGAACGTTCCCTCGGTCTATGGCGCCGCTCCGCTCGGCGAAGGCAATGGTTGTGATTGCAGCACGGATCGGCATGAATCAGAACGCTGAAGCTGTGCACAAAATGGGGGGTACTCCGGTACTCCCCCCGACCTAGGTAGGGAGATCAGCGACCCGACATTGTTCCAGGCCATGGCGAAGTTTTGCACGATAAAACATATATCTATTTCTTGATTGGCCTGTTCGGGACCGTGGTGAGAGATGTGAATGAACAACTCTCTAGAGATGCCTATGCAAAGCTCGAAGACGTGCAGAAGGCAATTGACTTGACGCCATTCCTAAAAAAGGTCGACAGCCAGGAGAAGTTTACCGCTGGATTTTTCAAATACGCTACGGCCAAGCTTATTGAACTAGCCTATTACGAGGCCAAGAATGACAATCCCCTCCAGCGTAAAAAACACGAGTTCGTTCGTGAGGAGACGCTCGGAAACAACACAAGGCACGCCGGCAGAACCCGGCGTTTGGCTGTGGCTTTTGATTAGTTAGGGGAGCAAAGGATCAGCCATTGCAAGCCGCAGCAATAAAGCGAGCCGAACTCCTGGCGTTGGGCTTCACGTTCGACGGATTCCGAGCGAGTAGTCGGCTACTCGGAAGCTATCACCAGCTCAGGGGAAGGTGGGAAACCATGTTGGGACTGGCGTCGACCAAGGAAGTATGCTCCATCAGTTCAACCAGCGAGTTTGATACCGGCTGACAGCGAGTTGGCGACCATGAAAAACAGTCTCCTGGCGCTAGTGATGGGACTTGCGATGAATGCGTGCACGTCAGGGCAAGCGCCGACGACAGCGGTCGTGGAGTTGAAGCCCTTCCCTTGGATAGCCTGGAAGGGGTACGTGCGACAACCGGGTCTAGCTTCGACCCGAAGATCTCGGCGGATGGAAAGGGTTCTTTGCGAGTCGACGCCAAGGAACCGATAACGGTGCCACTTTTTGAGATCACCGACGTGGGCGTCGAAAATGCGACCCTGATCTACCAGGCCAGCTTGCAGTCGGAGAACCTGGATGGAAAGGCCTTTTTGGAGATGTGGGTCCGCCTTCCTGGCAAGGGAGAGTTCTTCTCCCGCGGGCTGGATCACCCAATCACGGGCACCATGAGCTGGATGACTGTCGCGACCCCTTTTTTCCTGCAGGCAGGGCAAATGCCGGATCTGATCCGGCTCAACCTGGTGGTACAGGGAAAGGGTCGAGTCTGGATTGATGACGTACACCTAATCCGGGGATCGTTGCCCAGCCGCTGATAACGGTCTGTTTACAACAGCGGTCAAACTCTCAGTGTTTCGAAAGCCCGTTATGCGTCCAGTGGCTGCCCTTGCTACGAAAGTAGCAACATTCCTTCCGGGTGGCCCGTCACTCGCGCGGAGGGCCTATCCTTTGTCGCCAGCAAAAACTATAAAGCAATCTGGTTTTCAGTTCTGTGCTGGCCGAAGAACGTCATGGTTGACCAAACGTCGCCGCCACGATCCGGCTCTCAGGTCCCCTTTGGGCAAGGTCTAAGGGGCTGATCCATAAGTTCGGTGCGGTTTGCGGCTGAACCTTCAATGCGCGAGGCGGACGCTCGGACCCAGAACACCGATGAATGCAATCGCGATGGCACAAGCCGCCACGATTAACGGCCAGCTCTTGTGAATCGGAATTGGTTCTGCAGGTGGTCCGTAAGGAATCAGCGTTCCGCGGTTGAGCCAGTCGGTGGCCCACATCAATCCTGAGGTGCCACCGAAGGTCGATGCCGCCGCGGAGATCAGAATCAGGATCATTCCTTTGGGATTCAGCGCACCGGCTATACACATCAAAATTCCACCGGCAAAATATGGGATCGCCGAGAGGCGCACCGCGCGCTGATAGCGTTGCTCTTTGTTGCTGCCGATCAGGGGACGCAATTCGAGTAGACTAATGCGCGCGGCGAGCAGATAAGTAACAGCACCGAAGATCGTCAGGCCTATTCGCCAGAGCCACTGAGGGCCGAGGCCTTGAATAAAGGCGCCCCAATCACCAATGCCGCCGATGCCAGAGAACAGGAAATATCCTGTGGCGGTGAAAAGATTCACCGTCATGGAGATCCAGAAGAAGTATTTCAATCGTGGATAACGGGGGCCGGTGAGGCGTCCGAGGACAAAGAGTACCGCTCCCGCGAGTAAGTTCACTAGCGTGCCACCAGCCATTACAAGGCGGCTGTCCAGGCTGCATTCGAAGTGGACCGACGAAAGCACGAGAGGCTTGGCTCCGACCAAAAAGACAAGCGCCGCCGTGGCCCATGCCTTCATGTAAGACGTTCCCGAGCATGTAGGCGAGGATGCCGATTGAGCCCACGGTGAATGCGTGAGGCAGGGCAACCGTGTCGATTTCGGCTTCTTGCTTCGTGGCAGTTTGCATTTGCGCGACAAGGTAACACGAAGGATAGAGAATAGGACAGGTTGCAGCAACGACGGCTTCGTCTCAGCAGCTCTAGAGTGCCGCAGTTTAGCGGAGCAGAATTCCCACAATTTCAAGTTCAGAATTCAACGGGCAGTACACGGCGGTGTGGTCACACACATGGGATGTGGGCGACCCGCAGAAGCGGCCCCAGTCCGGATTCCGATTCAAGCCGCCATGCGATGCCCCGAGAGGGGCAACATAACTTCCGGGTGGCCCGTGATTCGGGAGGAAGCGCTGACTTTGGTTGTGATTGAAAGAACATTCGTGTGTAGCTGGGTAGGCAACTGCCTGGACACTTGTCAGGCTACTGCAGGTTCGCGTATTCCGCCGTGGCTTGTTTCAGGATGGGGATGTCGGGATCAGCATCTTTCCACAAAGTAAGAAAATTCTGGTATGCGGTGCGACTCTTTGCGGAATCACCTTGTAGGGCATAAGCGCGGGCCAGACCAAGGTGGGCCAAGGCACCCACCAGGTTTTCCTGCACGATGCCGGGATGATCAACAATCTTTTGGAATTCTGTGGCTGCGGCAGGGCCGTTGTGCAGCACCAGGTAGGTCTGCCCCCGCAGGTAGATTGGATCCAATAACTCCGCTGCACCCGGTTCATAGGGACTTGTCACCTTCGGTAACAGCTCGAGCGCTTTGTGCGCATTTCCACGGTGCAGTTCCATAGCGGCACGGATCGTGGGCAGAGCACAGCGTTGCACCCGCGTGTTTAGCGGAAACTTCTGGTTCAGTTCGGTACTGAGAACCTCTGCGTGAGTGGTATCACCTGCCAACGCAAGAGCAAGCGCCAACGCGGACGTGACCCAACTGTTGCGTTTCACGGACGACTTCAGAGCAGTCTCAGCACCTGCCCGTGCCTGTTGTGGATCGCCGAAGTATGCCTCCATCAGACTTGCATCAGCGCGGTGGCCGGCAGCCCTCTGTGCTGCGCCAGCACTTTCAGCCAACTCCACCTTCCTTCGTAGCAACTCCCGCACTCTCCTGCGCCGTCCGTGGTAAGCCTCCATGTAGGTATCGAGGAACAGCAGGTATTCCGCCACTGGCTTGCCTGTGGCATTCGCGGTTAGGCGCTCCTTCTCCACCGCATCACCCCTCAGCAAGGCCAACTGGTACCTGCTCCCGAGCGTTTCAACCTTGTGTTCATCAGCCTGCTTGAGGACTGCTTCCGCCTCCGCTAAACGATTGAGATTGAGATATGAACCGGCGAGATCGCCATAGATTTCCTCGTTGCTCTGGTCCAGCAGCAGCTCCTCGCGAGCCTCCTTGAGCGCCCTTTCGTATTTACCGAGTTCGGCGTAGACGGCTACTAGGTTGGTGTGTGGCACCCAGTCGCGTGGATAGATCTGCCGCCACAATTCATACAACTGAACCGCTTTCTCCAGCTCTCCGGTTACGTAGTGGTAATAGTGAGACTCAAGGTACAATCGTTCCCGCTGGCTCACCTTCTCTCGCAGCTCGTATCCTTTGCGCGTGTTCTCGACTGACAAAACCCCTTCGCCGACTTCGGCATATGCGGTCCCCAAGCGGCCGTAGGCCATGGCGAACTTTGGGTCCAGCTCTATCGCCCGCTGGAAAAACGGAAGCGCGCCATCTACTCCCTTGGCAAACCAAATCTTCAGCCCTAAGCTGTAGGCCTGCAGGGCCTCGAGCGACGACGTACTCGCCCGCTCCACCGGCGCATCATACCCTTGAATCGTGACCAGCGATTCGCCCAACTTCTCTCGCATCTTCGTGGCCGCGTCCCCCAATGCCCTGAGCACGTGCTCCCTCCGGTCGGCCTCCATCTGCTCGCCACCCAGCCCGTCTCCCGTGTGGCAGTTGAACGCGTTCAGCCCGATGACGTAGTGAGCGCCAAGGCTGGCGATCGAGCCGGTCAAAACTGCCTTGCCACCCATTCGCTGGCAAAGCTCCCGAGCGATGTCCGGGGTCAGCCCCTCCTCCTTTGGGCGCCCCATCAAACCTAACTCTTCGCTCACCTTCTGGGCTGACAGGATGTTTAGAA
>Ga0137399_10000945_pt1 | contig 12667 bp, 10 predicted proteins | sample czorhiz316metaG_FD_104810 | JGI IMG/M metagenome (GOLD analysis project Ga0137399, IMG submission 104810) | Vadose zone soil microbial communities from Angelo Coast Range Reserve, California, USA - czorhiz3.16 metaG | ecosystem: Environmental > Terrestrial > Soil > Vadose zone | place: USA...
CGGAGTAAACTTGAGCTGGCGCGCCAGCAGATACATCGAAGCTCCGATGATGAGAAACGGCACGATCAACCAGGCCATGTCGACGCCGAAAAAGAGAATTTTGGCAATCGGGAGAACGACATACGCGTGGAAATAGTTGACTTCACGGGGAAAAATGAGGGCGCCGAAGACGGGCATGCCGCTGAAGATATATGGAATCCAAAGGGGCTCCACGTGCTCAGTCTGATCGATGTGCCCTATGGCCTTGAACCATGCCTGAGCGGCCGCGGTGTCGCCTGAATCGGAAAAGATCATGTTATTGAAGACGATCCCGTTAAAGACCAGGATCAACATGACATACAACGCTCCGATGCAGATCAGATCCCTCCGGGCCGCCGGGAGCTTATCGAACCATGACACCTCTCCCGGCCGGGAGGAACCTTCGCGCCCTTGCGTCCTGTTTTTTTTGCTCATAGTTTCTCCTTCTCTTAGTTGATGCCGTTGCCGCATCCGAGTTCACGTACCTTCCCGCTGCCCTTGATACGGCCAAAAAATTACCTCCGGACGTCAAAACGACGAACCATACCCTGAAGCGTGGACCTCATGCTGTTTCCTCTCCGATCAATCGGTAGACCCTCTTCACTCCGCCCAGACGTTTCGGTAGACCTTTCCCAGACGCTGGACCACCCTTTCCCATGAATACCCTTCCCGCATTGCGTCCCACCCCCTCCTTCCCATCAGATCCGCTCGATGACGATTTTCGAACAGCGCGCCGATATGATCGGCCAGGCGTTGGGAAGTGTCTCCAACGAGCGCAGTCTCGTTGTTCATGCCTTCTATCCCTTCTATCCCGAGTTTGGTGGTCACAACCGGGATGCCCTGCCCCATCGCGTGGAGGATCTTTACCTTGACTCCTCCCCCCGAGCGGAGGGGAGCAACGAACAGGCTCGCCTTGCGGAGATAACCGACCACATCATCGACGAACCCGAGAATTTCAATCCGGGGCGTGTTTGCGGCCATCATCTTCAATTCAGACGGAGGATTCGAGCCGATGATGTAAAGCTTCGATTCGGGATACCTTCGCAGTACCAGCGGAAGTATTTCCCCGACGAGCCACAACGCCGCTTCCCTGTTCGGCCGGTGAGAAAAGGTTCCCACGAAGAGAAGGGATTGAGGTTCCCTTGCACTGTACAGGGGGACTCGATCCGCAACATCGACACCTCGCGGGAGGTAGCTGATCTTCGAGGTCCATGTCGACGTGAGCCATTGAAGGAGCATGCTGTCCTGCTCGGTGACACAGAGGACGTGGTCGAACCGCCCCGTGACGTTCCGCTCGAAGGATACCCAGCGGCACCACTCGACAAAGAGCAGGCCCCTGCCGATGATAAACGGGCTTGATTTGTACCTCCGGTACGCCGGGCGGAACGCGACATCGTGCGCCTGCAGGATTTTCTTGCCGCTCCTGGAGGCCCCGAAATATTGAGCCATCTGGACCATCTCGAACTGAACGATATCATACTGTGTCTCACCTGTGACCCGCTCAATGAGACGTGCCATTCGAGGATGATAGAATTTGCTGACATAGTAGGGCTGCCAGAGGATGAGACTCCGGAAAAACTGAATGAGCCGCGTTGCGACAAGATAGAAATTCCACCATAAGTTCTTTTGCCCCCCCTTCCCCCGCGGGACCGGGTAAAACTTGATGGGAAGCTTCTTGAGATCCTGAGCCAGCTCGAGTTCACGCCTGTCGCAGAATGAAATAAGCGTAATTTCGTTCTCATGCAGCAGCTGGCGAATGAGTCCGTACATGAACGTCCCGGTCCCGTGGCCGGAAAGCGGGTGAGGAAGGTACGGGCTGACGATGAGAATTTTCATTGCCCGGAGAATCGTTCATCCGGAATAAGGCTGTATCGCACGGCATACCATGCAAGCACGAAGTATTTTCTCTTTTCCTCACGGAGACTGCGCGCGGCAATCAGGTACCGAACAAATCGGACGATCATCTGCAGGAAATGCCGCCAGGCATAGAGTAAGCGCGTGCAGAATGAATAGACGGATCCATGGTATTTCTTCAGGAATTTATGATAGCTCGAGAACATCAGCTGGATCTGATACTTTTTCGCGTTACGGTAGGACGCGCCGCCCAGATGGATGACCTTCGCCTCCGGGAGAAAATAAACATTCATCCGGGCCACATGTTTGACCCTGTAACAAAAGTCTGTTTCTTCAGAGTAGGCCCTGAAGAGCTCGTCAAAAAGCCCGATCCGATCGACAAGACTCTTCCGGACCATGATTGCCGCACCCGTTACGTATCCCACCCGGATCGGCCCGGTCATCGTGACGTCGGGATATGCACCGCGCTTCGGAAAGCCCGCATGGGGAAAAAGGTCATTCAAGAACAACGCGTCAAAAAGAGCCTGAAAGAGAGACGGGAAATCTCCGAATGAAACCTGGCTCGATCCATCAGGACTTTTCAACCTGCAACCGCATACGCCCGCGTCCGGTCGATGCTCAAGGAAATCCACGCCGGTATTGATCGGATCTCCTACGAAAAGGGTGTCCGTATTGAGAAGGAAGAGATATCTCCCCCTCGCTATCGCCGCTCCCCGATTATTCGCCCGCGAAAATCCGAGATTCTTTTCGTTGATCAGGAGTCTTACCGTGGGGAATTCTCGACGAACCATATCAACGCTTCCATCCGTTGAGGCGTCGTCCACGACAATGATCTCATGCGGAAGGGTAGGCGAATTCTCTTCCACCGACCGGATTGCCTGCCGAAGGAGATCGCGCACGTTCCAATTCGCGATGACAACCGAGACTTCAGGGTCCCTCATCTGCCTCTGCAGGGAATTATCCATCCTGCGCCGGCGCGCCTGGGATTCTCGTTAATCAATGACTCCCCGGTCAGGCAGGAGGCTGTATCGCACGGCATACCAGGCGGATAAGAGCTCTCGCTTCTTCCTTTGGCGCTCATCACGGGGTGTAAACAGATACCGGAAGAACCGCACGGACATTTTGAAAAAATAACTCCACGCGTACAGCATGCGGGTAGAGAAGGAATAGGTCGAGCCGTGATATTTTTTCAGGAATTTGTCATACCCTGCATACATCAGTCGGACCTGGTACTCCGGAGCAGCCCGGTACGACATGCCGCCCAGATGCATGATCTCGGCTTGCGGCAAGAAATACACCTTCTTATTCAAAACATGTCTGACTCTGTAACAAAAATCCGTTTCTTCGGTGTAGGCGATATACAATTCATCAAACAACCCGATCTCGTCGATCACCTCTTTTCGGATCATGATCGCCGCCCCCGTGACGTAGTCCACCTCCATGGGTCCGCCGATCGATTCGTCGGGAATCGCGCCCCGTGAGGGGAGGTGCGCCTTCGGAAAAAGATCGTTCAGAAAGAATGCGTCGACGAGAGCTTGCCCAAATGACGGGAAACTGCCGAATGACACCTGGCTCGAGCCGTCCGGCCCCTTCAACCAGCAGCCGCACACTCCCGCCTCCGGATGCTGTGTCAGGAAATCCATGCAAACTTTCACTGCGTTGTTGAACAGTTGCGTATCGGTGTTGAGCAGAAAAACATATTGCCCTTTTGCGTGTCGGACCCCGATATTATTGGATTTCGCGAATTGAAGATTTCGCTCATTGGCGATGAGCTTGACGTCGGGGAATTCCCTTCGCAGCATATCAACACTGTCATCGGTGGAGCAGTCATCCACCACGATGATTTCGAAAGTCAGACCCCGGGTTTTCTCGCGGACGGAGCGAATTGCATCGCGCAGTATGTCCCGGCCGTTCCAGTTTGCAAAAAGAATCGAGACATCTATCGGCGTCGCGGGCATCGATGATTAATATCCGCGCTTTGAAACCTTGTCGTAATCCGCCTTTATCATGATCTTCACGAGCTCCTCGAATTTCACCTTCGGCGCCCACCCGATTTTCTTCTTGGCTCTCGTTGAATCGCCGATCAGATTATCGACCTCAGTGGGCCGGTAGTACTCCGGATCGATCTCAATAACAGGCTTGCCGGTCTTTCGGGAAACGCCCTTCTCCTTGAGCCCTCGACCCTGCCATTCAATCGGCATATCGAGCTCGCGGAAGGCAATCTCCGCAAATTCACGAACGCTGTGGCTCTCGCCGGTTGCAAGCACGAGATCTTCCGGTTTATCCATCTGGAGCATTCGCCACATACCGTCGCAGTATTCCGGCGCATAACCCCAGTCGCGTTTCGCATTCAGATTTCCCAGACTCATCGTGGACTGTAATCCCTGTTTGATTCTGGAGGCCGACAGCGTGATTTTGCGCGTCACGAACGACTCCCCCCGCCGCGGAGATTCATGATTGAAGAGGATGCCGTTACAGGAAAAAAGATCGTACGCCTCCCGGTAATTGACGACGATCCAATAGCCGTACATTTTGGCAACTCCGTACGGGCTCCTGGGATAGAACGGCGTCTTCTCATTCTGCGGAAACGTCTGGGCCTTTCCGAAGAGCTCGCTCGTCGAGGCCTGATAAAACCTGGTCCTTACTCCCGTTTCCCGGATCGCGTCCAGAAACCGCAATGTCCCTACGGCATCGACCTGTGCCGTGTATTCCGGGATGTCGAAGGAGACCTTGACGTGGCTCTGTGCCGCCAGGTTGTAGATCTCCTGAGGTTCGATTTTTTCGAGAAGGCGGTTGAGGTTGCTCGTATCGGTTACGTCTCCATAATGGAGGTACAGTTTCCTGTTCATGATGCTTGGGTTCTGGATATAGATATGGTCGATACGGCCCCGGTTAAAGGAACTGCTGCGCCGTATGATCCCGTGGACCTCATATCCCTTCTCAATCAGAAGCTCGGCAAGATAGGAACCGTCCTGGCCGGTAATCCCTGTGATGAGTGCTTTTTTCAATGTCAACCTCCGTATTGCAAGAAACTCAGTTTGTCCAGACTTCTATTGGCTGATCAAATCGATGAATGGCTTGGCAGACTCGTCAAACGAAAAGCTTCGCCCCAGCGACAGGGCGTTGTCACTGAACATCCGATAGTCGCTCAAGATTCTGTCGACCGCTTTCTTGATAGTTGCGGGTTTATGGTCGTCAAGCAAGAGGCCGGCGTGCCTCTCCTCGATAAACCCGAAACCCCGAATGCGGGTAGCAATGACGGGCATTCCCACAGAGAGGTAGAAGTACACTTTTCCCGAAGGGGCGGTTTCATAGTTGAACCGGCGCCGCTCAATATCCGGATCGCTGAAATCATATAAGCAGAAGCCGATGCTGTAATTCGCCAGATAATCTCTCAAGTCATGATCCTCGATGTAGGTCTCCGAAAAACTCAAACGTCCCGAGTCGACGAGCGACTTGTACCGGGCGTCCACGAGGCCGCGGATATACGGATGGATCCCCCCTTTGAAATGAACAGTGTATTCAGGGTAGGTCTTGACATATTCAATGAGATAGATCGCACCGAACGGGGCCCAGACGGCTCCATTATAAATGAGGTTCGAAGACGCCTTCGTCCTCCTGACTGGTTCAACGAAATTTGGCGCATTGGGCACCAAAAACCTTAGGACCTCCGAATTGCCGAACAGGTGCTGCAGCCTTTCCTGACTCTGAATCACAACGGATTTGATCCTGGCCGTGTCTATGGAGCCGAGGAGCGGAAGACCGTCATCAACTTCGAGAGAAACAAAATGGCATTCGTAATGAAATCGCTGCGCCCAGTACAATGGAAGAATATCTACGGCGATCAGCTCGTCGAACCCGGCCTTGCGCAGGGGTTTCTTGATGATGCGCGAGAATAGTATCTCTCTGACGGAGAGCCGATTATACACCGGGAACAATGACAGCATCCGCAAGACCTTCGAGACCGGCTTCCAAATGAATCTGTTGACGCGCCGGGCGAACAGGGCGGTTCTTGTTGAATAGAAAATATTCTCAAGTTCAACGCCGTCGAGATGCGGGGTTTTCTCTCCCCAATATTCCTCGAATCCGTAAACCACTCTTACGGCATGGCCGCGCGCACGGAGCAACTTGCAGAGGTTCAGAATTGTCGGAGAGTATGCAAGGTGTCCATAGGGAAAAATTATCAGAATTCTTTTCATCTCACCATGATCTCGGCAAGCTGCGAGAAACCGGTCGTGGGTCTCCAGCCAAGGCTAACGATGCGTCGCGGATTGGATACGAGCGTTTCGTATTCGGGCCGAAAACCCTCGATTTCTTTGACGTGTTTCCGCCAGTCGAGCCCCAGGTGTGAAAAGCAGACATCGATCCAATCCTGGATCGAATGCGCCTCGCCCGAACCAATCACCGCCTCGCAGAATCCATCCTGCTGCAGAAGCGCCATAACTGCCTTCGCGGTGTCCCCGGCAAACGTCCATTCCTTTCGGACGCTGAGTTTCCCGATCTGAAGAATTTCATTCGACCCCTGGCTGACGCGCTTGGCGGCGTCGGCGATTTTCTTGCTGAGATGTGTAGGTTTCCTCAGTGGGCTCTCGTGATGAAAGAAATATCCGACATAGGCATTGACGCCAAGAGTCCGGTAATACCTGGCTGCGTAAACCGACTGGATTCTCGCAACTGCATACGGGCTCTTTGCCTCGAAGGGAGTTTCCTCCGAGATCGGTTTGCCGGCATTTTTAAACTGGACGCCACTGCCTGCTAGAAAGACCTTCGAGGGAACTTTGAGCCGATAGACGGATTCAAGAATGTTCAGGGTACCCGTCGAGATCGCGGCATGATTTTCAAACACGGGATCATGCTGCGTGGTAGAATTCGCGGCAACATGGAAGATGAGGGCGGGTGAGTGCTGCTTCACGACACTGTTGACAAAACCAAAGTCAGCGACGTCCCCGCGGAGAGAACCGCCCGATCGCCCGATGCCGATGGGCTCGATGCCCCGGGTGCGACACTCCTCCCCCAGATAGTAACCGTCCTGACCGGTCGCCCCGAAAATCAGCGCCTTCATCGAGGCGGGCGGCATCAGGATTCCCCTCGATTGAACCGGGACCGGGAATGGCTACTCACGACCGATAATCTCGACCGTCGGCAGCGGGAAAATCATCTTCACCCCTTTGCGCAGCATGTCCCGCTCCCGTTCCAGAAACTCCTCTTTGAAGTGCCACGGCAGTACCAGATAATAATCGGGCTTCATCCCCCTCGACTCTTCTTCGCTGATGATGGGAATATCGGTCCCCAGCGTTCTAGCACCGTGCTTCTCGGGATTCCTGTCTGCGGCGGCGTCGATAATCCGGTTGTCTATTCCGCACCATTGGAGAATCGTGTTCCCCTTGGTCGAGGCGCCATAAACGTGAATCTTCTTCCCCGATTCCTTCTTACCCTTGAGCAGTGCAAATAGGCTTTCCTTGTGCCGGTTGACCCTTTCCTGAAAAGCCCTGTAGGGTTTGTCGGTGCCGATTTCCATCTCACGTTCGTGCTGTCGGAGGGTACTTAGAGCTGTGGCGAACTCGTTTGTCTTTGAGCGTGAACTATCGGCGTGGGTTGCATAACAGCGAATGCTTCCTCCGTTAATCGTATTCAAGGTGGCGTTGACTATTTCCATGCCCGCCTTCTGAACGATGCGTTCGAGAACGGCCAGACTGTAGTACTCGAGGTGTTCGTGACAGATGGTGTCGTATGAATTCATCTCGAGCATCATGGGCATGTACGACATCTCGAAGATCCAGAGGCCATCCGGCGCCAGTAACCGGCTGACTTGCCTGGCAAACTCGACTGGATCTTCAAGATCGTAAAACATCGCGATCGACGTGATAATATTAAATTTCAGTCCGTCGAGGCTCTTTGTAGCCTGAGCGGACGGAAAAACGTCTTGCACAATGATGATGTCATTGCCAACCTCGCGTGCGACGTCGGAAGGATCGATGCCGAACTTCCTAAAGCCGCTCGGATAACACTTCAGGAGAGTCCCGTCATTGCAACCGATATCGAGGACCCTTGCCGCAGGTTTGTTCACCGCCGATACTGCCTCATCGGCGATACTCTTGAGATGACCCCGCATCGTCTGATTTGTCCCGGACCGATACCAATATACCGAGTAGAGAACTTCAGCCGGAACGGACGTCTCCATCTGAAGCAAGCCGCACGCTTTTTCGTCGACCGCAGCATTGCATCTCACGAGCGCCGTGGGAAGCTTTTCCATCGGCGGCAATTCCTTGCCGGGTTTCACGAATGACCCCTGCAGGTATTGCTCGCCCAGGTCGATAACCTTTGTCAGCGCTGTTGATCCGCAAACACGGCAGCTGCTGTGATGGATGAGTTGCATGGCCTGTCCGGAAAAACTCGAAAGGTTAGTGGACGCTGTTCTTGGTCAGATCGCGTACTTTGATCGTCGTGCCATTCTCCAAATCGTAGAGAGGCATGTCTGCGACAAGGTTCACGCTGTCTTCAAAGCTCAGGTACGTGGGGTTCCCATTCTTATCCAATGAATTTCTGAACTGTGCTTTCACATATGCCTCCCGGGGGGTGAGAGGCTTCAAACCGCTTAGGAGATCGTCCCTGACGAAAAAAAGATTAACGCCCGCGCTGTTCGAGCCGACCAGGCTGTACCCTTTCTTCCTCCCCAGCCGGTGTAACGCTGCAATCGACGCACCGCCGTAGAGAAATGAGTAGTGCGCACTTCTTCGATCAAAAGTCTTATCGTACGGCGTAGTCACCGCCCTCTCATGACCCAGCCGGCTGTCATACTCGCAAATGACGATCCTCGGGCTGATACGGGTGATCGCTTCCCAAATCCAGTAATCATTCCCATCGATGTCGATGGATAAAAGTCCGATATCTCCGTTGATGCCATGTTCCACGACGAGTGAGTTGATATTTTCTCTGTCGATGAATGCCCTCGCCGCAAGCAAGTTGTTCCAAAAGTAAATCGGGTCTTGTTTGATTTTCCGGATGTCTTCCTCCGAGGAGTCAATCACCAATCCCGACCAATGATCATGCTGCAGAAGAAACCTTGTGTTCGACTCTTTGTAATCTTGAACGCCGAACTCCACAAAAATCTTGCGTTCGATTTCAATGCTGTGAATCAAGAACTGTATAATGCCGTCCTCTCCCCATTGCGAGTAAACTTTAAACTCATAATCCCGGAGAGATCGTCGATCTGTCAGGTCGGGAAGAATTTGCCGCGCCTCGACTCTGCCTACCGCCTTTTGAAGATCGTCTACTTTTCGAACCAATTCATCGATCTGACTGATTTTTTGCTTAAGACGTCTAAACTTAGTGATCAACCAGCTCATACGCACTATGGCTCAATCATTCCCGCGACTTCAAGTCCGCTATTTGGTCCACATGCCCGTCGTAGTCCGCGAAAGCAGCTTCTTCATCTGGATAGGCCACAGGAAGCAACCGGGGAGAAGCGCTATACATGTTGCCAAAACCACTCCCGTGCCTTTCAATCCGAGGTTCCGCGCGAGTATGATCGAGAGTACGATATTTACCACGGCGACGCTTATCGCCACCCACACTTGCAGCCGTAATTTCCCCGTACTATTGATAAAATACGCAAATATGTTGCTCCAGGCAATTATCAGCACATAGAGACCCATCGAAACCGAGAGCGAAAACGGAATGTGGACACTAGTTCCCACCCAAAATGAATAGACCCGATCGGCCGAGACGGTCATCAAAACCACGACGGCTGCCATCACCAGCCAGAATTTGATCAGCTTCTTATTAGTCCGCTCAATCCACTCGTTGTCCCCCTTCACGTAGGCATCCGTGTAGGCCGTCCAGAACGGAGTCAGTATCATCAGGAAAGCCATCGATGCCACCCCGTAGTATTTATACGCAATATTAAATGGTGTGACCTCCGAAGGACCGAAAAACTGCGTGATGATAATATTCGAACTTGAAAAGATGAACACACCGGCCATCTGAATGATAAAGAATTGGACACCGAGGTTTACCAGTTCCCGCCCATATTCTATCTTGACATACCGGAACGAAGGCATGAACTTGCGGTACTTTCCCTTAAAAAACCAAAAATTTGCCGCCAAAGGAACGATGGTGATATTAAGACTTACGACGAAGCCCAGCCAGAATAGCGAGCCCTGCACGGATTTTGTCAATATATAAACGACGATGAGCGAAAGCACGTTCGACACAACTTCCAGTGCGCTGTTCATTGCCGGTCTTTGTACCGCGATGAGGATGGTGCCTATCAATGCAAAGACCAATCGCAGGCAGAAAAAAGTGAATACGATTTTGGCCAGCGAAGCCAATTCCGCTTCCATGTCGGGGGGGGTGTTCAGGATCGCGGCCCAGTGCAACATCGGGTTCACCAGCCAAAAAACCCCGATCGCCAGAGCCATCAATAGACCGATAAACGCATAGCTTGTGCTTACATAGGATCGCGCCAGATCGTCATCACCGGTGGCCACCGCCTCGGCAAACTTGTTCCGCAGCCCTGTGCCCAGCCCGATGTCCAAGACGTTCACCCAGTTAACGACCGAAGTAAGCGTCAACCATATCCCGTATCTCGTGGGATTAAGATAATTGAGGGTCAGAGGTACAAGAAGGAAGTTGGTGAGGATGGAAACCGCTCGCAAGGCGAATAGAGCTGCTATATTCCGCTTTGCTTTGACTGTTCGGGAATGTCCCTGAGTAAAATACCGAGAAAGGTAATTCGAAACCGACGCGATTAACGAACTCGATTGCATTCAATAAGGGTGCACAATTTTGGCGCAAATTCAGAATTCGTTCCGACTCACTTTCGGAAGACGTGCACCAAACTAACAAATTATCGGCTAAAATACCATTGCGTTGACTCCCCGCAACATAAAAAACCCCGGCTGAAGAAGTCGGGGTGGAGAAACCAAAACGGCCTGGTCATCCTACGGCGGGAACAGCTGAATCGACCCGCTATTTTCTTTGATCGATCTCACCGGCACTTACCAGCGCTCCCTGCATGATAGATACTCTGAATCTCCTGATCCGCCAATGCCCGATCGTAGAAATCTACTTCGTCGATGAGTCCGGGAAAGGGAGTCTCGTACGGGACCGTCTCAGAGCGAAAGGCCGCACCAATTGCAAGATCGGTTATACTCTTGAATATAACGATCGGCGTGTCGACGCGTTCCGCAATTTTCACCCCGTTGACATAGATTCTTCGCGTCCCTGTCGTCTGATCATACACCCCCGCGACGTGATTCCACTGGTTTAGGCTGAGGACCCCCCCTGTCGTTCTAAATACCTGAAACGCGGCATCGTTCTGATGCTCTGAATCGGATATGGCAAAGCCCACATTGAGACCGGGAGCCATTTCCAGACCGTAGGAACGTTGATTGGGGACGTAATACGAGTCGGCCCATTTGGTCATTATGCTCGACCATTTATTCTCCTTGGGATAAATCCACGCATCAATCGAGAACCCTCCCGCCGGGTTCAGGCTCGAGGAGTTCGGGATGATCACATAATCGTTTACGCCATCAAGACTGAATGCCCGACCGACCTTACCTGGTGCGAAGGATGCCCCGTTCAGGAGGGTTCCGTTGTTCGTGCCCACACGGTCTCGAGCGTCCCCATCTCCCGTCCACCAACTCACGAGGCCGGAGGGCGCGGGAGTACAGCTGGCACCCCATGAGACCACAATATCGATCCCTCCCGTCGTTGAGAGCAACTCCAACGATACCTGGGTCGTCTGACCGGGCAGCACATCCAGGTCCGTCTCACCCGAATACTGGACCGCACCGGTATCGTTGAGCGCGTCTACCTTCAGATGCCACGTGCCGACCGGGACACTCGAAAATGAGCCGGACGCAACTTTCCCCGTGTCCGCAACGGAAAGCTGGATGACTTTGTCGTCATAACCCGCACGCGATAGGCGGGCATCCACCTGAACGATCCCCGACGGCGTCCTCGCGAACGACAGATGGACGGTTCCGGCGTGCAAGTCGCGGGGCGCCACAACGCTTTCGCTTTGTTTATTGCAGCTCCCAAAAAGGGCGAGAAAAAGTACAGCGCAGAAATACATGAAGATTTTCATAAAAGGGTCTCCTTTGACTCGATTCTGATCCATCCGATCGGATCCGCCGATTGCTTCATCTGCATTTTCCGGCGTTTCCCGCATTGTAAATTTGTCTAATTTCATCTCCCGAGGACTTTGTATAGCCTCAGTATCGAGCTTTCTAAGCCGGCCACATGATCGCGCGTGATCACCGATGAATTGAAGCCGAAGGTCCCGGACAATTCCCCGGTTGTGTTTGTAGCGATTTCGGAAGGCGGAACCGGAGGGATTTCGGCGCCCTCAACAATCCGTATCCGGCCTGGTGGCGTTCCCGCATCGAGACAGGAAAGAGTCAAGCGGCCCGCTCGGTTCACTTTCACCCAGTAGGCCTTTCCGGCTTCAAGACTATCTGAAGTTTGGTATCCGTTCTGGAAGGTGAAAAAGCGGGATGTGACCATTCCCGCTGGATTCGATGTGATGCTCGCGGTGGCGATGGAACGGCTGACGGTGCCTACCAGGTTCCATCCTTCCTGAACGCTAATTTCCAATTTACTGAAATCCAATCCAACGATTCGGACTGTAGCCGGAGACGAGACCCGAATCCAATATCCGGTCCCGATTCGCAGCGTCTCCTGGGCGACGTACGACTTCTCGTACGCGAAGGCAGGTGAACTGGAGACGGGAAAAAGAGAATGCTTCCCCGGATCGACGACAATCAACGGCACCGAGACCATGTTCCAA
>Ga0137399_10000946_pt1 | contig 12663 bp, 14 predicted proteins | sample czorhiz316metaG_FD_104810 | JGI IMG/M metagenome (GOLD analysis project Ga0137399, IMG submission 104810) | Vadose zone soil microbial communities from Angelo Coast Range Reserve, California, USA - czorhiz3.16 metaG | ecosystem: Environmental > Terrestrial > Soil > Vadose zone | place: USA...
GGCGTGACGGGACCGCGCACCGTGAGCTGCGGATCGTCGCGCAACGCGGTCGTCCCGCCCACGGCGATCGCGTCGAATCCCGCCCGCAGCCAGTGCACGTACTCGCGCGCGGCCTCGCCCGACACCCAGCGCGAGCTGCCGTGGGCGTCCGCGATGCGGGCGTCGATCGACGTCGCGAGCTTGAGCGCCACGAACGGGCGCTCGGCCTGGGCGCGCGCGAACAGGAACGGGGCGTTGAGCGCCGCGGCCCGTTCGGCGAACACGCCGAACGTGACGGCGACGCCCTTGGCGCGCAACACCTCGGCGCCGCCCCGCGCCTCGGGATCGGGATCGCGGATCGCGGCAACCACGCGCGTCACCCCGGCGGCGATGAGCGCGTCCGTGCACGGCGGCGTCTTGCCGTGGTGGGCGCACGGCTCGAGGGTCACCACCACGGTCGCGGCGCGCGCCTGCGCACCGGCGGCGGCGAGCGCCACGACTTCCGCGTGCGGCCCGCCGAATTCCGCGTGAAACCCCTCGCCAACGACCGTGCCGCCCTGGAGGACCACGGCGCCGACGAGGGGATTCGGCGCGACGCGCCCCCAACCCCGCACCGCGAGGTCGAGGGCGCGCCCCATCGCCTCCCGTTCGGGCGACCCGTTAGAGGCCGAAGCGGAGTCCGACACCTCCGAAGACATGGCCCGCCTTGGGGTCAAAGTTGGAGAAGGTCGTCGCGAAGCTCTGGTCCTTCCCCGTCTGGAAGCCGATCTCCCCTACCAGCTTGATGACCGCGAGGCTGAGCCCCGCATCGGCGAACACCACCTCGCGCGTGTTGGCCGGATTGATGACGACAGTGCGCACATGCGCGGGGTTCAGGGGATCGTCGTGGAACCGGACGGCCGTCTGGCTGGAGCTGTAGTGATCGATGCCGAGGCCCGCCGCGAGATCGACGAGCACGAACTTCCAGCTCGCCACCGCGCGATAGTTGTCGGCCTTCAAGTCCATGCTGAACTCGAACTGGTCCCCGGTGCCGAACGCCGGACCGAGAATGCCATACTGGATGCGCGGCAGGGTGCGACGCATCCAGCTCACCGACAGCGCCGGGATCGGGAAGGTGCCGGCGAGGATCCCGACGCGCGCGCCGTAGCCGATGCCGAGGGCGGCACCGCCGATGTGCGCGGCGTTCGAGTCCACCGCCAGGCCCGACACGCCGCCCGTGGGCAGCACGACGGCCGACCCGAGCGCATCTACTGAGAGGAAGCCGCCGCGCCCGCGTACCAGCCCGAGGGCCGCCTCGACCAGCGGCGCGGGGATGGCCCCGTTGAAGCTCGACGGCACCCGGCTCTGACTCGCCGAGTCCGGGTTCGGCAGCGACGCCTTGATGGCGTTCACCCGCGCGGTGATCGTGAGATGTCCGATCCCGCCCAGCGAGCCGGAGGTGCCGAGCACCGGGTTGCCCCCGCTTACGATCATGCCGGCGAGCGGATGGAACGCCCGGATCGCGTCGACCGCGGTGTTGCAGGCCGCGGTGGCGTTCGGGTCGGGCATGGCGCACTGCGGGTCCTGCGCCACGAGTGGTGCCGCGAGCGCCGCGAGGACAATCGTCGCGGTCGTGATGATCTTGATATGATACATGGGTCCTCCTTTGTGTTCAGCGCTCGGCGAAGCGCACGGCTCTCGTCCCGGCGCGCACCTCGCCGACCAACCACGTCTCCACCTGGACACGCCGCGCGGCCGCCGTGATGGCTTCCACGTCGTCGCGACCGGCGATGGCGATCATGCCGACTCCGAGGTTGAACACGCGGCGCATTTCGCCGAGTGACACCCGGCCGGCCCGCATTAGTACCCGGAAGACGGCCGGCCAGCGCCACGCGCGGGCATCGATTACGGCCTCGCAGTCCGGTGGCAGGACGCGCACCACGTTGCCCGCGATACCGCCGCCGGTAATGTGAGCCAGGGCGTGCGGGCGGGAGATGACCGGGGTCACGGCGGTCGCATAACTCCGGTGCACGGCGAGCAACACCTGTGCCACGGACTGACCGGTCTCCGGAAACTCGTGACCTATATCCAGGCCGAGGGTGTCGAACACGATCTGCCGGGCGAGCGTATAGCCGTTCGTGTGCAGTCCGTTCGACGCGTAGCCGATCAACACGTCGCCGGGTCGCACGCGATCCCCGTGCAGCGCCGCGCCCTCTTCCACGACCCCGACGATGGTTCCCGCGAGATCGTACTGTCCCGGCTGGTACAGGTCGGGGAGCTCCGCGGTCTCGCCACCCGCCAGCGTCATATCGTGCGCGCGGCAACCGCGCGCGATTCCGGCGACGAGCGACGCGGCGACATCGGGCTCGAGCTTCCCCGTCGCGATGTAATCGAGCAGCGCGATCGGCCGCGCTCCGTGCACCAAAATGTCGTTCACACAGTGGTTCACGAGATCCTCGCCCACCGTATCGTGAATCCCGGCCCGGGCGGCGACGAGCACCTTGGTCCCGACGCCGTCGGTCGAGAGGACGAGGACGGGGCGCTCGTACCCCGGCGGGACGCGAACCATCCCGCCGAACGCGCCGATCTCCCCGAGCGCCAGCGGCGTGCGCGTGCTGCGCACCAGCTCGGCGATGCGGCGCTTCGCCTCCTCGGCGGCGGCGAGACGGACGCCCACCGCCGCGTAGCGTTCGGTCACGGGCCGGCGGCCCCGTCCACCTCGAAGTGGACGAGCTGCTTGAACGCCTGCACGCGGGCGCGCACGTCGGCTGGCGTCACCTTGTCGAACCCCTGGATGCCGAACGCTTCGACTGCGAACGATCCCATCGCCGCCCCGTACACCATCGCGCGGCGCAGGTTCGGCGGGGAGAGGTCGCCGTTCCTCGCCAGGTGGGCCATGAAGCCGCCGGCGAACGCATCACCCGCCCCGGTGGGATCGAACACATCCTGGAGCGGGTAGGCCGGAACCTTGAACGTCGTGGATCGGTCCACGAGGAGCGCGCCGTGCTCTCCCTGTTTCAAGACTGTCATCTTCGGTCCGCGCTGCAGGATCCACTGGGCGGCGCGGTAGATGTTCCAGTCGCCGGACAGCTCGCGCGCCTCTGAGTCGTTCACCATCAGGATATCGATGTGGCGCAGCAGCTCGAGCAAGAGATCGCGCTTCGACTGGATCCAGTAATTCATCGTGTCGCAGGCGACGAGCTTGGGCGCCTTCACCTGATCGAGCACGCCGAGCTGGAGCTCGGGGTCGATGTTGCCGAGGAAGACGTACGCCGCGTCGCGAAACCCGGCGGGGAGCTTGGGTCGGAAGTCCGCGAACACGCCGAGTCGCGTCTCCAGCGTCTCGCGGCTGGCGAGGTCGTACGAGTAGCGTGCCTTCCAGCGGAACGATTCCCCTTTCGCCTGCTCGACCCCCGAGAGATCGATGCCGCGCTGCTCGAGCGCATACAGGGCGGTGAGCGGGAAGTCGCTCCCCACCACGCCCACGACCTGCACGGGGTGGAGAATGGACCCCGCGACGCTGAAGAACACGGCTGACCCTCCGAGCGCGTCCGCCGTCTCGCCGAAGGGCGTGGCGACCGAGTCGAGGGCCACCGATCCCACCACCAAGAGCGACACGCTACATCCTGTCCGGGGCGCTGACGCCCAAGAGGGTGAGGCCGTTCGCCAGCACCTGTCGCACGGCACGCGCCAGCACGAGCCGCGCCTCCTCCTCCGGCTCGCCGAGCACGCGATACTTGTGATACCACGCGTGAACGATCCGGGCCAGCCCCTCGAGGTAGCCGGTGACGCGGTGCGGCTCGAGCGCAGTGGCGGCCCCCGCCACGAGGCTCGGAAAGTCGGCGAGCTGCTTCAGCAAGAGGAGTTCTTCCGGCTCGTCCAGCGCCGCCGGATTCACGCCGTTCGGGGAGGCGGTTTCGGGTGCGCGCCCGGCGACACGGAAGATGCCGCTCAGGCGCGCGTGCGCCATTTGGACGTAGAAGACAGGGTTCTCCTCTGTCTGGCTCTTGGCGAGGTCCACGTCGAACACGAGGTGCGAGTCCCCCCGACGCATCAGGAAGAAGTAGCGCACGGCGTCGCGCCCCACCTCGTCGACCAGCTCTCGCACGGTCATGTAACTGCCGGCGCGCTTGGAGAGCTTCATCTCCGCGCCGCCCTTCATCACGGTCACCATCTGGTGCAGCACGTACTCGGGGTAACCGGCCGGGATACCCATCTCGAGCGCCCGCAGCCCGATGCGGACGCGAGTCACCGTGCTGTGATGGTCCGCGCCCTGAACGTTGATCGCCCGCGCGAAACCCCGCTCCCACTTGTCGACGTGGTAGGCGACGTCCGGCAGAAAATAGGTGTACTCACCGCCTTTTTCCGCTCGCTTGCGCATCACACGGTCCTTGTCGTCACCGAAGTCGGTGGTCTTGAGCCAGAGCGCGCCGTCCCGCTCGTAGGTGTGCCCTGCGGCCACCAGCCGACCCAACGTCTTTTCGACTTTGCTGCTCGTGTACAAGGACGACTCGAGGAAGTAGACGTCGAACTTGACGCCCAGGGCCCGCAGGTCCGCGTCCTGCTCCGTGCGCAGCTCCTGCACCGCAAACCGCCGCACGTGGTCGAGGTCGGCTCCCTCGGGATCGTCGGGATATGCCGCGAGGTAGCGCTCGGCGATCTCCCGGACGTACTCGCCGTGATAGCCCCCCTCCGGAACGGCGGCCGGCCGGCCACGCAGCTCGCCGATCCGCGCCTGCACGCTCAGCGCCAGCTGCATGATCTGGGCACCGCCATCGTTGTAATAGAACTCCCGCGTCACGCGCCACCCCGTCCAGTCGAGCAGCGACGCGATCGCGTCGCCCAGCGCCGCCTGGCGGCCGTGGCCCACGTGCAGCGGACCGGTGGGATTGGCAGAGACGAACTCGACGTTGACGGGCTTGCTCTGCCCGGCGTCGCCTCGACCGTAGCGGTCGCCGGCCGTCAGCACCGACTCGAGCACGCCGGCGAGCTCGGCTTCGGCGAGGAAGAAGTTGATGAACCCCGGTCCGGCGACGTCGATCTTACGAACGAGCCCCTGGGGAAGCACGAGCGCCGCAATCAGCCGCTCGGCCACGACCCGAGGCTTGGCTTTGAGCGTTTTGGCGAGCGTCAGCGCGAGATTGGTCGCCACGTCACCGTGCGCCGGATCGCGGGGACGCTCGAGCTCGATGTCCGGGGCCGCCACGGGCGCGCCCAGCCGCGCCGCGGCATCCGCCAGCGCCGCACGGATCGGCTCGTGCGCCCTCACTTGTCGCCGGAGTCTGTTTTCTTTTTCTTGGGCTTCGTGCCCTCGGGCGTTTTCGACTCAGGCGTGGGCTTCGACTCGGGCGTGGGTGTGGGCTCCACTTTCCCCTCCTGCTGCTTCTCACCGGCCCGCTTGTAGTCCGTGATGTAGAAACCGGAGCCCTTGAAGACAAGGCCGGTCCCCCCGGAGATCTGCCGCTCCGCCTGGCGGCCGCACACGGGACACTTCTCGCGACGTTTGTCGTGCATCGTCGGAAAGAACTTCTCGAACACGTGCCCCGCCGGGCATTTGTACTCGTAGGTGGGCATCAGACAAGAACTTAAGCGGCGCGGACCGGACGGGTCAATCGGGCTGCTAGAACTCCCGCTTCTTCATCTCCGAAAAGAAGTCGCGCAGATCCACGTCGTCCTCTCGCTCCGGCGGAAGCGTATCGTCGTACTGCCGTCGCCGGGTCGGCTTGGGCTTGGCCGCCTTGGCGGCGTTCTTCTTCGCCAGGGCGGCAATCTTCTGGTCGTCGCTCTTCGACATCGCCGCTCCTCCCCGTAATGTCCGCCAGGAAATCTCGTGTCCGACGCAGGCCTAGGCAAGTGCCGGGGCGCACAACAATCGCGGGTCCCGGGACGTAGGCTTTGAAGTTGGAGCACTTTCCACCCCACGGGAGGACACATCATGAAGCTGCCGATCGCATTGGTATGCAGCGTGGTCCTGGCCGTCGCGGCGTCCGCTGCGCCGGCGCAGAGCCCGTCATCGGGAGGCGGCCCGGGGCGCTCCGGGTTCGGGGAGCGACGTATGCAGGCGCTGCTCAAAGGGATCACCCTGACGACCGCACAGCAGGCGAAGATCGACTCCATCCGAGCGCGCTATAGCACCCAGCTGCCGGCATTCACACCAGGCACACCGCCCGATTCGACGACCCGCGCAACAATGCGGGAGGTGTTCCGGCGTCAGGACGACGAGATTCGCGGCGTGCTGACCGCCGATCAGCAAAAGACCTGGGACGAGAACCTCGCCGCAATGCGCGCCCGTCGCCCCGGAGGGCAGTGATTCGAGTGGGGTCGACGACACGGGGCGCCACACGGCGCCCCGGTCACGGCCCGATCCGCCACGCTGTGCTGAGCTCCGTGCTTCCCCACTTGATCCGCAGCACTCCACGCAGGTCGGCGTAGCCCGTGCTCGGTCGCGCCGCCTCGGGCACGAGATAGATGCTGAGGGAACCCTCCGGCTCCGCGAGCGCTCGGCTCGCCAGCGGCACGTGCCCGACGTCGCGCCCGGCATCGTAATCGGTGCCCCACTGCCCCGTGCCGCGGTTGACGATCAGCTGCCACCCGGCGTGTGTGTACAAGGCGAACAGCGAGTAATCCCCGCGGGGCAGCTTCAAGTCCCCCAGCGTCAAGTCGACGTCGCTGTGGAGCGTGGTCGCCATGTTCGCGCCGAAGCGCCACACGGTATCGAGGGGAACGAGCCCGCCCTCGACACGCCGGCCGCGCGCGTGAGGCTGGCCGTAGGTGATCACGATCCGTGAGGGCCCAGACAGACTCGCATCCTCCTCGAACCAGCGGGTGCCGATCCGCCGCGCGTTCAGGTGCACCTCGACCGACGCGAAGCTGCTCGCCGCGATGCGGAGCGGCGGCTCCGGTTCTTGGGAGACGGCGACGAAGAGAACTGCGGCGAGAGCGATCATGCTGATCTCCCGAGGTCGGTCAACGCTGCCACAAACGAGGCGGCAGCGCGACGAGGCCCTCGTCATTGCGCTCGATCAACGCGAACAAGCGATGGTGATTGATCCACATCACTCCGATAGTGGCGAAGCTGGCGATGAACGCCAGGTACGACGGCCACAGGCGCGCCAAGGCCGGACCGAGCTCCCCGGGGGCCCCTGCGGGCGGCACTTTGATCTCGAGGATGAGTAGGGTGATGGCGATCGCGAAGACGCCATCGCTGAAGGCTTCCAGGCGCGATGTCGGGCCCATCACCGTGGCTCCTCGTTGCCCAAAGCTGCGGGTCGACGCTCGCCGGCGCAACGGCGCGAAACAACAGGGCCCCGGGCATCTGCCCGGGGCCCCCAACCTTGTCGCAGCTACCCTTGCCCTACGGCGTCACCGTTCCGAAGTCGTTACCAAGGAAGCGGATGTCGACTCCGTCCGGGATGACGACGGTATATCCGAAGCCGCCCGCTGAGCACACGGTGCCGCTCATCGGCACCGTCTGCCGCCAGCCGGTTTGCGGTACCTCGCACACCAGGTAGGTGCCGCCTGGTAGACCCGGGAAGACGTAGTCCCCGGTGCCGTTGGTCGTGGTCGTTTGGCTCACCGGCCCGCTGAGCTCGATGACCCAGCCAAACAGACCGGGCTCATTGGCGGCGCGCCAACCGCTGGCATCGAGGTCATTGAACGCCGTCCCATCGATCTCTCCAAGCCCCGAAGCCGGTGGGGGCGGAGGTACGGGTGGCGGCGGCGGAGGGGGCGGCGGCGGCGGTGGAGGAGGCGGCGGCGGTGGAGGAGGCGGCGGCGGATCGCCGACGACGCAAGTCTGGTCCTGCTTAGCGTCGCGCCGCTGCGAGGCGTCGTTGCGGTGCAGCGCATCCCGCCGGACCTCAAATGACCGGGCCGACCCGCCGCGCGCGGCGGGGGGTGCTTTATCGCATTGCTCGCCATCATCGTCCCGATCCACGTCGCCGGCCCGCACGTTCGATTGCCGAACGGCGTCGTTGTCCTTACCGGACGACCTGGTGTGATCTTGGGACACGGCCGCGACGAGCGGCGTGGCGACCAAGGCGAGCAATACCATGAAAACACGCATCGCTCTCTCCTATGAGTGAGAGACTACTCTGAGGAGGGGGCGCTGCGGCCTCAGTGAACCCTAGGCGCTCTCAAGTTTCGCTGAGGGCGCCCATTCCCGGCTGTGCCGGGGATCACGCAGGCAACCTAAGTCAAATGGTCTAGGCTATTTGCCGAACAGCCGGGTGTCGCGTGCTTCACTGCGCGTCGAAGCCCGCGAATTCCCCCCGCTGGTACACGTTCCCTTTGTACTCCTGGTCGGCGTGGATCCCGATCTTGGAGCTGTAGTACGCTCGCACCGTCGACCGCTTGAGCTCCTGGAAGAAGTGCTCGGCGGGGGTCTTGGGGTCCTGCTCCCCCGCCGCCATCCGCGTGAGCGCCGCGACCCGCTGGTCGGCCGAACCCTGCAGGAAGGCCTGCCCGTTCAGCTCCTGCGACAGGGCGTCGACGGCCGCGAGCCCCGAGCGCCACTTGGTCTGCTGCTCGGGCTCGAGCGACTCGGCCAAACGGAAATCGACGTAGGCCGCCACGCCGGCGGCGCGGGCACCGGGAGAGTGGGCGTCCGCCGGGATGATCAGCTCCGCCAGCTCATCGAGCAGCGCGAGCTCCGGCCCCGTGAAAAACTTGGGGGCCGTCTGGAGCGCGGGCTGCGCCGCGGCCGGCCCCAGCTGGAGCAACGGAGCGGCGAGCGCTGCGGCGGTCACTTCGAGCATCTCGCGGCGCGAGAGCGACTCCGCCACGCGCGCGTCGTGATGTGCCGCGTCGGTCATAGGGTCCCCTTCCTGAACTCGTCCGCCAGGTGTTCACACGAGCGCCATGCCAGGGCCATGATGGTCCAGGTGGGATTCTGGCACGATGCGCTCACGTGACTCGACCCGTCCACGACGAACAAGTTCTTCACGTCGTGAGACTGCTGGAACTGGTTGAGCACCGACGTCTTGGGGTCGCTTCCCATCCGCGCCGTGCCCAGCTCGTGAATGGACCACCCCTCGGTGAGGATCTTCTCGTCGGTCCCCACGACCTCGATCCCCGCCGTCTCGAGCATCTCGCGCCCCGCGACGACCATGTCCTCGCACATCTTGCGCTCGTTGTCGCCGAACTGATAATGGAAGCGCAGGACGGGGATGCCCCACGCGTCTTTCGCGTCGGGATCGAGATCGACGTAATTCTCGTAGCGCGCCAGCACCTCGCCGAAGGCGCCCATCCCGATGAACGCCCCGGCGTGGTCACGCACCTCTTTCTTGAATTGCGCGCCGAATCCCGGCGTCCCCATGGCATTCCCCGGGAAAATCGAAAAGCCACCGCTCCCCTCGAAGCCGTAGCCACGGACGAACCCCGGTTGACGCTCCTTCAGGTTGCGGAACCGAGGGATGTAGAACCCGCCCGGCCGGCCGTCGTCGAGCGTGGGTGGCTTGCCGACCAAGTCTTTCACGAGCCCTGTGACCCCAGGGCCCATCACGTGTTCGCAGAAGTTGTGTCCTACGTGCCCGCTCGAGTTGCCGATGCCGTTGGGATGCTGGGGCGAGCGCGACAACAGCAGCAGCCGCGCCGACTCGAGCGTCGACGCGGCGACAATCACGACCTTCGCCTTGGCCTCGTAGGACTTGTGCGTGGCGCTGTCGATAAACCCGATCCCGCGCGCCTTTCCGGTGTTGCGGTCGACGAGCACTTCGTGCGCGACCGAGTTGGTGCGGATCGTCAGGTTCCCGGTGTCCATCGCGGGGTAGATGAGCCCCGTGGGTGAATCGAATACGGCGTGGATGTCGCACCCGCCCGGCCGCCGGTCGCAGGCGCCGCGGCCGTAGCACTTGCTGCGGTAGCGGTTGTGCTTCAAGCCGTCCGTCGTCACACCGGCGCGGTACGGCGTCAGAACGCGCCCCATTCTCTTCAGGCTTTCGCGCAGCCTCACCTCACCGAACGTGAGCTTGTTGGGACGCTGGAACAGGCTGTCCGGCAGGTGCGGCAGGTTTTCCTTGACGCCCGAGATGCCGAGGTAGAGGTCGACCTTGTCGTAGTAGGGTTCGACGTCCGCGTACGAGATCGGCCAGTCGTCGCCGTACCCGTCGTGCGTTTTCCCCTTGAAATCGTAGTCGGACAGACGCAGCGCCAGGCGGCCCCAGATGTTCGTCTTCCCCCCGAGCGCCCGCGCACGCACCCAGGCGTACTTCGTTCCGGTGTAGGGATGATCCTTCTCGTCGACCAGGATGTTCTTGACGTAGTCGGACCCGCCCCACCCGCCGACATAGGACATGACGTGCTGGAACGTGCTGCTCTTCGCGTACGGTGGGGTGCGGATGGTGTACTCGTTGAACGAGAGAGAATGGTATCCCGGTGGCGCGTCCCCCCGTCGGGGGTGATCGTACGGCCACTGCATCGAGCGGAGCTCCTGCTCGATCGGCAGCTTCTTGCCGGCCTCGAGCATGAGCACCTTCAGACCGCGCGTCGTCAGCACGTGGGCGGCCATGCCGCCGGCCGCGCCCGAGCCCACGATCACCGCGTCGTAGGTCTTGGACAGGTCGACGTCCTGCGCGAGCGGGGGGGGGACCCGGACGAGGGTCATCGGCGCCTTCCTCCCTATTTCGGCTGTTGAACGGTACGCAGATACGGCTTGTGAGTCTTGAAGCCCTGCGGATACTTCTTGCGGGCGTCCTCGTCCGAGACCGAGGCCGGGATGATCACGTCCTGCCCCGGCTTCCAGTTCACGGGCGTGGCCACCGCGTGCTTCGCCGTGAGCTGCACGGAGTCGAGCAGCCGCAGCACTTCATCGAAGTTGCGGCCGGTGCTCATGGGATAGACGATCATCGCCTTGACCTTCTTGTCCGGACCGACCACGAACACCGAGCGGACGGTCGCGTTCTCCACCGCGGTGCGCTTCCCGCCGCCTGCGTTCGGGTGGATCATGTCGTACAGCTTGGCGACGGTGAGGTCGGCGTCGCCGATCAGCGGGTAATTCACCGCATGGCCCTGGGTCTCTTTGATGTCGTTGACCCAGCGGGCGTGGTCACTCACGGGGTCGGCGCTGAGCCCGAGAATCTTGGTGTTGCGCCGGTCGAACTCCGGCTTGAGGCGGGCCATGTAACCGAGCTCCGTGGTGCAGACCGGCGTGAAGTCCTTCGGGTGCGAAAACAAGATCGCCCACTTGTCCCCGATCCATTCGTGGAAGTGAATGGTGCCTTCGGTCGTCTCGGCGGTGAAGTCGGGCGCTTCGTCACCAATGCGGATCGCCATAGTCGGGCTCCTTCCTCTGGACGCGGATGCCAACGGACGGCCGCTAAAACTACGCGCGCGGCAACCGGTCGGCGAGCCGCTTCGGAGCTCGGTTGCGCCACGCGATCGTGAGGGCTTCGCGCACCGCGGCCTTCCGGGCGGCCCGCAGCCGCACCAGCGTCGCGCCGGCGCGACCCCAGGCGCCCTTGGCCGGCTCGAAGGCCGAGGGCTCGGCTCGGACGAACAGCTCCTGGTGCTCGGGCGTGAGCTTGACCATCCCCCAGCCACTGCGGGGATAGCCCAGCGTGGCAAAGATCCGGCCGGCCACGCGAAAGTCCGGATGGCCCATGTGGACCGCTGCGGCCACTTGCGGCAGACTCAAGGCGAGGCTGCGGAACTCCCGCGCCGTCACCGCGCGTGCCGGCGCGGATCCCACACCGCCACGCCGACCCGCGAGTCGGCCGTCCCGTAGTACAGGTACCAGCGACCGTGGAACGGGACCAGCCCCTCCACGAACGTCGTTCCTTCCTGGTACTGCCCGGTCCGCTCGTAATCCTCCGTGGGCTTGAGGAACGGCGTGTCCGAGCGGGCGATCAGCTTGAGCGGATTGCCGGGATCGAACAGGGCCTGTCCCCCGGTATACACCCGCGCCGGAAGCGTCGGGTCGCCATACTCGCCGCTGTTGCCCGCGTTATACAGCAAGAGAATCCCGTGCGGGGTGAGGAGAGCCGGCGGACCGGCCTCTACCAGCCAGGAGTCGAAGTACCCCGGGCGGGGCGAGAGGACCTTGACCAACCGGCCGCTCGAGTCGGCCAGCGGCGTCCAATCGACCAGGTCGTCGGAGGTCGCGATGAGAATGTCGGGGACGTTGAAGTACATCCAGTACTTCCCGCGCAGCGCGGTTGCGATGACGCGGTCTCCGGCCACTTGGCCGAGGATGGCCCCGGACTTGGATTCCAGATCCCGATACTTCCCGCCGCCCGCCCGCGCGAATGCGGGACCGTGCTTGATCCAATGGATCATGTCCCGGGACGTCGCGATGGCGAGCCGGGGGATGTCGCGGTTCCACTGGGTGTACGTCAGCACGTAGGTGCTGTCCCGCGCCTCGATGAGACGCGGATCCTCGACTCCCCCGGGCCATTCGAGCTGCGCCTGCGCATCCCGGTCCGGGTACAGCACCGGCGCGCTGGCGCGCGCGAAGCGCAGTCCGTCCGCGCTCGTGGCCAACCCGAGACGCGACGTATGGTGGCCGATTTGCAGGTCGCCGCTCGCGTCCTCGGCGCGATACAGCACGTACACCTTCCCGTCTCTCACCACGGCGGCCGGATTGAAGGTGGCGTACTCCTCCCACCGTACGATGCTGTCGTTCACGGGCGAGCGGAATGTCGCGGCGGGATTAGGCGTGAGGACCGGGTTGACCCGTTGAGGCTTCTCGAAGGGCCCGAACATCCACCC
>Ga0137399_10000947_pt1 | contig 12652 bp, 11 predicted proteins | sample czorhiz316metaG_FD_104810 | JGI IMG/M metagenome (GOLD analysis project Ga0137399, IMG submission 104810) | Vadose zone soil microbial communities from Angelo Coast Range Reserve, California, USA - czorhiz3.16 metaG | ecosystem: Environmental > Terrestrial > Soil > Vadose zone | place: USA...
GTCTTTGGTGATGACCGGCGCGCCGAACTTCTTCTCGATCACCGCATTGCGGCCCTTGGGGCCCAGCGTGATCTTCACGGCGTCCGCCAGAATGTTGACGCCGCGCAGGATCGACTGGCGCGAGTTCTCACCAGTCACAATTTGCTTTGCCATGGTGCTTCGTCCTCCTCCCTAGTTTGAATATCTCGGTCTCTTTCTATCTTCGCCCCGAAGATTCAGAACTGCAGCGCTTCCGGGGAAAACTACTTCTTGCCGGACGCCGCCTTGGCGGTCCCGCCGAGCTTGGCCAGGATCTCTTCCTCGCGAAGGATGAGGTATTCCTGGTCTTCGATTTTGATGTCGGTGCCGCTATACTTGCCGAAAAGAACGCGGTCGCCGGATTTGACGTCGAGCGGGATACGTTCGCCTTTCTCGAACTTGCCGGAGCCCACGGCGATCACCTCGCCCTCCTGGGATTTCTCCTTGGCCGTGTCGGGGATGATGATGCCGCCCTTCACGGTCTCCTTTTCCTCAACCCGCCTGATCAACACACGGTCATGCAGCGGTGTAACATTGACTGCCATTGTTGATTCGCCTCCATTCCATAATTGGGAGTATCACCGGTAGTGCTGGTTGTTGCTAGCACTCCTCTGAAGCGAGCGCTAATATAGTCAGAAAGGCCCTGCATGTCAAGCCATTACCGGGATGGGATGCGGGGTATCCAGGGACAGCCAGGAAGCTACGTAAGATAGTACGCCAGACACTAAGCATCCTGTTTTCAATCTATTAGTAGAGTGTCGCCTTTTTGCTACACCTGGCAATTGTCTTGACCTTCGCCGAAAAAGATGGGGGACGTGTCACAGTTGAGGCGGAAAGGGTTTGATTCCGCTGCAAGCCTATTCAAGAATGTGAGCTTATCGCGGGACAAGCGTTGCTGCCTTTGCGGATAAAGGATTGGAAAGCCTGCGATTTTTGTGGGAGAAGCGGTGAGGTGAGCGAGCACTACATTGAGTTCCGCGGCGTCTCGAAGGCGTTTGACGATCACCTTGTGCTTGACGATGTAAGCTTCTTCGTGGATCGAGGCGAGACCTGCGTCATCATGGGCCGCAGTGGAGTGGGCAAGTCCGTCACGCTGAAACACATCATGGGTTTTCTGAAGCCTGATGAGGGACGCGTAATCGTCGCCGGGGAAGACATCACCGATTGGAGCGAGGAGCAACTCGCGGAGATCCGGCGCAAAGTGACTATGGTGTTTCAGTCCGGCGCGCTATTTGACTCGCTGACCGTGGCAGAGAACATTGCGTTCCCGCTCGAGAACCGCCCCGACCTCGCTCCCGATCAAATCGAAGCGCGCGTGCGGGAACTCGAGGAGATGCTCGAAGTGACGGAGTTTGCCGATAGGCTACCCGCCGAGCTGAGCACCGGCACCAAGCGCGCAGTGGCTATCGCGCGAGCGCTCGCGCAAGACCCTGAGGCGATTCTCTTCGACGAACCGACAACGATGGTGGACCCGCTGATGGCCGCGCACACTGGCGACCTGATCCTGAAGCTCAAGGAGAAATTCCGCAAGACCTCGGTGGTGGTCACGCACGATACCCATCTGGCCAAAAAGCTGGCCGACCGGGTTGTTTTCCTGCACGAGGGCCGCGTGGCGTTTTTCGGCCCTTGGGCCGAGTTTGAATCCACCAGCGATCCTTTCCTGCGAAATTTCCGCCTGCTGGATGAACTGATCCCCGCACTGGACGTGACCGCATGAGACGTTCGCACGCGCCTCGCGGAGCAGGGAAGAGTCTTGCCCCTTTGATTTTCCGAATCGCCCCCTGTTCAGTGGCGCAGGGGTCCTGTGCCGAATCTTCCGGACCCACATTCGAGCTTCTTGCGCGAGCTGCTGAGGAGTCAGTGAGAGCATGAGCAAAGAGTTCAAACCTTACGTCCCTGCTGAATCCACCGATCCGGAGATGACGCTTAAGGCAGTGCTTCTGGGAGTTGCTCTGTCTGCGCTGTTTGGCGCGGCCAACGCCTATCTGGCGATGCGCGCAGGCCAGACCATTGCTGCGACAATTCCGGCGGCCGTGATCGCTATCGCTGCGTTCCGGCTGCCGTTTTTCCGAGGCGGCGTGCTTGAACAGAACATCACGCGCACAGCCGCATCAGTCGGAGAGGCGCTGGTGGCCGGCGTGGCTTTCACCGTCCCCGCTTTTCTGCTTGGCGGAGTCTGGCCGGACCTCAGCACGCACTTCTGGGATGCGGCGTGGCTGATGCTCGCGGGCGGCCTGCTGGGGATCTTCTTCATCATCGTGCTGCGGCGACCGCTGTGCGTGGATTCCGATCTGCCATTTCCTGAGGCCACTGCCTGCGTGGAAGTGGTGAAGGCAGGCCAGCACGGCACGACGGAGGCCCCGCGGTATGTTTTCGGGGCCATGGGCCTGGGTGCGGCGTTGCAGTTTTTCACCAACAGCCGTGGCTTCACGCTCTTCCGTGAATCCATCAACGGCTTCCTGGAGCTGCCCCGCGTGGTCATCCGGCGCTTTGACTCGTCTCCGACGGTGGGTGACGTGGCTCATACCGGCGCCATGCCTTACGCGACCCCGCTGGCCTCGCCAGCGCTGATGGGTATTGGCTACATCGTAGGGCCTCGCCTGGCAGCCATCAACTTTTCCGGCACGGTGTTTGCCTGGTGGGTGCTGATTCCGTTGGTGCTTTTCATTGATCCGGACTTGCCGCGCCGGCTGGGGGCGCCTGCCGGTGCGCCGGTGCCCTGGGACGCTATCAGCCAAAACGTCTGGTTCAACGTCGTCCGTCCGATTGCGGTCGGTACCATGTTGGTCTCCGCCGTGTACACGCTTTACTCGATGCGCGAGTCGCTGCTCGCCTCAGTGCGCGGCGCTATGGCCTCCACCGGGCGTTCGGGTTCGGCAGCGTTCACCAGCCGGCTCGACCGGGACATCCCGCTGCGCTGGATTGTGATCTCGGTTGTCGCTTTGGTGATACCCATTGGGCTGATCTACTACCGGTTCACCGGCCAGGTCGGCGCCGCGGTGCTGGCTGCGTTAGTCATGACGGTCACCGGCTTTGTGCTGTCCGCGGTGGGTGGCTACCTCGTGGGCTTGATCGGCAGCAGCAACCAGCCCACCTCCGGATTGACGTTGTCCGCTCTGGTTGTGGCGGCGTTGCTGATGGTGGGGGTCGGTGTGCGCGGGCTGGCGGGCGTAGCGGCCGTGCTGGGCGTGGCCTCAGTGGTGTGCATCGCCTGTTCGGTCTCCGGCAGCCTGATTCAGGACCTCAAGGCCGGCTACCTGCTCGGCGGCACGCCGTGGAAGATGGAAGTGGCCGAAATTATCAGCGTCTCCGTGCTGGCGTTTTTCTTGATGTGGCCAATTCTGGCGCTGCACCACACCTATACCATCGGCAGCCGCAGCCTGCCGGCGCCGCAGGCCGGTTTGATGGCCGTGCTGGCAAAGGGCATTGTCGCTGGCGAGATGGCCTGGGGACTGGTGCTGATGGGCTGCCTCTTCGGCATCGCGCTGATCATGATTGACGCCCCCGCTCCGATGCTGATTGCCGTAGGGATGTACCTGCCTTTTGAGACGACCTCGGCCATCTTTGTCGGCGGAGTGCTGAAGTGGCTGGCTGACCGTATCGCTGCGGCAAGGAAACTTTCGCCAGCCGCGAAGGATGTCTCCGAGCAGCGCGGCACGCTCCTGGCTTCGGGCTTTATTGCCGGGGAGGCCATTCTGGCGATTATTCTTTCCGTTGCCTTCATCATCGCAGAGAAGTTGAACTACCCGGACTTCTCTTTCACTTATCTGCTGGCCAGAACGAACGAGTTGGCGGTGTACCGCGATTGGGGCGGCGTGCTATCGCTCGTTGTTTTTGGCGTAGTGGCTTACGTTCTGATTCGCGGCCCGTTCCGCAAAGGCTTGCCGGATGAGAAGTAAAAGGTAGAAGGCAAAAGGTAAGGGACGGCGACATAAGAGGAAAGAGTTGCGAGGGCGGGATAGGCAACTGAGAAATTGCACGGCTCTCCCGGCACGTGGTTCCTGACCCAGGACAGCCGATGCCGTACTCCTGAAACCTGACGCTCGAAACCTGACGTGCTTGCTTGCAGGGCACGACATGAGGTGCCCCCTACGGGTGCCCGACTCAGTAGATGGGCCAGATGCCCGGGGTGGCCAGCTCGACGAGGTGTTGGTCCGGATCGCGGAAATAAATGCTTTGGCCGCCCAGTGGCCAGTGGACTTTGCTTTCGATGGCGATGCCGTTTTCCTCCAGATGTCTTTCCCACGCAGGCAACTCCGAGGTCGCGATGGAAAATGCGAAGTGAAGCTGACCCGTTCCGTCGTGTGGCGGCACGGTTCCGCCGGACAGTGGGACGGGCATGGTGGAGGCTCCCCGCCTGAACAGCAGTAATACCTGACGGTCGGCGATATTGAAGGCACAGAAACGGTCGTCCGAGGCGATCCTGCTAAATCCGAAAACGTCCTCATAGAACCGCATTGCGCGGCTGAGGTCTTCCACGTACAGCGCTGTCTCCAGCACACCTACGACTCCCGGCATCGGGCTCCTCCCTGGTAGCGCCAGCGTCCCGCTGGCGCTCTTGCCACGCGGCACGGGCAAGCTCGCGGCTTGAAAATTGCCGGCGAGACGCCGGCGGTACAAACCAGCTCCTAGAATCCTTCTTCGATCAGCTTTTCGATCGTCAGCCGCGAAGGCGCGGGTGCGCTGCACGCTTCCAGCAATCGCTCGACGTACTTCGCCAGGATGTCACATTCGAGGTTGACGGGGTCGCCGACGGTGAGGGCTTGCACGTTGGTGTGCGCATAGGTAAACGGGATGATGGCGAAGTCCGCGATGCTGTCCTGCCAGGAGGCGACGGTGAGGCTGATGCCGTCCACGGCGAGCGAGCCCTTCGTCGCCACGTAGCGACCTAGCTCATCCGGCACGCGCACGGAAAGCCACCAGGAATGCGGTTCGGTAGCCGAGCCTTCCGGCACCAGCCGCGTCACGCGGCCGACGCCATCCACATGCCCCTGGACGAAGTGCCCGCCCAACTCTTTGGCCGCGGTGAGCGGCCGTTCGAGGTTCACGCGAGCGCCGGCTTTCAGCTCCCCAAGCGACGTCCGGCGTAAGGTTTCGCCCGAAAGATCGGCGCCCAAAAGTTCGTTGCGCGCCTCGACCACCGTCAGGCAGCAACCGTTCACCGCAATGCTCGCTCCTTGTTCCAACGCAGGCGCAATCTTCGCGGCCCGAATCCAGATCCGGCCGCCTTCTGACCGGCGTTCCAGCGATTCGACGAATCCAACGTGTTCAACGATTCCGGTAAACATCGCGCAGGTAGCCTTCCACGGCAAAATCCGGCCCGAACCGGTGCAAGGACAAGTTTTTTAGCGCAGGCGGTACTCGGAACGCGCGGCCTTGCGTTTGAACGACGCCCCGGTGATTGCTTCCCGCCATCCTCGGCGCGTAGAAGAGGAACATTTTGTCCACGACCCCTGCTGCGAGAGCGGCGGCGTTGAGCTCGCCACCGGCCTCGAGCAGCGCGCTCAGAATCTCGCGGCGGCCGAGCTCTTCGACCACGGCGCGGAGGTCAGGGCGGGTGTCGCGACTCCGGACCCGCGCGACCTCCACGCCGGCGCGGCGCAAGGCGCGGGCGCGAAGCGAGTCAGCGGGCTGCGTCGTAAAGACCAGCACGTCACCTTCGGCCGACTTCGCCAGCTTCGACTTGAGCGGCAGGCGCAGCCGCGAATCCATAACCACGCGCAGCAGCCGGCGCCGCCGCGGCCGGCCGGTGCGATCGGTCAGACGCGGGTCGTCGGCGAGTACCGTGCCGATCCCGGTGAGGAGCGCATCAGCGGCGTGGCGCAGCCGTTGCACTTCGGCGCGTGATTCCTCCGAGGTGATCCAGGTGACCGTCTTCTGGCGGGGCCGATGACGGCGCGGAGTGGGCAGAGCGATCTGGCCATCGAGCGTGAGCGCTGACTTCAATGTGAGCAATGGCCGCCGCGTGGAAATCCATTTACAGAACGCCTCGTTCAATTTTTGCGCTTCGATCTTGCCTAGACCGATTTCGACCTGGAGTCCTGCTGCCCGCAATTGTTCGATGCCGCGGCCGGCTACCGCGGGATTGGGGTCGGTTATGGCAACCACGACGCGACGCACCCCCGCAGCAATGATTGCAGCGGTGCACGGGCCGGTGCGCCCCAGGTGGCAGCAAGGTTCGAGATTGACGTAGAGCGTCGAGCCTCGCGCCGCCGCGCCAGCGGCTTGCAGAGCTACGATTTCAGCATGGCGCAGTCCGGCGTAGGTGTGAAATCCTTCCCCGACAACGCGACCGCCGTGTGCGGCTTCTTGAACGGCGACGGCGCCAACCATCGGGTTCGGGCTGGCCAGCGCTTCGCCTTGGCGGGCCAGCTCCAGCGCGTGATTCATCCAGATCTCCGCCTGAGGATCGGTGGTGCGAGCGGCGACGACTTCTGGCATGACGGGCTCAGTCGAAGAGCGAATTCACAAACGTCTGCGGGTCAAAGGGCACCAGGTCCTGTATCTTTTCTCCAATGCCGACGAAACGAATGGGCAGGCCAAGCTCGCGCACGATGGCCACGACGATGCCGCCCTTGGCCGTGCCGTCGAGCTTGGTGAGCACGATGCCGGTGACGCCGACGGCAGAGGTAAACTCGCGCGCTTGGGAGAGGCCGTTCTGGCCGGTGGTAGCGTCCATTACCAGCAACACGTCGTGCGGCGCGCCGGGAACGAGTTTTGCGGCGGTGCGCTTCATCTTCTCCAGCTCAGCCATCAGGTTGGACTTGGTGTGCAACCGGCCGGCGGTGTCCACGATGACAGCGTCAATTGAACGGGCGGCTGCGGCGGAGAGCGCGTCATAAACCACCGCGGCCGGGTCAGCGCCGGGCTTCTGCTTGATCAACTCCACGCCGGCGCGCCTGGCCCAGATATCGAGCTGTTCGTTCGCGGCCGCGCGGAAAGTATCCGCAGCGCAGAGCAGCACGGTGCGACCTTCTTCGCGCAGGCGATGGGCCAGCTTGCCGATGGTGGTGGTCTTGCCGGTGCCGTTGACGCCGACCACGAAGATGACGCGCGGCGCGGCGGTGCCCGCACTCTCCGCGGCGCGCGTGGGGTTTGCCGCCGCCGGCAGGGCGGTTCCGTTGCCGCTGAGGATGCCGAGGAGCTGGTTCTTCAGTTCGGTCTTGAGTTGCGCGCCATCGGCGAGGGCCCGGCGTTCGACTTTATCGCGCACAGCCTGCAGGATTTCGCGGGTGGTGCGCACGCCGAGGTCGGCAGCGAGCAATGCGATTTCGAGTTGCGCCAGCAGCGCAGGGTCGATTTGCCGGTCGCCGGCCAGCAGATCCTCGACGCGCGCGGCCAGTTGCGAGCGCGTCTTGCCCACCGACTCCTTGAGCCGCTCCAACAGCGTGGGCTCGGGTTTTCCGAACAGGGTGATCATCGGGCGAGTTGCTCTGGTGCGCCGAACACTCAATTTTAGCAGAGAGTGGGGAGTTGAAGAGTGAGAAGTGAGGAGCGATGAGCGGGGAGCGCCGCTATACTTCCACCAACGCGGCGCTCAGACGCAACTTGGCGGTGCGGATGGCCGCTTCCAGCGCGTCCACTACCAGGGGGTCAAAGCGCGTGCCGGTCAGTTCCCGGATTCTTTTCAACGCGTAATCCAGTTCCATGGCCGACTGGTAAGGCCGGTTGGTAGTGATGGCGTCCAGTGTATCGGCCACGGCGATGATGCGCGCCATCAGCGGAATCTGGCTGCCTTGCAGCCCGTACGGGTAGCCTCTGCCGTCCACGCTTTCGTGGTGGAGCTCGATCCCAGGAAGCATCTCTTTGAGTTGAGGGACCGGGCGCATGATGTTGGCGCCCTTGGTGGGGTGCTGCTTCATCAGCTCGAACTCTTCCGGGGTGAGCGAGGAGGGTTTTTTCAGCACGCGATCGTCCACGCCGATTTTGCCGACGTCATGCAGCAGCGCGGAGATTCTCAGGCGGTCCAGCTCTTCGACGGAAAGCCCGAGCTCGCTGCCGATGATCAGCGAGTACTTGGCCACGCGCCCGGAGTGGCCGCGGGTGTAGGGATCCTTCTCGTCGATGGCGGCGGCGAGCATGCGAATTGAGCCCAGGAAGAGCTCGCGGGTTTCTTCCGCCGCCAGCTTGAGCCGCTCGATGTACTCTTCGATGGCGCCGGCCATCTTGTTGAAGGTTTCTGCGAGTTCGCTGATTTCGGCAGCGCCGCGCACCCGCGTGCGCTGGTGGAATTCGCCGCGGCTGATGGCGCGGGTGGATTCGGCCAGGCCGCGGATGGGCGTGGAGATGCCGACGGCGAACAAGTAGCCCAGGATCAAAGCGGCAAGCGTCACCACGAATACGAAGGCCAGCGCTTGGGCGTTTAACTCCTTCACGCCCGCGTCCTCACGCGCCTTGTCCAGGCTACGCCGCGCGATCACCGCCCAATCCAGGTCGGGGAAGGTGCTGTAGGTGCCGATCATCTCCACCGTGCGTCCATTTTCCCGCATCGTGAAACGCACCGTCTCGGTGGCGCGCAACTCTCGGGGCAGGGCCTTGATCTGCGCGACGACCGGGGAGGTGGAACTGACGTCGGCGCCGGGCACGAAGTTGCGCGTGTCTGGATGCGCTACGATATGGCCGTTGCGGTCTACAATGTAAACCACCCGCCCGCGCACGCTGGTCTCCTGCAGCCGCAGCAGGACCCGGTCGAGGGAAATCACTGCCGCGAGCATCCCTGAAAATTGTTCGCCCACCGTTAATGGCACGGCAATTACAAACGCCGGGCGGTTCTCGGGTCCCAGCGCCAGCGGGTCGCTCCGGAACTTGAGCGACTGGATGGTAGTGGTAAACGCGCGCTGCAGGGCTTTGCTCACAAATTCGTCTTTGTCAGCGCGGAATTTTCCCGCGCCCGTCCCCTTGGCGTTCTTTCCGACGGCGGTGAGATAGAGGAAGTGGGGGTTACTGTCGACGAAGTTCTCCAGCAAGCGCGTTACTTGCGGGGCGCGGGCGGGGTCGTCCACGTCTTGGATCAGGCCTGTCAGCGCCAGAATCTGGCGCTCGCTGATCAGTTGCTGGTGGAGATTCGATTCAAAGAGCTGAATTTCTTCAGCCAGCGAGCGGGTGAGCTCGGCTTGCTGGACACGTTCGGTATCCGCAAGCTTTCCCTGGCTAAGCCGCAGCACTTGGCGGTGGTACAGCGCGATGGGTACCAGGCTGACCAGCAGCAACGCGCCTAGTACCATCCAGAGAATACGCGGGCGGCGGAGTTGAGCCGGTATGAACCGTTCGAGGCGCACGGGTAGACGAACCTTTCATTCTACGGTCGCTGGAACTGTGACAAAAGGCCGGAAAGCACGGTGAGTGGCGCATCAGCCAAGGGTGAGCGATGCGCCCACGCACTCGGCGGCGCATTAGAAGCGTCAAAACCTGTGGCGTGGTTCGCGACAACGACTGCGAGCGAAATTGATACCGCTAGGGGGGCGATACTCTACGCACCACGGATGGGAATCACCTACTTGCTTTGTTTGGGCGTGTAGTCCTTCATCCCTGACACTTTCAGACCAGTGGGTGCGAATCGGCTGCTGAGGAGAAGCCGGCGATTCTTACAAGTGTTCTCCTCTCATCGTTCTTGCTGACAGCAGCGTTGTGTACCATAGCCTTGCAAGGGTCGCGCACGCTATTCGTGCTTGAGGCGGCGCTCCATCAGCTCGCGGATGGCGTCGCGCGGGGCGCGGCCCTGGTCGAGCACGGCGTGCATTTGCTCGCTGATGGGCATCTCGACCCGCAACCTGCGCGCCAACTCGACGGTCGCGGCCGTGGTGCCGACTCCCTCCGCCACCATGCGCATTGCGCTCAGAATGTCGGCCAGCTTCCGGCCCTTGCCCAGCTCGACCCCGACCGAGCGATTGCGGCTGAGCGCTCCGGTGCAGGTCAGCACCAGGTCGCCCATCCCCGCCAGGCCTGCGAGGGTGTCCCGGTGCCCGCCCAGGGCGGTGGCCAGCCGCGTCATCTCCGCGAGGCCGCGTGTGATCAGAGCCGCCACGGTGTTCGAGCCCAGCCCCAGTCCTTCACACGCTCCCGCGGCGATAGCGATGACGTTTTTCACCGCGCCGCCCAGTTCTACGCCGGTGACATCGACGTTGGTATACAGTCGAAACGTCGGTCCAGAGAACTCCTCCTGCACGCTGGCGGTGAGCTCGCGGTCGGCCGAGGCAATCACCACCGCGGTTGGGTCGCTCCTTGCTACCTCGCGGGCAAACGAGGGGCCCGAAAGCGCCGCCACGCCCGGCGTGAACTTTACGGAGACGACTTGCGCGATGAGTTCGGTCATCCGCTCGAGAGTCTTGAGCTCCAGGCCCTTGGTGGCGCTGACGAAGACCATCCTCGGATCGAGATGCGGCAGCATGCGTGTGTACACCGCCCGCGCGTGCGCCGAGGGCATCACGCCCAGGACGATGTCGGCTTGCTGGAGCGCGGAACCCAAGTCGCCGGTGACTTCCACCTGTTGCGGCAGGGTGAACCCGGGGAGATACACTTCATTGACGCGGCGGGTGCGCAGCGACTCGCACACCTCGGCGTCGTGCACCCACAGCGCAAGGTGATGCTGCCGGCGACTGCGTGTCAGCGCGATGGCCAGCGCCGTGCCCCAGCTTCCGCCGCCGATGACGGCGATTTTCTTCATGCTGCTATATCTCCCCTGTATTTTCCCTCGCCGATTTGTGTTTGTTGGCGCGAGCGAAAGTGGAGGCCTCAAATTCCGATGGGAGCGCAATTGGGGCAGGCAAGAAAGCCTGTCCTACCGTCGGAACTTCATGCGCGCCTCGGTGCCGGCGATCAGCCGCTCGATGTTCGCCCGGTGACGCAGGATGATCAGCACCGCTGCCAGCGCGACGCTGAAAGAGACAATGCGCGGCGGCGCGTGCCCCGGCGCATAGAGCAGATAGGTCAGCAGGGGCAGCGAAGCTGCTGCCACGATCGACGCCAGCGAGGCATAGCGCCAGAACCATGCGACTCCGACCCAGATGAGCAGAGCCAACAAGACCGCGGGAAGACAGACCGGCAAGAATACGCCAACGCCGGTGGCCACTCCGCGCCCGCCCCGAAAACCCAGCCACACCGGGAATAGGTGGCCCGCGAGCGCGGCGAGGGCCGCCACCATTATCCAGGTGATGTCTTCGTCGGTTAGCCGTGCCGCGCCCCAGACAGCCAAATAGCCCTTCGCTACGTCGAGCAGAAAGGTCATCGCGCCAGCCCCCAGACCAGCCACGCGCGTGACGTTGGCCGCGCCGATATTCCCGCTGCCCTGCGAGCGGATGTCGCGCCCTTCTCGCCGCTTCACGATCAAATAGCCGAAGGGAATTGAGCCCAGCAGGTAGGCGACCGGCGGAATGACCCACCACTTGGTGGCCACGACGAAGAGGCCCTCATGGGCGGTTATCCCCGAGGCGATCATGTCGCGCCCGCCTTGATCGAATTGGGGCTTCCCTTTACTGGAGTAAAACAGAATGTCGCCAGACGAGTGTACTCGGCGCCCCGAGGTTTCAATTGACTTTGGTAGAGATGGAATTCCCGTGCGCGGGTTGAGCCAAACTCCAGGGATTTGAAGTTGCGCAGCGCCTCGCGCAATCGCTCGAGGCCTTCTTCAGACTTAAAGCGCGCCAGGGTTAAATGCGGTCGAAAGGGCCTTTGCTCGCGGGGGATGCCAAGGGATTCCATGCGCCGCTCCACTTCCGTGGCAAGTTCGGCGAGATTCGGCGTGGAGGTGATCCCGGCCCAGAAGACACGCGGATGGCGCTCGTTGGGAAAGAAGCCGACATCGCGAAAACTCAATTCCACCGGCTGATCCGAGCGAACGGCGGCGAGCTCGGCCTGGATGCGCCCAACTCTTTCCGGCGGGACCTCGCCAATGAATTTCAGCGTCACGTGCATACCTTCCACGTGTGCCCAGCGGGCGCCCCGGCAATTTTTTTCCAATTGGCCGATAAGACTGCGGATCGCCTCCCGCACCTCGTCCGGAATTTCCAGCGCTACAAAAACTCGCAACTATGTTCCTTCAATTCTTGACTGTCAACTTTCGACTCTCGACTCGGCACCTTGCTTTTTCTCTCGCCGCTCACCCTCTGTTCTGCTGCTTTCCCTGCTGCGCATACAGGAAGTACCGCCGCACCAGGTCCAGGGCTGCCTGCGAAGCCTGCCAGCGGATGCGATCGCGGTCGCCCGGCAAGTGCAGGGTGCGCTCTTTGCCGCCGGCTCGCTCGGCCAGCGCGACGTGCACGGTGCCGACCGGCTTATCCGGCGAACCGCCGCCGGGGCCGGCAATTCCGGTGACGGCTAAGCCCAGCGTGCTGCCCGAGCGCCGGCGGATTCCTTCGGCCAGCGCGCGCGCGACTTCCATGCTGACCGCACCCTTCGACTCGAGCAGGTCCGCGGGCACGTCCACCCACACCCTCTTCAGGTCGTTGCTGTAGCAAACCACGCCGCCCAGGAAGTACGACGAGCTGCCGGGGATGCTTGTCAGCCGCTGGGACAGCAAGCCACCGGTGCAGCTTTCGGCCACGGCGATCGTGGCGCCGTTCAGATTCAAGTCGCGCGCCACCACCTCTTCGAGCGACTCGCCCTTAGTTGTGAAAATGTTCTCGCCGAGCGCCATCAC
>Ga0137399_10000948_pt1 | contig 12651 bp, 12 predicted proteins | sample czorhiz316metaG_FD_104810 | JGI IMG/M metagenome (GOLD analysis project Ga0137399, IMG submission 104810) | Vadose zone soil microbial communities from Angelo Coast Range Reserve, California, USA - czorhiz3.16 metaG | ecosystem: Environmental > Terrestrial > Soil > Vadose zone | place: USA...
CTGACCTCCGCGCGAGTTTTGAGCAAGCCGCCGTCGCCGCCACGGAGTGATCTCATCCCATGTGGGCTCGCTGGATCATCGCCGCTCTGTTCCTGACCGTAGGATCGGTTGGAGAAGGATGGGCTGAAGACGCCATTGGTACGAGACCTCTCCTGACGATTGCGCGCAAGGATCTTCACACCATCCTGCCGCCGGACTACCATATCCTGATCAATCCTCACTCAATTGAACAGTTTCTTGATGCACTGGATAGAAACCCGCCGGACTGGGGCCTGGTCTACGGCCATGGCCATCACGACCCCGCGCTAGACGAGCGATTGTTCACGCTGAATCGGGAGCGCGATGCGAAGCGCGGCGGGAAGGAGCCGCTCCAGTGGACAGTGGTGTTTCTGTGGTCGGCGGAACTCTCGCGCTACGATCCAACGACGGGTGGGTTCGGCATGGCCATTGGGCCGATTTTCACCCCGACGAAGTGGGGGGTCGTCCGATTCAAACCCGAAGAAGTTCCGAGTAAACTCGTCGTGATTCCTGATCCCAGCACACGTGACGTCCTCCGCCGACAGCTCGAGGCTGGCCAGAAGGTCGATATTGAGATCGCCATGGTCGGGCGGCTCATTCCCGAGGAGTCCATTGTCTATGACTTCTCCCACGATGAAGAAGGCCTGGGTCTCATCATGCCGGTTGTGCGGGTCGAACGGGTTGAGTTTCTGCTGGCTCGGCGATGTCGAGCAGGATAGCCGAACAAGACTAGCGGGACGGGCGGGGAAAGAGCGGCTGGCAGGGACAGGGCTTATATGTCACGCAAGTCTCGCTCGTCGCGCTTGCCGCGCGCACTCCGCCATTTCGCGACGAACCGTCATGAATAATGCGGGCTAGGTCTTTTTCAATCCACAGACGTTGGCGACTGCATCGCGATAAGCCAGCCAGAGCGTCAAGCATTTCTTGAGGCAGCTCAGTACGGCCTGTTGTTGGGTGTGTGTCGTGGCGTAGTTCACCACCATGGAGTAGGCATCATGGCGGTGGCCTGCTTCGACCATTTGGTGCGCGCGAATCAGATCCATGGAATCGAGGGGCAGGCCGTGGTGTTTCACCAATGGGTGGCGTTGAACGATCGCTTCGATGTCATCGGCGGTCTTGGGCTTGGAGGGGTCGGCGATTTCAGCACGATCCTTCACGCTGCCTTCTACGAAGACAGTCAGGGCCGCTGCTCCGATGGCCCAGTCTCGGTTATTCGAGACACGGTCCAGCCATGCGCGGTAGCGTCGACTGGCCGGTAAGAGGCGCACCCTGTCAAAGTCACGCGCCGGCAATCCAAGGCCTGCCATCATGGTCAGGAACAATTCCGGGTGCGACTTTCCCAACGAGAGCCCACCGGTGTCTTCTTCGTAAATATTATCGGCGAGCATCCGGCGGACCGAGGCCGGGGGATTCTGTCCGTGAATGCGTGCCAGGAACACAGGGAAGTCACGCACGTACACCCCGTATTCTTGTTGAAAGTGGCGTGTGAGTTGATCGACGGTGACCGTTCCATCGGCGAATGCCGGCCAGGCCCAATGATGCTTGCGATCCATAATACGCAAGAGTTCTTCTTGGAATCGGCTTTTCGTCATGGGGCGTGCCATGTCTGTTGCCTTCCTGATGAGCGGCTCGTTACAATTGGACTGCGCGGAGATGCTTCAATGAATCATGTGACAGTTCAAAATCCAGAAGACATTCTGTCGATGCTGGCCGAGGTGTCCCTGCGAGGGTCGGGTTTTGTGACGGAATGTCTCCTCGACTATGTGTTGGAAGAAGGCTTCACGGAGCCGATCTTTCTCAATGCCAGCGGGGAAGACCCTGATGCCTATTTTAAAGGCCAATCTTCTGCATGGGCGGTGTATCAGATCCGAGAATGGAAACGTGTGTTGACCATTTCTGGCGGTCCCGGCAAAGAGCGCCGCGTACAAATAACAGAAACTCCCTAGTCCATGGATGAGTGTAAGAGGGATGCAGAGGAAAAGCAACGAAACGATGGGGTTCAACTGCCAGTGGCCGGTTTGAATGTGGAGTGCGCCGCATGCCGATGATCCGTCTCACTGAGCCGCAGAGTATGGGCGAGTTGGCGATGATCACAAGTCTGTTGGAGGGCAGTGGCATTGCCTACATGGTTCAGAACGAACATGTGAGTAGCTTGTATCCCGGACTCCCGATTCTCAACTCGCGCGTCATGGTCGACGAGTGCGATCAGGTCCATGCGGAAGTGCTGCTGAGCCGACTGCGGTTGGCGGTGCGTGATGTATCGTCGCAACCGTAAACGCATACTAGCGTGGCGGTTTTGGGCTGTGCGGATTAGACGGGGACTGAATGGGGAGCCGTTCGCCTGAGCCTTGGAACCATCCGCCGGTGAGGGTGCCTTCTTCAAAGTACAGATAGCGGTGTTTCACCACCGCGGCGCTTTCCCAATCTTCAAAAATCCATTCCTCGCGACGGATGCCTTCTTTGGTGAACGTCGTGTTGATCGTTTGTGGCCCTCCCCAGGCCTGTAAAACCTGTTCTTTCGACATGCCGACCATGATCCGATGTTCCACGATATGTTTTTGAAAGTCCGGGTCTCTGAGTTGTACGATGAGCGGCCAGATCACCATGAGGAGAACAAACAGGCCAAGTCCTGCGTAGATGATAAGACGAACCGGGCGACGGCGGATGAAAGGGATCGGTTCTTCCAGATCAGTTGGAGGGACGTTCATGGATTCATGGATGGTCACGGTAGTTTGATGCATGATGCGGCGCATCGTAACAACGTGATTTGGAGAGAGTCAAGTGAAGCTCCTGGTTTTCCCTTATTAATCAGCGTGATATAGGAAGTGCGCTATACTGGATTAGTGCAAGCGCTGTGGTGCTCAGGAGAGGTTGTGATGACTCCTGGATCGAAGCAGGGAAATAATCAGAGGCGATGGCTTCTTGCGATATGGCTCCTGGCCGTCACGGTGAGCCTCGTCATGCCACTGGCTTCAAATGAAGCGTTGGCGACTACGATGTATTCCTATATCGATGAGCAAGGCACGCCCGTAATCACAGATAATTTCAACACGATTCCTGAACAGTACCGTGCAAGGGTCAAAACGACCGAGCAGATATCGACTGCTCCCCAGAGTACCGCAACGGTTGGCTCCATTAATGAGCGCTTGTCGCACTTTGGAAGCCAGCTTCGAGCCATGGTTTCCGGAGCCGCCCCCAACATCTCAGGGCTCTCTCCTTCACAGTCGGAGATTCTGACCTATGCAGGTCTTGCTGCGATAGTCCTGCTCGTCGCCATGAACTTGAGTAAAGGCCCATTCATCCGCCTTCTGGCTTTGTGGTGTTTGATCATGGTCGGTCTAGCCACGCCAATTTTGCTGTACTTGTCGAATGATGGCCCGATGGATGTGATGAAGAACAAAGCCTCTCAGATCGAGAAAAAACATCAAGACCGTGTCCAGCAGATTCCGTAACCCGCCTCAGAGATCTCCAAAGCAATCATGAAAGTCGGCTAGTCCGCATACTTGGGGACAGGTATCTTTTTGGCCGTGGGCGGCTGAGGAGCGAGCGCATGCTGAGAGAATTCTTGCGAGTAGGGATTCAGGATGGGGTCATGGGTATGTCGCTGCCGTTGCTTCACAAGGTCGACACTTTGAGTGCTGATTTCCACTCGATCGACAAGTGACTTGGTCGTGAGTGGGTCGGGTAGGCCTTGCAACGAAAATAGCTGGTAGGCCAGGGTCCACTCCAGTTTGTCCCTGGTCGTCTCTTTCACAATAAAGCGAGCCTGTGGTGACGCGGCGCCCTTAAACAACAATACCCAAATATTCGATCGGAATGAGGGGGACGCGGGATCCTCTGAAGGGTGAAATTCCGGGACAAGTGTGGGGATCTGGGCGAGGGGGACGGCAGGGGAGAATTCGATATCAACGAGCCGAACGAATAACGTTCTATTCTCGGTTTCATCGTTGGGATCAACAGTATAACTGAACGAGTATCGGATCTCGATGCCATCACGTGTATAGGTATAGACGTCCTCGCCATTTTCCGGCGAAACGAGCTTCCGAAAATACTTCTCCCAATCGGTGATGGCGTAGTAACTAAAGATGCGCAGCGCGGACTTCCGATCGCGCACCGCCTGCGGCATCCCGAGTTTTTGATGTAATTCCGCTTGTGTAAGCCCGAGGTACCCATCTTCAAAATACGCTGCTGCGCGGACTGCAGAAGGCTGGAGCCAGATGCCGGTGGATGATAAGAGAAGCAGCAAAGACGAGAAGATGGTATGAATGGAAAGACGCAGGAACACGGTTTCTCTCCAGCGGGTAGCGGAATCGTATCGACGGCGTTCCCTCCTGTCAAGGCGCGACGATTGGGATGCGACGATCGGGATTGCTTGCTGGCATAAGAACCTGTCAGTTATGATGGCCCCACTTCCTTCACAATCACGGCGGATTGATCGCGGAGACAGGTCGTATGAGTGCATTGTTAGACACCTTACTGCAACAACGCATTCTGGTCCTCGACGGGGCCATGGGGACCATGATCCAGCAGCGGAGACTGGACGAGGCCGCGTTTCGGGGCGAGCGGTTCAAAGATTGGAAGAAAGATCAGAGAGGGCATAACGATTTGCTGAACCTCACGCAGCCCGCCATCATCGAGGAGATCCATCGCCAGTACTTCGAGGCCGGTGCCGACATCGTGGAGACGAATACGTTCAACTCGCAAGCCATTTCCCTGGCCGACTACGGCATGGAGTCACTGGCCTACGAGATCGCGAGAGCCGGAGCGGAATGCGCCAGGCGTGCTGCGGAGCAGATCACGATTGCACAGCCTGCTCGGTCGTGCTTTGTGGCCGGTGCGATCGGACCCACGACGAAGACGTCGTCTATTTCAACCGATGTCAACAATTCGGCGGCGCGCGGCACCACCTATGACGAACTGGTGACGGTCTACTACGAGCAGGTCCGTGGCTTGGTCGACGGCGGAGTCGATCTCTTGTTGGTCGAGACCATCTTCGATACGCTCAATGCGAAAGCCGCGTTCTTTGCCATTGATAAGTTTTTGGAAGATCGCCGCATTAGGCTTCCCCTCATGGCCTCGGTAACGTTTATTCAAGCCGGCAGCAATCGCGGGGTGACGGGCCAAACGATCGAAGCCTTCTGGAATTCCATTTCCCATGTGCCCTTGCTCAGCGTCGGTATCAACTGCGCGTTAGGACCCAAAGAAATGCGCCCGTTGATCGAAGAGCTCTCGCGCCTGGCCCCGATCTCTGTGAGCTGCCATCCGAATGCCGGACTGCCCAATCCGTTGCTGCCGACAGGATTTCCGGAGACACCTGAAAGCCTGGCACCTCAATTGAAAGAATGGGCACAGAATGGCTGGCTGAATATCGTCGGCGGCTGTTGTGGGACGACACCCGGACACATCAAGTTGATTGCCGAGGCCGTGCGAGGTCTTCCTCCGCGCGTCTCGCCGTCTGTCGAACCCCTTACCAGGCTAAGCGGGTTGGAAGCGGTCACGATTCGGCCGGAATCGAATTTTGTGAATATCGGTGAACGGACCAACGTCACTGGGTCACCGGCTTTTGCCAAACTGATTCTGGGAGGCGATTATGAAGCCGCGCTCTCTGTGGCACGACAACAGGTCGAGGGAGGTGCCCAGATCATCGACATCAATATGGACGAAGGCCTGCTCGACTCCCTGGCTGCCATGGAAAAGTTTCTACGATTGGTGGCGTCGGAACCGGATATTTCTCGCGTCCCCATCATGGTGGATAGTTCGAAGTGGGACATCCTCGAGACTGGTCTGAAGAACATTCAGGGCAAGCCCGTCGTCAATAGCATCAGCCTCAAAGAAGGCGAAGCTAAGTTTCTTCAGCAGGCCAAATTGGTCCATCGCTATGGGGCTGCCGTGGTGGTGATGGCCTTCGATGAGCGAGGCCAGGCCGATACATATGAGCGCAAGATTGAGGTTTGTGAGCGGGCCTATCGCCTCCTCACGGATCGCATCGGCTTTCCAGCCCAGGACATCATCTTCGATCCGAACATCCTTACGGTGGCGACTGGCATCGAGGAACACAATAATTACGCGGTGAATTTTCTCGACGCCACGCGCTGGATCAAGCAGCATCTTCCGCTGGCGAAAGTCAGCGGCGGCGTCAGCAACATTTCCTTCTCGTTTCGCGGCAACAACCGCGTGCGCGAGGCGATGCACGCGGCATTCCTTTATCACGCCATTAAGGCCGGTCTGGACATGGGCATTGTGAACGCCGGACAATTGGCGGTGTACGAGGAGATTCCCAAAGATCTTCTGGAACTGGTCGAAGATGTGCTACTGAACCGGCGGCCGGATGCGACAGAACGATTGGTGACCTTTGCCGATACTGTTAAGCAGCAGGGCAAAGCGGCGGTGAAAGACGATGAGTGGCGCTCGGGCACGGTTGAAGAACGCCTCTCCCATGCACTGGTGAAAGGCGTGACCGACTACATCGAGCAGGACATCGAGGAAGCTCGACAGAAGTATGCCAAGCCGCTGCATGTGATCGAGGGGCCACTGATGGCCGGGATGAACATCGTGGGGGACCTGTTCGGGTCCGGCAAGATGTTTTTGCCTCAAGTGGTCAAGAGCGCCAGGGTCATGAAGAAAGCCGTGGCTTACCTCATGCCATTCATGGAGGCTGAGAGGCAACAATCAGGTGCGTCGAGCTCGAATGGAAAGATCCTTCTTGCAACGGTCAAGGGCGATGTGCATGACATCGGGAAGAACATCGTCGGAGTTGTCCTGGGATGTAATAACTACGAGGTGATCGATCTTGGGGTGATGGTGCCCTGTGAAAAGATCTTGGCGGCGGCGCGCGAGCATGGGGTAATGGTCATAGGGTTGAGCGGACTCATTACTCCTTCGCTTGATGAAATGGTGCATGTGGGACGCGAGTTGACGCGCGAGGGTTTTGACCTGCCGTTACTGATTGGCGGAGCCACCACGAGCAAAGCCCATACGGCCGTCAAGATCGCCCCGGCCTACAGTCACTCCGTTGTGCATGTGTTGGATGCCTCCAGAGCAGTGGGCGTCGTCGGTAGTCTGGTAAATGCCGACTTGCGGGCTGACTTTGCCAAGAAGGTTCGCGCCGACTATGATCAGATACGCCAGACGCATCAGGACCGGGGGGGCAAGTCACTCTGGACGTTGGCGCAGGTGCGGGCCAATCGATTCCAATCCAATTGGGCTGAGGTCAACATACCCATACCGGCCTTCACGGGGGTGAAGGTGGTGCCGCAGCAGCCGTTGGATCAGCTGATTCCCTATATCGATTGGTCGCCGTTCTTTCACACGTGGGAATTGCGCGGACGCTACCCGACCATTCTGGAAGATCCTGTCGTGGGTTCGAAGGCCAAGGAGTTGTACGACGATGCATTGACCTTGCTCCGCAAGATTGTGGATCAACGGCTATTCACCGCCAATGGGGTGTATGGGTTGTTCCACGCCAACAGCTTGGGAGACGATATTGAGATCTACACCGATGACCGTCGCACGACGGTCTTGACGATGTTCCACACCTTGCGCCAGCAATCGGAGAAGCCGCAAGGGCAGTGCAGTTTTGCGCTGGCGGATTTTGTCGCACCGAAAGAGTCCGGCCGCGCGGATTATGTCGGAGCCTTTGCCGTGACGACGGGAGTAGGGGTAGACGTTTTATGTCAAGAGTTTGAGCGCGACCACGACGACTACAATTCTATAATGGCCAAGGCGTTAGCAGACCGTTTGGCCGAAGCCTTTGCCGAGTGGCTCCATGCGCGTGCGCGGCAGGAGTGGAGGTACGGAAAGGAGGAGCATCTGACGACGGAGGACCTGATTCGCGAACGCTATCGTGGGATTCGACCCGCGCCAGGCTACCCGGCCTGTCCTGACCACACAGAAAAACGATTGCTCTTCGATCTGTTGTCCGTGGAACAGCACACAGGAATCACCCTGACTGAAAGCTTCGCGATGTGGCCTGCTGCCTCCGTCAGCGGGCTCTATTTCGCTCATCCGGAGGCCAAGTATTTTGCCGTGGGGAAGATCGGAAAGGATCAGGTGCTCGACTATCAGGTGCGAAAAGGGATGCCCCTTTCAGCGCTGGAGCGATGGTTGGGGCCGAACCTGAACTATGAACCCACTGGAGGATAAGAGGCCAACGCCAGAATGAGCGAGCATCTCGACAACAAGGCCCGCTAGCAGGCTGCTGAAAAATCATTTCGGCACATCACAACTTCGATGGCCTGTACGCTGGGACAAGGGAGATCGCCCGCAGGATGCTCAAAAAGGCCAGACTTCTCACCCGCCCAACCCCGGCGCGCCAAGACGCGCCGTTTCGCGGGCAAGGCCGCAGCGAGTGAAGAGGCGAGGAGGTACGTACCGCAATTCGTGTGGGCCGTTCGCCCTTTGAATGAATCTTGGCGAACGGAAAAGCCCCTCCAGTGATTTCGACATCCCCGAGTGGCTCTGCTCGCGGTACGTTGAGCCTATAAGCGCGGCGAGAACGCTGCTGGCAGACTTTTTAGTATCCTGCTAGGAGACCTCTGCCAATACGGTGTGTTGGACGGGTCTCCCGATCGCCGCGGTCAGTGCCGACTTCACCCACCGATATCGTTCTTCTGCCCAGCGATTCACGTCCTCTGAATCGGTAAAAACCAGCTCCCAGGCTTTGGCGGCGTCCAGCATCAGCAACTGGTGTGGGTGATTATTGCCGGACACATAGACGACGAGCACGGCAGATTTGCCGGTGAGGCTGATATCCGTAAACACGTGCAGCATGGCCCCATCCGGCAAGGTGATGTCGCGAGACGCGGCCTCAACGAGGGGATGGTACAGCCGCTGAAGAAATTGGGACGTCACTTCGTAGGCGTTGGTCGTACTTAAGAGGCGGGGATTTGGTTTTTCTCCAAACAGGTTCTCGGTCAGATAGGTCGCAGCCTCCCAGGTCGGCATGACTCCGGATGTGACTAAGGATTCGCACAGATAGGCGATCCAATTGCGTGTCGCCGCCTGTTTGCGGGCCGCTGTTGCCTTCTTTGCCATGATCGGCAATCCTTTCGCGAGCGTGAAATATTGTGGGTACCGGGCCTGAGAATCTGTGCGTGAGTCTGTATCTGACGAGATGAGGAAAGTATATCGGTGGGTGGAAAACTGGTCAACGAAATGACGAAAAGGTTCCTAAGACTCCCGAATCATTCTGCGCTGTGATTGGTCGGCATACTTGTCATAGATCTGCTTGATGTCGTTCAACGAGGTGAAGAAGACGTCGAGGAGCTCTGGGTCGAAGTGTTCCCCCCGATGTTTGGTCATGAGATCGACGGCGTGATCGAGGGAGAAGGCGGGCTTGTAGACCCGTTGTGTGGTGAGGGCATCAAAGGCATCGGCGATCGCGGCGATCCGTCCTTCCAAGGGAATCGCTTCGCCCTTCAACTTGCGCGGATATCCGTTGCCATCCCACCGCTCATGGTGGGTCCAGGCGATCGATGCCGCGACTTTGAGGATCTCCGCATCCGATCCGCTGAGGATACGATAGCCGATCTCCGCATGTTGAGAGATGACGTTGAATTCCTCCGGCGTGAACTTGCCGGGCTTGAGGAGTACATGATCCGGCGTGCCGATTTTTCCGATGTCGTGCATCGGACTGGCGGTGCGGATCAAATCACACCGTTCGGAGGTCAGCCCATACTTCCTGGCGAGCAATTCACAGTAATGACTCATGCGTTGAATATGCTGCGCCGTAGCACTGTCCCGGTATTCGGCGGCGATGGCGAGTCGTTGAATCGTTTCTTCTCGTGAGAGACGCAGCTCCTTTTCGCTTAGCTCGAGCCACTCGAGCGCTTGCTGTAGAGCCATCGTTCTGGTTTTGACGACATCTTCCAGGTTCTCCATGTGCAGGCGATTTTCAATTTCAAGCCGGCGGCGGCGGAGCGCATTGCCTACATCGATCATAACTTCATTCGACTCGAACGGCTTGACGATGTACCCAAAGGCGCCCATGTCCAGCGCTGCGTTCGCTAGTACCGAGCTGTCGAGGCCGGTCACCATGATGACGGCGGTGTGAGGATGCTGACTCAGGATATCACGGACGAGATCCATGCCCGACTCACCGGGCATATTCACATCGCACAACATCAACGCAAAGGGTTGTTCATCAAGCCGTGTCCGTGCCTCACGCGCATCGGACGCGAGGACCGTCTCATACCCATGGGTTTGAAGCATGTATCCCAGCAGCCGCCGGATCGGTTCTTCGTCGTCGATGATCAGAACGCGCTTGAGTTCGAGGAGGGATTGATGGGCAGATTGGTCAAGAAGCAGCGTCATGATTTGTGAGTCCACTTTATACGAAGAAGGTAACTGTCGAGCCCGCATTATTCATGACAATTCGTCGCGAAATCGCTGAGCCGTGTCGCGAGGCCGGCGCGCGGAGCCGGGAGGACCCGAGGCGTACTCGTGCAGTACGGTGCGGGTCCGAGGGGCGAGCCCGCTGGCCGAAGGCTCGTCGTAGCAGCGGATCGGCGATTGCAGCAGAAGTGTTCATGAGTAATGCGGGCTAAGCTCAGTGGATGCGCGTTTGTGTCGCGATGTTCAGAGGTCTCAAGAGAACTGTAAGGTCATGTGCACCTTTTGTGCCACTATATTGTGAAAAGCTGCAGGTTGTGGGCCTCTCACAAGAGGACGTCTTCTTAGCCGAGAAGCAGTGGGATGCCGCGCTACGACAGTATTTTCACGGGTGCAGTCGCATCATTGCTCGAGATCCAAGTGGGCCATGCGTTTGGAGTGAGCACATACCTGTACAGATTTAGCCGTTCTCGCCGCGTACTTTTGTACATATTGATCGGCGGGAAAGATCGAAGGCGCGCGCCATTCTCTGCAGCCTCCAAGAGCTGACTGGGGTACCAGGCCTGTTTCATTGCGCTTTCGCAGGGCCTTCACTATAATTCGCGGCATCATGAACAGGTGTCAGCAATGAGTAGTGCAGCGGGGTTATTGCGTGCTGATGGGCGACGAAAAGATCAGCTTCGTCCTGTGAAAGTGACGCGGAACTTCATTAAGCATGCGGAAGGATCTGTCCTGATCGAAATGGGCGACACCAAAGTGATATGTGCAGCCTCGATTGAGGAGAAGGTGCCTCCCTTTCTAAAGGGAAAAGGGCAAGGATGGGTGACGGCAGAGTATTCGATGCTCCCCCGCTCGACCCACGAGCGATCCCCGCGTGAAGCAGTCAAAGGGAAACAGGCTGGCAGGACGTTGGAGATTCAACGCCTTGTGGGGCGAGCTCTCCGTGCAGTGACCGATATGGGCCAGATGGGAGAGCGGTCGATCTGGCTCGACTGCGACGTCATCCAGGCCGACGGAGGGACTAGAACGGCTTCTATTACAGGAGCGTTCATCGCCTTGGCCGACGCGTTTGCCGTCCTCAAGAAGCGGGGCCTGATTAAAAAACGTCCTTTGACGGATTACCTTGCTGCCATTAGCGTAGGAAAAGTGGGTGGGGAAATCCTCGTCGACCTGGCCTATACAGAAGACTCCATGGCCGATGTCGACATGAATGTGGTCATGACCGGCCAAGGGCGCTATGTCGAAGTCCAGGGCACAGCAGAACGGACCCCCTTTGCCAAACAGGAAATGGATGAGTTCATGGCGATGGGATGGAGCGGGATTCAGACCCTCACCGCGCTGCAGAAGGATCTGATCGGGGAATTGGAGTAGGGAATAGACGATGATTCGTGAATTGGTGCTCGCGACTCGCAATCACAATAAAGTAATAGAACTCGTTGCGCTTTTAAGCGATCTGGGCATCACGATTCGTACACTCGATGAATTCCTGGATGCCCCGGACGTGGTCGAAGACGGGGACACCTGCGAGGCCAATGCAGTGAAGAAAGCGCGTGTCATTGCCGAATTCACGGGCTTGCCGGCTGTCGCCGACGATACAGGGCTGGAGGTGGATGCGCTTGGTGGGCGGCCCGGCGTTTATGCGGCCCGTTATGCCGGCGAAGACGCAACCTACGAAGACAACTGTCGAAAGTTGCTACGGGAATTGATGGGCGTGCCTCGTGAACAGCGAACCGCTCGCTTTCTGACCGTCGCAGCGATCGCCCTCCCTTCAGACGGAATACGGGTGGCACGAGGAACGGTGGAGGGAGTGATTGCAGAAGAGGCGTGTGGGACGTTAGGATTCGGGTATGATCCTGTGTTCCAAATTCCAGAATTAGGGATGACCTTGGCGCAATTGTCGGTGGATCAAAAAAACACGATCAGTCATCGCGCCAAGGCGTTTGCGAAGGTGCGGGAGATGCTCAGTGCATCAATGATAAATGTATAATGATGCAGGGTTAATTGCTGAGGGAGGTAAGAATCGACTCTTCATCTTCATTCACCACTGAACATTCAACACTACTCATTTCTGTGTGCGTAATGCCGGGGAGTAGCGCAGGCCGGTAGCGCGCCTGCTTTGGGATCTATAGTAAGGGGATTGCTGAAGCCCTTGATAGGAGCAGCAATCCTCTTTTTTTTGCGCCAGGAAAGAGGGTGGCGGCTTTCCCCGACTGGCGGGGGCCAATGTGAGGACTCCGACCTGTACGGCCACGCATACGCCTCGCGTGGTGCCTGTGCAGAACAAGAGGGGAGCGGGCATCACGC
>Ga0137399_10000949_pt1 | contig 12651 bp, 4 predicted proteins | sample czorhiz316metaG_FD_104810 | JGI IMG/M metagenome (GOLD analysis project Ga0137399, IMG submission 104810) | Vadose zone soil microbial communities from Angelo Coast Range Reserve, California, USA - czorhiz3.16 metaG | ecosystem: Environmental > Terrestrial > Soil > Vadose zone | place: USA...
CGTGAACCGGCAGCCGGACAGCAACACGGTCCAGGTTGCCGACGAAGTCCACCAGGAGATGGCCATTATCGGCAAGGGGCTTCCCGCCGGCGTCGCTGTGCGTCCTTTCTACGACCAGTCCAACATCGTCAAGGAATCCATTGCCAGCGTGCGCGACTCAATCATCATCGGACTTCTGCTCGCCGGTTTCATCATCTGGCTGTTCCTGCGCGACTGGGGCACGGCGGTGATGACCGGGCTCGTGGTTCCCGTGACGATAGTCGTGACCTTCATCGCGATGAAGATCCTCGGTCAAAGCTTCAACCTGATGACGCTCGGCGGGCTTGCGGCCGCCGTTGGACTGGTGATTGATGACAAAATTGTGGTCGTCGAGAACATCGTCCTGCATCGCGACAACGGTGAAGGGCCTCTTCAGGCAACGGCCAGCGCTCTCAAAGAACTGACGGCTCCCTTGATCGGCTCCACGCTGACGCCGATCGTAGTATTTCTGCCGCTGATCACCATAACGGGAGTAATCGGAACCTTCTTCAGTGCCCTTGCTATTGCGATGAGCGTTGCACTGCTGACTTCGCTGGTTCTTGCACTGGTCTGGACGAGCAATCTGAGTACGCGTCTCATACGCCGACACGGGGGAGTGTCACAGGAGGAGGCGCACACAACAGGATTCTTCGGCCGCATTATCCGGTTCTACGAGCGCTGGATGCGTCGCAGTCTGCGCCATCCTTCGATGATCGGCGTGCTGTGCGTGCTTCTGATTGTTGCTTCGTATTTGTGCTACGGACAGCTCGGCAGCGGCCTGCTTCCGGCGTTCGACGAAGGTGGATTCATTCTCGACTATGTGATGCCGCCCGGCAGCTCGTTGCAGGAAACCAATCATGTTCTCAACCACGTCGAGGAGCTCATTCACTCCGTGCCCGAGGTCGAAAGCACCTCGCGGCGCACCGGACTGCAACTCGGCATCTTTCCGGTGACCGAACCCAACACGGGCGATTTTGCCGTCAAGCTCAAGGACGACCGCAAACGGGACATTGAACAAGTCATCAGTGAAATCCGGGACAAAGTAAAAACTGCGGAGCCGGCGCTGGACGTGGAATTCATTCAGGTCTTGCAGGACATGATCGGGGACTTGACGGGCGCCCCGGAGCCCATCGTCGTGAAGCTCTTTTCGGACAATGCCGAACTTCTCTCCACGTGGGCGCCGCAGGTGGGGGATGCGCTTGGCAAAGTCATGATTGACGGCAAGACGCCCGTGGTGGACGTCGCAGACGGAATCGAAAACACAACCAGCGGGCCCGCCATTGTTTTCACCATCAACCCGCAGGCCGCGGCCCGCGCCGGTTTTGCGGCGGACGATCTCGGCATTGCGACCACGGCCATCATGGACGGCGAACCTGCCACCGCGCCGGTGATCATCAATGAGCGTCCTTATACCCTTCGCGTCCGTTTCCCCGCTGCTAATCGGGCGTCACTGGAAGCGATGAGCAATACGATGCTGGTGAATTCCAATGGAGGGACATCCACGCTTGGCTCTATTGCTTCGATTACCGAACTACCCGGCCAGACCGAAGTCATCCGCGAGAATCTCCAACGCGACGTTCAAGTCACAGCACGCCTTGAAGGCGTGGATCTGGGTACCGGTGTTGCCGCAGTGCAAAAGACCGTCGCCGATTTGAAGCTGCCTCCGTCGATTCGCGTCGACTACGGCGGAACCTACAAGGAGCAGCAGAAATCGTTCAGGGATCTCGTCGTTGTTCTCCTGCTCGCCGTCGTGCTCATTTTCCTCGTGCTGCTGTTCGAATTCCGATCGTTCACGGCGCCCGTTGCAATTCTGTCATCGGCGCTCCTTTCAACTTCAGGAGTCTTCCTGGCTCTCCTGATCACTCGAACGGAGTTCAACGTTTCTTCCTTCATGGGGCTGATCATGGTGATCGGCATCGTGGCGAAGAACGGTATTCTCCTGCTGGACGCCAATCAGAAATTCCGTGCCGCAGGGATGCCTGCCGACGAAGCCATCATTCAGGCGGGACGCCGGCGGCTGCGACCCATCGTGATGACAGCCCTTGCGGCGGTTGCGGGGATGCTGCCCCTGGCTCTCGCTCTCGGCGCCGGTTCGCAAATGCTTCAGCCTTTGGCGATCGCAGTCATTGGCGGCATTCTGATCTCAATGGTTCTGTCATTGATCATCACCCCCGCGATGCAGTTCTACCTCGAGAACAAGAGAGAGGCCTAAAAGAAAGGGGAATTAGCCGCCAATGACGCGAATGACGCGAATGGGCGCATAAGAAATCGTTGATGCGCCCATTCGCGTCATTCGCGTCATTGGCGGCTATTCCCCTTGCCCTTGAAAAATTTCCCTCCGGGCATAACGTTCAGAGCATGAGCACCAGCACCAGTATTCTCGATGCCTATTCGGAAGCGGTCATTGCGGCTGCGGAGCGCGTGAGTCCGTCGGTGGTGAATATCGAGGTTCATCAAAAGGATAAGCGTGCAGGTTCGGGTTCCGGCTTCATCTTCACGCCGGACGGATTCATTCTCACCAACAGTCATGTTGTTCACGGTGCGAGCAGAATCGAAGTCACGCTGTCGGAGGGACAGAAGTACCAGGCGGATAAGATCGGGGATGATCCGGATACGGATCTCGCAGTCGTGCGGATCACGGCGCCCAATCTTGTTCCTGCCGCACTCGGCGATTCGCAAGCGGTTCGAGTGGGCCAGCTTGTCATCGCGATCGGAAATCCGTACGGTTTCCAGTGCACCGTAACGTCCGGCGTGATCAGCGCACTTGGGCGCTCCCTGCGATCGCAGTCGGGCCGCCTGATTGATAATGTCTTTCAAACGGACGCGGCACTAAATCCCGGTAATTCGGGCGGGCCGCTGATTACGTCCCATGGCGAAGTCATTGGTGTGAACACGGCCGTGATTTTGCCCGCGCAGGGAATTTGCTTCGCGATCGCCATCAATACTGCAAAGTTCGTTGCAGGCCGCCTGATCAAGGATGGAAAGATCCAGCGTGGATATATTGGCGTCGCCGGACAGAACGTGCCGGTTCACCGCGCCCTGGTGCGTGGTCACCATTTGGAGGCCGGAAGCGGCATTTTCGTTGTCGGCATCGAGCAGAACAGCCCTGCCCAACGCGCCGGATTGCATGAAGGCGACATCATTGTAGGCTTCGGCGACCGCCCGGTAGCCGACATCGACGCCCTCCATCGTATGCTCACCGACCCCCAACCCGATGTAAATACAACACTTACGATTTTGCGAGGGACCGAAAAGCACGTATTGCGGGTCGTTCCGTCCCTGCTATAGATTCTAAACACCGCACTATGCGAGTTCTAATCGTCGAGGACGACACCGATTCACGTGAAATGCTGAGAATCCTGCTCGAGCAGGACGGCCATGAGGTCACATGTGCGACAAATGGCCGTGAAGGGCTGGATTCTCTCAGCGACAGCAAGTTTTCGGTGATCATTTCAGATTGGCTCATGCCGGAACTGGACGGCATCGAACTCTGCCGCACCGTTAGGGCGGCGGATATGCCGAACTATTGCTACATCATTCTTCTTACTGCCCTTAGGGGCAAAGACCGCTACCTCGAAGCGATGAACGCCGGCGCCGATGATTTTGTTACAAAACCTTACGATCCTGAGGAACTGAGAGCCCGCTTGATGGTCGCCGAGCGGATCGTTCGACTCCAGGAACATGTCAGGAGGCTCGAAGGTGTTTTGCCAACCTGCATGTATTGCAAGAAAATCCGAGATGATCACGCCGTTTGGGTCGGGATCGAACAGTACATCACACAGCGCACAGAAGCTTCCTTCAGCCACGGCGTTTGCCCCGAGTGTTACCAGGCCGTTGTCAAGCCCGAACTCGACCGTATCCGCGCCAAATAGACTGTAGCGGCGGTCTGTGACCGCCGGTCTGTCGGCGGTCATAGACCGCCGCTCAGTACCTGCCTCTTGTAGCAATTCTTGCCCTCTCGCTATGATTAATAGATGCGTGAAAAATTCTTGAAGAACGAGACGCTCTCCGTCGTGGAGACGTTGGATAGCCGCCTGCTTCTGCGCGTTTTGACCGACTTCAGAAAAGGCGATTTCAGCGCGCGGTTGCCGGTGGATAGCACCGGGGTTGCCGGGAAGATATACGACACCATCAACGAGATCATTGCCCTTAATGCCGGCTTGACCAAGGAACTCGAACGAGTCAGCACTGTCGTCGGCAAGGAAGGAAAGATCAAACATCGCGCCGCGCTTTCCGGCGCCACCGGCGGCTGGGCGGACTGTATCGATTCCGTGAATGGCCTTGTCGGGGATCTGATTCAACCGATCACGGACGTATCCCGCGTCATCGGAGCAGTTGCGAAAGGCGATCTTTCGCAAACCATGGATCAGGAAGTGGAAGGGCGATCTCTAACGGGAGAGTTCTCCAGAACGGCCAAGACCGTGAACACCATGGTCTCTCAGCTCAGCACGTTCACTTCGGAAGTGATCCGCGTGGCGCGTGAAGTAGGAACGGAAGGAAAGCTGGGAGGCCAGGCGAAGGTGAAGGGCGTCAGCGGAGCATGGAAAGATCTCACAGACAACGTGAACTTCATGGCGGCCAACCTCACCAACCAGGTGCGAAACATCGCGGAAGTGACAACGGCCGTCGCGAAGGGCGATCTGTCCAAGAAGATCACGGTGGACGTCCGCGGCGAAATCCTCGAGCTGAAAAACACTATCAATACAATGGTGGACCAGCTGAATTCGTTCGCATCGGAAGTGACGCGCGTGGCGCGCGAAGTCGGAACGGAAGGGAAACTGGGCGGCCAGGCCGTGGTGAAGGGCGTCGGCGGAACCTGGAAGGATCTCACCGACAGCGTGAACTTCATGGCTAACAACCTCACGAAACAGGTGCGAAACATCGCAGAAGTGACGACGGCTGTCGCGCGCGGCGACCTGTCGAAGAAGATTACGGTGGACGTCCGCGGCGAAATTCTCGAGCTGAAGAACACCATCAACATCATGGTGGACCAGCTGAATTCGTTCGCATCGGAAGTGACGCGCGTGGCGCGCGAAGTGGGAACGGAAGGCCGGCTGGGAGGCCAGGCCGATGTGAAAGGCGTCGGTGGAACCTGGAAGGACCTGACCGATAGCGTGAACTTCATGGCCGGCAACCTGACGTCGCAGGTGCGAAACATTGCGGCGGTCACGACGGCTGTGGCGAAGGGCGACCTCTCCAAGAAGATTACGGTCGATGCGCGCGGTGAAATTCTCGAGCTGAAGAACACCATCAACACCATGGTGGACCAGCTCTCCTCGTTCGCATCGGAAGTGACGCGCGTGGCGCGCGAAGTGGGAACGGAAGGCCGGCTGGGAGGCCAGGCCGATGTGAAAGGCGTTGCAGGAACGTGGAAGGACCTGACCGACAGCGTGAATTTCATGGCCGGCAATCTGACGGCTCAGGTGCGAAACATCGCGGAGGTCTCAACCGCCATTGCGAAGGGCGACCTGTCCAAAAAGATTACCGTCGATGTGAAAGGTGAAATTCTCGAGCTGAAGAACACGATCAACACGATGGTGGACCAGCTGAATTCGTTTGCATCGGAAGTAACGCGTGTGGCGCGCGAAGTGGGAACGGAAGGCCGGCTGGGAGGCCAGGCCGATGTGAAAGGCGTTGCAGGAACCTGGAAGGACCTGACCGACAGCGTCAACTCCATGGCCGGCAATCTGACGGCTCAGGTGCGAAACATCGCGGAGGTTTCCACTGCAATCGCGAACGGCGACCTGTCCAAGAAGATTACCGTCGATGTGAAAGGTGAAATCCTCGAGCTGAAGAACACGATCAACACGATGGTGGACCAGCTCAACTCGTTCGCATCGGAAGTGACGCGCGTGGCGCGCGAGGTGGGAACCGAAGGCCGGCTGGGAGGCCAGGCGGAAGTGGAAGGCGTCGGCGGAACCTGGAAGGACCTGACCGACAGCGTGAACTTCATGGCTTCGAACCTGACCAACCAGGTGCGAAATATCGCGGCGGTCACGACGGCGGTGGCGAACGGCGACCTGTCGAAAAAGATTACGGTCGACGCGCGGGGTGAAATTCTCGAGCTGAAGAACACGGTCAACACGATGGTGGACCAGCTCAACTCGTTCGCATCGGAAGTGACGCGCGTGGCGCGCGAAGTGGGAACGGAAGGAAAGCTGGGAGGCCAGGCCGATGTGCGAGGCGTAGCGGGAACGTGGAAGGACTTGACCGACAGCGTGAACTTCATGGCTTCGAACCTGACCAACCAGGTGCGAAACATCGCGGCGGTCACGACGGCGGTGGCGAACGGCGACCTTTCGAAGAAGATCACAGTCGAAGTCCGCGGCGAAATCCTCGAGCTGAAGAACACGGTCAATACGATGGTGGACCAGCTGAATTCGTTCGCATCGGAAGTGACGCGCGTGGCGCGCGAAGTGGGAACGGAAGGAAAGCTGGGAGGCCAGGCGGAAGTGAAGGGCGTGGCCGGCACGTGGAAGGATCTCACGGACAACGTGAACCTGATGGCTTCGAACCTGACCAACCAGGTGCGAAGCATTTCCAAAGTCGTGACCTCGGTCGCGAACGGCAACCTCAAACGCAAACTGGTCCTGGAAGCGAAGGGCGAAATCGAACAGCTGGCCGAAACCATCAACGAGATGATCGACACGCTGGCGACTTTCGCCGACCAGGTAACGACAGTGGCCCGCGAGGTGGGTTTCGAAGGAAAGCTGGGAGGCCAGGCGAACGTGCCGAACGCGGCCGGAACCTGGAGAGACCTCACGGACAACGTGAACCGGATGGCGTCGTCACTCACGTCGCAGGTGCGCTCCATCGCAGACGTGGCCACGGCCGTGACCAAGGGCGACCTCTCACGATCCATTACAGTGGACGCTGCAGGCGAGGTGGCAGCTCTCAAAGACAACATCAACGAGATGATTCGCAACTTGCGCGAGACCACCAAAAGAAACACCGAGCAGGACTGGCTCAAAACCAACCTGGCCCGATTCACTCGATTGCTGCAGGGCCAGCGCGATCTGCTGGCAGTTTCGAAGCTCATTCTTTCGGAACTCGCGCCGCTGGCAGGCATCCAGCACGGTGTCTTCTATATAAATGACGCCACCGAAGGTGAGCCCGATCTCCGGCTGCTGGCCAGCTACGCCTTCAATACGCGGAAGCACATCGTTACGCGAATCCGCGCAGGTGAGGGCCTGGTTGGGCAGGCTGCGTTCGAACAGCAGCGGATCCTGCTGACGGAAGTGCCCGGGCAGTACGTTCAGGTCACCTCCGCGCTCGGGGAAGCGCCTCCGGTGAACGTCATCGTGCTGCCGGTCCTGTTCGAAGGCCAGGTGAAAGCCGTCATCGAGCTGGCCTCGTTTCAGCGTTTCAACGATATTCACATCACGTTCTTCGATCAGCTCACCGAGATCATCGGCATCATGCTGAATACGATCACCGCAACGATGCGGACGGAAGAACTCCTGAAACAGTCGCAATCTCTCGCTACCGAGCTGCAGTCACGGCAGGCGGAGCTGACTGAAACCAACCTCCAGCTTCAGCAACAGGCGAAAACGCTCCAGGAATCGGAAGAGCGATTGAAAGCGCAGCAGGAAGAGTTGCAGCAGACAAACGAGGAGCTGGAAGAAAAAGCGCGATTGCTGTTCCAACAGAACAAGGAAGTGGAACGCAAGAATGCCGAGATCGAGAAGGCTCGCGCTTCGCTGGAAGAAAAGGCATCCCAGCTTGCATTGACCTCCAAGTACAAGTCGGAATTCCTGGCCAACATGTCGCACGAGCTCCGCACGCCACTCAACAGCATGCTGATCCTTTCGCGGCTGCTTGCAGACAACGAGGAAGGCAACCTGACACCTAAACAGGTTGAATATGCGCAGACCGTCCATTCGTCTGGCGGCGAGTTGCTGGCACTGATCAACGAGATTCTGGATCTGGCAAAGATCGAGTCGGGCACGATGGAGCTCGAGAACAGGCGTGTTCCGATCGACGATTTTCGAGAGTACGTCGAAAAGAATTTCCAGCCCGTCGCGCAGAACAAAGGGCTGGCTTTAGAAGTGGAGGTTCTCAAGAACACGCCGAAAGCAATGTTCACGGATCAGCAGCGACTTCAGCAGATCCTGAGGAATCTCTTGTCGAATTCGTTCAAGTTTACGCATGAAGGCGGTGTGACGTTGAGGATCCAGGCCGCGGAAAAAGGCTGGACCCCCGGCCACAGCGTGTTGGATCACACAGACCAGGTGGTCGCGTTCTCCGTGATTGACACGGGAATCGGGATTCCTGCAGACAAGCATCGGATTATCTTTGAAGCGTTCCAGCAGGCCGATGGAACCACGAGCCGCAAATACGGGGGAACGGGACTTGGACTTTCCATCAGCCGCGAGCTCGCACACTTGCTGGGCGGAGAGATACGGGTGACCAGCGAGCCCGGCGAGGGAAGCACATTTACGCTGTATTTGCCCCGCAAGGGCAAAACCCCTGCACCCACGGGAGACGTCAGGCGCGAAGCGAGTGAGGCCGGCAAGGGCGCCACCGCGCCTGAAACCCCAGTGGCGCCGCAGCCTCTTCAAGGGGAAGAGGGCTCGACGTCGCCGATCGCCGACGACCGGGATGTGATCGACGACAGTGACCGAGTGCTGCTCATCGTAGAACCCGATCCCGAAATGGCGGAGCACATCCTGAAAATCGCCCGGAACTCGGGCTTCAAGGGCATCGTCGCATCCCGTCCCGAGAATGCCATCGGCCTTGCCCGCGAGTTCAACCCCGACGCGATCACACTCGAACCGGCAGGTGAAGGCTGGACGGTCCTTGACCGCCTCAAGCGCGATCTTGCAACCCGGCACATTCCGGTTCAGATCGTTTCCGATAAAAAGGAACGGCAACGGGCCTTGAATCTTGGAGCCTTTGCATTCCTTGAGAGGTACTCCAGCGACGAAGCACTCGCGACCAGTCTGGAAAGCATTAAAGGCTTCATCGACCGTCAGGTGAAGAATCTGCTTGTCGTCGAGGACGACGAAACGCAGCGGAAGTTCATCGTTGACCTGATCGGCGATGGGGACGTGAAAGCGGTGGCCGTGCCAACCGGTGAGCAAGCCATGGAAGCGTTGCGTACGGCCCAGTTCGATTGCATGGTAATCGATCTGGGTTTGCCGGACATGTCAGGGTTCGATCTGCTCGAACGATTGAAAAAGGAGCTCGGCCTTTATGATCTGCCGGTGATCGTCTATACCAGCAAGGACCTCTCACCGAAAGAAGAGACGCGGCTTCGGAAGCTTGCGGAGTCGATCATCGTCAAGGATGCCCGCTCGCCGGAACGCCTGCTTTCCGAAACGGCCCTCTTCCTGCATCGCGCGCACGAGAAGCTGTCTCTCCAAAAACGCAAGATGCTGGAAGAGGAGCAGAAAGCCGATCCGATACTGGCAGGCAAGAAAGCTCTCATCATCGACGATGACGTGAGAAATATTTTCAGTATGACCAGTCTGCTGGAACGCCATCACATGGAAGTCACGTTTGCCGAAAATGGCCGCGATGGCATTGACATCCTGAAGAACGCAGAACAGATGGATGTTATCCTCGTGGATGTGATGATGCCGGACATGGATGGCTATGAGACGATGCAGGAAATTCGCAAGCTGCGACAGTTCAAAACCATACCGATGATCGCGCTGACCGCGAAGGCCATGAAAGGCGATCGCGAAAAATGCATTGAAGCCGGCGCTTCGGATTACATCTCCAAGCCGGCTGACGTTGACAGGCTGTTGTCGTTGTTGAGGGTTTACCTAGGAAGGTAGGAAGAACGCGGGCTAAAGCCCGCGACTACATTTCGGGCTCGCGTTACTCAATGTAGTCGCGGGCTTCAGCCCGCGTTCCAAAATGCGTATGTCACCATTTGAAAAAGTAAACATCCTTCTCGTCGATGACCGTCGTGAGAATCTTATCGCGCTGGAGGCGATTCTGCAGACGCTCGACCAGAACCTTGTCCAGGTCTCGTCCGGGGCGGAGGCCCTGAAATATCTGCTCAAGCACGACGCCGCGGTCATCCTGCTGGACGTCGAAATGCCCGATATGGATGGCTTCCAAACCGCAACACTCATTCGCGAGCGCGAGAAGTCACGTCATACTCCCATCATTTTCCTCACCGCAATCAGCAAAACCGATGTCCATGTAAGCCAGGGCTATTCGATCGGCGGAGTTGATTACATCTTCAAGCCGTTTGACGCCGAGGTGCTGAAGTCGAAAGTCTCCGCCTTTGTGGACATGTTCAAGCAACGCCATGAAGTTCAGCTCCAGTCAGCTTTGTTGAAGACCGAGCGGGACTTTGTGTCCGCTGTCCTGGATACCGTGAACAGTCTCGTTCTGGTTCTCGATTCCGAGGCAAGAATCCTCCGTGTGAACCGCGCATGGGAATTGACCACCGGCTACACGCTCAACGAAGTGCACAAACACTACTTGTGGGAGTATGTCGACGACAGGCAGGCCACAGAGGCCTTCCTCAGATCGGGGAAGTCCAACAGCGACTGTGAAGGATTTTGGCTGACGAAGGGGACCAGCCGGAGATTGGTGTCATGGTGCTTCCAGCTCTTGGATAGCGACGTCGGCACAGACAGACACCTGGTGATTACGGGCCAGGACATCACGGAGCTGCGGCAGCACACGGAAGAGCTGGAGAACTTCACCTACTCGGTTTCACACGATATGCGAGCGCCGATCCGCGCCATCGATGGCTTCACACGTATCCTGATCGAGGAATACGCCTCCAAGCTCGATGACGAGGGAAGACGGCTGCTTGAAATCGTGCGCTCGAACACGGAGAAGATGGGCGAGTTGATCGATGGATTGCTCGCCCTGTCGCGGCTGGGCCGGGAGAAGATCATTTTCTCGGTGATCGATATGGCCGATCTGGCGAAGAATTCTTTTCAGGAACAGCAGGCGGCCGACAGCCCGAACAGAAAGATTTCCTTCAATGTGGATGCGCTTCCCCGAGCTTATGGGGACAAGCGTCTCATCACCCAGGTTTTTCAGAATCTGCTCGCCAACGCCATCAAGTTCACGAGAAACGAGGCCTCGGCTTCGATCGAAGTCGGTCATCTTTCCGGCGCCGGGGAAGACATCTACTTCGTGCGCGACAATGGGGTTGGTTTCGACATGGAGCATGCGCAAAAGCTCTTCGGTACTTTTCAGCGTCTGCATGCCGCCAATGAGTTCGAGGGTACTGGAATCGGGCTCGCTACTGTCCAGCGCATCATCAATCGCCACGAAGGTCGCGTTTGGGCCGAAGCCAAACCGAACGAAGGCGCAACGTTCTATTTCGCGCTTCCGTCGCGCGAACAGAAAAAAGCCTCGTAGGGGATAAAATCGGGGTCAATCGGGGAAAAATCGGGGTCAGACTGGTGAATTCCCTTTTTTCCAATGAAAGAAATCCTTGATCGGAAAAAAGGGAATTCACCAGTCTGACCCCGATTTTTCCCCTACGATGCGTTCTGGACCGCGTTCTGCATCCCGACTACGGGTGTTTCACGAAAGGGAAATGTGACCGTGAACGTCGCACCACGGCCTTCCCCCTCGCTGCTTGCTTCAATGACCCCTCCATGAAGTTCTACCAGGTGCCGCGCGATCGACAGGCCGAGCCCGAGTCCGCCAGCCGTTCTGCTGATCATCGTTTCCGCCTGGCGGAAACGATCGAAGACATAGGGCAGGAAGTGCGGGCTGATTCCCTTGCCGGTATCCCGCACAGTCAGTTTGACGTTGGAATCCGCGCGCTCGAGGTGAACGCGGACCAAACCCCCGGATGGGGTGAACTTGACCGCATTCGACAGCAGGTTCCAGACAATTTGTTGCAGCCGGTGCGGATCTCCCGAAATAATGCCTGCATCGCCGTTGATTGTGCATTCCAGCTTTACGCCCTTTACGTCGGCGGTGGGACGCACGGAGTCAAGGGCCGCATCCACTGCTGAAGCGATCTCCACCGGTTGCAGCTCGAGCCGAAGCCTTCCGGTGATGATCCGCGAGACATCGAGCATGTCTTCAATCAACTCGGCTTGTGCCTTCGCATTCCGCTCGATGGCTTCGAACGCCCGAGTGGTTGTGACTTCATCGAGGCGCTTGGCCCGGAGGATCTGTGTCCAGCCCAGGATGGCGTTTAGCGGAGTCCGTAATTCGTGCGACAGCGTTGCCAGGAACTCGTCCTTGGCACGGTTGGCCTGCTGTGCTTCGCGGTAGAGCCTTGCGTTTTCCAGGGCCAGGCTGATCCTTCTTGCAAGCTCCTGGGCGAAGATCAATTCCGTGGAAGTGTAACGGTCCGGTTTGGGGGAGACAAAACCGATGACGCCGAGTACTGCATGGCGGCCTGGAATAGGCACAACTACCGCGGATCGCAGGCCCAATTGCTTCAAAGCTTCGAACTTTTGCTCGTCGGGGATGGTCTCGCGCAGTTCTTCTTCGCTGATGTCGGAAAACAGCTCCGGCGTTCCCGTCTGGAACACGCGGACGACCGGCAGCTTGTGGCTCGATAAATCCTGGGGCCGCAGTTCGACCTGCTGGGCGAGATATTCCTTTTGCGGGTCCGAATGCGCAATCAGCGCAGAGCTGATTTCTTCGCCTTCCAGGGAGAGATAGACAAAGCACCAGTCCGCAAATGTCGGA
>Ga0137399_10000950_pt1 | contig 12647 bp, 6 predicted proteins | sample czorhiz316metaG_FD_104810 | JGI IMG/M metagenome (GOLD analysis project Ga0137399, IMG submission 104810) | Vadose zone soil microbial communities from Angelo Coast Range Reserve, California, USA - czorhiz3.16 metaG | ecosystem: Environmental > Terrestrial > Soil > Vadose zone | place: USA...
TGGCGAAGTGGCTGCTCGGTGCCGCGGTGGCGGGTGCGCTCCTTGGCGCGGGGGCGGCGCAGGCGCAAAGCGCGGGGACGGTGGTCGCCGGGCCATTCACGGTCACGCTGCCTTCGACACAACTGTTTTCGTTCTCGCAGAACTTTGGCGTTCCGGCGCCGATCCAAGGCTCCTACGTGCTGCGCGTGGGCTTGAGCGCGGCAAACAGCCTCACCTCCCTTTCGGTGAAGCTCAACAACGTCCAACTGCTCGCGCTTTCCGACTTCGCGGGCGGGGTAGCGAGTGTTGACAAGGTCGTGACCTTGCTTGCGAGCGACACGCTCGCGCTACAAGCGGCGGGGGCGACCGGGACCAAGATCACCGTGACTGCGTTCACGGTGGTTATGCCCAAGCCCGTGTCGCTGCTGCCAAGTCCGCTCGGGGTCACGGCCGGGCGTGCAACGGGCACGCTCACGGCAACGCTCTCGCCCACGCCGACCGCGGCGGGTACGCTCAACTTGACGAGCGCCAACCATGCCGTCGCCACGGTACCCGGCACGGTGGCCTTTGCCGCCGGGCAGAGCGCCGTGCCGGTGCCGGTGACCGGCATCGCCTCAGGCAGCATCACGATCACGGCGGCGGCCAACGGCGGACAAGCCACGGCAACGGTCAACGTCAACGCCCCCCCGACTGTGAGCCTCACCGCGCCTGCCAACAATTCCGTGTTCCAGGCGCCTGCCACGATCACCATCACGGCGAGCGCGTCCGACGCCGACGGCACGGTGACGAAGGTAGATTTCTTCCAGGGCACCGCCTTGATCGGTACCGTGAGCATTGCACCGTACAGCGTTACTCTTGCCAATGTCGCTGCGGGCAGCTACAGCTTCACGGCGGTCGCAACCGATAACCAGGGCACGACTACCACATCAACTGCGGTGACGGTGAAAGTAAATCCACCGCCCCCAGTGATCTTTGGCCAAACGCCCAAAGACGTGACTCTGCCCGGGGGATCGACTCCAGAAGTCGGCGCTGCATATACCACCCAAGGCAGCGACATCGACGTGACTACCGTGCGCCTTCAATTTGACGGACGCGACGTTACATCGCAAGCAACCGTCACCGGAACCGGAACCGTCTATCAGGCCGCCCCGTTGGCGGACGCGACGCATACGGTCACGCTCACGGTGGGCAACCTGGCCGGCGGCAGCACCACCCAAACCTGGTCGTTCGTCGTGGATGATCCAGCGCCTAATTTTTATAGCGAAACGCCGCGCGACGTCGTCTTGGCGGTCACCAATCCGCGCGTCCGGGTCCTGCTCAGCGGCTTCAATATCGTCCCATCGAGCATCCGTATCGCCTTGGATGGCAACGACGTGACTGCACAGGCTGGCGTGGCGATAGACCACATTGTCTTCATCCCGGCCAGTCCGCTCACAGAGGGCATCCATGCAGTGAGTGTCGTTGCGACGGATGCACGCGGCGTGACTGCAGGCATGCAATGGAGTTTCACCGTGGCACTGCCGCCGCCGCCAAGCACGACCGCGGATGGAGTGCGGGCGGACCGCACGGTAACACCGCAAATCAGAGCGCTGCCCTAAAGCATGAATGCCACACGTCAACGCCTGTATAGGATTCGATTGATTTGCCGCGCCGGCGTCAGGGCGGTAACGGGCGTTGCCCTACTCGGCTACCTGTCGGGTGCTCTGGCGACTCCCGTCGTGGTTACCGACAATGCGGATTCCTCCAGCGGCCTCGATTCGGGCAGCAGGTCTCCGGCTTCCGAAGCAAGTAGGGCAAAGACCGTCGGCGCCTATGCAAAGGTGCCCTTGCACTTCGAAGTAAATGCCGGTCAAGAGCACGACGCAGTGAAGTTCGGGTCCCGAGGGCGCGGTTACCAACTTTTCCTGACCGGCAAGGAAACGGTCTTGGTTCTGCAGCGACCAAGGACCATGCCCGCTGATGAGGAGGCGAGACTCAAATGGATGACCAGGTCGCCGCGGGAGCGCGAGCGCGATGCGGCACAAGCCGGTCCGGAATCCGCCGCAGTGCTGCGTATCAGTTTCGATGGGGCAAATACGAATCCCGAGGTCATTGGAGAGAGTCCACTGCCCGGTAAGAGCCACTACTTCAACGGCAACGACCCGGCCAAATGGCGCACGAACGTTGCGCACTACGCAGCTGTCCGCTATCGGAGCGTCTACCCCGGCGTCGACATGGTGTACTACGGGAGTGAGGGCCGGCTCGAATACGATTGGCTCGTCGCGCCGGGCACGGATCCGCACCGGATCGTCGAGGTTTTCGACGGCGCGACGCAATTGAACATCGACGCGAACGGCGACTTGTTGATCAAGACAGCGGTCGGAGGAATCTGGCAGAAAAAGCCCGACATGTATCAGGAAATCGCCGGCAATCGGATCGCCGTCGACGGTAGCTACGTAGTGCTCGGCGACAATCGCGTCGGCTTCAAGGTCGGCCGCTACGACGTCTCCCTGCCGCTTGTCATCGATCCGGTGCTGCAATACTCGACTTATCTGGGCGGCACCGCTTTCGATAGTGCAACAGCCGCCGCAGTAAGCCCAATCGGCGAGGCTTACATTGTAGGACAAACAGCTTCTTTCAACTTTCCCGCCGCATCGACCTTTGGTTTCTTCAGTGGGTCGGGAACCCAGGTTGCTTTCGTCACCAAGCTGAATGCTGCGGGTAACGCGATTGTTTATTCCGCGTTCATAGGGTCGAGCGACCGTGCAGTGGGAATTGGTTTGGGGGCGGACGGTTCGGCCTATATTGGCGGGACGACCAGTAGTTCATCCAACTTTCCGGTAACCGGATTTATCGGTCCGACCACCGGAGTCTTCTCCACCTTTGTCGTAAAGCTCGCCCCCGACGGCAGCGCGCTGACGTATTCAACGCTGATTGGAGCAAGTAGGGGAGCGCAGGCCGCTTCCTTCGCAGTGGATCCGGCGGGAAGCGCCTACGTGGTGGGTATTACCAACGCATCAGACTTCCCTGTGACTCCCGGGGCGTTTCAAACAACCAATCCGAACAACATCATGATGGCATATGTCGCCAAACTGACTCCGGACGGCACCCAGCTGGCTTACGGAACTTTATTTGGCGATCCCAGCGCCAATCCGACTGGTCCGACCCAGATGTCCATCAACAGTCTTGCGGTGGATGCAGCGGGCAATGCCTATTTTGCCGGTTCTACGGTTTCACCCAACCTGCCGCTGGCCAACGCTTATCAGGGGGTGCTGAAGGGCCAGTTCGGAAATGGGTTCTTCACCAAGTTCAACGCCTCAGGTACAGCGCTCATCTATTCGAGTTATCTCGGCGGAAGTGTGGGCGATCTTTTCAACTCCATTGCGGTCGACAGCCAGGGAAACGCCTACCTCACGGGACAAACGAGCTCGCCTGATTTTCCCTCGGTGAACGCATTGCCCGGTGCGTATGGAAACCAGACCGCGATGGTTGTGAAACTGGACCCTTCGGGCACGGTAATCTTTTCAACGCCGTTAGGGTCAGGCCGAAGCGTAGGGTTCGGCATCACGCCTGACAGGGTGGGCAATATTTATGTCGCCGGTTTTGCCACCGCGCCCTTTCCCGCAGTCAACGATTTGGGCCGTAGCGGTGCCGGCATCGACGTCTTCCTGTCGAAAATCGCGCCGGACCTGAGGTCGCTGCTCTTTTCGACGAGGATCGGCGGCGGCGGCGAAGATATAGCGTTCGGTGTCGCAGTCGACGCCGTCGGCGGCGCTTATGTCGCCGGGAGAACGACATCGCGCGACTTCCCGGTCGCGGATCCGGTTCAGCCGAGCTTCGGGGCAGGAGGCTTTGATGCCTTCGTCCTGAAAGTGTTCGACCCGATTGCACCGGTCGTTCTCCTTTCATCGAAAAACCCATCGACGTTTGGGGATCCGGTGACGTTCACCGCGATCGTCACCCTTTCCGGTGCGACGGGCACGGTTACTTTCCGCGATGGATCGGCTGTACTCGCAACCGCTCCGCTCAATTCGTCCGGGGCGGCGGTATTGACCCTTTCTACGCTGTCGGTAGCCAATAATCATTCGATTACGGCCGCCTACAGCGGCGACGCGAATAACGCCGCAGTGACTTCGTCCGTTCTCGTTCAATTCGTCAACCCGCTTCCGCAGGACACTGTCACCACGCTGAGCGCTGGCAGCACAACCGTGCCCGCCAATCAAGCCGTGGCCTTGACGGCGACCGTGACCGGGACGACGGGCTCGACGCCGATCGGCACTGTAATCTTCTTCGACGGAGCCAGCACTCTTGGGACGGCGACCCTGATCTCCGGTATCGCTTCGTTCAATGCATCGATCCCGACGGGCGGCCAGCATAGCCTGACGACGCGTTACAACGGCGACGTGCTCAGCAAACCGAGCGTATCGGCTCCGCTAGCGATCACCATCCTCGGCCCGCCGACGGTCAGCGTCAGCGCGCCAGCCAACAATTCCGTCTTCGAATACCCCGCGACGGTCGGCATCACGGCTATTGCCTCCTCTCCACCCGGCACAAGCGTCGTCAAGGTGGATCTCCTTCTGAACGCTGCGCCGCTCGCCACGTTCACGGCGCCGCCCTACACGTTTGCTTGGGCGAACGCCCCCCCTGGCGTATACAGGCTCGCTGCACGAGCCGTGGACAACTTCGGGCAGGCGACGGTCTCGGCACCCGTGCAGGTCCAGATCCACTTGCAGGGCACCACTTATTACCACCATGACCTGCAGGGCAACGTCATCGCGACCACCGACAGCTTTGGGGCGGCGGCGTACACCGAGAGCTACCAGCCCTTCGGCGGCCGGCTGGTGGGCGACCCAGCGGGCCAGGTGGCGCAAGCCAACGGCAACCGGCTGTGGTTCCACGGCAAGGCGCAGGATGAGTCGACCGGCCTGTCGTACTTCGGGGCGCGGTATTACGACCCGGCGATCGGACGGTTCATGGGAGTGGATGCGGCTGGATTTGCCGAGAACAACATCCACAGCTTCAATCGCTACGCCTACGCGAACAACAACCCGTTGAAATACACCGATCCAAATGGTCACCAAGCCCTTGAAGTAAACCTCGTCCTAGTTGGGGCAACGGTAGGTGCTGACGCTGCATCTGGCCAACCTTTTGGGAAGCTCCGGCTTGGACTAACAGGAATTGGCCTTTTTTACTACCCGAGCTCTGATTTCTCCTCGGACGGACGGCAAACTACCGTCGGTGATTGCTCCGCGTGTTCCGCTCGAGCAGATTCCTCGGGTGCGAATGTATCGTTGGGGGTGAACGCAGGTCTTGGAAGCCTGGTGCAGTTTAAAGCGAGTGCTCTGGACTATCACAAAGAAGTCGTAAACGTGGAGCAATCTAATGGACAAATAGCTACCCACTTTAATGATCGGCCGACGAAATACCTAAAAGGCGAGATTAAATTTGGGCTATCAGGCAAAGGAAGCGGTGAGAGTGGAAAGGAACCTAGAGAAAAAGCAAAGACTGGTATAGGAGTCAAGCTGTCTGCGGATGCAAACGCGGAGTGGGGTGCACAAATTCCTTGGTCGCGCATCAATTCGAACGTGAAGTCCGAGAGAGATCCAAACTTCTGAAAGAAGGCGTGGGAAAATGAGTGGTCTAAAGAAGCGCAATCTTCTCCTAGTGATAGTTCTATATCTAATCACCGGCGGTTTGTACGGAATTTATTGGACGGCGAAAACTGGCTTTGCCAGCAACTCTAAGCGCGCTCAGCATCAGACAAGTATTTTGCCGATTTTGTTTATTGCCGTGTTTATGGTGTTGATGTCTACAGTCTTCGTTGTGGTGATGAATCTACAAGCGTCCCAACCAACAATGCGGCACTCAGGAGTTTTATTGCTCATCGCTGCGTTCGCGGTCGTATTGACATATGTTTTGGCCGCAGCCTTGTCTGTCCGCATTGCTAGGGTGATCCAAGGGTGTGGCAGTGGACCCTGCTCTACTGCGCTTGCAGTTGCCCTGACTTTTGCGGGATTCACCAATGCGATTTACTTACAACACTGCATCAATAGATTGCCTCACGGCATTTTGCCAATGAGAGCTACGTGAGCCCCGTGGCCATCGGATTCAAGCAGAATGATCGGGTAACGCCGTGGAACTGAACCAACGACCCATCCCTGAAGCTGCGCTGCGCGACAAGGACGCGGTCGAAATGCTGCGCGTTTGGATTGCTGGAAATGGACTGCACTGCTCGCTGAAGGTCGGCATGTATGGCGAGACGACGAATCCCGACAGCGGTTGGCGCGGCGTAGCGGGCTCCATTGGCAGTCCGGTCATGAGCTACATTAGAACTGATAGCTCTGGAAACGCGGTGGTTGTTAACGTTACTCAGCCTGGCCACCCGTTGCATCCTGGCGTCGTCGTACGAGGAGTTGTAACGAAGAATGGCCAAAGTGTTGTCCACAATGTCGGCGAAGGTACTGCACCATTGCAGAGCTACGGGCGGTTAAGTGATCGCCTGATTAATGACGTGTGGATACGCCAATCGGACCAGAATATTAAGGACGCGGAGTAACGCCATGACAAAGCTTAGGGTCGTATCCGCAATCGGGCTATCAGCGGTCGTTTTGGTTCCAGTTGCTATGTCGGCGATAGTCTGGAGCGGCAACTTTCTCTTCGGCGCGATGATCCTAGGAATTTGGTGGTTCTTGGTAGTCAAGAATCGACGTATTGCAAAGGCAATGCTGCTGCCACTGGCAGCATTCGAGTCGCTGCCTCCATATCCCAACTGGTTATTCATTGACAACAGCGGCAGCTATCACTTCGGATTCAGCAGCGTTACGACCTCCTCGGTTGAGGCATTGGTAGGTCTCTTCATTTTTTATACTGCGGCATTCTACGGGGTGTACGTTCTTCTGGGTTTTAAAGCAGGTCGGACAGGAGAGAGTCAACACGAAGGAAACCTAAGGCAAGTGAGATGAGGAAGAGCAAATAATGGAGTCGAGGTTCAATTCCATGAATCGAAACAAGGTAGGCAATCTGCGTTTGGCTAGGGTCTTGGCCTCTGCGGTCTTTTGGGGGTTAGGCGCGGCTCACGCCCTCGAACCCATCCCTGGTTTCTATCAAGATCCCGGCCTGTCGCCCAACCGCGATTACGTCAACCAGCAGATGAACGAGCACATCGACCCGTTCAGCGGCAAGCTGCAATTTCACTACGTCGACTTGTTCATCCCGGGCAACGGCGGGCTCGACATCAAGGTCCAGCGCTCCTACAACAGCCAGGACGAGCTGCTCACCGAACCCACGGTGCTGGGGGTGGGCTGGACGATGCACTTTGGGCGGGTCTTGCGCCGGTCTATCGTCAATATCTGTGCAACCAACGTCAAGGCGACTAATGCACCAGTGCTCGAGCTGCCAGACGGCTCGCGGCAGATTCTTTATCTCTCCCTGGATCAGACTCATTTCATCTCGACCAACCGCTTCAAGGCCGTATGCACCGGCACCGGGTTAATCGTGTCCGGTCCGGACGGGACGCGTTACGAGATGACCACCCCTGGTCTTCCCGCTCCGGCCGGGGCGAGCCCGACCACTCAGCAAAATTCGTTCTATACGACTCGCATCGTCGATCGCAACGGCAACACGCTCAACTTCGCCTATACCGTAGTGGGAGCGATCACTGCTGTCAGCCAGGTCACATCAAGTGACGGGCGCGCGGTGACGTTCAACTACCTCGGCAGTACCCTGGACAGCATCACGGACGGAAGCCGGACCTGGACGTACAAGTACGACACTACGAATGCCTACTTTCCTTTCCTCACCCAAGTTATCCGTCCCGACGGACTGAGCTGGAGCTATGCGTACAATTTGACGCCGGGCCAATCGGCCGGCGTCTTCTCGCTGAGCCAGCTGACTTATCCGACCGGCGGCGCGCTGAATTACGCCTACGGCTTCGTCCAGTTCAACGACAACCTTCCCCGGACAACGGTCGTCACACAAAAAAGCGGAGTTGGCGGGACGTGGAAGTTCTCGTACAACCCTGCGACGAAAATGGCGAATCTCGTGAACGGCTCGTACCAGTTCGTCGAAGACGCGATGATGGACCGAACCATCGTGACCGCGCCGGACGGCGTGCATGCCTACATGCACGTCGGCGCGAATTCGATCAACTCCGGCGCGGTGTACTCGATCGGGACGTTGCTGTACAAGTCGATCGGCAGCGGCTACCACAACGAGGGATATCTTTGGGACCTTCAGATCATCTCAAACACGATCAACCAAAGGCCCGGCACCCCCTGGATTGCGGATGGCGCAATCGCGACGACCATGCCGGCCTTAAAGTCGATCGTGCGCAACGGCCAAAACTATACGACAACGTTCAGCAGCTACGACGCGTTCGGCAATGCCCAATCGATTGCCGAGCAGGGCACCACAACGAATGGAGTTCCGGATTCCCGCACCACCCAGCGGTCCTACAATGTCCTCACGGATAAATGGATCCTGCACTTACCCAAAGACGAGACCATCAGCACCATCGGCACCATCAGCCGCTCCTATGACAGCAACGGCAACCTCCTCTCGGAAAACAAGTTCGGGGTGACGACCCAGTTCACCTACACCGCCGAAGGCGACATCGCCACCAAGCGTGACGCTCGGGGAAACACCATCACTTACAGCCAATACAAGCAGGGCATTCCGCAGAGCGAAGTGCATCCGGAATCGGTCACGATCGCAAGGGTCGTCGACAACGCGGGTAACGTCACGAGCCAGACGGACGGCGAGGGCGCTGTCACGACGTACGCCTTCGACGGCTTGAACCGGTTGAAGGCAATCGTTCATCCGACGGGCAATCCCGTCTCGATCACCTGGGGGCAGAATTCGCGCGTGGTCCAACGCGCGCCCTATCGGGAATTCACCACATTCGACGCCTACGGCCGCACGGTGAGCGTGCAACTGGACGGAGGCGCTTCGGGCTCGATCGTGCAGACCAGTCAATACGACCCGGTCAATCGGAAGATCTTCTCGTCGTATTTCAACCAGGCGGCCGGGACCTTGTATCAGTACGACCCGCTCGGGCGCATCTTTTCCACGTCCAACGTCGCAAAGCCGACTCCATCCGGTCTGTTCACTGTCGCCGGCGGAAGTCGGACGTCCAGATTCGCCTTTAGTACCGTCCAAAACACGAATGAGCGCGGCTTGACGTACGAAATGGACTACCGCGGCTACGGAGATCCGGATCACCTGGATCTGCTCCAAATCATCGCGCCGGATCCGGCCGCGAATGTCGTTTTCACCCGCAACGGCCTCGGCCAGCCGCTAACAGCGCAACAGGCGGGTCAGACGCGCTCCAACGTCTATGACGCCAGGTATTTCCTGACTCAAGCGTCGAACCCGGAAACCGGCACGACGCTCTATGGGCGCGATGAGGTCGGCAATATGATCTCGCGGCAGGTCGGGAACTCCGGGATCACGACCTACAGCTATGACGGCCGCAACCGGCTCGTGTCGATCCGGTATCCGGCTGGTACGCCTTCCGTCACCAGGAGTTACTTTCGGGACGATCTATCAAAGAGCGTCGACAACGGCCTTGGTCGGCGCGACTACACCTATTCTCCGAACAAGACCCTGCTCACGGAGACTCTTGCCATCGGGCCCAAGAGTCTTTCGGTCAATTATGCCTACGACGGAAACGACGCGTTGCAGTCCCTGACCTATAGCACCGGGCTTACTGTCAACTACAGCCCCGATGGATTGGGACGCCCTACCCAAGCCACGCCGTTTGCCAACGCGGTGGCTTTCCACCCCAACGGTTTGCTGCGGCAAGTCACCCACGCGAACGGAATTGTGAGCAATTTCGCGATCAACGACCGCCAATGGCCGAGCAATGTGACCCTCGCCAGGCCGGATGGGAGCAGCGTCCTGAATCTGTCGAACAGCTACGATCTCACGGGGAACGTCACGAGTATTTCAGAAACCGTCCAGGGCCAGCAGAACCGCAGTCTCAGCTATGACGCCCTCGATCGATTGTCCGGCATCAGCATGCCGGGCGCCTCGGGGGGCACCATTAGCTATGACGGCTCCGGCAATGTCGCCTCCCAGCGGCTGGGAGCGACGAATCTGAGTTACCAATATGACGCGAGCAATAAGCTCACCTCGGTTGCCGGCAGCCGGAACATGACTTTCAGCTATGACGTGTATGGAAATGTCAGCTCCAACAGCCGGAACCTGTTTCAGTACGACGATGCGCCCGTGATGCGCTGCGTCGACTGCGGCACGCCCAACGAGGTTCGCTACGTCTACGATGGTCTGGGCAACCGGGTGAGCGAACAAAGAGGGACCCTGACCACTTACTTCATGTATGGCACGCACGGTAACCTCTTGTTCGAGGTCGATACCAACGGCGTGAGGCGCGAATACGGTTATGTCGCGGACCGCAACATCGCCAGGAAGGTGAGTCAAGGGACGGCAACCCCGTGATTCGGTCTAGTTCTACCGGGCAAGATACTACGATCCGGTGCTGAAGCGGTTCCTGAGTGAAGATCCCATCGGTATGATGGGTGGGTTAAATAGCTATGCCTATGTTCGGGGCAATCCGATCAGCTTCACTGATCCGACACGAGAATCTTGGACAGGGGTTGTCGTGCACCAGGCACTCCTCCAACTCCTGTGAGCCATGCTGACGATGCGCTTGCTGTACGGCGCCTTATGACGTCGTACGCGACAAGTCCGGGAAAGTATGGACGGGCGGGCATGAACACCGATCGCATCCTGCGCGTGGACCTCGAGAGCGGCGAGTACGCCGAATATCCTCTGCCCAGCCAGACCGACATCCGCCGCGTGTTCGTCGACAACGCGACGACGCCGCCGACGTTCTGGGTCGGCAACAACCACCACGCCACGCTCGTCAAGGTCGAGCCGCTCGACTAAGGACATAGCTCGACCGAAGGCCGATGACCGGATTCCTGCTCGCCCTTGCTGCTTTTAGCGCAACCCTTGCCGGAGGGCTCTTTGCGCTCAAGTTCCGCGCCGGGCTGCATTTCATTCTCGCCTTCACCGCTGGCGTTCTCCTCGGCGTCGTGAGCTTCGACATCCTGCCGGAGATTTTTGGACTGGCCCAGAAGCAAGGGCTCGATGCCACGGGCGCAATGATCGCGCTGGTGGCCGGATTTCTCCTCTTTCACGGGCTGGAAAAATTCGTGCTGATCCATCACGGGCACGAAGGCGATTACGCGACGCATCGCCATCCCCGGGTGGGCGTTCTGTCGGCTCTCGCCCTGGTCGGCCACAGCTTCATGGACGGTGTCGCGATCGGCCTGGCGTTTCAGGTTTCGGCAGCCGTCGGGATTCCGGTCGCCGTTGCGGTCATAGCGCACGATTTCTGCGATGGCGTGAACACCGTGAGCTTGATGCTGGTTCACCGGAACACGACTTTTCGCTCATCGGTGATGCTGGCGCTGGATGCGCTTGCTCCGGTCTTGGGCATGGCTTCCACGCTGCTTTTTCACGTGCCGCCTTCCACGCTGATCCTCTATTTGGGATTCTTCGCGGGATTCCTGCTGTATATCGGCGCTTCCGACATCCTGCCCGAGGCCCACTCCCAGGCCGGTCCGAGCGCCGCCATCAGCCTCATAGGGATTACCTGCCTGGGAGCGGCGCTGATGTTCATTGCGGCTCGTGCGGTTGGATAGGCTCCGCCTTTCTCAAACTCCTTCGGGCCAAGTAAGGACCTCGCAAGAAAACGGACATGGCAACGCAACACGGCGTGAAGAGCGCGAAGCCGTACAACCACCATTCGCTCCTCAAGACCCTGGAAGCCGGCTTTGGCCTAGGATGTCTGAATCGCGCCTGCGACAGCAACGTACAGCTGATGAGTGACGTGTTCGCGCGTTCACACCGGCACTAAACCAGAGCAGATGGCTGAGCAATAGGGCTGACGGAGAGAGCGAACAGCTACCAGCCCGCCACCATCGAACGCTTACTTCTCAACTCCAGCTGCCAGTGGTCACGTCACCGCCCTCAAGTATGGGAAGGCAGAGGTCGTCAACTCCAAGCGTAACTTGGTTGCCAAATGGAAGGATGGGCTGATTCCGAGCCTCCGCAGTGTGTCCTTCATCGGGCGTTGCGCGTCGAGGGCCTCATAAACTGCCTTTGCTTCGTCACGCAGGGCGGCCACAGCTGGGAATGGACGCGTCGATTGCTGTTGCTGATAGGCGCCGGCTGAATCGCGAACAAAACTCCTGCATTCTGATCTAATTCGAGCCCACTTCATAGCCAGAAACTCATCAGCCAGCTGGTGCTCTGACTTTCTTGATCGAGGAGAGTCGCTGCGTTGTGCATAGATCCAAAGCATGGGAGACTTTTCCAACAAAAAGAGGTTTGTGATCTGCCAGCGGTCCTTGTCCTCAAGCGACTCGTAAGTACGAGCGATCTCGACATCCCTTTCGAAGTTAATGTTCCAGGCGTAAGCGCATCTGACTTTGTCAAATTGATTCACGCAGGGGCCGACGAGGACCAAGTCGCAACGCGTCAGTAGAGCATTCAGAGACTCCACCGTATAGCTATGCTCGACCGGCTGGAGCCACATGTCCGCAAACGCTGCGTCGGGCCATCCCATACTCTCCTTGAGAGACATGGCCATGAGCCCATCACCACCCAAGGCACTGATAACTCCTTTTGCAATCGGGAACTGTGCGCGGAAGTCCGTCGAGCCA
>Ga0137399_10000951_pt1 | contig 12636 bp, 13 predicted proteins | sample czorhiz316metaG_FD_104810 | JGI IMG/M metagenome (GOLD analysis project Ga0137399, IMG submission 104810) | Vadose zone soil microbial communities from Angelo Coast Range Reserve, California, USA - czorhiz3.16 metaG | ecosystem: Environmental > Terrestrial > Soil > Vadose zone | place: USA...
GAATACCAGCGCCTGCTCGACCGTGCGGGCGGTTTGGGCGCCGCGTACGTGCTGTTCGCGCCGTCGAACTCCGCCCTGTCGCGCCGCGAGGAGAGCGTGGACGACTGGAGCTGGGAGCACGTGCTGTGGCTAGGGCTCGGCCAGAAGATCCGGAAGGGCGAGTGGGATCCGAGGACGGGCGTCATGCCGCCGTCGGTGCAGGTGCTGCTCGACTACGCCAATGCGAAGCACGTGAAGCTCGTCGCGTACGTCTATCCCGTGCTGCCGTTCGCCGGCAATCCCGCGTGGCTGGTGCGCGCGCGGGGTGACTCGACGCGCCGATTCGCGAGCCTGGGCGTGCGGGCGCTGCAGGACTGGCTGATCGACAAGCTGGTGGCGTTCTACCGGCGCAGCGGCATCGGCGGGTACGCGTTCGATCATACGTTTCTCACCTACGACGGCACCAGCCGCTACGCGCAGTGGTGGGGGTGGCGGCGGGTGATGGAGGAATTGAAGCGACGTTTGCCGGAGATCGTGATCGACGGTCGCAAGGCCTACCAGAACTATGGCCCGTGGAGCTGGCTGGCGGGAAGCTATCCGCATCCCACCTCCACCGACGAGCAGCCGGAGAGCTTCGTGCCGTTTCCCGATCTCTCCTTCGACCGCGTGTCGGCAGACCGCGAGCGGTATACGGCGTACCGTTACCGGCTGTACGAGTTCGCCCCGAGTGAGATCGTGCCGGGCTTCATCGGGCACCAGACCTCGCGGGGGGATGACACCGGGGACATGCCGAGCGAGCAGACTCGGGATCGCGGCGTGGTGTTGACGCCGCTGCGGGCGCGCGACTGGGATTACCTGGGATGGCGCTATTCGTTGATCTCGTCCATCGCGATCGCGGGATGGAACAACGTCATCAACATGATTCCGGCACGGGACTCGAGCGAGAACGCTCACTTCTCAGGCGTCGATCAGGCGTGGTTCCGCCACTGGATCGCATGGGCCGACACGAATCGAGAATACTTGCGGCACACGCGGCCGATCCTGGGGCAGCCCGCGATCGGCAAGATCGACGGGACGAGCGCGATAGTGGGCGGGCGCGGCTTCGTGTTTCTGTTCAACCCGAACGAACAGCGCCTGACGGCGCAGCTCACGCGGCCGGAGCTGGGCCTCGCAGCCGGGAGGTCCTCGTTGCGCGAGCTGGAGGAGGGGTTAGGGGCTAGGGACTGGTGGATAGGGGACACGATCTCCATTGCGGTCGAGGGAGAGTCCTATCGGGTGCTGGCGATCGAGCCAGCGGCGCGGGGAGGCAGGCCGCCGCCGCCGGCACGCGCGGCCGAATCGTTCCATCGGCAGATCGGCGACGTGGACTCATCGTTCACAGGGGGCACGTTCGGCGCGACGTTCATTGTGCCGCGCTGGGTGTTCGATCAACTGGCGGCGCGGCGGCGGGCATGGCCCATCCCGTGGACGGAGGCCGATTCGCTCGCGACCTGGCTCGTCCCCGAGCGGCTGCTGTTGTTCGTACAGATCGCGGAGCCGGAGGAGGGGTGGGCGGTGAGTCTGAAGATCGACGGGCAGCCGGTCGACTTGCGGAAGGCCTATTCATCTATAAGGCGCGTGCCGGGGGACTTTGTGGGGTTTTGGGCGGATATTTCAGGGCTGGCGGCGGACCAGTCGCACTCGCTGGAGCTGCAGCTGCCGACTCTGAAAAAGCGTCAGCTCCAGGGTGTGTTCCTGGAGAATGTGGAGGGGCCTGGGCCGCCACACTGAGCTTCACACGAGCCTCGACCGAATGTTGATCTCCGACGTGAGCGTGCGATGCACCGGACACTTGTTCGCGATCTCGAGTGCTTTGACTCGCTGCTCCTCCGTGAGGTCTCCCTCCAAGGCGATCTCGCTCTCGATGCGATCGAGCATGCCTTGTCCGGTTTCACATTCGGCGCAGTCTTCGGCGTGGATCCGCGAATGACGCAGGCGCACCGTCACGCCGGTGAGCGGCCACTGTTTCCGTCGCGCATACAGCGCGATGGTCATGGACGTTCAGGCGCCGAGCGCAGCCAGGAGCAATTCGTAGGGTCCAGGCCCTCGATCGGTTCCACCGGAGGAGACCGGCTCGTCGGCGATCAGGCGGTGGCGCCCCGCCGTGATCTGTTGGACGAATCCCTCCGCGCCGCCGCGTACCACCACGAGCCCTTGCTCCATTGCTTCGGCCATAAGACGCCCCGTGTTTTCCGTAACGGTACCGACTCCGCCGGTCTTGCGGCAGGGCCATGGGGGCGGTAACTTGCTCGTATCGAGTAATACCGAGTATGATCCATGGCCTTCAGCCGAATCTCTATCACCCTGCCCCGCGACGTCCTGGCGGCTGCCGATCGGCGGGCGCGCGCGCTCGACCGCTCCCGCAGCTGGCTGATCGTGGAGGCGATCCGCGTGTACCTGGCGGGATCGCCGTCGCAGGTGCGAGAGCCGGCCACGACCCCGTATGGCGTGCCGTCACCCGGCTTGGGGCCTCTGCGCCTGGCGCAGCTCGAGTCCGACCTCCGGCTGACCCCGGAACGGCGCATCCGTGCGGCAGAGGAGACGGCACGGTTCGGTGAGCGAGTGCGAGGAACCCGGGGCCGGCCCCACCGGGTGCTCTCCTTCGACCGATATGAGGACTACGTCGATTGGAAACGGAAGGAGCATGCGTCGCCGTGAAGCACTACGACACCCGCGTCGGCGAGGTCTGCGCCCATCTGAACCAGCACCGCGCCAAGTACGTCATCGTCGGAGCGACTGCCATGCAGCTATGGGGGACGACGCGCGCTACCCGGGATATCGACGTGCTGATCGAAGCGACGATCCCGAACGCGCGTCGCGTACTGGCCGCCCTTGGCGAAGTGGGCTTCGCGTTCGCGAGAGAGTGGCTTGCCGAGGAAATAGTCGCCAAGCCGGTGACGATCATTGGGGACTCGCCGTGCGTCGACATTCTCACCGTTGCCTGGAGCGTGCATTACCCGGATGCGGCCCGAGACGCCACGGTGTTCACCGTGGAAGGGGTGAAGGTGCCTGCTGCGTCGATCGAGCATCTGATCGCGTCGAAGCGCACCGGCCGGTTGCAGGACGCCGCCGACATCGAGGTGTTGGAGGAGATCAAGAGGCTTCGGGGCTAGGACATGTCCCCCACCGCGGCGTCCCCGTGGTCGCCCTTTGGGCAGCGCGCGTTCGCGGTCATCTGGACCGCAACCTTGGTCTCGAACATCGGCGGGTGGATGTACTCCGCCGCCTGCGGCTGGCTGATGACGAGCCTCGATTCGTCGCCGCTCGTGGTGTCGCTCGTGCAGGTCGCGACCACCCTGCCGATCTTCCTGTTCGCGCTGCCGGCCGGCGCCCTCACCGACAGCCTGGACAAGCGCCGGTTCCTCCTGTGGGGCGAAGCTTTCATCGCCGTGACATCGGCCCTGATGGCGGGGCTGGTCTGGCTGGACCTCGTCACCGCGCCGCGTCTCCTCGTCCTCGCCTTTCTGGTGAGCGCGGGCGACGCGCTGACGGCCCCTCCCTGGCAGGCCGTCGTACCGCTGCTCGTGCCCCCGGCACAGCTGCGGCCAGCCGTGGCGGCGAACGGCGTGGGATTCAACATCAGCCGGGCCGTGGGGCCGGCGCTCGGTGGCGCGCTCGTGGGCCCGTTCGGCATCGCCGCCCCGTTCGTCGTCAACGCGGTCAGCAACTTCGGGGTCATCGGCGCTCTGATTTGGTGGCGCCCTCCGCGACACGCCAGCAGCCTTCCGCCGGAGCGGCTGTGGAGCGCGATGCAAACGGGTGTGCGCTACGCGCGCTTCAGCCCGCCGCTGCGCGCCACCCTGATCCGAGCCGCGGGGTTCTTTCTCTTCGCGAGCGCCTACTGGGCGTTGCTGCCGCTGGTCGCGCGGTCGCAGCTCGCCGGCGGACCGACGCTCTACGGGATTCTGCTCGGCGGTATCGGTGCGTCGGCCGTCGCCGGGGCCGTCGCTCTGCCGTGGCTGACCCGGCGACTGGGGCCCGATCGGTTGGCGGTGGCCGGCGCCTTGGGCACGGCCGCGGCGACGGCGCTGTTCGGGCTGGCGCACGGTATCGCCACGGCGCTCCTGGCCAGTGCGATTGCGGGCGTTTCCTGGATCGGGGGGCTCTCGAGCCTCAACATGTCGGCTCTGGTCGCGTTGCCGGAATGGGTGCGCGGCCGCGGGTCGGCGATTTACGTGACCGTCATGTTCGGCGCGCTCACCCTCGGCAGCCTCACCTGGGGTGAGGTGGCGTCGAGCCTCGGTCTCGCACCGGCGCTGTTCGTCGCCGCCGCCGGGGGCGCGATCGCCGTGTTGGCGCAGCGGCGCTGGCCGCTCCAAGCCGGCGCGGACCTGGACCTGTCGCCTGCGATGCATTGGGCGCCGGCCGTCACCAGCGGCGACTTCGACCCCAATCGCGGGCCGGTGCTCGTGACGGTCAGGTATCACGTCGATCCGAAGAATCGCGAGCCTTTCCTCAAGGCGCTGGAAGACTTCGGCCGCGAGCGCCGCCGCGACGGCGCGTATCGTTGGCAGGTATACGAAGACCCCGCGAAGCAGGGGCGATTCGTCGAGACGTTCTTGAGCGATTCGTGGCTGGACCACTTGCGCCACCACGAACGCGTCACCCAAGCCGACCGGGCGTTGCAGGAGGCGGTGCTGCGGTTTCAGATCGGCGGCGCGCCGGAGACGACGCACTTCGTCGCGGCTCACTCACGGCAGTAATCATCAGCATTCTTTGCTGTTATATAGAGGAGGGCACAGCCCGCGGAGGAACGCATGACCCTGCAAGTCGTCCTGGCCGATGATCACCCGATGCTCAGGCACGGCGTCCGCGCCCTGCTCGAGCGGCACGGCGTCGCGGTAGTGGCCGAGGCGTCCGACGGCCGGACGGCGGCCGCCGCGGCGCGCGAGCACCATCCGGACGTCGCGGTACTCGATATCATGATGCCGCTCTTGAACGGCATCGACGCCGCGCGCGAGATCGCCGAGACGTGCCCGGACACCCAGGTCGTGCTGCTCACCGCGCTCGACCAGGAGCGTCTCGTGACGGAGGCGGTGAGCGCTGGAGTCCGGGGGTTCGTGCTCAAGACCCAGGCCGAGGAGGACCTGGTGCAGGCGATCGAGCAGGTGTCGCGCGGTGGGTTCTACGTGGGCGGGGGGGTGTCACAGGCCGTGGTGGAGGCCTGCCGCGCCGCCGCGGTGCAGGACCGCGGTCGCCTCACCTCCCGGGAGCGCCAGGTCGTGCAGCTCGTGGCCGAAGGCAAATCCACCAAGCAGGTTGCCGCGCTGCTCGGGATCACCCCCAAGACGGCCGAGTTTCACCGCGCGCGCGTGATGAAGAAGCTCGACGTGCACGACGTCGCGGGCCTGGTGCGCTATGCCATCCGCGAGGGGCTGATCGCGCCGTAGCCCGGGTCTTCTCCGGCCCGCGCCAGGAGTTTCCCCGGTTTCCCCCGCCTCACGGCGTGACCACATTGCAACGTGGCTCGTCGCGCACCGTTCAGTCGTGCTCCCGTCCTGCTCGTCGCCAACGCGTTCGGCACGTGGCTCAGCCAGGCGCTCGCCAACCTCGTCAAGGCGCGGGGCTATCGGGTCCACTTCGTGTTGACCGGGCGGGAGCTGCTGGACCAGGCGCCGGCGGTCCGGCCCGACGTCATCGTGCTGGACGCGGATCTTCCCGATCTCGACAGCATCGCGGTGTGCCGCACGCTGCGCCAGAATCGCGCCGCCTGGAACATGCCCGTCATCATGATCACGGCGACGCCCGCGACCAAGCAACAGCGGCTGGCGGCGCTCGAGGCGGGGGCGTGGGACTACGTGAGCGTATTGCTCAACCCGGAGGAGCTCACCCTGAAGGTCGACGCCATGGCCCGTCTCAAGCTCGAGATGGACCGGGCGTTGGAGGAGAGCGCCGTGGACCCGGCGAGCGGGCTGTACACGCTCCGCGGGCTCGAGCGACGGGCGCGCGAGCTGACTGCGGACGCGGTGCGGCGGCGCGCGCCCCTCGCGTGTGTGGCGCTCGGCATCGGGCTCGACCCCAAAGGCGCGGGCGAGAATTCCACGGCACTGCCCGGGGCGGCGGCCTACGCCGGGCAGGTGCTGCAGGCGAGCGGGCGGACGTCCGATTGTGTGGGAAGTCTCGGTCAGGGAGCGTTCGCGGTGCTCGCGCCCGCGACCGCCCCCGAGGGCGCCGAACGGATGGCCCAGCGGCTGTCGCGGGTGATCGAGACGGCGGGACCGCGGCCCGCCGGCGTACCGCCGCTGCGCGTGCACGCGGGGTACGACGCCGTCGCGGACGTGCACCAGACGCGGGTCGGGCCCGCCAGCCTGCTCGAGCACGCGGGCGCGGCGCTGCATCAGGCCCGAACGGGAAGCGGCGGGCGGATTCAGGCCTACCGGCCGTAGGCGGGCCTGCGGCTGGTCATGAGCGCCTGGTATACCAGCGTGGGAAACTTCCCGCCGATGTCGGTCCGGTTCGGCAGCTGGTTGATCATGAACACGATGACGAGGTGCTCCACCGGATCGACGGAATAGCCGCTGCCGTACGCCCCGCCCCAGCTGAACGTTCCCACCGACGCCATCCCGCTGGCACCGTAGCGCTCGGTCGTCTGGAACCCAAACCCGAATCCGCGCGCCCCGGTCGAGTCGAACAGCATGCCGATCTGGTTGTGGGTCATGAGATCCACGGTGTGCGGCGCCAGGATGCGCACGCCGCCGAGCTCGCCGCCGTTGCGCAGCATCTCGAGGAAACGGGCGTAGTCGGCCGCGGTCGAGACCAACCCGGCACCGCCCGCGAAGCTCCGGCGCGGACCCTCCACGTAATTCCCCTGCCCGCGCGGGCCAGCGGGGGCGCGCTGCGCGTGATCGGTCGAGTCGCTCGCATACACGGTCGCAAGCCTCCCGCTGGCCCCTGGGGGCACGAAGAAATACGTGTCGTTCATCTTCAACGGACCCGTGATGCGGGTCCGGATCAGCTGGTCGAGCGGCATCCCGGAGGCGCGCTCGGCGACGCAGCCCAAGATGTCGGTGTTGTAGCCGTATACCCACCGCTCGCCCGGCTGCGCGGTGAACGGCAGGGAGCCGAGCCGTTCCATCGTCGCGCAAATCGGCTCGTCTTTGTCGGCCGTGTACCAGCCCCATCCCGCCGCGGGCCCGAGCCCCTGCGCGGCATAGAGCGGTGCGATCAGCCCGTCGGTGCCGTACGAGATGCCGGCCGTGTGGGTAAGCAGATCCCGGATCGTGATCGGTCGCGCCGCGGGCTTCGTGACGAGGGCGGTGTCGCGCTTCGTCGCGACGGTGGTGTGCGCGAACGCCGGGATGTAGCGGCTCACCGGGTCGCCGACCGCGAGCGACCCCTCCTCCACGAGCGTCAGGATCGCGGCCGTCGTGAGGGCCTTGGACTGTGACGCGATGCGGAACAGCGCGTCGGGGGTCATGCGACGCCCCGACTCCTTGTCGAGCCAGCCGACCGCGTGCTGGTAGATGACGCGACCGTCCTGCAGCACCAATCCGACCGCGCCGCCGATCCGCCCGGAGTCGACGTACTGCTGCATGAACCGGTCGATGCGCGCCAGGCGAGCGGGCGCAAAGCGCGACTGGGTTTGTGCGGGCAGGCTCGCCCGTGTGACAAAGAGCAACGCCAGCGCGAGCAGCCGAGTGCGATGCATGCCATCCTCACTCCGGTGGGTCCCGCTGTGATCTTAACGCCTCCCTCGGGAATTTCCACGTAGTGCCGCCGGTCTAGCTATCGGGAGACGTTACTCCCGAACCCTTCAGGAGTCCGATTCTATGGTGACGGCGACGGCAGTCTCACAGCTCCTCGCGCGGTGGGCGCACCTCTACGGCCACACACCCGTGAGCGCAAGCGTCACCTATCTCCATCTGGTCGGCATCCTGGTGGGGGGCGGCGTGGCCGTCGCGGCCGATCGCGCGTCGCTCAAGCTCTCGCCGGCGACGCCGGACTGGTCCGGGGAGCTGGGCCGCCTGGCCAGCGTGCACCGCTGGGTAGTCTCAGGCCTCGCACTCATTTTCGCGAGCGGCGTGCTCATGATGCTCGCGAAGCTCGACGGCGTTGCGACCTCGGTCGTGTTCTGGACCAAGATGGGGCTCATCGCCCTGCTGCTCGCCAATGGCTACATACGGATGCGCGCGGAGCACGCGCTCCGACAGGGCCGCGCTGCCGGATGGGATCGGTTCCGGCGGACATCGGTCGCCAGTCTCGTGCTGTGGCTGGTCATCCTCTTGGCCGGCACGCTGCTCCACTCCACCACCTGATGATCACACACGTTGCTCGCCGGCGGGAAGGCGGCGAGCTCTAGGAGGATGATCCGATGCGTCGACGCACAGCAGTCATGAGTATCATCGCGCTCGCGGCCCTGGCGGGTTGCGGCGGCTACATGGCGACGGGCCCATACGGGGGAGGTGGTGGGGGTGGTGGAGGTGGTGGAGGTGGTGGAGGTGGTGGAGGTGGTGGAGCTGGGCCGGTCGGGGCAGTGACCGTAGGGAACAACGGGACGATCACGTTCTCGAGCGCCCACAACGGCACCGCCAACCCGGCGGTGGACACGGTGGCGGTGGGCGGCACCGTAACGTGGACCTGGACCAACACCCAGGGAATCGCCCACAGTGTCCAGTCCCAGGGATCGACAACGTTTGCGAGCAGTCCGGTCAAGAGTGGCAACGGTCAGACGTACGTCGTCACGTTCGCCACGGCGGGGACGTATCAGTACGACTGTGCAGTGCACGGCGCCGCCATGACCGGCACCATCGTGGTGCACTAGCGAGCGCGTCCCCCGGCTGTCCCGTTTCCTCGGGTCACGCCGCCCGGCGGTCCAATTCGGTCCCGTCCACACTGAGGGTCACGTCGATGTTGCCCCGCGTGGCGTTCGAGTATGGGCAGCGCTCGTGGGCGCGACGCATCAGATCCTCGGCGTCGGTACGCGACAGGCGGGGCGCGTGCAAGTCGAGCGCGGCCGTCAGGCCGAAGCCGCCGTGACCGGTGGGACCGATCCCCACCCGCGCGGTGATTATCGAATCGGCCGCATCGAGGTGCCGACCCCGCGCCACCGACAAGAGCGTCGACTGGAAGCAGGCGGCGTACCCGACGGCGAACAGCTGCTCCGGATTGGTACCGGGCCCACCCTCGCCGCCCATCTCCTTCGGGACGGACAACTCGACGGTGAGGTGCCCGTCGGAGGTCCGGCCATGCCCGGCTCGCCCTCCCTGGACCACTGCCTCGGCAGTGTACAGGACGTTCATGTTTCCTCCTCGTTCACGGCGCTGAACGCGCCCGCTCCGAGCTCGACCGCCGCCGCCGCCGGAACCACCAGCAGCGACGTGGGCAGATGGTTGATCAGTCGTTCGGTGACACTACCCACCAGCATGCGCGTGACCGATCCCTTCCCGTGCGAGCCGACAACGAGCAGATCGGCGCGCCACTCGGCGGTCTCGCCCAGGATCGTCTCCAGGGCGGGGCCGTGACGGACCTGTGTGACCACACCGGGCGTGCGGATCTGGGGCCAGATGTCGCGCATGACCGTCTCTTCCAGGAGTCGATAATTCTCTGCCGTATCGGGCTGCGGCAGGTCGAGCAGCGCGGGCGGCGGCTCGATCACGCTCAAGGCACGCAGCTCGGCACCGAACAGCGTCGCGTAGCGCTGGGCGGCGGCGAGGGTCGGCCGGGCCGCGCCCGACTGATCCACGGCGACCAGGACTCGTCCGATCGCAGGCTCTCCCACCGTGACCAGCAACGGCACGAGGGTCGTACGCACCACGCTCACGCTGGTGCTGCCGCCCAGCCAGCGCCCGATGGTAGAGTGGTGCTTGCCGCCCAGCACCACGAGCTCTGCCCCGCGCGCGGCCACGGCATCGTTCAGCACGGCAGCCGGCTGTCCTCCGTGGACGGTGAGGGCTGCGAGCGCCCCCGCCACGCGGTTCCCGAGCGCCGCGACGATCCGCGTGCGGATCTGCTCGTCGCGCCGCGTGTACGGGTAGCGGCCACGCTCGGACGCGGGCACGGCGTGCACGAGATGAAACGTGGTTGCGGCGCGCCGCGCCGCGCCGGCGGCGAACACAGCCGCGTTGGCAGCTTCAGGTGAAACGTCGACGCCGACGACGATTGGGTTCCAGGACATGGGCGTAATCCAAGTGGGGTGAGCTACCTCACGAACGACGCCCATTTCATCAAGGTTCCGAGTGCGATTATCTTGAGTCATGCGAGCTAGAGTGATTGTCGTCGCCGTCGCCGTGTGCGTCGCCTGTGAGGCACCGGTGCCGCACGCGCCCCCGGCCAAACTGACGGGTGTGCGGGTCGTGGACCTGATCCCGGTCTCGCTCTCCGGGGAGACCTGGCAGGACGCCGAGCCGTTCCTGGCGCTGTACGCCGCCAACCCGCAGCTCATGGCGGCCTCCGCCTTCACGCCCAATCCCGGCGGGTCCGCCAGCGCGACGGCGCCGATCTTCGTGTCGGACGATGGCGGCGACTCCTGGACGCTGCGCAACACCCTCCCCAGCCAGGGGATGACGGCCGACATCACCCACGCGGTCGGGGGCAACCCACCGGTGCTGTACGCCGGAATCATGAAGGTGCCCGGCTTCCCGCTGAACGAGCTGAAGGCCAGCGATTTCTTGTCGCCCGCCACGATGATGCTGCAGTCGTCGCGCGCCGACATCGATCAGCCGTTCGTCCGGACCACCGGAGTGGGGAGCGCCGATCGCGTGTACATCGGCCTCAATGATTTCGACGCACCGGACGGGCGCACCGCCACCGTCGACGTCTCGCTCAACGGGGGCGCGACCTATACGTCCCGTCGCATCGAAACCCGCGGCACGCTGGGGCAGAATGGCCCGTCGATTCGTCCCGCCGTGGCGCAGGATCACACCGTGTACGTGGCGTACTTTGGTTGGCGCTCGCAAACCGGATCGGATGTGACGAGCGACGTAGTCGTGGTGCGCGACGACAGTGGCGCGAGTGGTGCCACTCCCTTCCGGGACTTGCTCGACCCGTCGGACCACCTCCCCGGCCGCCTCGTCGCGACTCACGTGACGATCCCCTGGTCCAACGCGCCGACACTGGGACAGGAGCGCATCGGCTCCACGCTGGCGATCGCGGTGGACGCGTTGCACAGCGACAACGTGTACGTTGCGTGGGCCGACCGCGTCGGGACGGGGGACATTTATACGGTGCACGTGCGGCGCTCGACCGACCGCGGCGCGACGTGGAGCGGCGACCTGCGCACCCTGACCAACGCCACCGACGCAAGCCTGGCGGTCTCGACCAACGGCACGGCCGGCCTGTTGTATCAGCAAGTGACCGGGACCGGAAGCACCAGCCGCTGGGTCACCCGGTTGGAGCAGTCCCGGGACGGCTTCGCCACGCACCAGGACGTCGTGCTCGCCACCGTCCCGGCCGCGACGCCGACGTTCCAGTTCCTGCCGTACATCGGCGACTACAACGGTCTGCTCGCGCGCGGCAACCAGTTCCTCGGCATTTTCTCGGCCAACAACACGCCCGATTCCACTAACTTCCCGCAAGGCGTGGTGTATCAACGGCGCGTGGACTTCCCGACGCATCGGCTGCTCGATGGCTCGGGCGCCGCGGTGGCCGTCTCGATCGATCCGTTCTTCTTCAGCGTCCCGGTTCTGCCATGACCGTACAGCGGTCGCGGTGAGGGTCCCATGTACACTCGGTCAGCTGTTCTGCTCGCGGTCACGTTGTCGCTCCTCGGCTCCCCCGCCCCTGCCTCCGCTCAGGGGGCGCGGGCGGCGCTCGTGAAGCAGTCCGACATCATCTTCATCGGCACCGTCACCAAGGTGGGCGCCGTCGCGGTCCCCGAGGTCCCGGCATCGGACCGGACGATCGTGGTGCGGGTCGACCAGGTGCTCGAGAAGCCAGCCGCGGTCGCCCTGACGCCGGGCGATTCCGTCACCGTGCAAACCGTGCGGCCGGGCTCGCTGAAAGCGGGAACCCAGGCCACGTTTTACACGACGGGCTGGATCTTCGGGCGGGGCGTGGCGGTGCGCGAGGTCGGCCACGAGCCGGGGCGATCCCCGGTGGTGGCGGCGGTCCAGCAGCAAGCGGTAGCGAGGGCTCGGCTCGACGTGAACGACGCGGATCTGAAGGCGCACATTCAGAAGGCGGCGATGGTGGTCGCGGGCCGGGTGGAACAGGTGCGTCCGGCCGAGCTCGCGGCCGCAGCGGCGCGCCCCAAACGAATCACCGAGCACGACCCCAACTGGCAGGAAGCGATCATTCAGGTGCAGGACGGGATCAAAGGCGCCCAGGCTGGGCAGCAGGTCGTGGTGCGCTTCCCGGGCTCCCCCGACGTCGCCTGGGTCGGCACGCCCAAGTTTGCCGTCGGGCAGGAAGGCACGTTTCTGCTCCACGTCGACTCGACCACCGGCTCGCCGCTCAGCATGATCGCCGGCCGCTCAGTGCCGGCGTACACGGCGCTGCATCGGTTGGACGTGCTTCCCAAGCAGGACGCGCCGCGCATCCGTTCCCTGATCAGGAAGCCATAGTGGTGGAGAAGGTCAAGGTCGAGGAGTTCCTGCAGCCCAAGGCGATGCTGACGCCCGGCATCGCGGGCGGCGTCACGATGCTGATCGCCAACGCGCTATGGGTCGCCTTCAGCCTCCC
>Ga0137399_10000952_pt1 | contig 12633 bp, 13 predicted proteins | sample czorhiz316metaG_FD_104810 | JGI IMG/M metagenome (GOLD analysis project Ga0137399, IMG submission 104810) | Vadose zone soil microbial communities from Angelo Coast Range Reserve, California, USA - czorhiz3.16 metaG | ecosystem: Environmental > Terrestrial > Soil > Vadose zone | place: USA...
AACGTAATGATTTTGGTCAGTTCGGTCGCAAGGTCCACGTTCGACTGCTCGAGGGCGCCGCTGGTGAGATGGCCGCGGCCGCCTTCACCGGGAATTCCGAAGAAGCTGGCACCCGACGCCGTGCTTTCTGAATAGAAGCCGCCGCCCTGGGAAAGCAGGCCGTCCTGGTTGCTGAACTGCGCAAGCACGAGTTGCGCGACGTCTACGGTGTTTCCGTTGCTGAACACTGCGGAGAGGGTCCCATCCGACTGGATCGCAAGGTTGTTCAAGGAACCGGCGGCCGCTCCGTTCTGGCTGCTGGCGGTCACTTCACTGGGGCTTGCAAAGCCGCTCACATTGGGCAGACCGGTTATGGAATTCAGAAGCTTGAAGTTGATTGCCGAGCCCAGGGCAGCGCCATTTGCCAAAGAGGGCAATGTCACGCCGGAACCGGGAATGGTGATATTGGCCAAAGCCGGCGGTGTTGCCGGATCTGCCCCAAGCCAGGCCGATGTCATTTTTCCGGCCGAGTCAAACAAAAGTGTGCCCGCGGTCGGCGACCCCGTCTGCGTTGTACCGGTGATCAGACTCAGCTTGTTGGTACTCGAAGCCTGACCTGCGGTTTCGTTCTCCGGAATAGTCACATCGAAGCGCCATTTGGTTGCTGGTGTTGCTCCCGTGCTGATTTCCTTTTCGAGAGTCAGCGTGGCGAGATGAGGCTTGCCGAGCGAGTCGTAGATTTGAATGTTCGTGTTGAACTGCGTGGCGGTCGGAACGTTTGCGTCCAGGTTCATCGCCAACTCGAATTCCGTTGTCGTTACCGGACTGTCAAGGCCGGATGGCATTTTGATCGAATTCACTCCGAGGTTAGTGTCGATCTTTCCGGTCGCGGCGTTCCGGATGTAGCCTTGTATCTGGGACCCGTTTTCCGACACCAGGTGTCCATCCGCATCCAGATGCATGTTGCCCGCGCGCGTGTAGAACTGGCCGCCGGCTGGGTCTTTGACCACCAGGAATCCCTTACCTTGAATTGCAACATCCAGAGGATTGTTCGTCGTCTGAACGCTTCCCTGGTTGAAGACCTGCCGGACGGCCCCGACCTGAGCACCCAGGCCGATAGTCATCGTGTTGCCGGATTTTGCAGTGCCGACGGTGTTGAATGTCTGGCCCAGCACGTCGGTGAAAGAGATGTTGGATGATTTGTAACCGACGGTGTTGAGGTTGGCAAGATTGTTACCGATGACGTTCAGTCCCTGGCTGTTTGTTGCCAGTCCGGAAAGTCCGGTTGAAAAAGTGGTGAGACCCATAACTACTTCTGTCCTCCATTAAACGGATTTACTGTCGAATTTGATGACGAATTTGATGAATTTTCTGTGGTCGCGGGTTTTAGCCCGGTTTCCAATGTCGTTCGGATATTGATAAGCTGTTCCAGGCTGCTGAATTGGGCCAGCTGCGACACGAATTCCGTGCCGTCCTTGGGATCGAGCGGGTTTTGCCCCTTGAGTTGGGCAACAAGCAGTTGAAGGAACTGGTTTTTCTGTTCCTCAGCTTTGCTCTTGGGCTGCAGCGTTGTCGAGGTTGTAGCCGCTGCCAGCGGGTTTGTTGTGGTTATAGCGTTCATTAGTGAGCCTCCTTGCTCCTGCCGACTTTTCCGATTGGCGATTTCCGTGAGACTTCAGCGCTCGCCACTTTCACTTCCTCTTGCCGGAGCGACTGGACGAGCGAGCCGAGCGAAGATTTAAGATCCTGGTGCAACGGCTCGGACCCGGCGTTGAGCTGCAGTGAAACGTCGCCGCCACGTTCCTGAATTCGGATCATGACCTGTGAATCCGCCTCCCCGACTTCAATCGCCACTGAGCGCACAACCTGAGACTGCGGAAGCTGGGGAAGCTCCACATGATGTGCGGCGCGAACTTGCTCAACCGGGCCTAGCTGCTGGGAGACGCCATTCAATTGCAGTGTCGGCGCGGTCGTCGTTTCGTTTACCTGTGAAGCAGGATCGGATTTGCTCCGCTCCGGCAGCCTGACATCGAAGTTCACTTTTTGCACGGCTATGATTCGCGGCGGCAGTTGCTCTTGCCTGAGGTTGGCCAGAGGATCGGTCGTGATCATTGCCTGCTTCGCAGCCTCTTCGGTCGTGACCGGTTCTCCAGGCTGAGACTTTGTGGGCGCAGCCGCTTCATGCTTAATTGTCAGTTCGAATTTCTTCACTTCCGCCCAGACCGGGTCGACATCAGATTTGGCTGTCACCGGCGTGCCAGGAACCTGAACGGGTTTCTGCGCAGCAGGCTCCTCGATCTTCATTGTCGGCTTTTCTGCTGCCGCCACAGCGGAGGCAGCCGCAACAAGCACAACAGGCACAAAGGGCGTTATAATTGAAGGATCCACGTTTTGTGCCTTCTGTGGTTCCTTCTCTTTGGGCTTGCCCGGAACAATCTCGTTAGTGGCCGGCGGCAATTCCGGGCAGGCAGCCGCTGCAGGAAGCTCTGTCGATTGCCCGTTGGTTTCAGGAACCTCGGGTGTCTTGGCTCCCGGGGCCTTCGGCTCCGGTGTTTTGACTTCCGGCACTTTCACCTGCGGAGTCTTGACTACCGGACCTTTCGGCTCCGGTATCTTGACTTCCGGAGTCTTCGGTTCGAGAGCCTTCGGTTCCTGAACCTTCGAATCAGGATTCAGTTCCGGCGTTTTCACCTCCGGAACTTTCACTTCCGGAGTCTTTACTTCTGGTGTCTTCGTTTCCGGAGCTTGTATGTCTGGTACCTTCACTTCCGGAATATTTAATTCTGGTGTCTTAACCTGGGGCGTCTGTAGTTCAGAAGTGCTCAGCTCCGGAGTTATACCTTCCGGTAATTTCACTTCCGCGACGTTCAGCTCCGGAGTCTGAATTCCCGGAACAATCGGCTCGCTCGCCGGCACGGTACTCCCTTGCGGCGAGGCCGCTGTGTCCGGCAATCCCTGCTGTTGATCCAGGGATCCGATTAGCTGCGTCAGTAATGCGCTAAAGTCCTGGGCAGTGGGTGCCGATGTATTTGTCGATTCGACGGGAGCTTCGAACATCGGAAGCATGGACAAAAGATCGGGTGCGTTGAGAAGAGCGGCATTCAGTTCGATCAAGCTCAGAAAACCTCGTCAGTCTTGTAGTCGATTCCGTACGTAGCGCGCGATCGTGTTATCGTCCTGCGACTTCTGCGTCTCTACGTCGTCCTCGCGCTCATACTGATGCAATCGGCGTTCCTGCACTCGTTCGATGACTTTTTGTTCGCGCATTGCTTCGGTCCACTCACCCCGCCGTTGCTCGAGCTTACTCTCTGCTTTTTCAAGGGATTGCTGGATCTGTTTGCGGTGAATTTGCAGCCCTGCAATATACTTTTCGCCGGTGTGAAGATCATGTCCTGATGCGGTCTGCAGATAGGCAATTTCTGCCTGCGTGTTCTGAATGTTCCCAGTGACCTTGGTCTCGTCCGCTTCGAGTTGGCGGACCTCTCGTTCGGCGTTCTTCACGCCGGCTTCGGCCACAGACACGTACGTCTGCCGGATCTGGACCAGACGTTCCAGCCGCTTCAGACTCGCTTTGAGACCGTCTTTCATCCCAGTTGCCGCACGCCAGAGCCGGAAGAGGCGAGCTGGACGAGTTGCTGCTGGGTCACGCTGAATTGAGAGGGTTCTTCGGCGCGCTGTTTGAGGAAGGTGTTAATGGCGTCGGCCCTATCGATTGCGGTATCGATACGTTCGTTGGAGCCGCGCTTGTACGCGCCAATGTTGATGAGATCTTCAGATTTCTTGTAAGTGGCCATCAGGTCCCGGATCTCGTATGCGGCACTCTTCTGATTCGAGTCGACCAGGTGCGACATAAGCCGGCTGACGCTGTGAAGCACGTCGATACAGGGGTAGTGACCGCGTGAGGCCAGCTCGCGGTCAAGCACGATATGGCCATCGAGAATGGATCGTACGTGATCCGCAATGGGATCGTTCATGTCGTCGCCTTCGACGAGCACTGTGTAGAACGCGGTGATGCTGCCTTTGGAGAATTTTCCGGTACGCTCGAGCAGCTTCGGCAGTAAAGAAAAGACTGATGGTGTGTAACCCTTCGATGAAGGCGGTTCGCCCGCGGCGAGACCCACTTCACGCTGTGCCATAGCGAAGCGAGTTACCGAATCCATCATCAGCATGACGTTGTAACCGCGATCCCGGAAGTACTCGGCTGCTGCCGTCGCTGCAAACGCGGCCCGGAGCCGGACTAATGCGGGTTGGTCCGAGGTCGAGACAATGATGATCGAGCGCTTGAGACCTTCAGGACCCAGCTCGTTCTCGATGAACTCGCGCACTTCGCGGCCCCGCTCTCCGATGAGTGCGATGACGTTGATGTCGGCACTTGTATAGCGGGCGATCATGCCGAGCAAAGTGCTTTTGCCGACACCGCTGCCGCCAAAGATTCCGATGCGCTGGCCGAGCCCGCAGGTGAGTAAACCGTCGATGACTCTGACACCCGTTTGAAGTGGCTCACGAATGGGATCTCTTGAAAGTGGATTTGCAGGCTCGGAATATAGATCCTGCCTGTCAAGAACGAGCGGCAGAGGGGAGTCGTCGATCGGACGTCCCAAACCGTCGAGCACGCGGCCCTGAAGCTGTTCGCTCATGCCGATGCTGGCTGTCCGGCCTGACGCCTGCAGGATATCGCCCTGCTTCACACCATCAATCTTTCCCAACGGCATCGAGATCACTTTGCCGTCGGTGAAGCCGACCACTTCTACAGGCACGCGCCGGCCCTGGTTTTCCATCCAGCAGACACATCCCATCGTCACATTCGGCCCATGCGACTCGATGGTGTTGCCGACCACCTTTTCAACGATACCGAATTCGGTGAGGGGATCGGCCTCGTTAAGACGCCTCTGAAATCGTGTCAGGTCCAACATCGCACTATTCATCGAACAAGACTCGGCCGATGGCGCGCACCTGGGTTTTCACACGCCCGTCGAGATGGGTTTGCCCAGTATCGACAATGAAATCGCCTCGCTCGAGATTCGCATCCTCTTTCACAGCCACCGCGGGATTCACATTGGCGATTGCGGCGCGGACACGTTCGAAATCCTGGCGGCTGACGCGAAGCGTGAGGGACTGATGGCCCTGAACGCGCTTGAGTGCTACGGCGGCAAGCGCGGAGACCAGGTCCGGATCCATCGTGAGTTCCCGCTGTACGATCTTGCGCGAGATCTCCAGCGCCATTCGGACCGTATGTTCCTCCATCTGCTCCACGAGATCCTTATGCTCTCCCGCAAGCTGGGCGATGCTGTTCTCATACCGCTTGACGATGGTTTCCACCATCTTCTCGCCCATCTGTTTGCCGATCCGTTCGCCCTCCTGATATCCCTGCTCGAATGCCTGCTTCTCGACCTGCATCGTGCGATCGTGTGGACTCATTCCTTCCAGAGAACCAGGACTGGGTGCGCTGACCGTAACCTTGGTGCTGCCGCGGCCATCGCCGCGAATAATCCTAGACGACATACTCGTCGCCGCCACCGCCACCGCTGAGAGTGAGAACGCCTTCCTCTTCGAGCTTTCGGACCGTTTCGACAATCCGCTGCTGCGCGGCGTGCACGTCCTTGATCTTGATCGGCCCCATGATCTCGATTTCTTCCCTCATCATCTCCACTGCCCGGCTCGACATGTTCCGGTAGAACTGGGACGACTGTGCTTCCGTAGCACCCTTGAGGGCCGCAGCGATTGTCTTTTTGTCGACACGCTGCAAGATCTCCCGGATGGCCGCATCGTCCAGCGTCGCAATGTCATCGAACACGAACATGAGCTGCCGGATCGAATTCGCCACTTCCGGCTTGTCTGCATCGATTTTCTCGAGAACGGCCCGGCTCCGGGGCCTTTGCATTCTGTTCAAGAGCTCGGCGACGGCGCGGATACCGCCATAAGCCTGGCTATGCGCATAGGTGCCGACCGGTTTCAGTTTTTCTTCTAGCACCAAAGAAATGCCGCGAATAACGTCGGGCGCAATAGTCTCAATGTTCGACATGCGTACGGCCACGTCCGCCTGAATGTCTTCCGGCAAAGATTCCAGCAGTTCCGCTGAGCTGCTTGGAGTGAGATGCGCCAGGATGAGAGCGATCGTTTGCGGGTGCTCATTCTGGATGAACTGTGAGAGCTGGATCGGATTCAGCCGGTCGATGGCTTCAAATGCGTTGGCGCTGTTGTAGCTGGAAGAGAGCCGCTCCAGGATGCGTTTGGCCTGACCTGCTCCGAGCGTTCGCAGGATGACCTTCTTCGCGTAATCGACTCCGCCTTCAGATACAAAACGGTTCGCGACGAGTGTCTGGTACAGTTCCTCGGCAGACTTTTCGGCATCGGTATGCTGGAGCGGTCCAACGTTCGAAATCTCTCTCGATATAGCCTCGATTTCGGCCTCGTTGAGATAGCGCAACACCTCTGAGGCCGTCTCTTCGCCGATCAGAACGAAGAGCGTTGCGGCAAGGGTTACATCGCCTTTTTTCATTTACTTCTTCTCGTTGAGCCAGGTCCGCACAAGCCTGGCGACTGTCTCGGGATCTTGTTGCGCTTGCTCGACGACTCGTTTACGGATCAAATCCATCTTGCTTGGAGAACTGGGCAGTGGGAGCAATTCGCGCTCCGCAGCAGCATAAGCATCCGAACCCGGCCCGCTGCCGCCACGAAGCTGCGCTTCAAGCTGCTTCACCGTCATTGGCGTTTGAACATCCCCGGTCAGCTGCGGAAACGATCTGGTCCCCACGGCAGCCGTGGTCGGTGCCCAGTTTGAGAAAACCGTCTTTTTGACCGGACGCAGAAAGAACAGGTACAGCAGTACAAACACAACCGGAATGATCAGGTATCGCAACGCGGTTTCGATCATCGGCCCCCGCTTTTCTATAAACGTCGGCGGCTCTATAAGTTCCGTCTCTCCCTCAAACGAAATGTTCTCAACCGTGAGCAGGTCGCCGCGCTCGGGATTAACGCCGATGGCGGCTACAACCAGGTCGCGGTATTTCTTCATCTCTTCGACGGAGCGAGGCTCGCTCGAGCTCTGCGGCTTTCCATCCGCGCCGGTAATGATTTTGTTGTGATTATCGATGAGCACCGCAACTGAGAGCTTCTCGACCTTCCCGGTCGGGTTCACGACATGTCGCACGGCCTTGCTCACTTCGTAATTCACTCTTTCACTCTGCTTCGTGAAGGCGTCGGAATTTGGATCGGTTGCGACCTGGACCACCGGAGCCGCCGGTGGTGCCGGGTTAGCGGGAGCAGGCGGCGGTGTTGTTTTTGGCGGCGTCGGGCCCGGAATGCCTCCCACTCGATCGTTCTTCGGTTGCCGCTCCTGACTCTTTTCCTGGCTTCGTACGACGCTACCCTGCGGATCATACTTTTCGACTGTCTCTTCGACCTGCTGGAAATTCATCGACACCGACACCTGCGGACGCACCTTGCCCTGGCCGGTAACGGGCTCCAGGATCTGAACAACCTTGTTCGACAGCTCGGTCTCCAGCCTCTGCCGGGAATCCACCTGTTGGGCAGTAAAAGAGCCTTCGGATTCGTTCCGCGAAAGAATCTTTCCGCGGTAGTCGATCAACACGATTTTCTCCGGTGAAAGGCCCTTCACCGAGCTCGCCACCACATTGACGATGCCCTGCGCCGCCGAGGCCGAAAGATTCCGGCCATTCTTCAATTTCAAAATGACCGATGCCTTCGTCTGATCTTCGGATGCCTGGAAGAGCGATTCCTTGGCAAGAACCAGGTGGACGCGCGCTGCCTCGATTTCCGACAGTGTCATGATGCTGCGCGCCAATTCGCCCTCGAGCGCGCGCTGGTAGTTCACCTGTTCCTGGAAATTCGTCAGCCCGAAGTTCGTACGGTCGAAAATCTCGAAGCCCACGCGTCCGCTCTCCGGAAGACCCTGGCTCGCGAGCTGGATGCGGACTTCAGAAAGCTTGTCGGAAGCCACCTTGATGGTTCTTCCATCCTCCGAAAGTTGATAGGGGATTTTCAGTTCCTGGACTTTCTGAACGATGCCTTGCGCTTCCTGCGGATCCAGATCGGCGTAAAGCGTCTGGTACTCGACACGATTCATGAAGAACACGAGCAGCCACATCATGACCATCACGAGCGCGGCAGAGCCGGCCAGCATGAGCTTTTGCTGAAGCGTGTAGCGTGTAAAGAAGGTTTTAATCTGTTCGAGTATGTTCGGAGCTGCCATTAACGATCACTACACCTGGGATTTCATTATTTCCTGGTACGCCTGCATGAACTTATTGCGCACCTGCATCATCATCTGGAAGGAAAGGTCAGCCTTTTCCAGCGAGATCATGACGGAGTGCAGGTCGGACTCATTGTTCATAAACTTCTGCAGCTCGCCCTGCGAACTCTGTTCGACGTTGTTGACCTGCTGGATGGCCTCTTTGAGGAGGTTACCGAATTGCCCGCCCGGTTGCGCCTTGGGCGCCGCCGGAGACGGCATCGTGCGCGGAATATCGTTATAGACCTTGAAGTCGCTCATCTTTATCTACCGATCTCCATTGTGCGTGTGATCATGGATTTCACGACGCCGATCGCCGCGATGTTGGCTTCGTAGTTACGCGAAGCAGACATGAGATTGGCCATTTCTTCCATAGCGCTCACGTTCGGATACAAAACATAGCCTTCACTGTCCGCATCGGGATGGCCCGGCTCGTAACGGCGATCGAAAGGTCTCTGATCCTGCACGACCTGGGAGACTTCGACTCCCTGAACTCCGTCGGCCAGCGCTTTGCCCAGCGACTCTTCGAACGAGGTGGTCTGGAGCACGACTTGCTGGCGTCGATACGGTCCACCCTCGAGGGTTCGTGTCGTCTGCGAGTTCGCCAGGTTGGCCGAAGAAATCTCCACGCGCGTGCGCTGTGCCGTGAGGCCGCTGGCATTTACATCCAAAGCATTCAGTAGGCTCATGACTAGAGCTTGCCTCCGTCAACGATGCTCGATCGCAGCATCCGTAACTTCTGATTCAGGAACTGAACCACCGTGAGGTATTGAATGCCGTTCTTGTTCATCTCGGTCATCTCGCGCTCGAGGTCCACGTTGTTGCCGTCAGCCTTAACGGTTGTGTTTACGTCGTACTTGCGGGCTTCCTGAAGTTCGCTGTCAAAGCTGTAGTCCTTCGCCCGATATCCCGGGGTATCCAGATTCGCCAGATTCGCGCCAATGGCTTGCTGGCGCTTGGCTGTCCAGGTCAGCAGGTTCTCGAGCTTGTTCAGCATCGGGTTGTTGTCAATCATACAGTTACAGTCTCCTCAACCCTGTATTCGCGCAGCTTGTTGCGCAGTGTGCGCAACGAAATGCCCAGCAGCCTCGCAGCGTGTGTGCGGTTGCCGTTGGTCTGTTCAAGCGTCGTCATGATGAGCTTGCGCTCCATCTCGCTCACCGAATTTCCGGCCTGGAGCCCTGTCGATTCGGGTGTGTCCACGCTCTGATCGAACAGGTCCGCAGGTGTAATCTTCAGCCGGCCGCGCAACGCGTATGCGCGATGAATGATGTTCTCGAGCTCCCGAACATTGCCCGGCCAGCCGTAGCGGTCGAGCAACTCTACCGTTTCGTTGTCCACCTGGGCATCCGCGATGCCGCCGAACTTCTTCATGAAATACTGCGTCAGCACAACGATGTCGTCTTTCCGGTCCCGCAGCGGTGGAATGCGAAGCGGGACGACGTTCAGTCTGAAGAAGAGATCTTCGCGAAACTGGCCGCGCGCGATCAGCTTTCGCAGATCTTTGTTCGTAGTGGCAATGACGCGGACTTTGATCGGTATCGGGCGCTTGCCGCCGACGCGGTCCACTTCCTGTTCCTGGAGAACACGCAAAAGTTTTGCCTGAAGTAAGGGAGCCATTTCCCCGATTTCATCGAGCAGCATGGTTCCGTTCTGAGCGAGCTCGAATTTGCCGGGCTTGAAACCGTTGGCGCCTGTAAATGCGCCCTTCTCATAACCGAAGAGCTCGGATTCGAGCAGGTTTTCCGGAAGTGCGGCGCAATTCACGGCCACAAATGGGCCATTGTGGTTCGCGCTGTTCCTGTGGATCCAACGGGCCAGCAACTCCTTACCGGTTCCGCTTTCAGCCTGTACGAGAATGGTGGCTTGCGTCTTCGCAGCTTGTGCGGCCTGGTCCAGCAACGAAAGCATCAATGGGTTCTGGGTAATGATCTCGGCGGATTGCAAGTCTGTACGAATTCCGGAGCCGCCCGTCGAAAGCTTGTTCAGGACTTCGTCGAGCGCCTCGTGGGAAAACGGCTTCATAAGGAAGTCGCTCGCGCCGGCTTTAATCGCTTCAACCGCCATGGGTACCGTGCCGTACGCGGACAGGACGATCACGGGCATTCCGGGTTTTGTACGGCGAACGTGCTGAAGCAGTTCCAGGCCGTTCATACCCGGCATCCGAAGATCGGTGATTACGGCCTGAACTGTCTCTTTCTCGAGTTTGGAGGCCGCGTCGATTCCATTCGACGCCGTTTCGACTGTGTGCCCCTTGCGGCGGAGGGCCGCCTCTAGGGCAGACAACATCTGAATATCATCATCTACTATAAGTAAGCGACTCACGCACAACCTCCATGTTGTGTGGAATGGTTATCAAAAACCTCGTTCCGTTTCTCGAAGAACCGACCGAAACCGTTCCATTGTGGCTTTCGACGATCCTCTTGACGATCGGAAGCCCAAGACCGCATCCCTCGCGGCTCGTGGAAAACATCGGGTCAAAGATACGGGCGAGCTGTTCTTCCTGAATGCCCGGTCCCGTATCTTCAACCACGATTGAAACGTCGCATCCTGCGACTTGCCCCTTGAGGCTCACTGTCCCGTCCGTGGGAGTCTCGCGAAGCGCATTTAGTACGAGGTTCAGCAACATCCTGTGCAGCAGCTCAAGATCGGCAACAGCGTAGCAATCCGTATCACAATCCGTTTCAATACGAATTCGCTTCTGCTGTGCGATCGGCTGAAGAAATGCCCGAATCCCTTCGAGCAGCCGGTTGACCGAAATCCGTTCCGGGGCCGGCACAATGGGCTTACCAAACTGGAGAACGTTCGTGACTGAGTGATTCAGCAGTCGAACGCTCCGCACGATCTGTTCAGCGTACTCACCCTCGAGCATCGAAGCGTACAGTTCGATGCTGCCAAGTGGATTCCTTATTTCATGCGCCAACTCCATCGCCATCTCACCCATCGCGGCGAGACGCTCCAGCCGAACCCGCTCTTCCCGTTCCCTCTCCAGCTCCGCCGTGAGAGATTGAACCCGTCCCTGGAGTTCGCGGTATGAACGCTCCAACGATTCTGACGCTGATTGAAAACTCGCTACCAAGTCCTCAAGCGTGACTGCATGACCACTCATGGCCGTCCATATTTGCAGCTTGCGTGCCACGAAGGACTCAGGTAGGCAAACCAAGCACTTAAGGCATTTTTTGCCCAGCGAAGAAGGCCAATATGCCAAAACAATGACATAAAATGGGGTGTTAGAGACAATTTTATGACAGTTGGAGCACTGTCGGAGAACTGGCAAGCTGTCAAAAAACCAACGGTGTCAATGTTTTGGACTTTTCTCCCATATTGGCAATGATTCTGCTCAATAAGGATTCGATCCTTTCGAGTCGTGAATCGATAGCGGTGGACCTTTCTGTAGCGAGCGCAAGCTGAGCCGAAAGGCGTTTGTTATCGCTCATCAAGATAAGGTACTCGAGAATTCGATTCGCAACGATTTCGATTTGAGCCAGTTTAAAGGGTTTAGTGAGGTAGTCGAAGGCCCCGCATCGAATGGATTCGATAGCGGTCTCAATCGACGAATAGCCTGTCATTACAACGACATGGCAAAACAGATTGAGGTCCTTGGCGACCTTCAAAACCTCAAGGCCGTCGGGACCCGGCGGCATGATGAGATCGGTGAAGATGATGTCAAAGATGACCTTACCGGACTTCAGCAGGGCGACGGCTTCGGAGCCATTTCTTGCCGATGAAACAAGGAAATTCCGGGATTCCAGATATTCGCAGAGTGTCAATCTCAGGTCACTATCGTCATCGACCACTAAAATACGGGTTTTACCTGGGAACACTTCCCCGATGGTCATCATGGTCAGCTTATCGGCAGATTGTTTGAAAACTTTAGATTCCAAAGGTATATAATCAGAGTAGTTTCAGAGGGAGGCTTGTTATGGACGTAACCAGAGAGCAAATACTTGTAGTCGATGACGAAGAGGATCTTCGCAAGGCTATTGTCGAGATATTGACACTCGATGGTTTTGAGGTCGATCAAGTCGGTAGTGCCGAAGAGGCCGCCGAGAAATTGTCACAGACACATTACGACGTTCTGATTACCGATCATAACCTTCCTGGAAAGACCGGCGTTGAGCTACTCGAGGAAACGTTGGTCCGCTATCCCGAAATAATCGGCGTCGTGATTACCGGCTACGGGACGATCGAGACTGCAGTGTCCGCGATCAAAAAGGGTGCGTACAACTATCTAACGAAGCCCTTCAAGCTGGTCGAACTGCCCATCATGGTGCGCAAGGGACTTCGAGAACGCCAATTGCGTTTCGAAAACCAGTACCTCAAGAAACAGCTCAACGAAAAGTACGGTTTCAACAACATCATCGGCAGCGGCCGCGCGATGAATCGGATTTTCGAGTTGGTTG
>Ga0137399_10000957_pt1 | contig 12618 bp, 10 predicted proteins | sample czorhiz316metaG_FD_104810 | JGI IMG/M metagenome (GOLD analysis project Ga0137399, IMG submission 104810) | Vadose zone soil microbial communities from Angelo Coast Range Reserve, California, USA - czorhiz3.16 metaG | ecosystem: Environmental > Terrestrial > Soil > Vadose zone | place: USA...
CCCATTGAGGCGGTGGTGGTTTCGCCGGAGGCGCCGATCGCCTGGATCGATGAACTGCTTGCTGCGATCGATCGGATCCGGCCCGGCATTCCCGTGCTCGTCGTTCGTCACCGCAACGCCGAAGAGCAGCCTGGCTGGCGGGAGCGGGGTGTCGGTGTTCTGCGCCAGCCGCTGTTGCCCGAAGCGCTCGCCCGCTCGGTAAACGCGGTTTTGGCGCTGCGGAAGACCTGACTGCAAGAACCTGAACCCCGGAAGGCGCAATGCAACTGACGGTGCAGCAAGCGGCCAGCTTCCTCGACGTGCCCGAGCGGCAGATCTATCGGTGGCTCGACGAAGGCGAGATCCCGTTCTCTCGCGAGCAAGGCCGAATCCACTTCAACCAGACCGAGCTGCTCGAATGGGCGACGGCGCGGGGAGTTCGCCCGTCGCATCCGTTGCACACGGATGCGGAAATGCAGACCCCTGGGCTCGCTGATGCGCTCTCGCTCGGAGGTGTCCACGAGGGCCTCGCGGCCACTGACCGCGCGGCAGCCATTCGCGCTGCCGTGGAACGCTTGCCGCTCCGGCCCGGCGAGGATCCGGACATGCTCGTGGACGTCATGCTTGCGCGCGAGGCGGCCGGCTCCACTGCCGTCGGTGACGGCATTGCGATCCCGCATGTGCGCGCGCCCATCGTCCAGAACGGCGTCGCACCGGCCATCGCGCTTTGCACGCTTGCGCAGCCGATCGACTTCGGCGCTCGGGATGGAAAGCCGGTGCACACGCTGTTCCTGCTCGTCACGCCGACGGTGAGCGTGCATCTGGTGATGCTGGCGCGGTTGGCGGCGGCGCTGCACGATCGAGAATTCAAGAGCGCCGTTCTGCGGCGGGCGCCCGCGGAGGAGATCCTCGCGCATGCCCACCGGCTCGACGCGGCGAAGGGAAGGCGTTGAGCATGCCCCTGCTGATCGCTTCATTGGCGGTCCTGGTCGCGAGCGGTCTTTTGGGCGCGGGGCTTTCGAGATGGCCGCGCTGGGCCACCGGCGTCGGCGCGGCCGGCGCGCTGGCAGGCTGCGCGCTCGGACTGTCGCCGGCGCTTGCGGCTTTATCGGGCGGCGAACTCGTAGCGCACTGGAGGTGGACGCCCCCCTACGGCGATCTAGTGCTTGGCGTCGATCGGCTGAGCGCGTTCTTTCTCGTGCCTCTCTTCACCTTGGCCGCCTGCGCGGCCGTCTACGGCCGTTCGTACCTGCTGCACGGGAAACGGCGTCCGCTCGGGCCACCCGCGCTCTTCTTCAACCTGTTGGTGGCGAGCATGGCCCTGATCGTCCTCGCCCGCGACGCGATCGTGTTGCTCGTGAGCTGGGAGGCGATGGGTCTCACCTCGTTTCTCCTCGTCAGCTTCGAGCACCAGCACGCCGAGGTACGCCGCGCCGGGTGGATCTACCTGGTCGCCAGCCAGATCGGAGCGATGGTCTTCATGGCCTTCTTGTTCCTGCTCATCCGCCAGGCTGGCAGCACGGAATTCTCCGCGTTCCAGCGCATGACAGCACCCGATCCCTGGCTGGCCGTCGGCTTGGCAGTGCTCGCAGCCATCGGGTGCGGCGTGAAGGCCGGCTTCGTTCCGCTCCACGTCTGGCTTCCCGAAGCGCACGCTGCAGCGCCGTCGCACATGTCGGCGCTGATGTCCGGCGCGTCGATCAAGATTGCCCTCTACGCGCTGCTTCGCGGGCTCAGCTTTCTGCCACCCGCGCGTTGGTGGGGACCGGCGCTGATCCTGCTCGGGTTCGCGGGCGCAGGTTTCGGCATCTCGCAGGCGCTCGCCCAACGGGACCTCAAACGCGTGCTGGCGTATTCGAGCATCGAGAACATGGGGCTGATTCTCATCGGCTTGGGCATCGCCTTCTGGGGCGCGGCGCTGGGCTCGCCCGCGGTCGCGGCGCTGGGCGCGCTGGCGGCGGGGTTCCATCTCTGGAGTCACGTCATGATGAAGGGCCTCCTGTTCCTCTGCGCCGGCAGCGTACTCCACGGCTCCGGCACGCGCGATCTCGAGGCCCTGGGCGGGCTCTTGCGGCGGATGCCGTTGACTTCAATGCTGCTCATTGTTGGCGCGGTCGCAATCGCCGCCCTTCCACCGCTCAACGGATTTGTCGGCGAGTGGCTGATCCTGCGCGGTTTATTCGCCGGCGCCGTGGTTCGCAGCGGGGCGCCCGGCATCGCGGCGCTGCTCGCCGTAGGCGCGCTCGCGTTCGTCGGAGCACTGGCGGCGCTCTGCTTCGTACGGCTGATCGGAATCGCACTTCTCGGCAACCCGCGCAGCGAGGCCGCGGCGCACGCGCACGAATCGAGCGTGGGACTTCTCTTGCCGATGCTGGTCCTCGCTGGCGGGTGCCTGGCCCTTTCACTCCGTCCGACGATTCTCGTGCGGCCAGTGTCGGCGTTCGCTGGTCAGCTCTTTGGCGCGGAAGTGTCTGCCGCGGTAGAGTCGCTGGCACCATCGCTCGCGATGCTGGGCGCGGTCTCCGGTGGCATCGGCCTGCTCGTCGCCATCGCTGGTGCCGTGCTGGCCGCGCGGTTGCGCCGACCCGCTCCCGCGCCCCCAACCTGGGACTGCGGCTACGCTGCCCCGACGGCGCGGATGCAGTACACCGCGAGCTCCTTCGCGCAGATCGCGACCGCGCAACTGCTTCCGGAAGCGCTGTCACCGCGCATCGCCGAGCAACGGCCGGCTGGGCTTTTTCCAGCCCGCGGCAAATTCCGCTCGAACGATGCCGATCCGCTCACCCGTCGATGGTACGAGCCGTTCTTCACCCGGTGGGCCGACCGCTTCGTCAGCTTCCGCTGGGTTCAACAGGGCGTTCTGCACGCGTACCTTTTTTACATTCTCGCGGCCGTGGTGGTGGCGCTCACCTGGGCGTCAGTTCGAGGATGGGCGGGGCGATGAGCGAGGTTCTTGCTGTTTGTGCGTGCGCGCTGGCGGCGCTCAGCGGCTTGCCGGGCCTGTTCTCGTCACGGAATGGCCGCGCCGGCGAGCGAATGGCCTGTTCTCTGATCGCAGTTGCCGGTATCGCGGGAGTGAGTGCCGCCGTGCTGGCATTCGTGGCGCCGTCGCCCGAAGGCATATCGCTGCGTTGGGCGGTGCCGGGCGGCGCGTTGCAGGTGCGTGTCGACGGCCTTTCAGCGATGTTTCTCGGCCAGATCTTCTTCATCTCGATTCTCGGCGCCATCTACGGCCTGGGCTACTGGCCGCAGGCCGCACACCGGGAGAACGGACGCAAGCTGCGCCTCTTCTACGGGTTGCTCACGGCCGGCATCGGTTTGCTTATTATTGCCGGCAACTCGGTGCTTTTCCTCGTGGGCTGGGAGGTCATGGCGCTTGCCGCCTTTCTCACGGTGACGACCGAAGACGAGAAGCCCGAAGTCCGCCAGGCGGGCTACTTGTATCTCTGCACCACGCGCGCCGGAACGCTGTGCCTCTTCGCGCTTTTCGCGCTCCTCTTCGGCGCGACGGGCCGAATGGATTTCGACACTCACGGCGTCGATGCGGGCGGACCCGTCGGCACCGCCATCTTCTTGCTCGCCCTCGCAGGATTCGGTCTCAAGGCGGGCCTGATGCCACTGCACATCTGGCTGCCTCCGGCACATGCTTCCGCGCCCACTCACGTGTCCGCCTTGATGTCTGGCGTGCTGATCAAGACAGGCATCTATGCGCTGGCCCGCGTTGCGGCCGGATTCGAACATCCGCCGCTGTGGTGGGGCGGCATGCTGCTGTCGCTGGGCACCGCCTCTGCGGTGCTGGGCGTCGCATTCGCCATCGGCCAGCACGATGTCAAGCGGCTGCTCGCGTACCACAGCGTGGAGAACATCGGGATCATGTGCATGGGGCTGGGGCTCGCGCTCATCGGGCGCGCCTCCGGCCACCCGGACCTGGTGCTGCTGGGGCTGGCCGGGGCGCTCCTGCACGTGTGGAACCACGGGCTGTTCAAGGCGCTTTTGTTCCTCGGAGCGGGGTCGGTGATCCACGGGACGGGCACGCGCGAGATGGACAGGTTGGGAGGGCTGCTCAAACGCATGCCGGGGACGGCGCTGCTTTTTCTCGTCGGCGCGGTCGCGATCTGCGGATTGCCGCCGCTCAACGGATTCGTCAGCGAGCTGTTGGTCTACCTGGGGCTCTATCGCGGAGCGGCCGCGCGCGACGGGCGGTGGTGGATCGCCACCTCCTTCGCCGCTCCTGCGCTGGCGCTGGTCGGAGCGCTGGCGCTGGCCTGCTTCGCCAAGGCCTTTGGTGCCATCTTCCTCGGCGAGCCGCGCTCGGAGGATGCAGACCTGGCGCATGAGGCGCCGCGCACGATGCTCGGCCCGATGATCGCGCTCGCGGCCTGCTGCGTCCTCATCGGGCTCGCTCCTGCCCTGGTCGCGCCTGCCCTCGATTCCGCCGCAGCGGCGTGGGGAGTGAGCACGCCGCTCACCGCCGCGGCGCCGCTGGGCAAGATCACGCTGGCCGCCGTCCTCCTTCTCGCGGCGCTTGGCTTCACCGCGGCCGCGCTGGTTTCGCGGATCCGCGGGTCGAGGGCCGCGCCGACCTGGGATTGCGGCTACGCCGCGCCCACCGCCCGGATGCAATACACCTCGTCGTCCTTCGCGCAGATGCTGGTCGGGCTCTTCGCCTTCGCGCTGCGCCCGCGGGAACACGCGCCGCGACTGGTGGGGCCCTTCCCCGCGGCCGCGACCTATCACGGCGAGGTGCCCGACGCGGTCCTCGACCGGATCCTGCTGCCGTTCGTGCGCGCCACCGCAAACGCGTTCGAATCGTTGAGATTCATCCAGCGCGGCAATGTCCAGGCCTACCTCGGCTACATCCTCCTCACACTCGTCCTGCTCCTGGTGTGGAAATGAACCTGCACACGCTCCTCCTCGACGTGGTGCACGTGGCCGTCTTGCTGCTAGTCCCGCCTTTCTTGCTCGGCGTGATCAACAAGACCAAGGCGGCCTTCGCGGGCCGCGTGGGGCCTCCTTATCTGCAGCCCTACTACGACCTCGTCAAGCTGTGGCGGAAGGGTTCGGTCTTCAGCACCTCGACCTCGTGGGTCTTCAAGGCGGGACCCGTGGTTGGCTTCGCGACTGCCGTGCTGGCCGGCTTGCTGCTGCCCGTCGCCGGGCACGCACCCCTGTCCTTCGAAGGTGACGCGATCCTGTTTGCCTACCTGTTCGCCCTCGGCCGTTTCTTCACGGTCGCTGCCGCACTCGATACGGGTTCCGCCTTCGAGGGAATGGGCAGCGCGCGCGAGGCCACTTTTTCCAGCCTGGCCGAGCCGGCGCTCTTCTTCGGCCTGCTCGTGCTCGGGCGCCTTGCCAGCTCGCTTTCGCTAGAAGTCATGCTGACCGGCGGACACTGGCCGCCGCGCTCGGCGGCCTCGCTAGTTCTGGTGATGGCCGCGCTCTTCATCGTCCTGCTCGCCGAGAACAGCCGCATCCCCTTCGACGATCCGAATACCCACCTCGAACTGACCATGATCCACGAGGTGATGGTGCTCGATCACGGCGGCCCCGCCCTCGGTACCATTCTCTACGGAGCGTCGCTGAAGCTCTTCATCTTCGCCGCGCTGGTGGTAGGCATCGCGCTTCCCGATCTCGGGAATCCGTGGATGTCGTTGGGTGCGCTGCTCACGGGCGTACTGGCCGTCGCGGTCGCTATCGGCGTGGTCGAGTCTCTCATGGCGCGCTTGCGGCTCGTGCACGTGCCCAGCCTGCTCATCGCCGCCTGCCTGCTTTCCGGATTCGGAATCGTGCTGCTCGCGAGGTAACCGATGCAAATCGTCGCCGACCCGCTCCTGGTTGTTCTGCTCTTGGTGAACTTCTTCATGCTCGGAACCAGCCGGCTGCGCGCGCTGATCAACGGTTCCGCCGCGCAAGGAGTACTGCTGGCGCTGCTGGTGGTCGCGGTGCATGGCGAGGTCACCCTGCAGGCGGCGCTGATTGCTCTCGCCACCATCGCGCTCAAGAGCATCGTAATTCCCTCGATGCTCACGCGCGCGCTTCGCGACGCCGCCATCCACCGAGAGATCGAGCCGGTGATCGGCTTCGTGCCTTCGCTGCTTCTGGGCGGGCTGGGAACGGGGCTGTCGGTGGTGTTCGCTCGCACCCTCCCGCTCGCGCCGGAGCACGTCGGTTCGCTGCTGGTTCCGGCGTCGCTCGCCACGGCGTTCACCGGCTTCCTCCTCCTGGCCACGCGGCGCAAGGCGATCACGCAGGTCGTCGGATATCTGGCGCTGGAAAACGGCGTCTTCGTCATGGGCCTGACGCTGGTCGAGGCCATGCCTCTTCTGGTCGAGACGGGCGTCCTGCTCGATCTGGTCGTCGCCATCTTCGTGATGGGCATCATCATCGAGCACATCAGCCGCGAGTTTTCCTCCATCGACACCACGCGGCTCAGCTCGCTCAAGGAGTGACCTTTGGCGCTCGCTCTCGTCATCGTCCCGCTCGCATTCGCCGCCGCGGCGGCTGCCATGCCGTGGCAGAAGTGGCGGCCGTGGCTGCTGCCCGCGTGCGGTGCAGTCCACCTGGCGATGACGATCGCGGCGCTGGGGCGTCCTGAAGTCTCGGCCATCGGCGGATGGCTCAAGCTCGACGCTCTGGGCCGGCTCGTCCTCGCGCTCGTGAGCGTGCTGTTCTTCGCCTGCTCCCTCTATGCGCCCGGGTACCTCGCTCTTCGCGCCGAGCGCTCGAACCGGGTCTTCGTACCCTGTTTGCTCTTCTTTCTCGCGATGAACTCGCTGATCGTCGAGGCGCAGCATCTTGGCTTGATGTGGGTGGCGATCGAGGCGACGACGCTCGCGTCCGCGCCGCTGATCCATTACAACCACCACGCGCGGTCGATCGAAGCGACCTGGAAGTATCTCTTGATCGGCTCGGTCGGCATTGCGCTGGCCCTGTTCGGGACCTTCTTTCTCGCCTATGCAGCCCTTCGGGCCGGCCTGGGCACCTCGCTGTTCTTCCCTGACCTGGTGCGCGAGGCGCCGCGGCTCTCGCGGCCCTGGTTGCACTCCGCATTCGTTCTGCTGTTCGTCGGCTACGGCACCAAGATGGGCCTCGCGCCCATGCACACATGGAAACCCGATGCCTATGGGGAGGCGCCCGGGATCGTCGGGACGCTGCTGGCCGGCGCGCTGACGAGCTGCGCGTTCCTTGCGCTTCTGCGCTTTTTCCAGATCGTGTCGGCCGCGGGAGAGGCAGCGTTCGCGCGGCAGCTCATGATCGGGATCGGCCTGCTCTCGATGGCGGTGGGCGGCGTCTTCATGGCGCGCCAGCGCGACTACAAGCGCATGCTCGCGTACTCCAGCGTCGAGCACATGGGGATCCTGGTGCTGGGCGTCGGCATCGGTGGCCTCGGCGTGTTCGGAGCGCTTCTCCACCTCGTCAACAACGCCATCACCAAAGGGGTGCTCTTTCTCTCGGCGGGAAACATCCACCGCGCCTACGGCAGCAAGTCGACCGAGGATGTCCGCGGTGCCTTGCGGCGCCTGCCGTTCTCGGGCGCGCTCTTTCTTGCCGGCTTTTTTGCCGCCACCGGCTCACCGCCGTTTGCTCCGTTCCTCAGCGAGTTCACCATCGTGCGCGCCGCGATGACTTCGGGCCACGCCATCGTCGGCGGGCTCTTTCTCCTCATGCTGGCGATCGTCTTCATCGGAATGGGCGGCGCGGTGCTCTCGGTCGTGCAGGGGGAGCCGCCGGCAGAGGGACCGTCGGGTTACCATGATCGTCTCGGGACCATCGCTCCCATTCTTTTGCTGATGGCCATCGTCCTGTTCCTCGGCATCTACGTGCCCGCGCCGCTGGTGGCGCTGGTGCAGAAGGCCGCGACTTTCGTGGAGGTGAAGCCGTGAAGTTGTTCAACGGCGTCGCCGTGCCCCGCGACCAGGTGCCTTTGCTCTCGCTCGAGGCGCTCCGGCAGAAGGCGATCGAAGCGCCGAAGCGCGGCCAGCGCATTTCCGCGCTTTTCGGGACTCCCGCTGGCGAACAGATCGAGCTCGTGCTGGTCCTCGCCGACGACTCTGCGGGCGCGCTCGAGGCTGCGCGGGCGAAGGTGATCGGCGAGTCGTTCCCGTCGATGACGCCGGAGTGCCCCGAGGCGCACCTGTTCGAGCGCGAGATCGCCGAGCAGTGGGGCGTGAAGCCCGAAGGCCATCCCTGGTTCAAGCCGGTCCGTTTCCATGCGTCTTGGCGCGGCCGCGACGCCTGGAGCCGGCCGCCCAGGGTGCACCCGCAGTGCGGCGTGACCGACTTCTATCGCGTCGAGGGAGAGGAAGTACACGAGGTCGCAGTCGGACCCGTGCACGCGGGGGTGATCGAGCCGGGGCACTTCCGCTTCCAGTGTCACGGCGAGGAGGTCTTCCACCTGGAGATCTCGCTCGGCTATCAGCACCGCGGTCTGGAGGCGGCACTGATCGGCGGACCGAACAAGCGCAGCATCCATTACGCCGAGACGCTGGCCGGCGACACGACCGTGGGACACGCGAGCGCGTACTGTCAGAACCTGGAGGCCCTGGCTGGTGCGCGCGCGGCATCCCGCGGCCAGGCGCTGCGCGCGATCGCGCTCGAGTTGGAGCGCCTCGCGAATCACACGGGCGACCTGGGCGCACTCGCCGGGGACGTCGGCTTCCTCCCCACGGCGGCGTACTGCGGCCGGCTTCGTGGCGATTTTCTCAACCTGACCGCGCTCCTCTGCGGCAGCCGATTCGGCCGGGGGACCGTGCGACCCGGCGGCGCGGGTTTCGACCTCGAACCGGAGCGGGCGGCGCAGGCTGCGGACCAGCTCGAGTCTGCGTTTCGCGACGTGGAGAACGCCGTCGGGCTGCTCTGGTCGACGCCCTCGGTGGGTGCGCGGTTCGAGGAGACCGGCCGCGTATCCGCGGAAGTGGCGCGCGAACTGGGCATGGTGGGGATGGCGGCGCGCGCCTCGGGTCTGGAGCGCGACGTGCGTAAGACGCACCCCTGGGGCATGTACCGATTCGCGCACATTCCCATTTCCACCTCGGCATCGGGCGACGTCTACGCGCGCGCCTACGTCCGCTGGCTGGAGATCCAGCGCTCGGTGGCCTTCGTGCGCCAGCAGCTGCGCGAGCTTCCGAAGGGGCCGATCCGCGCGCCCTGCGGCGCCCCGCGGCCGGGCCTCTTCTGTGTCTCGCTCATCGAAGGATGGCGCGGCGAGATCTGCCACACCACCATCACAGACGACCAGGGACGCTTCGCGAGCTACAAGATCGTCGATCCGTCCTTTCACAACTGGGCTGGTCTGCAGATGGCGCTGCGCGACCAGCAGATCTCCGACTTTCCACTCTGCAACAAGAGCTTCAATCTCTCGTACTGCGGTCACGACTTGTGAGGTGCGCATGTTGAAGGTGTTTCTCGCGCGGGCGCAGCAGGGACATCGCACCTCCGCGTTCCCCGACTCTCCGCCGGCGATGCCCGACCGCTTCCGAGGACTGCCGGTGCTGGATCCCTCCCGCTGCGCGGACGGCTGCAGCGCCTGTGTCGAAGCGTGCCCCACCGGAGCGATATCCGCCAGCGATGGATTGCGTCTGGATCTCGGCCGCTGCCTGTTTTGCCCCGACTGCGTGCAGGCCTGCCCGGAGGGGGCCATTGCCTTCACCACCGAGTACCGCCTTGCTGCGAGGACGCGCGAGGCTCTCGTGCTCCGCGGTCCGGAGGAATACCCGCGCGCTGCCGCGCTCGAGCAGAAACTGCGGCGTCTTTTCGGCAGGTCGCTCAAGCTGCGGGTGGTGAGCGCCGGCGACTGCAACGCTTGCAGCGCGGACGTCAATGTGCTCGGCACGCCGGTCTTCGATCTGGGCCGCTTCGGAATCCAGTACGTGGCCTCGCCGCGGCACGCGGACGGTCTACTGATCACTGGTCCCGTCACCGAAAACATGCGGCTCGCTTTGAAGAAGACGTGGGACGCAGTGCCGCCGCCGAAGATCGTGATCGCGGTAGGGGCCTGCGCCATCTCGGGCGGCCCCTACATCGATCATGGCGAGGTCCACAACGGGGCGGACGCGGTGGTGCCGGTCGATCTGTATGTGCCGGGTTGCCCTCCGCATCCGTTCACAATTCTCGATGGGCTCCTCAGGTTGCTGGGGCGCATCGACGAACGTTCCGCTCAAGCACGTGCAAGGGCAACGCAGCAGTATCGCGCGGAGATCGAGCATGAATCGATCGACTGGGGAACAAGGCGCGCCGAGGAAGGAATGAAGCTTTTCGGGTTCGGGAACCCCCCGCCCGAATCTCCCGAGAAGCGTAAGCCGTAGTGCGTGGTCCGTGAAACCGCGGAGGCCTGATGACTTCGGCGTTGCTGATCCTGATCGTCGACGAACGGCACGACGACGCCCCCGGGTGCGAGCAGCTTCGGGAAGCGGGCTACTGCGTGGTCCACGCGCGCGGGGCTGCCGCGGCGCTTTCGTTGATTGAGCAAGACGAGCCTGACTTGATCGTCACAGTGGATCGCGTCGGCCGGGAATTCGTCCGCTCGCTCGAAGACACACGCGCGCTCTTGGATTGCCCGCTGATCATGATTGGCGAGCACGATTCAAGACAGAGCTCTCGATTTCCGACAAAATTCCTCCTGAAGCCCGTCGCCGGCGCACAGCTGCTGCTGGAGATTCGGAACCTGGGGGTCACACCCGCTCAACATCCCGAAACCGACTAGCACCAGGAAGGTAGTTCCTCTTCAGCTGCTCAACACCCTCGATGACGGCGGCCGCGAGCCGTGGTTCCGCCGTGGCGGCGGAGACGAATTGAGCGCCGATTTCGAGAACGCCGGGGGAGGGTGCGGAACGAGCGGCGCGCGTCGCCACGGCGGCTCACGACGGCGCCGAACCGGTGTTCGATTCATTTTCTGTCGCAAAGGTCCGGGCAGCGTCGGCCTTCTATTGGTCATGGCTCGATGCATGCCAGCGTGCGGCGCAGTGGCTCCCACCCGTCATGCTGAATCGGCATCAGCCCGTGCAGCCCCATATTCATCGAGCTTGGTATACAGCGTCCGCAGCCCGATCCCGAGCACGCGCGCCGTCGCCTTTTTCGTCCCGTACCGGCGCAGAGTCGCCAGGATGAACCCGCGCTCGACCTCCGCCAAGGTAACGCCCAACGGAAGGTTCAAAGCACCGGAAGTGCGTGCCGCAGCGGCCGTGAAGTCGCCGGCCTGAAGCGAACCCATCTCGGTGAACGACTCTGGACCGATTTTGTCGCCGCTCGCGAGGATGGCCGCGCTCTCGATGGCGTTCTTCAACTCGCGGACGTTTCCCGGCCAGTCGTGCTCCATGATCAACTTCAGCGCCTGAGGAGCGATGCCCTGAATCTTGCCATCGTGGCGGCGATTGAAATCAGTGATGAATGCATCGATCAACGCGGGGATGTCTTCCTTACGCTCCCGCAGAGGGGGAATGACGATGGTGACGACCTTGAGCCTGTAATAGAGATCTTCGCGAAACTTCCCGGCGCGAATGTTCTCTTCCAGGTTGCGGTTCGTTGCGGCGATGACGCTGAGATCGATCTTGACCTTGGAGAAACCGCCCACGCGCCGGAATTCATTGCGCTCGAGGACTCGGAGCAGCTTGGGTTGCGTTCCAGGATCCATTTCGCCGATCTCGTCGAGAAACAACGTCCCACCATCGGCGAGCTCGAAGAGCCCCTTCTTGCGCTCGTTGGCGCCCGTGAACGCGCCCTTCTCGTGGCCGAACAGCTCGTTCTCGAGGATATCCTTGCCCAAGGTGGTGCAGTTGAGCGGGACGAAGACATTCTGCCGGCGCGGTCCGAGCGAGTGCAGGGCGCGCGCGATCAACTCCTTGCCCGTCCCCGAGTCGCCGAGGATCAACACGTTGGTCTTATAGCGCGAGATCTTCTCGATGCTCTCCAGCACGCGCCGGATGGCCGACGAGTTGCCGACCAGCCCCATGAAGCCTGGCTGCAACGCAGGCGTGCCGGCTTCAAGGCCTGACTGCGGCGCAAGGAGCTTCCTGGCGCGTTCGAGCAATAGGCGAGGCTCGACCGGAAGCGGGACGTAGTCGGCGCAGCCGTGCTGCATGGCATCCACCGCATCCTGGACGGAGGTCGACGAGCCGAGGACGATCACCGGAACTTGCGGATGGCTGTGCGCGGCGCGGGCCGTGATGCTCGACAAGGCAAGCGGACCGAGCTTCTGCGAGACGAACGCCGCCGCCAGATTCGCGCGCTCGAGCGCCGCCAGCGCGCCGGACTCGGTCGAAACCGAGGCGGTGGCGAAGCCGACCGATTCCAGCGCCGCAACAACCGGCTTGGCATCGACCCCGCTGGGGACCGCCAGCAGGCAGGTGCGCCCCGAGCCCCAGCTCTTGGTTCTCGGCATGCGTTACCTGTATGCCGAAATGGCACTGCCTGCAAAGGGATCTCTTGGCCGAAGGCAATTGAGGTGATCGTCACAGAGCGTCTGTTTTAACGACCTGCATCACGAGAAGAGCGATAGGCACTCCCGAGCTGAGAGGACACGGCAACTGCAAGGCCGCGAAGGCCATGCGCGGCCGTGCTACGCATTGCGCGCACGGCTGCGACCCGGCGTGGTTAGACTGCGCCCTGAGTTCTGCGAAGGAGCATACAAATGATCCCGTCGAC
>Ga0137399_10000961_pt1 | contig 12601 bp, 6 predicted proteins | sample czorhiz316metaG_FD_104810 | JGI IMG/M metagenome (GOLD analysis project Ga0137399, IMG submission 104810) | Vadose zone soil microbial communities from Angelo Coast Range Reserve, California, USA - czorhiz3.16 metaG | ecosystem: Environmental > Terrestrial > Soil > Vadose zone | place: USA...
CGTATTGTACGGCGAAGTCGTAGGCTCGAGCGCCACCGCATATTGCTGAGGCGCTTCGCCATCGCCGGGCCAGCCGCCGTAGCAAAGCCATAGGCCCAGATAAGGAAGACGCTTGCTATCGAACGAGACCTCGAGCACCCGCCCCGATGCCTTCCGATAGATGCCGCAGACCGCTTCCCTCAGTCGAGGACTATAGAGCATCTCCGCCGTCCCGGCCTCCGGCCCATCTGCGACATCCAGGCGGAGGCCTGCATGCGTCACCGGCCAGGGAATGATGGAACCTGATAGTCCGAGGCGATCTCCTTTCGAATAGTCAAGCCTCAGTTCTCGAATCTCACTCGGCAACAGAACACGATCTCCCCTCGAGACAGCGAACAGAGGATGACACGCATAGAGGAACGATTGCCTGGTCGAGCCTATGTTTTCAATTGTGTAGGCGATACGAAGGGTCTTGTCTTCTAGGGTGAGTTGCTTCCGGAATCGAAACGTCCGGCTGAATCCAACCGCGAACATGCTGACCTCCCTGTCGGAGGCCGCGAACACCTGCCACGGCAGTTGCCAAAAGTCTCCGTGATCCGGCGCCGGGCCGCCTTCCGTCTCAGGGCAAGATGGACCAATCGTTGGGAGGCATTCTTCAATCCCGGCGCAATATCCGTCCTGAAAACGGGTCTCGAACCCAGCTTGGGGAAATCGTCTGCCGCGTCGCGACTGCGTCAAGAACTCCAGGTCAGCGTGCAAACTCCTGAGTGAGGAGACGCGACCACCTTCCTCTGGGATGATTTCAACAGACAATTCGGAATTCCTGAGAGAATTCGTTTTCGGTTCGTCCATGTGCATTCGGTTGAGCTCGCAACGTTTGCGAACATCCATCGTCCGGTTAACGGGGCACTCCGGCATTTCCCCAGCCGCTCAGGTCGGACGTCACGCTCCGAGGTGCATCACTTGGTTTCGCGCCACAGCACCGGCCGCAGCCTCGCAGATGTAGGAGGCGGCGTCGATCTTGAACGCGTCCTTGTAGCCGCGCCTCACGGCGGCAACAAACGCCTCCGCATGATCAGCGGACACAAGATTCACCGTGCATCCGCCGAACCCCCCACCGGTCAGCCGCGCCCCAAAGCAGCCCGGTTGCTTGAGAGCCAACTCGACCAGAAAATCGATCTCCTCACAAGAGCAGGCAAAGTCGTCGCGCTGGCTTGCATGGGAGCGCGTCATCAAGTCGCCGAGCCATTCCAGATCGTCAGCAAGGATCGCTGCTTTTGCGTGCCGAACACGATCGTTTTCAGAAATGATATGGTGGCAGCGGCGATGGCTCTCGGGGGACATCGACACCCTGCATGCTTCCAACTCATCCAAGGTTGTGTGACCCAGGTCGGCAGATTGCGGAAAGTGCTCTTTCAGAATTGCCTGCCCCGCCTCGACTTCACGTCGCCGCACACGATAGTCCCCTGCACCGATGGAATGTTTCACCATCGAGTTCACGACGATGATCGCGGTCTCGGCAAGGTGTCTGCTAGCCAACGACAGATGCTCATAGCGGAGATTGCCGGTCTGCAATAAGAGCGCATGGGCCTCGCGGGCTGCAAGAATGACAAACTGATCCATGATCCCGCATGGAGAGCCGACAAACTCATTCTCTGCCCGGCGGCAAAGGACGGCCATTTCTTCAATCGACATCGTCGCCTTGGCAAAGGCCAGTAGCGCCATCAAAGTGGCCACCTCGATCGAGGCGGATGAACTCAATCCGGCCCCGATGGGCACGTTCCCCGCGATGTGAAGGCGGAACGGTGTGATTTCGACGCCAATATTCCTTAGTTGTTGAAATACGCCAACACAATAATCGCTCCAATCGCCGGTCCGGTTGAGCTCGTCTTCGCGATCGATGCAGCGTGTCGTGGGAAACTGATCGCTCGTGAACTCATACACTGACTGGCGGTTCGGAGCGATGGAGGCGGTGCTCAAAAACGGGATCGCCATTGGCAGAACCAGGCCGCCGGTGTAGTCGGTGTGCTCACCGATCAAATTGACTCGACCGGGTGCGACATATTGCTGATCGAAAAGACGTTGACCCGGCATCGACCGAGGGCGACACGCTTCTGACCCGATCTCAATTTGCATCTTCCTCTCCTCCGGACTCAGGGACAGGAGTGCCCCTGTACCCGTCCAAGAACAGGTGCCGATCACCGAGACGCGCCAGTCACGCCACGGTAACGTACACACTAATGCAATATTTAAGCGCACTTTTCGGGAGTGTCAATCTCATTCTTAGTTCCAAGGGCAATTCGGCTCCTTGAAGTGAACAAAAAAATGGCTTCAAAGTAACCGGGGAGAGCGAAGAAACAGGCCCATCCCGAGATCTCCGAGCTACGCATTCTGCCAAAAAATGTTGCTTGACAAGTCTCTCGTCGTGAGATTACCGTTCTTGCGGTAACGTACACAGGCCTTGCAATCTCTTGGGAACGTCAACGCAAGTGAAGCAGCGAAGTAATTGAGGTAGGACTAGGCGCAGTCGCGCCGTGCCCTGGAGAGAGACCGATGATCAAACGATTATTGAGGCCGAATTCTTCGAAGAGACTAAGCCTGACCTTTCTGGCGTCAGCCGTGGCGGGGATGTTGCTGATGTTGCTCACGTCTCCTTCCTCATCTGCGCAAACCGACCAGGGCGCCGTTACAGGTGTAGTACAAGACTCCACCGGTGCGGTCATCACGAACGCAGATGTCACGGCAACGAATGTCGATACAGGTTGGGCTCTCCAGACCAAGTCAAACAGCAGTGGCGTTTTTGTTTTTTCCCCACTCAAGATCGGGAACTATACGGTGTCCGCGTCTTCGAAGGGATTTCAGACGGTAAGCCACGAAAACCTGCATCTCGACATTCAGCAGCGGCTTAACGTGAACTTCACGCTGCAACCCGGAGATGTGACCGAGACTGTGAGGGTTGATTCCGAAGCTCCGGTTCTGCAAACCCAGGACGCTGCAGTCCGGCAGGTGTTCGGCACCAAGGAGATCAATGACACGCCGCTCAACGGACGAAATTGGGTCTACATCGCGCAACTGACAAATGGCGTTGCGCCACCCTTCGGGAACACTCGCGGATCAGGCAGTGGAGACTTTGTCGCGAACGGTCAACGCGCCGAACAAAACAACTTTATCCTTGACGGTGTCGACAACAATACGAACCTGGTCGATTTCTTGAATGGCGCCAGCTACATTATGCGGCCTCCTCCGGATGCGCTCTCCGAGTTCAGCCTGCAGACAAGCAATTTCAGCGCAGAGTTTGGTCACTCCGCCGGCGCGGTCCTGCAGGCCAACGTCAAGTCCGGAACGAATCAGATCCACGGCGATCTTTGGGAGTATTTCCGCAACACGAACCTCGATGCGATCAACTGGAATGCAGGTCCCAATGCGGTGGTTCCTCCGTATCACCAGAACCAATTCGGAGCCACGCTTGGATTTCCGATCTGGAAGAACAAGCTTTTCTACTTCGGCGATATAGAAGTCAACCGCATCTCGATCAGCAATCCAACTCCGATCAACGTTCCTTCAGCTCTTGAGCGCCAAGGCGACTTCTCAGAACTGCTGAACGGCGATCTGACAGGGGTTGGGGCGCCCACCAAGCTGTATGAGCCGAACACTGCCGACCCAAATCAGCCGATGGTGTGCAACGGCCGGCAGAATGTGCTCTGCGCGAATCAGATCAATGCGGTTGCCAAGAACATTGTCAACCTCTACCCTGCCCCCAATGCCAACACTGGCAAGCTCTACAACAACTACATTGCAAATGTGGGCAATAGCGATAATACGATCCAGTGGGATCAACGTTTGGACTGGAATATCAACGCCAAGGACCAAAGCTATGCCCGGTACAGCTACCTGCATGAGATCAAGACTAACGGACTGCCCCTTGGCCCGGTGCTTGACGGCAGCGGTTACGGCGGACAGTACGACACCAACCTGGCCATGAATTTCATGGGCAGCGAAACTCACATCTTCACGCCAACTCTGACCAATGAATTGCGCTTTGGCTACAATTGGGGCGTCTTCAACTTCCAGCAGCCAAACGCTAACAATCCTACGCTGAACACGTCTTTGGGACTCGGGCCGCAACCATCCAACTTGAAGCCTGGACACTACGGGCTACCGTTGGGCTACGTCAATGGGACCATCCAGCAGTGGGGCTCGGTCGGTATCAGCCGCGAGTCGCAGAATGTCTACCAGATTCTCGACAACGTCACGAAGATCTGGGGGAATCACTCTGTGAAGTTTGGAGCTTCGTTCCAGGCCATCCGCTTCTACTACATTTATGCGCCAGCCGATCTTGGGCAATATCACTGGAACGGCCAGTACACGGGATTGGTCGGGGTGGCCAATACCGGGTCCGCGGTGGCAGACATGCTGGTGGATCAAGAAAACTATGCGACCGTTTCCGTCTCGCCCAACGTGAACGACGCGCAGTGGTACGACGCGGGCTATGTCCAAGATGACTGGAGGATCACCCGAAAGCTCACACTGAATCTCGGCGTGCGCTATGACTACTTTCAGCCCTACAAGGAGAATGGCGGACAGCAGTCGAACTTTGTTGTGACCGGTCCCCTGGGAATCGGCACCGGCTCCGGTGTTCTTCAGTTCCCCAAGAGCCAGCGGAATATTGTCCTAGGGGCGCCCTTCCTCAATGCGTTGGCGAAAGATAACGTGACGGTACAGTTCGTCGATAACGACCGCCTCGTGACCTCGCAGAAAACAGATTTCGCGCCGCGTGTCGGCTTTGCTTACTCGCCGCGAGGTAACACCGTCGTCCGCGCAGGTTTTGGCATTTTTTACGGAGGACTGCAATCGGAAGGCAACGGCAATTTGGGGGCCAACTTCCCGTGGTCGAATCAAGCGAGCTTCTTTGCACCAACCTGCGTTACGGGCAATTGCCCTTCCCTTGCCGCGCAGAGCATTACACTGCAGACAGGCTTGCTCCCGGCTACGAATGGCGGCCAACTACAGACGTTTATCTCGCAGCCGGGCTTCCACTCCATCGATCCGAAGGTTAAGCCGCCCTACACGATGACATTCAGTCTCGGCATACAGCAGCAGATCACGCCCAACACGGCCTTTACCCTTAGCTACGTGGGTAACCTGTCCAGGCACCTGGAGCTCTATGGCGCTCCCAATACTGCGCCGGGCCTTTGGCGGCCTGGCACCAACACCAATCCGTTTAACCCCTTCCTGGATCTGGGGGGAATCGGCCAAGTGCATTACGCAGGTGTCAGCACATACAACTCGCTTCAGGCGAAGGTGGAAAAGCGCTATTCGCATGGGTTGTCCTTCCTGGCAACCTACACGTGGTCTCATGCCTTCGATGATGCCAGCGACGCAGGTGGTCTCTTCACCGCGATCGGAAACCGTCAACCGGCTTTGATTCCGTATATCTACGAACTGACCAACTCTGTCTTCGATATACGCAATCGGTTTACGATCAACGGCAACTATGAACTTCCCATTGGCAGAGGCCGCGCGTTCCTCAGCAATTCATCTCGCTGGGTCGATAAGATTGTTGGAGGCTGGTCCTCGAGTCTGACCTTTGCGGCGCAGACCGGAACTCCGTTCACGGTCTATCCAAATATCAGCACGGCCTCGGGCGGCAGCGCCCGTGCGTTTCCTGTGCGCGACCCGTTTGCGGGAGGAGGAACGCCTGACCCGACAAACCCAAGCCTGACGTCGTGCCCGGCGCAGGTCAAGACGAAATTGAACTACTTCAACCCATGTGCGTTCCGAAATCCTCTGCCCGGCGAGATGATCTCCGACGCCACACATCCGGTAGGATCAGTCAACCCCGATGGCGTTCCGGTCAAGTTCCAGGCGCCGGTTACGGACAGGGCGACGGCCATCGCGCTGCTCGGAACCCCGCAAAACAACATCTATGGTCCCGGCTACTACCAGGTCAACATGTCATTGTTCAAGAGTTTTTCAACGTGGCGCGAACAGAGCCTGCAGTTCAGAGCGGATGCTTTCAACGTGTTGAATCATCCAACGCTCGGAACCCCGAATGGTTCCATGAATGCGAACGGGGGGCTGATCTCGGGACCAAAATTCTTCCAGAACAACACACCGGATGCGCGCTTCTTCCAGCTTGCATTGAAGTATTTGTTCTAGCGATCAAGAAAACCGAACCGAACGGCTTCTCCTTAAGGGAAGCCGTTATTCGTCTCACCGTTGTTTGCGTCGGTCACGTTCACGCTTTGCCCACCACGATCGGAGAACTATGTCGAAGTGTTTCATCTGTTGTCTTCTTTCGCTCTTCGCAGTCTCGCATCCGCTGGCGGTTCAGGCCCAGGCAAACCCTATCGAAGTGAGGTCGCCAGATCATCAAATCACCCTGGATTTCAACGTGCAGCCAGGAACGGACCAGCAAGCCTCTGAGCCAGACGGTCAACTCGTCTACGCGGTCACGTTTCACCAGAAGAAGATCTTTGAGGATTCGGCACTGCGCCTTGAACTCGCAAATCAAGCCCCTCTCGGCGCGGCCGTTCACATCGCCGGCGTAACCCACGGTTCGGGGGCAGACGACTACAATCTGCTCGCCGGCAAAACATCCGCGGTTCATGACCCATACAACAGCCTGATCATACAGGCTCGGGAAAGCAGCAGCCCGGGCCGCGTTTTTGAAATCGAGGCTCGGGTCTACAACACCGGGCTGGCGTTTCGATATCGCATCCCGGCGCAATCTGCGCTCTCGCGCTACCAACTGACACAGGAGGATACCGAATTTCGGCCGGTAATGGACGCAGACGCCTGGGCGCTGCGGCTGCCCAACTATCAGAGCGCTTACGAGAGCGAATATGTGCCTCAGGTTCTGAGCGCTCTCAGTAATCAGGGCGGCGTTTCGAGCCACATTCTGAATGGCGCGCCGATGTTGCTGCACATGCCCGGGCTTGTTTGGGCTGCAGTCGGTGAAGCCGACCTTGAAGGCAATGCCGCGATGTACCTCGAAAACCCAACCGGCAATTGGACCGGGCACTACATCGTCAGCAAGATCTCTCCTGCGGTGGACGGAAAGGGGCCTGCAGTCGATTCCAGCCTCCCCCATGACAGTGCATGGCGCGTGATCCTGCTTGGCGACACTCCGGGCCAACTCGTCGAGTCCAATCTCATCACCGACCTCAATCCGCCGAACCGGGTAGAGGACACCAGTTGGATACACCCCGGAAAGGCTGCCTGGAACTGGTGGAACGGGGATCTGGGGCCGGATGGCCGATCGGCATATACCACCGGGAACATGGAGTACTATGTCGATTTCGCCGCCGCTTCCGGGTTTTCGTACATGATGCTTGACGCCGGCTGGTCAGAGCGCGACATCACGAAGATGCGCGGCAACGTCGATGTGCCTGAGCTGGTGCAGTACGCCGCGAAGAAAAACGTGAAGATCTGGATATGGCTCTATTCCAAGGCTGTCGCAGAGCAGATGCACCAGGCATTCCCCCTCTACGAGAAATGGGGAGTGGCGGGGGTGAAGATTGACTTCGTTCTCCGCAACGATCAGGAAGGTATTCAGTGGTATTACGACGTCGCAAAGCTCGCAGCCGAACACCATCTCATGGTGGATTTTCACGGCGCAACACAGCCGTGGGGCATACAGAGAACCTATCCGAATGTTCTTGAGTATGAAGCAGTGCTTGGTCTCGAGAACAACAAGGCCGGTCGCCGCGATGGTCCCGTCAATCGTGCAACGTTTCCTTTTACACGCATGTTGAGCGGTCCGATGGATTACACTCCCGGTGGCTTTGACAATGTAACGCGGGAAGAATTCGTCGCGCGGGACAAGAGTCCCATGGTGATGGGGACGCGGACGCAGCAACTTGCCCTCTACGTAGTGTTCGACGAGCCTCTTGCCATGGTGTCCGACGCGCCATCGGCTTACGCGAGTCAGCCCGCATTCCGACTCATCAAGGATGTACCCACGACCTGGGATGCTCTCCAGGTGCTCAATGGTGAACCGGGAGAATTCGTCACCATCGCGCGGCGTCACGGTGATGCATGGTATTTGGGAAGTCTGACCAACTGGACGGCACGTGACCTGTCCATCGATCTAGGCTTTCTTGGGCAGGGCAAGTACGAGGCGGAGCTTTATGAAGACGCCCCCGACGCCGCCCAGAATCCGAAGCACGTTTCCATACGCCGGCAAAATGTGCGCAGCAGCGACACCCTCCTCCTGCACTTGGCGAGTGGCGGCGGCTGCGTCATTCGATTCGTGCCGGCTAAAGGATAGGCGACTCGAGCGAAACCAGAGTCGATGCATCAGGAATCCACAATGGCGAAGGCGACGCGACCAACAGGGAGCCTTGACCCTGAATGACTCAAATCAGGCCTTCTTAACACTGGTTTCGCATTAGTTGCCTGATGTCCCCGCTGCCTTGGCGAGCCTGTGGACGAAGAGCGGGAGATTGCTGCGCAGAATGATGTGCGGAGCGAAACGGTGAACCTTGACGGGCTTGTCCTTATCGGTCAAGTGGGCGATGAGCGTTTCCAGCGCGGTTTTGCCCTGCGCCTCCGGGCGCTGATAGAGAGTGGCCAGCACCTTGCCTGACTCGAGCAGTGGCACCAGTTCTGGAAAGAGATCTGTCGCAATCACCTGCACGCGGCCGAGCAGTCTCAGTTCTTCAAGCGCACGTAACACCGGAAGGCTATTTGCCGTGCTGATGTAAATCGCATCGGGGCGCGTTTTGCCCTTCAACAACGCGATGGATTGGCGGTAGGCATCCTCCGCGCTTTCGTGGGATTCGACGACGGGAAGAAGGGTGAGGTGCGGAGCAAGCATCGCGAGGGTCGCGGCAAAGCCACGAAGTTTCTCCGCATGGTCGAAGGTGGCCAAATCACCGGTAATGGTGGCCACTCGAGATAGAGTTTGCAGCTTGTGCGACAACAGTTCCGCTGCGAGCGCGCCGCTGATGTAGGCGTCCACGGTGACAGACGAGATGCGGCCGCTGTCCGGCGCATCGCTGGCGACGCAAAGCATGGGAATCCCCTGCCCCACGATGCGGTGAATAATTGCACCCAATTCGCGGGGGCGTCCGGGCGTGAAGAGAATCCCGTCGTACTTCTTCGCCGCAGCGCTCTCAAGCGCCACTGCCTCGCCCGAACCAAGTCGCGGAAAATTGATGAAATCGAGCGTGAGTTGTATGCCCACTGCTTCGTCCGCGGCAGCTTGAATACCCGCGCGCAGAGGATCGAAAAAAGCTGCGATCTCGCGGGGAAACACGGCCGCGACTCGAATGTTGCGGTTGAGCTTGAGCGATCTGGCAGCAATGTTGGGCTTGTAGCCGAGTTGTTCGGCCATGCGCAGTACCCGCGCCTTGGTGCGGGCGCTCACTCCGCTGCGGCCATGCAGAGCGCGATCGACTGTGCCGATCGAGGTTCCCAGAGCTTCTGCAATGTCACGGATGCCGGCCGCTTTAAGGTTTTTGTTTGCCAATCGCATTTCGAGAGTCGTTCTCAATTCTCACATCGCCTAAATCCGGAAAGCGATGTCATATCGATTTTGACAGATTCGGGAAAGGACGTGTAATTTTGATGTCGTTAACGTACACGCCATCTGATGGCATATAGGCACACTGCCCTTTAACCTGTCGAAAGGCTATTCGCGTGAAACCGAATCGGCGCGATTTTTTGCTCGCCGCTGTGGCCACCGCCACACTTCCCTGGGGCTTGGTCATGCCGGAAGTCAAGAAGACGCCGATGTGGTTTGCGCATCCAGCGGACCGGTGGCTGCAGGCCTTGCCGGTGGGAAATGGCAGGCTCGGGGCCATGGTCTTCGGAGGCGCTGCCCGCGAGCGGTTGCACCTGACCGAGAGTACGTTGTGGTCGGGCGCAGCTGCGGTCCGCGACCTGAATCCTGCCGCGCGGGAGTCCATACCGGCCATCCGCAACCTTTTCTTTGCAGGACGCTACACCGAAGCAGAGGAACTCTGCCGGAAAAATCTGTTGGGCCGGGGAAGTCAATTCGGTACTGCTTTGCCGATGGCATTCCTGGAGATCGAAACGACTCTGCAAGCAGAGATCTCCAGATATCGGCGCTCCCTCGATCTTGATGAAGCCATTGCCCGGGTCGAGTTCGCTGCCGGCGACGTGATGCTTCATCGCGAAGTATTTGCCTCACACCTTGCGGGAGTCATCGTCGTTCGAATGGAGTCAAGTAAGCCGGGCGGGCTTTCCTGCAACATTGCATTTGGAGAACCGCGGTTGCCGGGAGAGGTTACAGCCGAAGCCGGAAGTCTGGCGCTCAATGGACATGCATGGGAGAGTCTCCATAGCGATGGGAGAGACGGAACACGGTTCGAATGTCAGGTTCGCGTCATACCTGAATACGGGCCTGAATCTGGGGAGATGCACAGCGCCAATGGGAAAATTAGGGTCCAGGCTGCCAATGCCCTCACGCTGTTGATTGCTATAGCGAGCGACTTCCGTGGGGGAAAGCCCGAGGAAGCCTGCTCTGCGTCCCTGAGCGCTGCTAGCACGCAATCGTACCAATCTCTGCGCGAAGCTCACATCGCGGACTATGGCGCTTTGTACCGTCGCGTCTCCATCGATCTGGGGCAAGGGGGAGACCTCGCGAAGCGGCCCATCGACGAGCGGAGAAAGCTCCTCGCGGCTGGTGCCGATGATCCTGAGCTATGTGCGCTGTTCTTTCAATTTGGGCGCTATCTGATGATCGCAGGATCGCGCGAAGATTCGCCCTTGCCCCTCGCCTTGCAGGGTATTTGGAACGATGGTCTCGCCGCCGGCATGGGGTGGACTGATGATTTTCACCTGGACATCAACACACAACAGAATTACTGGTTGTGTGAGGTTGGCAATCTCAGTGAATGCCATGCTCCCCTTACAGCACTGGTGGAGAGGCTGCGCCTCAGCGGCGCGCAAACGGCATGGGAGATGTACGGCGCGGAGGGCTGGGTAGCACACGTCGTGACAAATGCCTGGGGATACTCCGCACCGGGGTGGGGTCTCGGCTGGGGCATGTTTGTGACCGGCGGTGTGTGGATCGCTCTGCAACTGTGGGAACACTACCGCTTCACCAGCGATCCGACCTTCCTTCGCGAGAAAGCCTATCCGGTGCTGCGCGACGCAGCCAGGTTCTTCCTTTCGTACATGGTCGAGCACCCAACGAAAAAATGGCTGGTCACCGGTCCATCCAACTCTCCAGAAAACTGGTTTATCGCGCCCGACACTGGGAAACCATGTTCGGACTCCATGGGGCCAACCTGTGACCGCGTCCTTGTTTATTCCCTGTTCTCGGCCTGCATGCAGGCATCCGAACTCCTTGGCCTCGATGAGAAGTTGCGCGCCCAGATCGTCGGCGCCCAGGATCGTCTACCACCGTTGCAGGTCGGCAAACATGGCCAGTTGCAGGAGTGGCTTGAAGACTTCGACGAGGCCGAACTCAACCACCGGCATACCTCCCACCTCATCGCCCTCTATCCTGAAGACCAGATCTCCCCAGACAAGACCCCCGTTCTGGCCGGCGCGGCGCGCGTCACCATCGAGCGGCGCATTCACCAGCCAAACTGGGAGGACACGGAGTGGAGCCGCGCAAACCTGGTGAATTACTATGCTCGGCTCTTGGATGCAGAGGCAGCGCATCGTCAGCTGCTCGGCCTTATTGCTCATGCCGCGGATGATTCATTGTTGACCTATTCCCGGGGCGGAGTAGCTGGGGCAGAAAGCAATATCTTCGCCATTGACGGCAATACGGCAGGAGCCGCAGGCATCGCCGAGATGTTGCTGCAATCGCACGGCGATAGGCTCCATCTGCTTCCCTCTTTACCGTCAGCATGGCCTACCGGCTCCGTGCGCGGATTGCGTGGGCGCGGCGGCATCACTGTCTCGATCTATTGGCGAGACGGTCGCTTATCTTCCGCGATCGTGAAAGCGGACCGTGAGACCGATCTGACCATCCGATATCGATCCCGGACCGCGAAGGTGCATTTGCGCCAGGGAACGGAACACGCAATCCCCGTCGCGATGTTTCGAGAGCTCGAGGCCGGATGACCGGTACCGGCCACTCTCGGAGGGATCAAATGCGCAAAAGAGATTTCATGCGATCTGAAAGAATCTTTGAGCCTTCACTCTGTCGCCGTCTCGGGACCTCCCTGGCGGTTGCCTTCTGTGTTTTTCTGAGCGGTCGTGTATCTCCAGCGCTGGGCCAATCCGCTGGAGCCGCACCCGGGCGGATTCTCTATGACGAGGCCAAACACACCTTCCGCATGGATGGAGCCGATGTTTCGTACGTGTTCGGTGTGAATCAGAATGGTGAAGTACAGGCTCTTTATTGGGGGCAGCGCCTGCAACTTGCCGATCCCATTCCGTCGGCGCGCGCCGATGGAGGGACTTCGGCCTTTGATCTGCCGGTGAACGCCACTCCACAGGAGTTCACCGGATGGGGCGGTGGTCTGGTAGTCGTGCCCCGGACGGCAATCGCGACCTGGTCCTGCACTACGCTTCGAGTAGCAAACATGATGACAATTCTGTCGACGTTGTCATGAAGGACATCAGCCGCGCGGTGATCGTCACGCTTTACTATAACATCGATCCCGAATCGGGAATCGTCGCACGCTCGGCGACC
>Ga0137399_10000963_pt1 | contig 12594 bp, 15 predicted proteins | sample czorhiz316metaG_FD_104810 | JGI IMG/M metagenome (GOLD analysis project Ga0137399, IMG submission 104810) | Vadose zone soil microbial communities from Angelo Coast Range Reserve, California, USA - czorhiz3.16 metaG | ecosystem: Environmental > Terrestrial > Soil > Vadose zone | place: USA...
CCAGACGAACACCTCTTTGCACAACGCGCGCTCCTCGGCGATCGAGGCGCCGCGCGCCCGCGCTTCCATCAGCCGCGCGTAGTACACGCACCACAGCGTGAAGTACCGATTGTCGATTGCCGCCAAGTACCCGTTGTAGTCGGCGAACGCGCTTCGTCCCCATTCCATCGGATGGCGCTCGTGCCGAATCTCGCCGGCGCTCGCAATCAGGCCGTCGCCATGGCACATCGCGATCGCGGCATACACGACGTCCCAGCACGCCTCGCCGATGATGTACGGCCGGAAGCGATGCTGGTTCGCGCGCCACCAGCGCACGTCGAACGCGAACGCGTCGAGGCCCGAGAGCGTCGGCTCGAGCGCGCGCCCCGTCTCGCGATCGACGTCGAGCCGCGAGAACGCGTACGTTTCCTTCCTGCTCTCTTGAATGAGCGTGACGGCCGCCTGCGTCACCATGATGTCGGCGTTGGTGAACATGAAGTATTGATGCCCGCCGCGGTCGGCCAGGTCGGCGAGCGCCCGCATCGCGTCGGCGGTGATCAGTTTACGCCGGCCGCCGCAGCCGCTGACGCCGCGCGAGTCGAGGTGCAGATCGCAGACCGTCCGAATCCACGGGCGCCACGGCGGCGCGGGGTCCCACTGCAGATCCACGACGTCGACGCCTTCCAGCGTGCCCAGCGCGTCCATCGCCTGCGCCTGACGCCGTTCGCTGTCGCCGTGTGCGGGGTAGAACTGCGTGCCGATGAGGAGACTCATACGTCGTCATCGGGATCGATGGCGATGTAGGGCTGCGACGCGCGTTTGACGACGATCGTGAGGCCGAAGGCGACGAGCACCGCCGCCGCCGCGAGGCCGACGTAGATGCCGGTGCCGACGATCGCGTGGGCGTCCTGGACGGCTGACGCCGGCACGCCGTCGGCAATCGCGACCGCCTGCGCCCACGTCCGCGCGCCCTGCTCGGCCGATCGCGGCACGATGCGCCATGCAAGAACGGTGATGCCGAGTGAAAAGAGGCCGATGACCAGCAGCGGGTGACGCGAGTTCTTCCGCGTGATCATGCTGAGCGTCGCCAGTACGGCGGCCAGCGCGCCAAGGCCCGCCAGCCACAGGGCCCAGACGTCGGGAACACCGCGCCGCGAATACTCGCCGATGACGACCCAGGGCAGGAATGCGCTCGCCGTCAACGCGACGCCCGCGACAAGCGGAACGAGATAGCCGCGCATGCCGGGACGGAACATGCCGCGCACGGTCATGGAGCTTTACCCGTCGGAGTCCTTGAACTCTTCGTACCACGCCATCTGGATCGCTTCGAGCTTCGGCTCGTTCGACGTCTTCGGATCGTCGTCGAAGTCGTCGAGCGCGAGCACTTTCTCGCGCAGATCGGTGAAGCGGAGGGTCAGCGGATCGACGCCGGGAAATTTCTCCACGAGTGCTATGCCGATGTCTTCCGCGTCGGCCCACTTCACGGCGTCACCTCCTGGGTCTTGCGCTCCTTCTTGTCCGATTTCCCAAGCTGGATGCCGCCGCCTTCCTGAACGTAGTTCCGCGTGTACATCGGCAGCTCGCAGACGACGTCGCCTGTGATGACGGCCTGGCAGCCGAGGCGCGAGTGCGGCGTCAGATCCCACGCGGTGTCGAGGCGATCCGCCTCGTCGTCCTGCATCTCGCTGAGGTTTTGCGCGCCCTCGCGGATGATGACGTGACACGTCGTGCACGCGCAGCTGCCGCCGCACGCGTGCTCGAGCGGGACATGGAGGTTTTTGGCGACGTCGAGAAACGATTCCGGCTTGCCGTGGTGTGAGTACGGCAGCTGGCCGGTTTCGAACTCGACGGTCGTCGGTTCGCCGTCGATGATAAAGGTGACTTTGGGCATATTCTCTCGCTCGCCCTGAGCGCTCATCCTTCGACATGCTCAGGATGAGCGTCGAAGGGCTACGCGCGCTACACTTCGTTGACGTTCTTGCCGGACAGCGCCGCATGGACCGAGCGGTTCATCATGACCTCGGCCAGATGCTGCGTCGCGTCGTTCAGCGCATGGGTCCACTTCTGAATCGTCTCGCGGTCGTTTGAGTTCAGCACCATCTTCAGGCCGGCGAGAACCGATTCGATCTTCTGGCGCTCGCCCGGCGCGAGGTCGGTCTTCTCGATCTCCGGAAAATCCGGCGAGCGGAGCGACTTCTCGGTCGCGGCCATCACGCTGTCGGCCTCGTTGCGCGCTTCGATCAACAGCCGCGCGGCGAAGTCGGCTTCGGCGTGCTCGAAGGAGTCGAGGAGCATGCGCTCGACTTCCTCGTCGGTCAGTCCGTACGACGGCTTCACTTCGATCGTCTGCTCGACGTCGGTCCGCTCTTCGCGCGCGGTGACGCTGAGGATGCCGTTCGCGTCGATCTGGAACTGCACCTGCACGCGCGGCATGCCGGCCGGCATCGGCGGGATGCCGCGCAGCTTGAAGCGCGCGAGCGATCGATTGTCGGCCACGAGCTCGCGCTCGCCTTGCAGCACGTGAATGTCGACCGCCGTCTGATTGTCGACCGCCGTCGTGAACATCTCGCCTCCCGTCGCCGGGATCGTCGAGTTGCGCAGGACGATCTTCGACATCACGCCGCCCATCGTCTCGATGCCGAGCGACAGGGGCGTCACGTCGAGCAGCAGCATGTCGCGGTTGCCGGTGATCAGGATGTCGGCCTGCACCGCGGCGCCGAGCGCGACCACTTCGTCGGGATTCAGCTCGCTATGCGGCGTCTTCCCGAACAGCTCTTCGACCTTGCGGCGCACGAGCGGAATCCGCGTCGAGCCGCCGACGAGGACGATTTCGTCGATCTGCGACGGTTGCAGGCCGGCGTCGGCGAGCGCCTGGCGGCACGGCTCGAGCGTACGATCGACAATCGGCGTGATGAGCGCTTCGAATTCGGCGCGGGTGAAACGCTTGCCGTTCAACGTCGTCTCGTCACGCTCGGAGAGATCCAGCTTCGCCTGGATGACCGCCTTGCGGATTTCCTGAACGGCTTCCGAAGTCCGGCTGAAGCCGGACGCCACCGAAGAATTATCAGCGCCGGAAGAAATGTCAGCGAGCACGCGATCCATCAGGAGCACGTCGATGTCGTCGCCGCCCAGATGCGTGTCGCCGTTGGTCGACAACACCTGGAACACACCGTCCTCGACGCGCAGAATCGAGATGTCGAAAGTGCCGCCGCCGAGATCGTAGACGGCGATGATGCCCGTATGCCGTTTATCGAGACCGTAGGCGAGCGACGCCGCGGTCGGTTCGTTGATGATGCGCAGAACTTCCAGACCCGCGATCCGCCCGGCGTCGCGCGTCGCGGTACGCTGGGCGTCGTTGAAATAGGCCGGGACAGTGATGACAGCGCGATCGACCTCGTTGTCCACCTCGCCTTGTTCCGCGAAGTGCTCCTCCGCGCGACGCTTCAGCTCGCGAAGGATGAAAGCCGAGATCTCGGGCGGCGTGAACTCGCGATCGCCGAGCCCGATGCGGACGACGCCCCCCGCTTCGCCGCTCACGCGGAACGGGAAATGTTCGGCTTCGTTCTGCACGTCCTCGCGGCCCTTGCCCATGAATCGCTTCACCGAGTACGCGGTCCGCTGTGCGTCGATGAGCAACCGCCGCTGGGCCTCGCGTCCCACGTGGACAGCGCCGTTCTCGGCGACCGAGACGACCGACGGCACGAGCCCGTCGCCGCTCTTGTCGCGAATGACGATCGGCACACCGTCTTTCACGTAGGCAACGAGCGAATTCGTGGTGCCGAGATCGATGCCGACGACTCTGCTCATATCACTCTGCGCCGACCTATGTTTCCGGCCCCAGCTCGCTCTCCACCACAGAGGACGCGGGGGACACGGAGTGACAAACCTGTTTGGTGAGCACGTTTGAACCTCCGCGTCCACCGTGTCCACCGTGGTAGCTAGTTTTCACAGCGAGAGCTCCCTCTCGATTCCCGCCAACAGATTCGTGATGTAGTTGCGCTCGAGAAACCGCTCCCGGAGTGACTGGAGAATCGCCCGGCGCTCCTCGTCCGAGGCGCCGCCACCGGCCGCCGCGTCCCACCGCGTCGAGAGCTCCTGCAGGTCCTCTTCATGAGCCGCGCGCTTGGCGTCGATCGGCATGCGGGCGCGTTCGAGGCGCGCCCTCAACTGGTCGGCCGGGGCGCCGGCGGCGCGCATGTCGCGAACCTCGTCGAGCTCTTCGTTCAAGGCGAACACTTCTTCGAGCAGCGACGGAGGCACCTGTTTTGCGGCATCGGCGGCGCTTTTCGGGGTGACCCCTTCGAGCTGCAGCAGATACTCGATCCGCGTCACGGGGTTTTTCAGCGCGCGATACGCGTCGTTCAAATACGACGACTGCTCCAGGCTCGCGCGCCGCTCGGCCGCCGGTGCGTTGTAGAAGTAATCGGGATGAAACTGCCGGCTGAGCGCCCGATATCGTTGCTCGAGATCGGCCATGTCGAGGTTCAGCTTACGGGGCAGGCCGAGGAAACTGAAAAAGTCCGCGCTACGCGCCAAAGGAGCTGCCGCAGCCGCACGTCGACTTGGCGTTCGGGTTGTTGAACACGAACCCCTTGCTGATCATGTTCGTGTCGTAGTCGAGCACCGTGCCGTTGAGATACAACAGGCTCTTCTTGTCGACGTAGATCTTCGCGCCGTCGGGCCCCTCGAAGACTTCGTCGCCAAGCCGCGGCTGCTTCTCCCACGAGAACGTGTAGCTCAATCCCGAGCACCCGCCGCCCTTCACGCCGACGCGCAGTCCGCCCTCGTCGATGCCTTGCTTGGCCATCAACGTGCGGATTTTTCGCGCTGCGATTTCTGAGATCTGAATCATTTTTTACTTTGTGGCGGGGCCCCACCCCCGCCACGTGTCGCCGCTCGCCTCTCGGCTCGCGGCGGTGGTTGCAACATCCCGGCTTCAGTTGTTACGCCGTCGGCTGCGGCTGCTTCTCGGCCGTCTTGCCCTCAGCCACCTGCTTCTTCTTGTAGTCGGCGATGGCGGCCTTGATCGCGTCCTCGGCGAGCACCGAGCAGTGGATCTTCACCGGCGGCAGGCTCAGCTCGGCGACGATGTCGGTGTTCTTGATTGCGAGCGCCTGATCGACCGTCTTGCCCTTGAGCCACTCAGTCGCGAGGCTCGAGCTCGCGATCGCCGAGCCGCAGCCGAACGTCTTGAACTTCGCATCGTCGATGACGCCCGTCGCCGGGTTCACCTTGACCTGCAGTTTCATGACGTCGCCGCACTCGGGCGCGCCGACGAGGCCCGTGCCGACGTTCACGTCGTCTTTCGGCAGCGAGCCGACGTTGCGCGGGTTCTCGTAGTGATCGATGACCTTATTTGAATACGCCATAGCTCAATGTCCTCTTCTAATGCTCGCGGGGCCCCATCCCCGCTCGCTCTCACTCGGCGCCTCGCTCGGGCCGCAGGCGCTCTCAGTGCCCTTCGGTTTGCCACTGCATCGTGGAGAGATCGACGCCTTCTTTTGCCAGCTCGTACAGCGGCGACATTTCACGCAGCCGCGTCACGACGTGCGTCAGTTTGTCCGCCACGTAATCCACTTCCTCTTTCGTCGTCCACCGGCCCAGTCCGAAGCGGATGGACGAGTGCGCGAGGTCGTCCCCCGCGCCGAGCGCCTTCAGCACGTACGACGGTTCGAGGCTCGCCGAGGTGCAGGCCGAACCCGACGAGACCGCGACGTCGTTGATCCCCATCAGCAGCGATTCACCCTCGACGTAGGCGAAGCTGATGTTCAGGTTGTGCGGCAGCCGGTGTTCCACCGAACCGTTGATGTAAATCTCGTCGAGGTTCTTGTGAAGCTTGTCGTTCAGGTAATCGCGCAGGTTCCGCAGGCGCTCACTCTCGCTCGCCATCTCCTGCTTACACAGCTCGGCGGCCTTGCCGAAGCCGACGATGCCGGTGACGTTCAGCGTGCCGGAACGCATACCGCGCTCGTGGCCACCGCCGTCGATGATCGGCGCGAGCAGCACGCGGGGATTTCTGCGCCGGACGTACAGCGCGCCGACGCCCTTCGGTCCATACATCTTGTGCGCGCTCAGCGACGCCATGTCGACCTTCAGATCGTTGACGTTGAACGGCACTTTGCCGACGATCTGCACCGCGTCCGTGTGGAAGAGGATTCCTTTCTCCTTCGCGATTGCGCCAATCTCCGCGATCGGCTGGAGCACGCCAATCTCGTTGTTGGCCGCCATGATCGTGATGAGGATCGTCTTGTCGCTGATCGCCGCCTTCAGCTCGTCGAGGCTGATCCGGCCGTCCTTCTGCACCGGCAGATAGGTGACGCGGTAGCCCTCCTTCTCGAGGCGCTTGCACGTGTCGATCACCGCCTTGTGCTCGGTGACGGCCGTGATGATGTGATTCCCCTTCTCGCGATACATCTCGGCGACGCCTTTGATCGCCAGGTTGTCCGACTCGGTCGCGCCGCTCGTGAAGACGATCTCCTTGGCGTTGGCGCCGATCAGATCCGCCACTTGCTTGCGCGCCTTCTCGACGGCTTCTTCCGCTTCCCACCCGAACGGATGGTTGCGGCTGGCGGCGTTGCCGAAATGCTCGGTGAAGTAGGGAATCATCGCGTCGACGACGCGCGGATCGACCGGCGTGGTCGCGTGATAGTCCATGTAAATCGGGAGCTTGATCGCCATCATTCTCTCTGGCAGCCCTCAAGGGCTGCGCGACATCCGTGATCGGTCACAGATGCGTGTGAAGGACCGCGGGCTGCGCGTTCGCCGGCGGCGGGGAATCCGCCGCAAGCTCCGCGATCGTGCATTCTCCGAGCGCGGTCAGAATCCGTTCACGCACGCGCCAGAGCGGGTCGCGCACGTTGCATTTCGCGAACTGTTCGCACTGTCCGTCCTCGGTCGAACAGGCGGTCACGGTCACCGGTCCATCGATCGCCTGGATCACGTCGGCGACCGAAATCTGCGACGGCATCCGCGCCAGCTGATACCCGCCGCGAGTGCCTTGTTGCGAGGCGAGAAGGCTCCGTCGCACCAGCCGCTGGAGGATCTTCGCCATCAGCTCGATCGGGATGTCGTAGAGCTCCGCGATTTCCCGGGCGCTGGACGACCCGCGGTCGCCGCGCAACGCCAGGTGTTTCATCGCGATCAAGGCGTAATCCGCCTTTTTTGACAGCCTCAACATGCCGGTCTTTCACATACGAGATAGGAAACGTTCCGGCCGCGCGATCCGTACACGGCCTGTGCTCGCCCGGTTTTTCTTGCTCGCGGGGGCCGCCCCGCTCGATCGGCGTCCTCGCCCCTCGCGCCGGCCGCCAACGCATATCCGACCGGTATGGTCTTACTTTAACACACTGCAGCGGCGCGGTTTAGTATTTCGGCTGGGTCGGATCGACCTTGTCGATCCAATCCAGGATGCCGCCCTTGAGGTTGAGCACCCTCTTGAACCCGACCGACCTCAGGAAATCCGCCGCCTTCGCGCTCCGGCCGCCCGTCTTGCAGTGCACGACGATCTCATCGTCAGGATTGAGCTCGTTGACACGCTTCGGCACGTCTCCGAGCGGGATGAGCTCGGAGCCGGGAATGCGGTTGATCTGGTATTCGTTCGGCTCCCGCACGTCGACGATCTTCAGCTTGTCGCCACGGTCGAGCCGTTGCTTGAGTTCGACCGACGTGATGTCGGTGGCAGCGTTCACGGTGGTCGCCTCCGGTGCAGCAGGCCTGACACCGCAGAACTGCTCATAATCGATGAGCTGTGTCACGGTCGGGTGGGTGCCGCACACCGGACAGTCGGGATCCTTGCGCAGCTTCAGCTCGCGGAACTTCATCCGCAGCGCGTCGACGATGAGAAAGCGGCCGATCAGCGGTTCGCCGACACCGAGAATCAGCTTGATCGTCTCCGTCGCCTGAATCACCCCGATGATTCCCGGCAGCACACCGAGCACGCCGCCTTCGGCGCAGCTCGGGACGAGTCCGGGCGGTGGCGGCTCTGGATACAAGCAGCGATAGCACGGACCGTCCTTGGTCGCGAACACCGATGCTTGTCCTTCGAAACGGAAAATGCTGCCGTAGGCGTTCGGCTTTCCGGTCAGTACCGACGCGTCGTTGACCAGATAGCGCGTCGGAAAATTGTCCGTGCCGTCGACGATGACGTCGTACGGCTCGAACAGCTGCAGGGCGTTCTCTGAGGAAATTGCCGTCTCGTGCGTGACGACGTCGACGTTGGGATTGAGCGCCTGCAGACGATCTTTCGCGGACGCGAGCTTCGACCGGCCGACGTCGGGCGTCCCGTGCAGAATCTGCCGCTGCAGGTTGCTGAAGTCGACGACGTCGAAGTCGACGATGCCGAGCGTGCCGACGCCGGCGGCGGTGAGATACATCGCGACGGGCGATCCCAGTCCACCGGCGCCGATGCAGAGCACCTTGGACGCCTTCAGCTTCCGCTGACCCTCGACGCCGACCTCCGGCATGATCAGATGCCGCGAGTAGCGTTTGATTTCGTCGTTGGTGAGCTCCGGTAGCGCGCGGTCCGGCTGAAGCCCCGTCAGGTGGTCCGGCTGAAGCCGGACACTACGTACGTCGGTGGTCGTGGGCGCGCCGCCCGCGACCGACGGGATGATGCTGACCGTGTCGTCCGCCATCACCGGCGTCTGTTCCTTCTGCAAGTAGCGGATGTCTTCGTCGTTGACGTACACGTTGACGAAGCTGCGCAGCTTGCCCTGCTCGTTGTAGAGATGCGGCTTGAGACCGGCATGCCTGCGCGTCAGATCGGCCAGCAGTTCGCCGACGGTCGCGCCCGACGCGTCAACCGCGTCCTGTTTGTCGGTGTACGGCCTGAGTGGAGTGGGGATGAGAATTTTCGCCATGATCGAGACTGCCCTCTTCGAAGCTCGAACGATCGTTTTTGAGATACCACACCGTCATGTCGCCGGCGGCGCCGTTCATCACCGACACGATGATGTAGGCGAAGGTCGGCCACGCGTGATCGAGATCGTACTGCGACGGCCGCGACGGATGATCCGGATGCGAATGATAAAACCCGAGAAGCTCGCCGCCCATTTCCGTCGCCCGCCGCTCGGCCTGCCGGTAATCGGACGGTCGCACGAGAAACCGGCGGCGCGGTCCTTCTTCCGTCCTGTTCGGGAGCGCCACGACGGTCGTCACGATGTCGCCCTTGCCGACGAGCGCTCCGCAGCACTCATGCGGATACGTCTCCTGACCGTGGACGCGAATCGCGTGCTCCACGTCGCCTGTCATGATCAATCGCCGATCAGTCGCCATGATGCTCCGCGGTCCAGAAGCTTTCGGTCAGGTACTTTTCAGCGCCGTCGGGAAACACCGTGACGACGATGCCGCTGGTCAGACGCTTGGCGACGTCGAGCGTGGCGGCAATCGCGGCGCCCGACGAGATCCCCGCGAGCAGACCTTCTTCCCGTGCCAGTCGGCGCACCATGCGATACGCGCGCTCGGTGTCGATCCGCAAATCCTCGTCGGCGAGCGTCGGATCGTAGATGCCCGGCACGATTGCCGACTCCATGTGCTTGAGACCTTCGAGTCCATGGAACGGCGAGTCGGGCTGAAACGAGATCAGCTTGATCGACGGATTGAACTTCCGCAGCCGGCGTCCGATGCCGATGAACGTGCCGCTCGTCCCCAGTCCGGCGACGAAATGGGTCATGCGGCCGCTCGTCTGCTCGATGATTTCCGGTGCGGTCGTATCGTAGTGCGCCTGCCAGTTCGCGTCGTTGTTGTACTGATCGGGATAGAAGTAGCGGTCCGGATCCGACGCGTACAGCCGCCGCGCTTCGCGAATCGCGCCATCGCTCCCTTCGAGTGGACTCGTGAGCACGAGCTCCGCGCCAAGCGCGCGCAGAATGAGCTTGCGTTCAGGGCTCGCGTTCTCCGGCACGCACAGCTGCACCTTGTAGCCGCGCGCCGCCCCGACCATCGCGTACGCGATGCCGGTGTTCCCCGAGGTCGCATCGAGAATCGTGCGGTCGGGCGTCAGCTTGCCCCTGGCCTCGCCGTCGAGGATCATCCGCGCCGCGGCGCGGTCTTTCACCGATCCGCCAGGGTTCTGCCATTCCGCCTTTGCGTAGATCTCGACGCCGGGCGTCTCCCGCTCGAACTGGTGCAGCCGGACGAGCGGCGTGCGCCCGATCATGTCGAGCACGGACGAGCCGGGGGCCCGATCGAGCACGGAAGAGGCGTCTGAGGAAGACATTGAGAATGTCCGACCGTCCAAGTCGGTGATTGTATCAACTATACTCCGGCCCGTCGATGACCCGCCTCGGCGGTTGGTTGTTCCGCCACCGCACGATCATTCCGCTACCGCTCGCGGCCGCCGTGCTGCTCCTGAGAATCGGCGAGGCGCCGCCTTCCAAGTGGCTCATCGCAAGCGGGATCGGCCTCACGTTCGCGGGTGAAGCGATCCGGCTGTGGGCGGTTCATCACATCGGCGCGATCTCGCGGACGCGCAGCGATCGCCTCGGCCCGCTCATCGCCGCGGGGCCGTTCGCGGTGATCCGTAATCCGCTCTACGTGGGCAACATCGCGCTGTGGGCGGGGTTCGCGCTGGCGGCGCGGCTCCTCTGGCTCGTGCCGGTCATCGTGGTGGTGCTCGCGGTCGAGTATCACGCGATCGTGCGCTGGGAGGAGGAGCGGCTCGAGGCGCGCTTCGGCGACGAGTATCGCGCGTACGCCGCGCGTGTGCCGCGGTGGCTGCCGCGTGGCAACCGCGGGGTCCGTGGAATACGCCGAGGTCAACTCGCGTTCAGCTGGCGCGAAACGCTGTTCAGCGAGCGCGGGACTTTGATCGCGATGGCGGCGGGGTACGCGCTGTTGTTGCTAAAGGCTCGTTTCTGAGCGTCTGCCAGAGATACCACGACGCGACCGATCGATAGGGACGCCACGCTTCGCCCATCTTCAAGATCCGCTTCGGATCGGGACGCTTGCGCAGCTTATAAAGCCGCTGAATCGCATTCACGATGCCGAGATCGCCCGCAGGCAGGACGTCCGGACGATGAAGCCGGAACATCAGAAACATTTCGGCGGTCCACCGGCCGAAGCCTTTGACCGATGTCAGCCGCTCGACGACCAGGTCGTCAGGCAGCGCATCGAGCTCGTCGAGATTCAGCCGGCCATCGGCGATGCGCGCGGAGAGATCGCGCAGGTACCCGACCTTCTGTCCGCTCAAACCGACGCCACGAAGCGTCGTGTCATCCAGCGCAGCAATTGCCGCGGCGTTGATCTGGTTGTCCGGAAACAACGCCGCGAACCTTCCGAAGATCGTCGCGGCCGCTTTGGTCGACAGCTGTTGACTGACGATCGCTCCGATGAGCGCGGTGAGATGATCTTTGCGCTGCCGCTCCGCCATGCGACAGGCCCCGATGCGCTTGATCGCTTCGGCAAGAATCGGATCGCGCCGCATCAATAGACGCCGCGCGCGCTGGTAATCCGCCTCGGTCATTTCATCGACGCCGTCAAGGTCACGCGTGCGTGGATTTCGATCGTCCCGGGCTCGACCGGCGTCTGCGCCACGCCTTCCGCCGTACGCGCCATCGTCATCATCGGCCTCGGCGGAATGACGCCGCCGTCGCGCGAATCCTCGATGCGCAACACACGATCGATGGCGCGGCCCCCGCCCGATGCCGCGGCCTCAGCGCGCGCGCGGGCGTCGGCGACGGCGAGTCGCAGCGCTTCACGTTCGACGCTGGCGCGATCCTGCAGATCGAACCGGATGCCGCTGACTGAGGTGGCGCCGGACTGCACCGACGCGTCGAGAATCTCGCCGGTCCGCGCGATGTCGTCCACGCGGACTTCAATGCCGTTGCGCGCCACGAACTCGCGCAGCACGCGCCGGCCCTGCACGAAGTCGAACTCCTGCTGGAGGTCGTACCCGGTCGTACGGATGGCGTCTTTCGCGATGCGCGCCTGCGTCAGCCGCTGCTGGACCGCGGTCATCGCCTCTGCGTTCATCCGCTGCGCGTCACGCGGACTCTTCGCGCGGGTCTCGACGCTGACCATGACGAACGCGCGATCGGGCGCGACGCGGACCGTCGCCTCGCCGACCGTCACGACGACCGGACCCTGTGGCTGCGCCGGCTCCTGAGCGGCGACCGCGCAGGCCAACGCGATCCAGAGGAGTGCTACGAACCGCATACAATCCTGAACCCGATGCTATGCGCGTAGGTATCCGGCGGAACCTTGTGACGATACGCGCATCGAAGCATCGACACGTCGTCGTTCACCCAGGAACCGCCACGCACGATGCGCATGCTGCCGCTCGCGAGGCCCTGAGGGTCGCGCATCTCGCCGAGCCCATAGTAGTCCGCGCTGTACCAGTCGGCCACCCATTCCCAGACGTTGCCCGCCATGTCGTACAGGCCGTAAGCATTGGGCGAATAGGTGCCGATCGGACGCGTGCCGCGCTCCCGTTTGATTGACGGGTCCGTCAGGTAATTGCACCGCGACGAATCGATGGCGTCGCCCCACGGATAGCGCTGACCTTCGAGGCCGCCGCGCGCCGCTTTTTCCCATTCCGCTTCGGTCGGCAGGCGCACGGCGCGACCCAGCGAATCCGACAACCATCGACAGTACGCCAGCGCATCCTCGTACCGGGCG
>Ga0137399_10000964_pt1 | contig 12593 bp, 7 predicted proteins | sample czorhiz316metaG_FD_104810 | JGI IMG/M metagenome (GOLD analysis project Ga0137399, IMG submission 104810) | Vadose zone soil microbial communities from Angelo Coast Range Reserve, California, USA - czorhiz3.16 metaG | ecosystem: Environmental > Terrestrial > Soil > Vadose zone | place: USA...
CTCGATCATGGCCACGCGGCGGAGGATGAGCGCACGCAGGATGCGCTCCCCCAACTCGGCCTCAACGATGAGCAGCGTCCGGAGCCCCTCGGGCGGGACGACGATCGCCTCCACCTCCCCGACCGCCTGGGCGTCCACCACACTCGGCTTTCCGGAGAGCTGGCCGATCTCGGCCAGGACCTCGCCCGGGACCGCCTCCGCCATCTCCTCGACGGTGGCCCCGATCAGCTGCGCCATCACGGCCACCGGGATCGCCTGGCCCAGCCCATCGCGGCCGACGACCGCCACCCGGCCGGAGAGGATCACGTACATCCCCGGCCCGGGCTTCCCCACCTGATACAGGATTTCCCCGGGACTGAACCGGCGCACGTCTCCGAAGCGTCGCACCCGGTCGATCTCGGCCGGGGAAAGGATCGGAAACAGCTGCTGCATTCTCGACGGCAGCGCGGTGCTGGACGGTGCCGTCCCCGGTCCCGGACTTGCGTTCCCCGGTACCTCGCGCCCGCTACGCTCCGGCTCCTTCTCGCTGGCCATGTCAGATCCCCAATCGCCGCCGGTCGGCCCCGCATCACCGGTCGACGTCTCGGCGCGCCCGCCTTCCTTCGCCAGCTTATCCGTGCGCGGCGGGGTGTAACATACCCCCTCCGCGCTCTGCCAGGCTGCACGCTACCCGCGTCCGAACCTGGGGGACTACTCGAATGAAGTGCACTGCTCCGTCCGCGGACGACACCCGCCGGCGGTGCATTACCTCTGCGAGGCGCACGCGCGCTGGCAGGACGCCCACGGGTCGGGCATATTTCGCGCCATGATCAGGGACGCCGTCTCCCGCCTCGTCCGCGCCTGGCTGGTCACGGCGATCGTCGACGCGGTGTCCTCGAGCGCGCTCGCCGTCTTCGCCTACCGTTCCACGCTGACCCGGCTCTGGCAGGGGGTCGCGTCGATCCTGCTCGGTCCTGCCGCCTTCGAGGGGGGAGCGCGGACGACGCTCGTCGGGCTGCTGCTGCAGTGTGCTGTTGCGTTAGGCTGGTCCGCCGTGTTCCTCGCGCTCTACCTGTCATGGCCGCGGCTCCGTCGCGCGCTAGCCTTGCCTCGGGGCGTGCTCGCGGTGGCCGCGCTCTAGGGCCCCGCGATCTGGCTCGTGATGTCGCTCGGGGTGATCTCACTGCTCAGCGGGAGGCCGCCCGCGTTCGTGTTTCGCTCGTGGGTGCAGCTCGTCGGGCACATCCCGTTCGTGGCGGTGCCGATCGTCGCGATGATCAGTCGCCCCACCGGTGGGTCGGCGATGGACGCCGGCCGCACGCCTGCCGCTGCGAGCGGAGCCTGAATCATCACCCCTCCACGCTGCTGCGAGTTGAGCCGGCCGCCCTATGGGTTGGGGTTGAACCAGAATGAGACGCTCCCGTTCCTCGCTCTGGGGCCAGGCCCTGCACGGCGGAGGGTAGTGCCCTCCCGCGGCGCTCTGGTAGGCTAGTAGCGGGGAGGCAGGAGGAGGACGAGGCGACGGAACCGACTTATCCGTCCTTTCGCCCTCGGTGGAAGAGGGGCCTGCCATGGCGGAAGTCGGCGTCGGTGTTACGCAACTCCGGTTCGGCGGCACGGCGCCTACCGATCTCTCGGACTACACTCTCGACACCCTTCACACGCGCGGGGAGTTCGTGCTTTGCAGGGGCCGCTCTCGACGGGGCACGAGCCCGCATTCGCCCTCTGTTCTCGTGCTGATGTTGGGATCCGAGCATCCCCGACCCGAGAGCATGCGGATGATGGAGCACGAGCATTCCTTCCGGTCCGAGCTGGATCCCGCATGGGCCGTCCGGCCGCTCGAGCTCACGCAACACGAGGGACGGACAGTGCTCGTGCTCGAGGACCCCGGGGGCGAGCCGCTCGATCGACTGGTCGGAACGCCGATGGAGATGGGACAGTTCCTGCGCATCGCGATCGGTCTATCTGCCGCAATCAGGCAGCTGCACGGCCGGGGCCTCATCCACAAGGACCTCAAACCGGCCAATGTCATGATCGAGCCCAGCACCGGCCAGGTCTGGCTGATGGGCTTCGGGATCGCCTCTCGATTGCCGCGCGAACGCCAGACGGCGGAACCTCCCGAGTTCGTCGCGGGAACGCTCGCGTACATGGCACCGGAGCAGACCGGGAGGATGAACCGTTCGATCGATTCGCGCAGCGATCTCTATGGCGTCGGGGTCACGCTGTACGAAATGCTGACCGGCACGCTGCCCTTCACGGCGTCCGATCCGATGGAGTGGGTACATTGCCACATCGCCAAACAGCCACTGCCGCCTGCCGAGCGCCGAAAGGACGTTCCTCGCTCCGTATCGGGAATCATCACGAAGCTGCTCGCCAAGACAGCCGAGGACCGCTACCAGACCGCGGCCGGCCTGGAGAGCGATCTTCGCCGCTGCCTTGCTCAGTGGAACAGTGAGCAACGCATCGACGAATTTCTGCTTGGCGAACACGACACGCCCGACCGGCTACTGATTCCTGAGAAACTGTACGGACGACAGCGCGAGGTCGAGGCCCTGCTCGCCTCGTTCGACCGCGTCGTCAAGAGCGGCACTCCGGAGTTGGTCCTGGTCTCCGGATATTCTGGGATCGGCAAGTCCTCCGTCGTCAATGAGCTGCACAAGGCGCTTGTTCAGCCGCGCGGCCTGTTTGCGTCAGGCAAGTTCGACCAATACAAGAGCGACATCCCGTATGCCACTTTGGCACAAGCGTTTCAGAGCCTCATCCGGGCCCTTCTCGCCAAGAGCGAACCCGAGCTGAACAACTGGCGTGCGGCACTCGGTGAAGCGTTGGGTCCGAACGGACTCCTCATCGTAGATCTGGTCCCTGAACTGAAGCTCATCATTGGAGAACAGCCACCGGTTCCTGATCTTCCGCCGCAGCAGGCGCAAGGCCGCTTCCAACTGGTGTTCCGGCGGTTCATCAGCGTATTCGCCCGGCCGGAGCACCCGCTAGCGCTGTTCCTCGACGATTTGCAATGGCTCGACTCGGCAACGCTGGACCTGTTCGAGGATTTGTTGACCCAGCCGGATGTGAAATACCTCATGTTGGTCGGGGCCTACCGGGACAATGAGGTCAACTCCGCCCATGCACTGACGCGCAAGCTCGAAGCGATCCGCAAGGCTGGAGCGAGAGTGCAGGAGATCGTCCTGGAGCCGCTAGCCTGTCAAGACTTGGGCCGGTTGCTTGCGGATTCTCTTCACTGCGACGGGGAGCGTGTCGCCCCGCTGGCGCAACTGGTTCACGAGAAGACCGCAGGCAATCCATTTTTCGCCATCCAGTTCATTTCTGCGCTTGCCGAAGAGGCATTGCTCACCTTCGATCATGGCGATGCGCGATGGTCCTGGGTCCTGAATCGCATTCACGCCAAGGGGTACACCGATAACGTGGTGGACCTCATGGTCGGAAAGTTGATTCGCCTGCCTGTCGAAACGCAGAACGCTTTGCAGCAGCTTGCCTGCATGGGGAACAGCGCAGGGTTCACCCACCTGGCGATGATTCACGAGGATTCGACGGGGGGCATGCACCGCGACCTTTGGGAAGCGGTCCGGACGGGACTCGTGTTGAGCTCGGAAGGTGCCTACAGGTTCCTCCATGACCGCGTCCAGGAAGCCGCCTATTCACTGATCCCCGCAGACTCGCGCGCCGCGGCCCATCTCCGCATCGGCAGGCTGCTTGCGGCGCACACACCGCCGGAGAAGCGGGAGGAGGCGATTTTCGAAATCGTCAATCAGCTCAACCGCGGCGCCGCGCTGATCACCTCACGCGACGAGCGCGAGCAGCTGGCCGAGCTCAACCTGAGCGCGGGCAAGCGCGCGAAGGCGTCTACCGCTTATGCCTCGGCGCTCACCTATCTCGTCACCGGCGCGGCGTTGCTGGCGGAAGACTCGCGGGAACGCCGGCACGAGCTCGCCTTCGCGCTGGAGCTGAACCGGGCCGAATGCGAGTTCCTGACCGGCGCGCTGACGGAAGCGGAGCAGCGCCTGACGGCGCTGTCGGCCCGAGCCGCGACGACCATCGAACGCGCCAGCGTCACCTGCTTGCTGGCCGACCTGTACACGACCCTCGATCAGGGCAGCCGCGCCATCGCCGTCGGTCTCGACTATCTCCGGTATCTGGGCATCGACTGGTCGCCGCACCCGACGGAAGACAACGCGCGGCACGAGTATGATCGGATCTGGTCCCAGCTGGGCTCCCGCGCGATTGAGAGCCTCATTGATCTGCCTTTGATGAGCAATGCCGCGTCGCTCGCTACCCTGGATGTCCTGACCAAGCTCGGGCCGCCTGCCTGGCACACGGATGCGAACCTGCTTTCCCTGGTCGTCTGTCGGGCAGTCAATCTCAGCCTCGAGGGCGGGAACTGTGATGGCTCCTGCTACGCCTATGTCGTGCTTGGCTTGCTCGCCGGACCGCGCTTCGGCGACTACCAGGCCGGATTTCGATTCGGCCGGCTCGGCTATGACCTGGTCGAACAGCGCGGACTGAAGCGCTTCCAGGCCAGGACCCATCTGAACTTTGGAAGCATTGTCACGCCCTGGACGAGACATGTCCGGGCTGGCCGCGATCCGCTGCGTCGCGCGTTCGAGGCGGCGAACAGGATCGGTGACCTCACCTTTGCGGCGTACTGCTGCACCCACCTGATCACCAACCGTCTCGCGGCGGGCGATCCGCTCGATGAGGTGCAAGGCGAGGCCGAGCGCAGTCTCGAGTTTGCGCAGAAGATGCGGTTCGGTCTCGCCATTGACTCCATCGCCGCGCAGCTCGGGCTCATCCGGACGCTGCGCGGCTCGACGCCCGATTTCGGTTGTTTTGACGATGACCACTTTGACGAGCTTCGGATGGAGCGTCGTTTCTCCAGCAACCCGGATCTGGCGCTGCCGGAGTGCTGGTACTGGATCCGCAAGCTGCAGGCGCGCTTCTTTGCCGGCGATTGTGCGGCCGCCCTCGAGGCCTCGGAGAGGGCGAAACGGCTGCTCTGGACAGCGCCGTCCATGTTCGAAACGGCAGAGTATCACCTCTACGGAGCACTCTCCCAAGCGGCATCCTGCGAGTCCGCCGCGGCCGGCGAGCGACGGCAGCATGTCGAGGCTCTGGCCGCGCACCACCGGCAGCTCGAGATCTGGGCCGCGAATTGCCCGGAGAATTTCGAGAACCGCACCGCACTGGTCGGGGCGGAGATCGCCCGGATCGAAGGCCGCGCGCTCGATGCCATGGACCTTTACGAGCAGGCCATCCGCTCGGCGCGCGCAAACGGCTTTGTCCACAACGAGGCGCTCGCCAATGAGCTTGCCGCCCGCTTCCATGCGGCGCGTGGGTTTGAGACGAGCGCACGCGCGTACCTGAAGGAGGCCCGTTACTGCTACCTTCGCTGGGGAGCCGACGGGAAGGTCCGGCAGCTCGAGCAGTTGCATCCCTACCTCAAGGGCGAAGGGGGGGTATCCGGCCCGACCGCCACGATAGGAACGCCGCTGGAGCAATTGGATCTCGCCACGGTTCTCACCGTGTCCCAAACCGTGTCCGGCGAGATCGTGCTGGAGAAGCTGATCGATACGCTGTTGCGGACGGCCATCGAGCACGCCGGCGCGGAACGCGGACTGCTGATTCTGCCGCGCGGTGCCGAGCTGCGGATCCAGGCGGCAGCGAGCACGGACGGCGGCTCGATCATCATCGGTCTGCGCGACACGGCAATCTCCAGCGCTGAATTGCCGGAGCCAGTCGTTCAATACGCCGCGCGTACGCAGGAGAGCGTCATCCTCGATGACGCCTCGGCTCGAGGCCCGTTCTCCGATGACGAGTACATCCGTCGCGAGCACGCTCGTTCGATCCTGTGCCTTCCGCTCGTCAAACAAGGCAAGCTGATCGCCGTGCTCTACCTGGAAAACAACCTGGCCCCCCGCGTTTTCACACCTGCCCGGATGGCGGTCCTCAAATTGCTCGCGTCGGAGGCGGCGATTTCGCTAGAGAACGGCCGCCTGTACCGTGAGTTGCAGGAACGCGAAGCGAAGATCCGGAGACTGGTGGACGCCAACATCGTCGGCGTGGTGATCTCGGATCTGGAAGGCCGTATCCTCGAGGCCAACGACGCTTTTCTCGAAATGGTGGGCTATGGCCGGGACGACATCGCCGTTGGACGGCTCCGCTGGACAGACCTGACTCCACCTGAGTGGCAGGCCGTCAGCCGACGCGCCGTGGCCCAGATACGAGACACGGGAAGCTGTGAAATCTTCGAAAAGGAGTACTTGCGCAAAGACGGCAGCCGCGTGCCCGCGCTGGTCGCCGGCGCGGCGTTCGAGGACGGACGGACCCAGGCCGTCGCGTTCGTCCTCGACCTGACCGAGCGCAAGCGGGCGGAGGAAGAGCGGGAGAAACTGCGCCAGGCAGAGGCGGATCTCGCGCGCATCAGCCGGGTGACGACGATGGGCGAGCTGACCGTCTCGCTGGCTCACGAGATCAAGCAGCCGATTGCCGGGGCGATCCTCAACGCCAAAGCCTGTGTGCGGTGGCTCGCGCGCGAACTCCCCGATCTGGCAGAAGCACGCGACGCCGCATCGAGAATGGTGAGGGACACGACCCGCGCCGCGGAGATCATCGACCGGGTGCAGTCGCTGTACAAGAAAGGCGCTCCACAGCGTGAGTTGGTCGACGTGAACGAAGTCGCTCGCGAGACCCTGGCGCTACTGCGGGGCGAAGCCAGCCGGTACTCGGTTTCGATGCTGGCCGATCTTGCGCCCGACCTGCCCAGGGTCGCGGCAGATCGGGTCCAATTGCAGCAGGTATTCATGAATCTGATGCTCAATGGCATCGAAGCCATGGAACACAACGCAGGTGAGCTCACGATCAAGTCGCAGCGAGACGAGAATGGTCAAGTTCTGATCTCGGTCAGCGACGAGGGGGCCGGGCTCCCCGCGGGGAAAGCGGACCAGGTCTTCAATGCATTCTTCACCACCAAGACGCAGGGCACCGGCATGGGTCTGACGATCAGTCGTTCCATCATCGAGTCGCATGGCGGCCGTCTGTGGGCCACCGCCATCAGCGCGGGAGGCACGACATTCCATTTCACTTTGCCCGTCGAACCACGGGGGTGATCCAGCATCCGCGAAACTGTATCACCATGGTCGCTACGCCCTGGGAGACCGCAGGCGGGACGGACGGACCATCTCGCTTGGCAGGGTTGTCGGCGCATTGGACGGGGACAGCAGACCTAAAGCCCTTTCAGGTTCGCCTCGATCGCGGTGAACACCTGGTGATCCGCGGGCAGCACTTTTGCGAAATGTTCACGCGCTTCCAGCAAGTCGGCGCGCGCCTGGGCTCGGCGTCCGTTCTGCGCATTCCACTGGCCTCGATGGTAGAGCAGGTTACCGATCGCCTCCTGATTGCTTTGCTGTTTTTTCAGCTGCCTGGCGAAGAACCCGTCCACGTCGCCGGGGCGATTCATCTGGGCATAACCCCCAATCACATCCTGTGCCAGACGCGGGTTCTTCGGGTCCAACTCGAATAGCCGATCCGCGAGGTCCTCTACTTTGGGCCACTCTCTCATCTCGCCATAGAGGCCGAAGAGCTTCGTATAAATGGAGTAGTAGTTTTCCGATTTGTGCTTGTCCGCCTGCGACGCCATCTCCAGGGCCTTCTTCCTGTCCTTGAGGTCCCAGGCGATGAAGGCCGCAAGCAGGGCCGCTTCAGAGACTAGCTTCTCGTCTTTGTACAGATGGAAGGCCCTTTCCACATGCGGAAGAGCTTCCTTACGGCTCTTCTCCATGTAGAGCGCGTAGCCGAAGTTGTACTCGAACTGGGGATCGTCCGCGTGATCGGCGGCGCTTGCCCTGAAAAGCGGGACCGCCTTCGTCGTATTGCGTTCCTGTAGATAGATCAGGGCGAGATTCCGGCGCAGCCGTCCCGATCCAGCTCCCAGCTGCTGGGCCCGTTCATACAATGACTTCGCCAGCGCATCGGTTGCGTCTTCCGGGCCGCACTGATGGGCCCGGAAGTAGGCGAGGTGGCCAAGCCAGGTGAGGAGCTCGGCGTGATCTGGCGCCGACTTCTGCAACTCCGTCACGTTCAGCGCGTGCATCTTGTAGCTGCCGGGGGTCCCTCTCACCCTCTCGATGGTCTCCCCTGGTTCGAGGTCGCGCAGCGCAAAGAGGCCGCCTTGGACGCACATGGCATAGCCGTCCAGCGCGACCTTGATCCGCTCGATCAGCACGGCCGGCTTCCGCTCGAGCTGGTCGAGCATTGCCATTGCCGATTCATACTTCTTTTCCCCGGCAAGCCGGCGAGCCTCGTCCAGCGAGGCCGTCGACAAGAGCAGCATAGCGGCGAGCAGGACGTTCACGTGGCACCCTCCAGCGCGATCATGGACGAGGAGAAGGGCTCGGTCCATTTTCGAACGAGACCCTGCGCTCGTATATCTTCACGAGCGCGTCTCGAATTCTGTATTCTGCGCCATCGCCGCAGACTCGTCATCGCCTTGGCGCTCATGCTGAGCGCCGCGCTGCTCGCAGGGCTCCTCGTCCGTTGGACTGCGCGCCCTTCGCCCGTGGAACGACTGAAAGCAGCAATCCGCCGCTGCGACGCGAGCGCGAGCGAAGAGTGACCGCCACGGTCCCCTCGGCATCGCCCCGCGTGCTGCTCTGGGCGGATCGGGTGCAGAATCGAGGACGAGCAGGCGCTCTGCCCCATCCACTTCGCCGACCATCGCCACGCGCTCATCCGTCCTGCGCAAGATGGCGAGCGCCTCGTCCTCGACGCGCGAGGAACGCTCCTGTCCATACCCATGGCCTTCGTCGGCTTCTTCGCGGTGAAACGCAACCGGGTGCGGTCCTATTTCCAGGACAATGATCCGAAGCTCCTGCGCTGGGGTGGCCGGGTCATCATCGCCTACTGCATCGCCAACTTCGTCTGGCTCTTCGGTTCGCATTTTGTTCGGGGTGAGGTGATCGCAACAGAGGGCGGTTACGTCTTCCGCGATAGCGCGAAACACGTGCTCGGTCCCGCGACACTTGCGGACTTTCGGGCCGAGCAAGGGAGTCTGATCCGGACCATCACGGCCTTCATGATGATGTTCAGCGGGCTTTCACTGTGGACCGCCTGCGCTACCTCGAGATCCTTCCAACCTGGAGCAAACCTCAGCGGGAGAGGGCGCTGCCTCAACCCGAAGTTCCGCGGGACGGCGGGTATCCGGATCTTGACTCTGGCATGCGTGATACCCGAGTCGATTTTGAAGCGATCCTCGTAAGGGAAGGTCGAAGCGTCCAAATGGCGCTCGCCGAGTAGCGAAGGCGTGCCAGAAGCGCGCAGTGTCCACATCGAAGTGAACGGCACGCTGTGCAGAGCAACACGGGGCCAACGTCGGGCTCCTGCCTCGCGCGCTACCCGGTCAACCCTTCTGCGCGGGGCAGGCGTTCGCCGGACGTGAGACAGGGCTCGAAACGCCGGCCGTCCGGAGCGCAAGCTGTAGGGCCCCCAAGGGGCCATGGAGGGTCACGCAAGTCCAAACCCAGCCGCTCCTTCGATTCCCGCCGCCTCCACTCACCTTTTCATTCGACGACGCAGTGCGGCTGTAGTGGACGCTCTAGTGACCCGTCCGCCCTGACGCGGCAGGGGGCAATTCGCGCTGGCCGTTGAAGGAATCGACCGCGCTGAGAGCGGTCTGGGCATGGCGGGCGAGATAGACGAGCATCCCCGCATCGTACGCTGTGGCAAGCTACAGCGTGTGAAGCTCGCCTGGGAACAGGTCCGCGCCTTTCGCGCTCGCCGCCACCGGCTCGACAAGCGGGCGCCGCGCGCAGCCATGCTGCGCGTGGCGGGCGAGATCTGCGGGCTGCACGCGCAAGTGCTCAGCTCGGCCGAGCTGTCGCTCTGGGCGCGCGTCGAAGGGCTGCCCCGCGAGGCTGTGCAGCGCGCGCTCTGGAAGGACGGCACCCTGGTCAAGACATGGGCGATGCGCGGCACGCTGCACCTCCTGCCGCGCGCCGAGCTGCCGGTCTTCATCGGCGCGCTCTCGACCTATACCCATTTTCTCAAGCACGCCTGGCTGAAGTACTTCGGCGTCACCAGCGACGAATTGGAGACGGTCATCGCCGCGCTTGCGAAGGTCCTGCCCGGCTGCGCGCTGACGCGCGAGGAGCTGGCCGAGGCGGTGGCCGCGCACACCGGCTCTGCAAAGAATGGAGCGGTGCTGCGGCAGAGCTGGGGCGTGATGCTCAAGCCGGCTGCTTTTCGCGGGCAGCTCTGCTTTGCGCAGGGCGAGCCGCGGCGGGTGCGCTTCACGCATCCGGGGCGCATCCAGGCAATGCCCAGCGAGCAGGCGCTGCGCGAGCTGGCGCGGCGGTATCTTTCGGCGTATGGCCCGGCCACGCGCGCCGATTTCTCCAGCTGGTGGGGCGAATCGGCGGCGCAGTCGCAACGATTGCTCGAGTCACTCGACCCTATGGAAGTCGAAATCGACGGCGAGCGCGCCTATCTGTTGCCCGGCGATGCGCGCGAGGCGGCCCGCGCGAAACCGGAGGGCATGGTCAGGTTGTTGCCCGCATTCGATCCGTACGTGGTCGGCGCGCCGAGGCGCGGGGGATTGTTTCCTTTGAAGCACAAAGCGCGCATCTATCGCCCGCAAGGGTGGATCTCACCGGCGCTCCTGGTGGACGGCGGGGTCGCGGGCTTGTGGCGCCACGAGCGCAGTGGGAGGGGACTCTCGGTGCGTCTCGAGCCGTTCGCCAGGCTCACAAAGCCGGTGCGCGCAGCGGCCAGCCGCTCCGCTAGAAGAACCGCGACCTCCCTGCCGACGAAAGCTGTGCATTCTTGCATCGCGAGATCCGGGGACACCATACGCAATTCCCCATGCCAACTCTCTCGCACAGGTTGGCTTGCTCGACGCCGGTCAGCGAGCAGCGACCGCCTCGCGGCGGGCGGCCGCGATCTCCTCCTGCACCGCCTCGCGCCCGCGGAAGGCGCGACCGGCCTTGCCATACCAATAGAGCGCGTTGTCGAGGTCGCCCTCGAGCGTATGGACGATGCCGTGCAGCCAGGCGGCCAGCGTGGAGTCGTCTTCCTGCACGATGTCGTGGGCCGCCTTCCAGTCGCCGGTCGCGAGCAAGTCCACAGCGCTGAGCAGATCGCGGTCCGCCATGCCTCGCGATCATTCACGATCCCGGCCGATGCACAAGCCAGTTCGGGCCGTGTCCCCGGCCCAGACACCGCGGATTCAACTCGCTGAGACGAGTGGCACGCTGGGTTTGGTAGGGTGTCCCCGAATCCGACAACTTGCGAGAACCTTCCGCCGGTAGCCGTGGCCACCGTACGTCGCCGGGGGTGTCAGTACGTGATGCCCAGGTTCGTCATCGCTGTGCTCCTGCTCGCGTCCGCCGCGCGCGCCGAGGATCCGTCCTTGGTGGTGCGTCCGCTGGTGGGGATTAGCCTCTCGGCTTCCGATTCGGGTCTCGGCCTTGGGGTGCAGCTGGGCGTCCGGCTCTCGTCGGTGCTCCTGCGCGGAACGTTGGACTTCGGCGGCAGCACGGGACGACGGGGCTACATCGCCGAGACGCTGCGCGGCGACTGGTTGTACCCGATCACGCAAACCACGGCGCTAATCGCAGGAATCGGCATCGGGAACCTCGCCTACGGCTTCATCTTCGATGACCCCGTAGCATATTTGGCGGTGCTCACGCCGGAGATCGGAGTGTTGCACGGAACGGATCGCTGGTTAGGCCGGGTCTTCGCCGGACTGACGGGGTTCGTGCCCCTCGGTCCCGTCGATCACCCGCGCGACCGCGCTGGGCAGGCGGTCGTGCCTCCGCACGTGATGCTGACAGTGCTGCTCTCGTTGTAGGCTCCATCCGATGCAACCGAGCTCGCGGGCGGAGGGGTGGACGCCCTCCGCCCTCGATCGCTAGCCGTAGCTCCTCAGTGCTCGCGGTGCGATTGGTGATGGGCGGGTGCGAATGGCGCAATGTCGACCGCCAGGCCCATCGCATTGTACCCAGCGTGGTTGGGATGGAGGTAGTCCCACGGCAGCTGCGTGAACTGGCTGTTGGGCAGAAATTTCGCCATCATGTTGCCCAGCGCCGCTGGATTCGGATCCGCTGTCGCAACGTCGAAGTCCACCACACCGTCGAAGCTCCCGCGGGCCCGGACGTATTGATTGAGAATCAGGCGATTGGCTTCCACCAGCGGGCCGTTGTCCACGCTGGCCAGGAAGGACGGGAAGGCGGTCAGATTCCAACCCTGCGCGGGATTGTTGAGGCCCAATGCGGACACCACGGTCGCGCCATACACCTTGATCCCCCTGGCATGGAGCCGGCTGACCACATTCTGATACCCGGCGATGATGGCCGACGGCGTGTGGATCACGGGGTTCTCGACCGGATTCGCGGCGGCCCCGTAACCGGCCCCGAGATCGTTGATGCCCTCGAGCCAGATCACGTGGGTCAGGCCGGACAGCCCCAGCACGTCGCGGTCGAGCCGGTCGACTGCGGCCGGGCCTGATGCCGCGTTCGGGACCACCGGATTGATGACCCGGTTGCCGCCGATGGCTTCATTGACGACGCTGACCTTGTTTCCATACGCATTGTGCAATCGGCGCGAGA
>Ga0137399_10000966_pt1 | contig 12588 bp, 10 predicted proteins | sample czorhiz316metaG_FD_104810 | JGI IMG/M metagenome (GOLD analysis project Ga0137399, IMG submission 104810) | Vadose zone soil microbial communities from Angelo Coast Range Reserve, California, USA - czorhiz3.16 metaG | ecosystem: Environmental > Terrestrial > Soil > Vadose zone | place: USA...
TCTCTCAAGTCGCTCGTGCGCGCGTCGAACGCGGGCTGCCATCCCGCGAGCCGCGCCACGCTCCCCGTCACCTCCAGCTGCCGCGCCCGCGTGCCGGCCTCGAGCACCGCATCGAGCACGGCTGCCGGCGGCGCCGGGACTCCCACCGCCGCTCGGAGAGCCTGCAGCGACATCCCGGGATCGATCGGATGCTCCTTGTGATAGCGCCGCAGCACGTCCACGAGGCGCGTCACTTCGGCCGCCACGACATGCCGCGCCACGACGGTGGAGCCCACGCTGAGGAGATCCGTACCCGCCTCCGCGATGAGGCTGGGTACCTGGCCGGGGAGCACGCCGAGTCGCGTAGGAAGGCTGTCCGCGGGGAGCCCGGCGAGCCCGGCTTCCTGCGCGAGCACCTGTAACCGCTCGAGCGCCGGCTGATCCGCCGCGAGGCGCCGCTGGCGCAGACGCGGACGCAGCGCCGGGAAGGGGTCGACCACGACTCCGCCGCCGATCGTCGTCACGGGCGAAAACGACCGCAACACGAACCGGTCGCCGCCCCTGGCCACGAGCGGCGTCTCGAGCACGAACCGGGCGAGGCCGCGCTCCCCCGGCCCGATCGAGCGCACCTGAACGACGCGCGCCAGCACTTCGGCCGTGCCGAGGTGCACGCGGAGCCTGGTACGGGAGCCGATCGGCTTGCGGGCGGTGGAGAGCAGCTCGACCGCGGCGTCGAGCAGCGTCGTCGCCCGCCAGCCCGCTCCGGTCACCGCCACATCGCCGCGCGCCAGCTCGCTCTTGTCGACCCCGACGAGCGCCAATGCCGTGCGGCGGCCCGGCACGGCCCGGTCGGCCGCCTGGCCGTGCACCTCGATCGAGCGCACCCGCACCTCGCGCTCGAGTGGCAGCAGGCGCACGGCCTCACCCACCGCCACGGTGCCCGTCCAGGTCGAGCCCGTGATGACCGTGCCCGCCCCGGCCACCGCGAAGACCCGGTCGATCGGCAGTCGGAACAGGTCTTCCACCGGCCGCTCGACCAGCTCGTCCGCCACGTGTTGCAGCGCCAACCGCAGCTCGTCCAGCCCTGCGCCGGTCAGCACCGAGGTCGCGATCGATGGCTCCCAGCGGATCCGACTCCGCTTCAGGCGCTCGCTCACCTCGGCTCGCACCAGGTCGAGCCACTCCGGCTCCACCAGGTCCCGTTTGGTGATGACGGGAATGCCGCGGCGCACGCCGAGCAGCTCGACGATAGCGAGGTGCTCCTCGGTCTGCGGCATGAGCCCCTCTTCGGCCGCCACTACGAGCAGGGCGACGTCGATGCCCGTCGCGCCTGCGAGCATGTTGCGGACGAACCCCTCGTGTCCCGGGACGTCCACGACGCTGGCCTGGACGTGGTCACCCAGCGGCAGTGGCGCGAAGCCCAGATCGATCGTGATTCCCCGGCGCTTCTCCTCCTCCCACCGGTCGGTATCGACTCCGGTGAGGGCCTTCACGAGCGCCGTCTTGCCGTGGTCGATGTGACCGGCAGTGCCGATTACGAAGCGGCGGACGGGACTGGAGTGGAGGGCGGGGGGGGGGCCCACGCGCGACGCTCCCAGAAGTCGAGGGCGGAGAGAGGGCCGGCCTCGCCGAAGTGGTGCCGGACGAAGCGGGCGACGAGACGGCGATGGGCGGCGGCGTGTGGCGCGTCGAGCCGGGGCAGGCCCGCTGCGGCGTCGTTCAGAACGAGGAGGTCCCGGTACGCCTGCCGCGGCAGCCGTGCCAGCGGCGGGGCCGGCGCGCAGCTGGGGCACGCGACCCCGCCCTCGGCGACACTGAAGGACACGGGGTCGGTACCGTCGGGGTCGATGGCCGTGCCGTCCCGGACGCAAGTCCCGAGCGACGGCTCGAACCCCAGCACCCCCAGGAGCAGCCAGATCCCCCGCACCCCGGCAGCATCGATCGCGTCCGGCGACGCGCCGGCGAGCGCGTCGAGCGCGGCGGTGAAGGCGTCGTAGGCAGCGGGGAGCGGCGCGGGTGGGGCCATCTTGAGCATGATCTCGGCGAGCACCGTCGCCCCCGCGAACCGTCCGACGTCGGCCGCCAGGTCGCGTCGCAAGTTGGCGAGGTCGAAGGCACCGAGCGTGTGCAGCTCGCGCGCCTCCCGGAAGTACAGCTGCGCGGACCCCTCGCTCAACAGCTCGAGCCCGGCGCCGAACCGGCTCTTCGGCCGCAGCGCGCCCTTGGCGATCGCGCTTTGCACGCCCAGCTCGCGGGTCGCGAGCCGCACCACCTTGGAGGTTTCGCTGTAGCGGTAGGTCTGGAGGACGACGGCCGAGGTGGTGACGAGCGCCATGGAGTCAAAGGTAACGGCCGCGCCGCCCTTATGGCACGACCGCCAACACAGTCGCCGACGGGCAGACGCCGACGGTCACGGCCCGCAGCTCGTCGTAGTCGGGGGGCGACGATAAGACGTGCACGACCCCGGGGCCCGTACATCCCCCCGCATCGAGCACGTACACCCGACCCCCCTGGTCGATCGCCAATCCGGTCACGCCGTGCCCGCCGGGCTTCACGCCCTGCCCCGGCCCCCGGGTCACGGTTCGCGTCAGGGTGTTCACCTCCAGGATTCCCTCGCTCCCGGAGGCGATCAGCAGGCGGCCCGACGGGTGAAAGGCTGCCGCGCCGGGGGAATCGCCCAGCCCGTTGATGACCACCAGCTCCGTGCGCGTCACCGGGTCCACCACCGAGAGCTTGCCGTCCGCCCGGCCGGCGTGACCGGCGTCCACAACGTACACCAAGCTGTCGTCCCCGATGGCGAGAAAGCGGGCGTTGGTGCCGGACAGCGGGATCGAGTCGGCGGTCGACGCCCCGCAGCACGGAAACGAGCTGAGCCAGCTCGGTCCCGCCGGCACGCCGCTCACCAGATTCCCGTTGGCGACGAACACCCGCCCCCGCACCAGCGCGAGGGCCTGCGGGTACGCGCCCACCGGAAACGCGGTTGTGCCACCCGAGAATAGATTGAGCCGCGTGACACTGTTCAGCTTCGGATTTCCCACCCAGGCGATCGAGTCGTCCTGAATCACGGCGCCGGTGGCGCCCGATCCCCGGGCGAGCGAAAAGACTACCACGGGACGAACGCACGTCCCGCTGCACAGGCCCGCGTTGTGGATCAGTGCGACCGAGTCCGCAGGCCCGAGCGGCACGACGACGCTGCCGCCGCGCCCCGCGGCGGTCGTGGCCGCTCCACCCGGCGTCTGCAGGTCCACCGTCCGAACCGTGAAATCGGTCGCCGACACGAACGACACCGTGTTGTCGGCCGCGTTGACGACGCCGATCACCTGGCCCGCCGAGCTCGTCTGCTCGAGCGCGTCGCTGCAGGCCGCGGTGAGTGCCAGTCCCAACAAACAGACTCGTCTCATGTCGTGGGGATCTCCTCGAGATCACAATACACAAACCGCCCCTCCCGCACCACGATCTCGCCGCGCCGATGAAGTATGGGGGCACGCAGGATCGGCCCCGCGTACAGGAACGTGTGAAACTCGCCGTTCTCGCCGCATGGGTCGATCCCCGACGGGAGATCGCCGAGCAACGCGGTGTCGAATTCCCGTCCGGCGAACGACCGCGGGAGGACGTGCGAGTCCACGCACACGAGGACCGCCTTGTGCCCTTGCCGCACGAAGTCCGCCGCGAGCGCGCGAGTGTCCCGGAGCCACAGCGGAAACAGTCCACGCATCCCGATGCGCGCGAGCATCCGCTCCCGGTAGGCTCGGATGTCCGCGAGAAACAGGTCCCCAAACACCACGGCATCGAGACCTGGGAACCGTGCCCGGGCCGCCGTGAGCGCCGCCTCCATGTGCCGCTCGTACTCCTCGTTCGCCGCGTGGGGCGAGATCACGACCTCCTCGAGCGGCAAGTCGAGGGCCCGCGCTTGCCGATGCAACAAGCCGCGGCGCACGCCGTGCATGCTGATGCGCTCGTATCCGGCCGTGACCGTGGTCACGAGCGCGACCACGCGATAGCGCTCGTCGCGCAGCACCTCCTGCAGGGCCAGGGCGCTGTCCTTCCCGCCGCTCCACGCCACGAGCACCGGCTCGGCCGACGGGCTCACCATCCCCAGTCCAGGCGCCCGCCCAAGAGCAGCGTGCGACCGCGGGCGGGGAAGTTCGTCACGTCCTCGTAGCGGGCACCCAGCAGGTTTTCGATACGGGCGCTGAGCCCCACAGCAGGCAACGAGCCGCGAGCTCGGCCGAGCTCGCAGGTGGCCGACGCGTCCACGCGCGTGTGGGGTGGCAGATTGACCCGCCTTGCGGGAAAGGTCGAATAGTCGTAGTCGTCGCGGTCTCCTGTGAAGACGGCGACGAGGGATGCCGTGCCGCGCGCCCCCACGCGGTAATCGAGCCCCAGGCTGGCCGTCTGCGCGGGGCGGCGCTGCAGTCGCAGGTTCGTCGCGAAATCGTGGGAGTCGAGGTACGTGTAGCCTGCGTCGAGCGACAGCCCCGCGCCGAGTGCGCCCTGGACACCGACCTCCAGCCCCTGCGCCGCCGCGTCCGCGACGTTGCTGTAGTTCACGGAGTCCGGCCCCAGGGGCTTGCCGCTGTACTGGATCAAGTCCCGGAACCGCTGGTGGAAGTAGGTAGCGCGAATGGTCATGGTGCTCCGACGCCCCGTGTACTCGAGTCCCGCTTCCCAGTTGCGGGAGTGCTCGGGTTCGAGGTTCGGATTCCCGCGCACGAAGCCGGTCGCGAAGTTCTCGTAAAAACTCGGCTCCTTGAAGCCCGTGCCGACGGAGGCGATCCCCCGTATGCCTGGAGCGATCCGGACGGCCATGCCCGTCCGATGAGTGACATACGTGCCGAACCGTTGGTTGTCCTCCAGCCGCGCTCCCACCGTCACGCTCACCGTCCGCTCGGGTGCGGTCACCACCTGCAGATAGGCGGCGCCGTCGTTCCGCGACCGCGCGGTGTCGAGTGTGGTGCCGTTCATCGCCTCGCGCTCGAACGCCCCGCCCACGGTGACGATCGCACTCGCGAGTGCCCGCACGTTGACCCGCGCGTCCACTCCGGTACGGGTGATCCAATCGGAGCTGCTGTAGGGGAACGTCGTACTGTCGGCCGGCCCGTTCTTGTCGATGGCGTACTGGAGATTGTCCCGACGCCATCCGGCCGTGAGGCGGCCCTCCGCGCTGGGCGAGAAGACGTGACCCAAATCGAGCCCGACGGAGGGTCCGCGATCGAGCTGATGCTGGTTGTGGCTGACCGTGTCGCCGCCCCCGTCCGTCGGGAAATGGTACAGCGCGTCCCCGTAGCGCAGCGACAGCGCGGCGTCGGTGCGCTCATCCGGGCGGAGCCGCACCCGGCCGCTCACGACCTCGTTGCGGTACTGGTTGTTGAACGCATACAGGCCGTCGCTCGAAAAGCGCGACACGCCGAGGCTGTATCCGACGCGCGCGCCTCCGCCGGTGAGCGTCGCGTCGAGCGCGCTGCTGCCGTACGTCCCACCGCTCAAGCCCACGCTCCCACGCGCCGGCCCGCGACCGTCACGCGTGAAGATCTGCACGACGCCCGTCATCGCGTCGGATCCGTACAGCACGCTCGCCGGCCCCCGCACCACCTCGATACGCTCCACGCCGTCGGTGGTGAGATTGGCGAAGTCGTACGCCCCGCCGGGCGCGTTTTGCGGCACGCCGTCGATCATCACCTTCACGTAGTCGCTCTCCCCTCCGCGGAGGAACAGCGAGGTCTGGCTCCCATAGGCATTCGTGGTGACGACGTCCGCGCCGGGAACGGCTCGCAACGCGTCGGCCACCGTGCGGATTCCCCGCTCGCGCAGCTGCGCGCCGCTGATCACGGTGACCGCGACGGGCAGGTCCCGGGCGGGGGTCGGAATCCGGGTGGCGGTGACAACCACCGGGTTGAGCTCCACGGTGTCGGTGGGCGTCTGGCCGGCGAGAGACACGGGGAAGGCGAGGAGCAGGAGCGCGCGCGGCGCGAGTCTCATGGGGCCTTCTTTCGCAGTCGTAAGGGGATCATCTGGGGCCGGCCCTCGAACGGCGCAATCGACACGGGCCAGGCGAACACGCGCTCGGCGGTTTCGCGGGTGAGCACGTCGCCAGGCGCGCCGGCGCCAGCGGGCCGCCCCTCCGCGAGCAGCAGGACGCGATCGGCGAAGCGCGCCGCCAGATTCACGTGGTGCGTGATCATGAGCGCAGCGAGCCCTTGCCCGTCCACCAGCGCGCGCACCAGCTCGAACAGCTCCATCTCGTGCCGCAGGTCGAGCGACGCGGTGGGCTCGTCGAGCACGAGGAGCCGGGGTTCCTGGGCCAGGGCCCGCGCCAGCCGGATGCGCTGGTACTCGCCGCCCGACAGCGTCCAGAGCCATCGGTCGGCCAGGTCCGCCGCGTCGCATGCGACGAGCGCCCGCTCGACGGCCGCCCGGTCCGCGGCGCGCACGCCGCCCAGGAGGGAGAGGTGCGGGTAGCGACCGAGCAGCACCGTTTCCCGCACGCGTTGCGGAAACAGGTTGTCCTCGCGCTGCGGTAGGACGCCGACCACCCTGGCCAGGTCGCGGCGCGACCAAGCGCTCGCCGGGCGCCCCACGATCTCCGCACGGCCTGCCGCGGGCCGGACGAGCCCGAGCGCCGCGCGCACCAACGTCGTCTTGCCGCTGCCGTTGGGCCCGAGCACGGCGTGGAACTCGCCCGCGCGCACCTCGAGCGAGACGCCCTGCAGCGAGTCGCGCGGGGCGCCCGAGTAGCGGCACGTGACGCCGCTCAACGCGAGGATCAGCTCACGGTCCATCGGCGCAACAGGAACGCGAACACGGGAACGCCCAGCAGGGCCGTCACGATGCCCACCGGCAGCTCGCGCGGGGCCACCACAGTGCGGGCCAGCGTGTCGGCCGCGGCGAGCAGGGTCCCGCCCACGAGGAACGCGGTCGGGAAGAGGGCGCGATGCAGCCGGCCCCACACGAGGCGACAGAGGTGCGGTACGATCAGCCCGACGAAGCCGATCACTCCCGCGACGGCGACCGCGGCGGCGGTGAGGAGCGACGCGGCGAGGTAGACGAGGCGCTTGAGCCGCCGCACGTCGGCGCCGAGGTATTGTGCCGGCTCCTCGCCGAGCGCGAGGAGATCGAGCGGCCGCGCGGCTGCGGCGAGGACGGCAAGTGGCAGCGGCGCATACACGAGGATCACGAGCACCGTGGTCCACGATGCGCCGGAGAACCCGCCCCACAGCCAGAGGAACGCATTGCGCAGCTCGGTAGCCTCGGCGAGCGAGACGATCGCCGTGGTGATCGCCGCGGCGAACGCGCCCACGGCCACGCCGCCCAACAGCAGGATCCGCGGGTCGAGCTCCGCGCCGCCCATGAGCCCGAGCCGGTACACCAGCGCCATCGCGCTCACCGCTCCGACGAACGCCGCGAGCGGAAGGGCCCACGGGCCCGGGAGGTCGAGGGCGATGGCCGCGACCGCCCCGAGCCCGGCCCCGCCCGACAGCCCGAGCAGGAACGGATCGGCGAGCGGGTTCCTGACGAGCGCCTGAAGCGCGACGCCCGAAACACCGAGCGCCCCGCCCACGAGGAACGCCAGCACGGCGCGGGGGAGCCGCAGCTGCCAGACGATGGGCGAGCCCAAGACGTCGCGGAGCGGCACGTCCGCCGGTCCGAGGAGCACCGCGGCGGCCAGGGTCGCGACGGCCGCGACTGCCAGCAGGACGTACTTCACGGCGCCTGATCGAGCCGCCGGCGGAGCTCGCGCACCGCCTCCGCGACGCGCGGGCCGGGTCGCCCGAACAGCTGGCCCGGAAGGAACAGGAACCGCCTGGCCCGCACCGCGCGGACTGCCCGCCACTCGGGGCGTCGCGCATAGCGCGGTGGCACGGCGCTGTCCGAGAGAACGGCGACGAAATCGGGATCGCGCGCGGCGATCGTCTCGATCGAGACCTGGGCCGAGGGGGAGCCGATGTCGTGGAACACGTTGCGCGCCCCGGAGAGCGCGGCGAGGCGGTCGAGATAGCTCCCCGCGCCGATCACGATCGCTGGGTTGTCCCAGACGATGAACACCAGGGACTGGGAGCCGGGGGCTGGGGGCTGGGAGGCTAGGCTGTCCATGGCACCCGCCAGCGAATCAGCCGACGCAACGCGACCCGTGAGCACGCCCAGGCGGCGGGCGGCGGGCCCCAGGTCCTCGAGCCGATTGAGATCGAGCAGCACCGTCTTGATGCCGAGGCGCTCGAGCTGCTCGGCCGCCGTGATATTCGGGCCCGATCGATACAGGACGACGAGGTCGGGATGGCGCGCCGCCACGGCCTCGACGTTGGGCGGCATGCCGTCGCCCACGCTCGGCACGCGCAGCGCCTCGGGCGGGTAGTCGCACCAGGCCGTCCGGCCCACGAGCCGGTCACCCGCGCCGATCGCGAAGAGCAGTTCGGTGAAGGACGGCAGCAGCGAGACGACGCGCTGGGCCGGCGCCGTCAAGGCTACCCGCCGGCCCGCGTCGTCCGTAACGGCGAGACTGTGGGGCGGCGCTGCCCGCTCCGCGCGGCGACACGCCGCAACGGCGGCCAACATCAGCAGGCCGGCGAGGTGGGTGCGATGTGCCCAGCGGCGCATAGCAAGAAACCCACCCCCGACGGAAGCGGAGATGGGTTAGCGCCTGCGCACGGTGCGCAGCGCCACCATCCCTCCCGCGAGGGATTCGACCGGTGGCGCGAACGGAGAGGTCTCCTGGCTTCGGGCGGTCGGCTCACCTTCCCGGGTGTAGACACCCAGTGGCGTAGAGCCGTGAGAAATGCCCGTTACAGTGGCGGGGCCACGCCGGATTCGCACCGGCTTCCGTGATTCCCCGTTCGCATTGTGTGCTACGAGCGCTAGTCTATCGACGTGGTCCCGGCAACGCAAGCCACGCTTTAGCGTGTCGATTCAGTGGATTCCGACCGCGGCCTCTTCAGCGCCACCACGAACCCCGCGGCAAGCGCCGCCGCCGCCCCGATCACCACAAAGGGCACGAGCGACTCCGCCCGGAAGCGGCGCGCGGCCGAAAACGCGATTGTCACCGCCGCGCCGGCCGGGACCGCGCGCGCGCGATAACGCGCGAAGCGACGAGTTTCGATCTCCTGGACACCGAGCGTATCGAGCCGCGCGGCCGTCACGGTCGCAGCGGTGTCCTCGACCAGGAGATCGACCTCGGCGGTCGGTTGGTCGATCGGCACGACGACCCGGGCGGCGCTGCCGGGAAGCACGTACGCGTAGCTGAGCTGCTTCGCGTCCCCCGGCGGAATCGGCCCGAACACGGCGACCGAGTCGCCGCGCTGCGTCACGGCCTGCGGCGACAGGTCGCCCTGGGCGACCTGGAACTGGATCGCCTCGACCGGGATGGCGCCCGTCCACGTGGGCTGCAGCGTGTCCGCCGCAATGCGCGTCTTGCTGCCGGGATTCAACAACTCGAGGAGCTCGAGCACGTCCCGGGCGCCGTCGGGCTTCTGCCGAGCGACCGTGAGCAGGCGTCGCGCCACCTGCACACCGGGCCCGGCCGAGGTGGTGTCGTACACGAGCAGCGGCCGCAGGCTGGTGCGCGGCCGCGCGACCGTCACCGGCTCTGAGAAATAGGCGATCCCGTCGTACCAGCTCGAGACCACGTAGATCGCGGTCGTGTCGGGACCGCCCACGGTGAACGTGAAGGCACCGCGCCCGTTGGTGCGGCTGGAGTCGATCGGTCCCCCGGCCCCGCCCGTCGTCACCCGGTGCAGCACGACCCAGGCGCGCGCCAGCGGGGTGCCGTTCGGTCCACCGTGCACCACTCGGCCAGTCACCACCACCCGCTGTGCGAGGAGATCGCCCCCGGCGCCGCTCAGCAGGCAGGCCAGGGCGAAGGCGCTACGGAGTGAACTTTCCGAAATCTTCGGGATCGAGGTTCTGCAGGTAGGACTTCAGCTCGTCGGGGCCGAGTGGCGTGGGGCCCGTCTCGGTGCCGGGCTCGCCCGTCTCGACCGAGGTGAGGGCGAGCAGATTTTCGGTCGTGAAGATCGGCGCCTTGAGCCGCAGCGCGACCGCGATAGAGTCCGACGGTCGCGCATCCACCTGAATCACCGCATCGCCGCGGTAGATATGGAGCTCGGCGTAATAGGTGTTGTCCTTTACTTGAGTGATGATCACCTTGCGGAGGTCGGCGCCCAGGCCGAGGATGACCTGCTTCAGGAGGTCGTGCGTGAGCGGTCGCGCGAACTTGACGCCGGCGAGCTCCATCGCGATCGCGCTCGCCTCGGCCGGCCCGATCCAGATGGGGAGCACCCGCTCCCCTTCCTGCTCCTGGAGGATCACCACCGGCGTGTTGGTGGTGCGGTCGAGCCCCAGATGTGCGACTCGGACTTGGATCACGTTCGCCGTCAGGTGCCCATCTCCCACGACACGAGGTACTTCTTTTGCTCGGGTGTCAGCGTGTCGATAGTGACGCCCATGGCCTGCAGCTTGAGCCGCGCGATCTCGGCGTCGAGCTCCCGCGGAATGCGATGCACGTCCTTCGTGAGACGCTGCGCCTGCTGCACGACGAGCTCGGCGGCGAGCGCCTGGTTCGCGAACGACATGTCCATCACGCTCGCGGGATGGCCCTCTGCCGCCGCCAGGTTGATCAGCCGGCCGTCGGCGAGCACGAAGATCCGCTTGCCGTCGAGCCGCCACTCGTCGACGAACTCGCGCACCCGCGTCGGGCCCTGCCCCGCCTGCTTCAGGCTCTCGAGATCGATCTCGACGTTGAAATGGCCGGAGTTCGCGACCACCGCGCCGTCTTTCATCACCCGCATGTGGTCGAGCCGGATCACGTTCACGTTGCCCGTGAGGGTCACGAACATGTCCCCGATGCGGGCTGCCTCGGCCATCGGCACCACGCGATAGCCGTCCATCTGGGCCTCGAGTGCCTTCAGCGGGTCGATCTCCGTCACCACGACGTTCGCCCCGGCGCCGCGCGCCCGCAGCGCAAATCCGCGGCCGCACCATCCATACCCCGCCACCACCACCGTGCTCCCCGCGATCAGCAGGTTCGTCGCGCGCAGGATCCCATCGAGGGTCGACTGGCCGGTGCCGTAGCGGTTGTCGAACAAGTGCTTCGTATCCGAGTCGTTCACCGCGATCACCGGAAACTGGAGCACGCCGTCCCGCGCCATCGCCTTGAGACGGATCACGCCCGTCGTGGTCTCTTCGGTCGAGCCGATCACCCCAGAGACCAATGCCTTCCGCTCCGCGGCCGCCAGCGTTTCCACCCACTGCCGCACGGGTGGCGCGAGGTCGTCGAGGCGGTTCAGGGCGATCATGTGCAGCGCGCCGACCAGGTCGGCGCCATCGTCCATCGTGATGTCGGGCCGGTGCGCCAGCGCGGCGCGGAGGTGGTCGTAATAGGTGGCGTGGTCCTCGCCCTTGATCGCGAACACCTTGATGCCGTGATCGCGGACCAGATGGGCCGCGACGTCGTCCTGCGTCGAGAGCGGATTAGACGCGCACAGCGCCACGTCCGCCCCACCGGCCTGCAGCGCGACCGCGAGGTTCGCAGTCTCGGTCGTCACGTGCAGGCAGGCGGAGAGGCGCCGCCCGGCGAGCGGCCGTTCCCGCGCGAAGCGCTCCCGCAGCTGCCGCAGCACCGGCATCGAGCGCTCCGACCACTCGGTGCGACGACGTCCCTCAGCGGCGAGGTTCAGGTCCTTGATATCGGACGCAGGGGCCGTGCGCGTCGTCGTCGTCATGTCGTCACTTTCTTCGTGGCGTAGTGTTTGGAGCGCTGCGCGGCGAGCCGGAGGTCCTCCACGCGATTCGCCTGCTCCCACGTGAAGAGGTCCACGTCTTTCGTGACGTCCTTGTCGACGAAGCGGCGCCGCTCCGGCGCGCGTCCGAAGTGGCCGTACGCCGCCGTGGCGCGATAAATGGGGTTTCGCAGGTTGAGCGCCTTGATGATGCCGAGCGGGGTGAGATCAAAGACCTCGCGCACGGCGTCCTCGATCGCCTCATCGGGAACGACGCCGGTCGCGAACGTGTCGATCATCACCGAGACGGGCTGGGCCACGCCGATCGCGTAGGCCACCTGGGCCTCGCAGCGGGAGGCGAGCTTCGCGGCGACGACATTCTTCGCCACCCAGCGCATCGCGTACGATGCCGAGCGATCGACCTTCGAGGGGTCCTTGCCGCTGAACGCACCGCCGCCGTGCCGTGCCATCCCGCCGTAGGTGTCCACGATGATCTTGCGACCGGTGAGCCCCGCGTCGCCCTGGGGGCCGCCGACCACGAAGCGTCCGGTCGGGTTGATCAGGATGTCGACGTCCTTCACCTCGAAGCCCGTGTCGGCGAGCACCGGGCGCACGACCAGCGCGATAACCCCCTCGCGTAGCTCGGCGTTGTCGATCATGTCGGAGTGTTGCGTCGAGACCACCAGCTTGCTCACTCCCACCGGGCGCGCGCCCTCGTAGATCACGCTCACCTGGGTCTTGCCGTCGGGCCTCAGCCACGGAAGGTCCCCGGCCTTGCGTACGCCGGCGAGCCGCTCGGCAAGCCGGTGCGCCAGCACGATCGGCACCGGCATGAGCGAGGCGGTCTCGTCCGAGGCGTAGCCGAACATCATCCCCTGATCCCCCGCGCCGCCCCGGTCCA
>Ga0137399_10000967_pt1 | contig 12583 bp, 9 predicted proteins | sample czorhiz316metaG_FD_104810 | JGI IMG/M metagenome (GOLD analysis project Ga0137399, IMG submission 104810) | Vadose zone soil microbial communities from Angelo Coast Range Reserve, California, USA - czorhiz3.16 metaG | ecosystem: Environmental > Terrestrial > Soil > Vadose zone | place: USA...
CATTCCGACACAGGCACAATTACTTACGACCGGGATTTTTATTGAAAAAACAGGCCTCGGCGAAGAGATAAACGAGATGCGCTTGGCATTTGCGGTCGTGGTATTGCTAGTCGCTTTTGTTTTAGCCGGATCAAGCCCGGCCGCGGCCTCTACCTACACTATTGAAGAAACGGTCGCGCTCGCTCAAGCTCAGAACCCGCAAATCGCGATTGCACGCAAGAAACTCCAAGCTGCGCGCGGCGGCATGATTGAGGCGCGTTCCGGATATTTGCCGTCCGTGGTATCGACTGGGCTCTTCCGGGAGCACCAATACCAGTCTGATACGCAACTTCGCAATGAGGACTACAACGCGTCCCTGCGCATCGTCGAGAATCTTTACACAGGGGGCGCGGTCACGAGCCAAGTTGCGATTGCACGCCTCAACTTGGAAAAAGGGAAGCTTGAGCTGCAATCGGTTTCGAGCCGAGTCGCGATGGATGTGCGGATCGCTTTTAACGAACTCCTCTTGAATCGGGCGAAGATTCGCGTGCACGAACAATCGGTTGCCGTCCTGCAAGAAGAACTGAAGACGCAGCAGGACCGGCTTAGTGCCGGAATGGTGGGCCAGTTAAATGTCCGGCGGGCCGAGGTTGCACTGGCCAATGAGCGGACCGAGTTAATTGATGCTCAGACGCAGTTAAAGAATTCCTTCCTTCGTTTGGGCGAACTACTGGGACCGAGCTTCGGCCCAAATTCGCGGAATTCGCAGTTCGAAGTGGCAGGTCAGTTACAATATCAGCCGCATCGGCCCGATCTAAACGAGTGTCTGGCTCAAGCTGACCGCGAGCGACCTGAGATTCGAGCTGATCAAATCGACATTGAGATCGAAAGTCGACAGGCAGACCTGGATAAGAGCGAAGTGCGGCCACACGTCGAGGTCTTTTCCGGGTACGAGGTTTACAATCAAACCGACCCGACCATTCGCCCCGAGGTCAATTATGGGTACGTGGTCGGAGTAAATGCGAGGTGGCATATCTTTGATGGTTTTGCCACCAAAGGACGGCTGCAAGCGACACGTGCCCGCCGGGAAGCAGCCGTTCAAGCGCTTGAAGCCATGCGACTTTCGGTGGCGTCAGAAGTGCGTAGCGCCTTTCTAGATCTGCAACAAGCTGATCATGTTTTCGAATCTGAAACAAAAAATTTAGAAACGGCGGATGAATCGCTCGAGATCGCAAAGGCGAACCTAAGCGCAGGCCTGGGAACTCAGCTCGATATTTTGCAGGCGGCCGCAGACGTGACGCGGACGCGCACGACTCGATTGAGCGCGATTTATCTAAATAATGTGGCACTCGCGCGACTCGCACGGGCCTGCGCGACTTTACCGGATGCGCTTGGATTTACCTCGAAAACCACCGGCGCGGTCGCCGGAGGCAAGAGCGAGGCAGGACCTACCGCGGGCGACGTTGCGCGCCCGCCGAAACATCTGAGTCAACGATGAAACGGTTGAAAATCATACTTCCGCTTTTAATCGTGTCTTGGGTAGCGACGACGGATGGAATCACCCTGGATACTTTGCTGCAAAAAACGGTCGACAAAAATCCGGAGATCCAGAAGACGAAACACGATCTAGAACAAGCTTCTGGACATCGACTGGTGTTTCGTGCGGTGGGTTTGCCGGAGGCGACAATTGGAGTCATCGGGGGCGCGCAAGGAGGACATCGCGCGGGCGAGAAACCGATTCAACCCTTCGGATTTGCTTACGGCAGCTTCAGCCAAGCGATTTTCAATGCGATTGTGCCTCCATCATTCCGGCGGGGCGATGTCGAACTGTTGATCGCCCAGCAACGTTTAAACGTCGCTGTTGTTGAGCAGTTGCATGCTGCCCGGCTCGCCTTTTACACGGCAATCTATAACCGGTCGCTTAAGAGTGTGCGGGTGGAGCAACGCCAGCGCCTTGAGCAAGACGTCAGTAGCCAACGAGATAGATATGAATCGGGCCTGGTCGATCGCGGCGCTTTCGTCGGAGCGGAAGTGCAAATGCGCGAACTTGATCCACGCATCGAGGCGGCCCAACGCGCCTATGACGGCGCCCTCCTCAAATTGAACGAAGCGATGGGCGAATATCTCGGACGGGGCGCCAAGGTGCCAGAACCTGAAGGCGAATTGCGTTACGCATCGGTCGATGTCGATCTTGACCCGGAAATTGAGACGGCGTTAGAACGCCGGCCTGATCTGCAACTTGCCCGTCTTCTTGTTCGCGCTGCCAACGAAGACCAACGGATTATCGAGGCGGCCTATTACCCCACCATCAACGCCGTCGTATACGGTGATTATATTCCCGTCTCGGGAGTGCGCCGCGAGAACCAAGCTTCGCCGCGTCGCTCCGACAATGTAATCTCCTCTGAAATTCGGGCCGGTGCGGCCTACACTTGGCAGGTGGTAGACAACGGCAAAACCTACGGGGCAGCCCTGAAGCAGCGTTCGGCGCGCGAAATAAACGAGTTGCTTCTTCAAAAACTGGAGGCGGACGTCCCACGTGAGATGACGCGAATCCGCGATGATCTCGCGGCCATCGGGGCGAAACACCGCTCGCTCGCGGGAGCCTCCGCCGCCGCTGAAGGAAATGCATCAACTCTCCAACAAAATCTGGCGGAGGGTGTGGTAGCGCAGTTCGAATTTCGGCAGGCTGAGAACGATTGGCTCGAGGTCAAGAGCGGTTTAATCACTTTGGCATATCAACAAAATCTGGCGCTGGCGGAGTGGGACCGCGCCACCGGGCGGTATTTCCAATTTTCCCATGACCGCGGCCAAAACGTGCGATAATTCCGATCCCTGAAGCTTCCGCAATCGAGGAACCTGGTTTGGATCATCGTGCCACTGGTCATAGTGGTCGCGACGATCTGGTACTTACTCTTGCCGGTGGCGGAAGTTGCCACCGTTCGTCGCGGAACCGCTTTGTCGGCCGTTTACGGGACAGTGCGCATCGAACCTGCGTTTGTGGTGCATGTGCGCGCCCAAAACGCCGGGTTCATTCACTTGGCCGAGCAATTTTCAGCTGGCCGTGGTGCGATCGGTAAGAGCGTTGAAAAAAGCCAGCTGCTCGCGACCATAGCGGACGAGACAACGGCACGACAATTGAAACAAGCTCGCGCGGACTTAGCGGCAGCGACTCAACGCGCCGCGCTCCCGTTGCCGTCTTCCGAATTGCTGAAGACGGCAGAAGATAGCCTGCAACGACTGGAAAAACTGGCCGCCTTAAGCAATGTCCCGGCCGTCGAATACGAAAAAGCGAAAAGCGAAGCGAACCGTTTGCGCGGCGTCGTAGAAACCGAACGAATTGAGCGCGACCGTAATCTTGGAACACTAGAGGACGCGTGTAAAAAGCTCGAGGCCCAGATGAAGAACTCGGAGATTCGCGCTCCGATCGATGGACTCCTGACCAATATTCAAACCATCGACGGCGAATTAGTCGGAGAAAGTAACGAACTCTTCACGGTGTCATCACGCAAGAATTACGTGCGTGGTGAAGTAGACGAAGAAGATGTCGGTGAGGTAAAGCCGAGAATGAAAGCAACTCTGCGATTGTACGCATACCGCACCCAACAGTTTGCCGCGCATGTTTCTTCCATCCAACCGGCGGCCGACCCGGAAACACAGCGCTATACCATTGTGTTGGAATTGGAGAACGCGCCTGACAACTTGATGGGCGGCATGACCGGTGAGATGAACATCATCACCGGCACGCACGAGAATGTTCTTCTGGTGCCGACTCGGGCCTTGCTGGTCGACCAAGCCCTGGTCGTGAAGCGGGGAATTGTGCAGGCCCGAACGGTCAAGGTAGGCTTTCGCACGCTCGACTTCGCCGAAGCGATAAATGGCCTTTCCTTAAACGATCATGTCATCGTGTCTGATCAGGACCGCTTCCGGCCAGGACGACTGGTGCGACAGCGTAAGATTGAAGTCGTGGGCAAGACAAAGGCGCCATGACACCACCGCTTTACATCGCGCTGCGCTTTCTCACGCATCGCAAACGCGCTTTGTTACTCAGCCTGAGCGGCGTGATTTGCGGGGTGGCGTTCTTTATTTGCATGCAGGCCCAAACCCAGGGTTTTGCCAAATACTTCATCGATTCAAGTCTGGGGAGTAATGGTGCGCTCATCGTTCGCTCGCGTTTCGAGCCGCGTCAGATCGACTCCATTGTGCCGACTAAAACTTCGAATACGAACGTGGCGCATCGGCAATATTTCGAGGGAATCACCAACGCAAACGAAATCATGCGTGTCAGCCGTCAATTCTCCAATGTTGTCTCCTGTTCGCCCGTTCTGCGCGGCACGCTGAGTGCGCGCTCAGGATTTGAGAATGCAACGGTCGATCTTTACGGCATCGATCCGGCGCTTCACCTCCAGACGACCGATCTCGCGCACCAAATTGCGGGCGGAAGTTTATACGATTTTCGCAATAAGCCGGATTCAGTGATTGTAGGATCACGCCTGGCCGAGAGCCTCCACGTGGAAGTCGGCGATACGTTGCAAGTGCTTTCACCCGGCGGTCAATATCGGCGTTTTGCGGTGGCGGCAATGGCAAAGAGCGGAGTTGGCTCTATCGACTCAACCCGTGTGTATTGCCATGCACGCGTGGCGCAAACTCTTCTACACAAGCCCTACGCGGCATCGCTGATCATCTATAAGCTTCGAGATCCGGATCGTGCACCGGCCCTGGCCCAGCATTTCGAGAACCTTTTTCAGCACGATGCCATGAGCTGGCAGGAGCGCGAGCAAAGTACTCTTCATCTTTTCCTGACATTGAGACTGTCAGCCGCGATCACCGTATCCCTCGTAATCCTGCTCGCCGGTTTCGGCATTTTTAATGTGCTCACCATGACGGTGCTCTCGAAAGTCAAGGAGATCGCAATCCTCCGCTCAATGGGTTATAGGGGCCGCGATATCAGCGCGATTTTCCTATGGCAGGGAGGAATGATTGCGGCGGCGGGCTCAGTCATTGGTTGCGGCGCCGGAGCGTTGCTTAGTTGGGGGATGTCAAAAATTCCAATTCATCTCCGCGGCTTGCTTTCGACAGACTACTTCGTGGTCGCTTGGGATTGGCGCCACTATCTCTGGGCCATATTACTCGCAGTAATCTCGGTTTTTATTGCGAGTTATGTGCCCGCGCGACGGGCCGCGCAACTTCCCCCTGTCGCGACCTTGCGCGGGTCCAGTGTATGAACGCTGACGTTTGTCTGAGTTGTCACGACATCGAGCGGTATCTGGGCGAAGATGAATCGCGGGTCCACGCGTTGCGCGGAGTCTCTCTCGACGTCGAGCCCGGAAGCGTTCACGCGGTGGTAGGCCCCTCTGGATGCGGGAAAAGCACGCTCTTATATATTCTCGGACTTCTTGATCATCCGGACGGCGGCTCTGTCATGCTTGAATCCGAAGCGGTTTCACACTTGCCCGATGACGAGCTTGCCCGCAGACGCAATGAATTCATCGGTTTCATTTTTCAATTTCATTTCTTGATGGAGGATTTTACCGCCCAGGAAAATGTCATAATTCCGATGCGCCGGCTCGGTCAACTACCGGAAGCAGCCATGCGCGATCGATCCGCAGAGTTGCTCGAGGCTGTTGGCCTCTCCGACAAACTTGAACGGGCGAGCCGCCATCTTTCGGGTGGTGAACAACAAAGGGTTGCGATTGCGCGGGCCTTAGCCAACGAGCCGCGCGTGATTTTGGCGGACGAACCTACAGGAAACCTCGATACAAAAAATTCACAGCGCGCGTTTGAGCTCTTGCGAAGCATCGTCCATCAAAACCAAATGGCGTTGCTCCTGGTCACGCACAATCCCGCGATCGCGAACGCTTGCGATTGGATACATGAGATGCAAGATGGCCGCATCATTGCCAGCCATGCTGGCGGATTTGGATAGCGCGGAAGATGTGGATGGCGCTGCTCGCAATTCCCCAGCAGCAAAGCAAAACAAAACCGTGCGCCGATATTCCGATAAGCAGGCAGAATGCGAACAACCACGTATAAATGTTGCGGCGACCGGCGACATAACGGATTAGTCGATCGAATCGAGAGGCATCATCGAGTTTTCGACCAAGTCGCAGCGCAGCCAACCATCTCGCCACACGTTCGAGGGAATCCGCGCCAAGGAAAGCAAGCAAGAAGACGTAGGCATGCCGAACTTGACCGGAGACTTGAAAATGGTGGGCCAGTGCCGTCCACCAGGACATCTCAATTAAATAGTCAAGAACGTGTTCCCTTTTTCCGAGCTTGGTCGTTTGCTCCTTCAAGCGTGCCAGTTTGCCATCGAGACCATCCAAAACCCCGAAAACCAGGGCGAGCAACGCTCCCGCCCGGAGATATCCGAAAGCATAAAGCAGCGTCACGCCTGCCCCGAGCATCGCTGCCGTAAGGGTGACCTGATTTGGCGTGATAGATGTTCGGCACAAGCGCAAAACCAGCCAATTCTCGATGGGTGTGTGTATGATCGCCGGGAAATCGAGGACATGTTTTTGCGTCGCATCCTGCAGCAGCCGTTCGGCCAGAGCGCGGTGCTCCGGCAAAGGGGCGGGAAAGAAAACCGGCCGAATATTTCTGCGCATACTTCGGACGTAGCCAGGCTGTTGCGCAGCATCAAGGAACGCGATCCGGCCGCTCACCACCTCCGAAACAACTTCTTGCCTGAGCGAAACGGCGCGATCTTTTCCGATCAACCATTCGCGCGAGAGCAGAATAACGCAAGAAAGCCGGCCGAAACCATGAATGTCCGAATCTTCCCAAAATGCCTTGGTAAGCGACGGCGGATTGGAATCAATAAGAACAGACTCGGTTTGCGCCTCGGCCAGAACACGCAACAGGCGCTCATCGCAATAAAAGCCGGCAGAGACAATCAAAACACGTCCGTCAAGCGGCAGTGTCATGGCGCCAATGCAATCCAGAACCTCACCGATGGTGACCTCGCGGGTCTTGCGCTCACGAAATTTCAAAGCGACCGCTCCTCGGCACCACGATGATTTGCCGGCATGGATCGACATGGATTCAACCGAGTTCGACAAAATCATCGCTTCGCGAAAGCCGAGCTTTCGGACGATGCGACGCGATCGTTCCAGCAGCGAGATTCCACACAGATCGGTCAGTGCATCCGGAGAATCGGCGACGATCAACAACGCCGGAAGAGGGTCCTTCATGTTAGTAGCCTGGCCGATATGGCCGCGAAGGTTAATTTAAGCCGCGGTGACAGCCAGCGTTATTTCATCGAAGATGGATCGCGTGCCCGGATCAATGAGCGCAATTGAGAACACACTGCGGGTTCCGCCGCCGCCTGCGGACGCCTCAGCACGTGTCGATGAGACCGGGGTGGAACTAAAACGCGGCGCCTTTTTCAACACGATTGCGCTCCTCGCATCGAACTTCCGCGGCGTCTTCACATTTCTGGTGGCGCGGCTGCTGGGACCCGCGGTCCTAGGCACCTTCGCGGTTGCCTGGGCGATGACTGATTTTATCAGCAAGATCGGCATCTTTGGTCTCGACAACGCCATCACGACATTTATCGCACGGTCGCAGGCAATCGGTGATCACGCCCGGAGCCGCGTGCTGTTTCGCCTGGCCGTCCTTTTGGCGCTCGTCCAATCGGCACTGACGGCCGCGATTGTCATCGCCGCGATCCAGTTGTTTGGCGACCAACTTCGCTTACCGCGCGAAATGGTTTCCGCACTTGCCGTCGTTCTGTGCGCGTTGCCCGGCATCGCCTTGTATCGCGTGAGCACTTCCATTTCGCGAGGGATGAAGGTGATGAAGCACGACATTTACTCGCGCGGCATGACGGAGCCAACGGCAACGACGCTCGCACTGTTGGTTGCTCTTGCCGTCGGGTTCAAAAACTTCGCGCCGGAGGTAGCAGCGATTGTGGGAACTGCGGCATCTGGCGCTGTCGCAGTCATGCTCGCTTCAAGATTGTTTAAGCACATGCCCGCGAGACACGGCGGAGTCTCGTTTTACCGTGAAGCACAAGGCTTGCTCAGTTACGCGGCTCCAATCTGTGGCTATCAGTTGCTTAACACTTTCATTTTGCGTTTGGATGTCTTCATGCTGGGATGGTTTATCGGCCGCGCTCCAGGGGTCACACTCGCGACGGTTGGTGTTTACAGCGTAGTTGTCGATATCGCTAGCGGCCTGCGCAAAGTTAATCAGGCTTTCAACCCGATTTTCGCGCCCGTTATCGCTGGAATGACGGTGACGGGCGATCAGGAGCGCGCTGCGCACACTTATGCGCGACTCGCTCAATGGATGCTCTGGATCTTATTGCCGCTAGTCGGCGCGATGGCGCTCTCCGGAGGAATAATACTCATGATTTACGGTCCTGCCTTCCGCCAGGGCGACGCCTGGCTCGGCATCGTCGGTATCGCCTGTGCGACGACCGCCTTCGTCTCGTTAGGCGAGACGGTCATCATGGTGCAGCGCCCACGTCTGAACCTTCTCAATTCCTCGATTACTTGCGTTGTCGCGGTCGGCGCAAACCTGTGGCTGATTCCGCGTTTTGGAGTAATGGGCGCGGCCCTCGGCATTCTAATCCCCTATGTCATGCAAGGCGTTCTGCGCTACTTCGTCCTTCGCTTCGTCTTCGAATGGAGGAGCCCCTGGCAAAGCATCCGTCCACCTGTCCTTACGGCCATCGTTGCCTTTATCCCGGCACTGCCCTGCCGTCTGCTTTTGCCCGGAATGGCCGGCCAATTGACCGCCGGTCTGGTGTTCCTCGCGATCTTCGGCGCGGGCTGGTTGCATCACAGACGCTTGAGCAACCTCGCCTGATGAAACGTGTCTTTCTCACCGGAGCGAGCTCCGGGATCGGTTTGGCCACGGCGCACGTGTTGCTCGCGCGCGGTCATGAGGTCTGGGGGACGGCCCGCGATCCCGGGCGCCTGCCACAGCAAGAACGTTTTCATCCCGTTCAGCTTGATTTGCGCCACAGCAGCGAGATTCATGGAGCGTTCCTGCGCGCGCTTCGGGAAGCTGGCCACTTCGATGTCGTCATTAACAACGCCGGCAGCGGCCACTTCGGCGCCGCCGAATTTTTGCCGATCTCCGAGATGACCGATCAGTTTCAAATCCTCTTCTTCGCCCCGGCGCGTCTGATCCAACTCGCTCTGGCCGCGATGCGTCCGCGCGAAACTGGCCTGATCATCAATGTCACTTCTCTGGCGGAACGCTTGCCGGTTCCGTTCATGGCCGCTTACAACGCTGCCAAAGCCGCGCTAGCCGCCTTCACCATGTCGATGCAAGTCGAGTTAGCTCAATCACGAATCCGCCTGATCGACCTCCAGCCGGCCGATATTTGTACGAACTTCAACAACGCCGTCTCCAAGTCCAATCACGATGAACTGTACTCGGCTAAAATTGCCCAGGCGTGGGAAATCATTGAGCGCAACCTGAAAAATGCGCCGGAACCGAACCTCGTTGCGCTGCGCGTGGTCAAATTGATCGAGCAGGCAAGTCCAGCTCCGCGCCTAACCGTTGGCAACGCTTTTCAGGCGCGCGTGGCTCCGCTAATTTTTCGATTTCTGCCGCAACGTCTCCGTATCTGGGGACTGAGAAAATACTACCGCCTCTGATGACAAAAGATTCCGGGTCCCATTCAACGCCGCGTATTTCCGAGGCGGTTATTCTCATGGCCGGGTCCGGTTCGCGGCTCCGCACCGACGGAACGAGTTTACCAAAGCCCCTTGTTCCAGTTTTCGGTCGCCCGCTGATCTTATACGCTCTGGAAGCGCTGTCCCGCGCGGAGATCAAAAAGGTTCACTTCGTCGTTGGATTCCAGCGTAACCTGATCAAGGCCCGGGTGCGCCCGCTGATTCCAGCCGAACTCAATGTTTGTTTCATCGAGAATCACGATTGGCAAAAGCAAAACGGCATCTCGGTTCTGGCCGCGGCCAATCACGTTGAGCCGCCTTTTCTTTTGATCATGAGCGACCATCTTTTTGATCAATCGATTCTCGATCTTCTCCTCCGCACGGCCGTTCCCGAGCAAGTCAATCTCGCAATCGACCGCAAACTCGATTCCATTTTCGATCTCACCGATGCAATGAAAGTCCGGACCTCGGGTGATCGAATCATTGCAATGGGAAAGGATTTGGCCAGTTATGATGCGATTGATACGGGCTTGTTTGTTTGCCCGGCCGATATCTTTAGCTATCTCGAACGCGCCAGACGAAACGGTGACTGCAGTCTGGCTGATGGACTCCGCTTGATGGCCGGCGCAGGTAAGGTGCGCGGAGTCGACATCGGAGACGCCTGGTGGCAGGACGTTGACACTCCCGAAATGCTGCAGCGCGCCGAGGAACACGTTGGCGCAATTTTAAATAGGTAACGGTCGCTCACGGGCGGGTCGAACAGGTTCTCAGCGAGTTTTCGCGGCGACCGGAATAGAGCCTAATCGAGTTGCGAGACGGCGGACAGAAGGTTTCGCTTGTCACGAACTGAAACCGGGCTGCCGGCGCCAGTTGTCGAAATAACTATTAGAACGCGAGCAATTTAGGGTACAGGTCGCGTGACAAGGTTTGTAGCTGTAAAACTGTTCCCGTAAATCATTAGGCGTGTAATCCATTAACGCCTTGGACCAGACGGTGCGGGTTTGTGAGCACCAGTTCACCCTGCCGTATTCATCTACATAAAGATAGCGGCTTCCGGCACGACACTTGAACGGAGCGGAACCATCACGTATCAGGCGTTTGCGGTAGCTCGAGAACTCCGGCCACCTTCTCGGAAGCATATCGACGATCTTCTCGAAGACTTTTATTTCCTGGCTGTTCAGTTTGACCTGACCGTGGCTGTCATGCACGAGGAGAACGCGGGAAGAGAATCCCATTTTAAGCGCAAAAGAGACAACCTCCTCGGCCTCTTCCGGAGGACAAGCGCCGATGACACTGCTAATCACGACCGGAAAACGGGCATGATCCCGGAGCCACTGGAGGCGTTTCTTGAGGTTATTCAGGACCTTCTGCGTTGTCTCGTTGGCGTAAACTCCGTCAATGGAGATCTGCATTCTCTGCAGCCCAGCCTGGTTGAGCCTTTCAATCATCTCTGGACGCAAAAAGAAACCGTTGGTGATCATGCTGGTACGGTAGAAGCGAAGCTCGCGGCAAGTGCGAATGAGGCGGGGGAGATCGGGGTGCAATGTGGGTTCGCCACCAGTCAGAGAGATGCCAAAAGTACCGAGCTCCTTGAGTTTCCGAAGACGGTCCTCCAGCACTTGCACGGGCACCGGATCGCTGGATTTGTCATACTCGGAGCAATATCCACATGACAGATTACAGCGCCGGATCACGACCATTTGGGTCAGAAACGGGCTGTAGCGGAGGCGAAAGAAAATGTTGGGTGCGGCGGGAGAGGCCGCGGGCGGGGAAGTTGGGGCCGACACAGAGACTTTGGCCATACCACCGAGTCGGGATTGTAGCAAGATGCGCCAAGGGGAAACAGCTGAGACTTGCGAAGCAAGTGGGCGGTGTTTAGTACTACAGCGCCGCAGCAGGGGTTCGATCCGCTGGGGCGGTGTCCAGAAAAGTAAGATGCACCATGAATGCGTCATTATCGCCGACAGCCCCGGTGCCCTGGTGGAGTTGTGCGGTATCTCGATACTGGAGCGCCTCTTGCGCACGCTGCAACGCTGCGGGGTTAAGCGCGCAACTGTTCTCGCCAGCACTCCGAAACTAATCTCCGACGCGCTCGCCCAGCCGTCGTGGCCCCGCGCAGAAATCGATCTAAAAGTTCGCTACCCATCCGATGGAGTGGTGATGGTTGAACAAATCGTAGCTTCTTGGCCGGAACCTGGACACTTTCTGCTCGTCATCCGCGGCGATGTCGTTTTCGATAGCCGACTTCTACGACTTCTCCTCGCGCAGAATTCCGCGACTGCATTGGTTGATTCTTCCGTGCCGGAGCAATTCGACCGGCTGGTCGGTTCAGCCCAGGATACAAACGCCGGCAGATTTATCGGTGCGGCGCTGCTTCAATACGACTGGACTTTGCGGCAAAATGGATCGTTCGATGAAGCCGTTCGTGCCGGATTGGAACGGCGCAGCCTCGCTGTCCTGGATGTAGGGGAACAGCCTTTCTACGATACGGCGCTACGTCGGAAACTCAGACCGTTTTGGTTCCCGGCACCCTCTGGTTCGGATATAAAGTTCGCTGAGGGCGTTCTTCTCGACTCAGTGCAAAAAGGGTCGCTGGATTTTCCCGCCTGGATCCACGCTCCAATTGAAAAGTTCCTCATTTCACGCCTGTGCAAGACTTCAATTACCCCTCATCAGCTAACGATTGCTTGGATCGTTCTGGCTTGCGTAACAACGATTCTTTTCGCGCTCGGCCACCTGATCTCTGGGATCGTGCTCGCTCTGATTATCGGCATCCTTGACGGGCTCGACGGCAAGCAGGCACGGATCAAAGTGGAAACATCCAAGAGCGGCAAACTCGAGCATCGGTTCGATTCGTTATTCGAAGTCGCTTGGCCGAGCGCTCTTGCCTATCATTTTTACACAACGGGCCAGCTGCCGGGAGCTTTCATTTATTTGTCGGTGTTGCTATTGGCTGAAGCTCTCGACGGAATCGG
>Ga0137399_10000969_pt1 | contig 12570 bp, 11 predicted proteins | sample czorhiz316metaG_FD_104810 | JGI IMG/M metagenome (GOLD analysis project Ga0137399, IMG submission 104810) | Vadose zone soil microbial communities from Angelo Coast Range Reserve, California, USA - czorhiz3.16 metaG | ecosystem: Environmental > Terrestrial > Soil > Vadose zone | place: USA...
CAACATCCCCGATGTTCAGGCCATGTCCAAAGCCATTGCGCTGAGCGGCCGTCCCATCTGGCTTACGCTGTCCTGGGCGCTCGATGAGGACTACCTTAGCGACTGGCAGCAGAACTCGAATGCACGCCGCATTGAAGGCGACGTCGAGTGCGAAGGAGACTGCCCGAATCTGACCGAATGGCAGCGCGTGCTGCTTCGCTTTTACGATCTGATCGGATGGGAGAGCGCTTCGGGTCCAACGCTGGGCTGGAACGATCTCGACTCGCTTGAGGTCGGCAATGGAACCACGGACGGGATTACAGATACGGAACAACAGACCGCGATGACCCTGTGGGCGATGGCCAATGCTCCGCTTTCGCTCGGCGGAGACCTGACGAAGCTGACCAACTACGGCAAAAAGCTGCTCTTCAACGATGAAGTCCTCGCCGTCGATCAGTCCGGACACCCGGCAAAACAGGTAACGGGGGGATTCACACCCGTGTGGGTCTCCAATCTCGGGGACGGCAGCTACTACGTCGCGATCTTCAATCTCAATGCCTTTCCCACGCGCGTAACGGTTGACTGGAAGGACCTGGGCTTCCTCGGCGCGTCCGAAATGAGGGATCTCTGGAACCATGCTGAAGTCGAACCGTCCTATCGGTCCTTCTCCGCTGAGCTGCCGGGGCATGGAGCGCGCCTGTTCAAGGTCACGGCTGCCGGCCATGCTCCGACACCTCCGTCGCAGATTTACGGAGCCGAAACGGCGACGCTGCACGGAGGAGCCCAGCTCTCGGCATGCTCCACCTGCGCGAGTGGCAACAAACTGACGTATCTCGGCATTGGGGCGGCCAACTATGCAATCTTCAACGTGAACGTCAAAAAGGCGGGCGTGTACCGGATGGAAGTCGATTCAATGACGACAGGCACCCGCTCCTTCATCATCAATGTCAACGATGGTCCGGATATTACGCTGAACCTGAGCGGTGGTAGCTCGAACCTGCCGTTCCCAACGACGATTCCGGTTCGTCTCAATGCGGGGGTGAACAGCATTGAGTTCGGCAACCCGACGAGCTATCCGCCGGACATGGACCGCATCCTCATCAGCGGGGACGGTAACGAACCATATCCGGGTTTCTCCGTCTATGAGGCGGAGAATGCGACGCTCAGCGGCGCGGCGTCGACGTCGGCGGGCTTTTGCGGAAACTGCTCCGGCCTGGCTGCGGTGGGCAACCTGGGCGGCAACTCACAAAGCACCGTCACCTTCGACAATGTGAATGTGCCAGTCGCGGGCACTTACCAGATGGAGATCGATTACATGACGCAGGGTCAACGATCGTTCTTGGTCTCGGTCAATGGAAACACCGCGCAGGAACTCGTCCTGAACGGTTACAGCTTCGGCACGCCAACCAGCACTGTGATTCAGGTGCCGCTGCACGCAGGGTCCAACCAGATCGAATTCAGCAACCCGACCAATTATGCACCCAACCTGGACTCCATCACCATTTCGCCGCCAACGGACTTTTGAAGCTGATTTTCCGGCAAACCCATTCGGAAGAAGATCAGCGTTGGATTCCCATCCGTTCCGTAAGGGAGGGATGGGAATTCAGCCGGCACTTCAGATTGGGCTAGCAGGTGCATCCACACCGACATCCACTGCGAGCGAAGGGAATGGAGGCATCGCAACCTACAAAGCAATGGACATCCTTGCTACGGACCTTGCTAAACACTCCTCTCGTTCTGTAAAGCTGAGGCATATCTCAGACGGATGCCGGGCGGGAGCCTGAGTTGACGTCCGTCGCATACAGGTGTGTTGCTCGTACGTGTACCCTCAAGAGCAAACGATATGCTTAAACTGTTCGGGTAGCGCGGCGGATGAGTCTCTTGGTTGACCGGTTGGTATGGAGGTGTCTCGTTGGACCAGCACCGATGGAACTGGCACCTGTGGGCGGGATTTGTACTCTGCCTTGTCGGCTTTGTCAGCTTGCCTGTACTCGCCCGGTTTCCAGCACGCGCGATGTGCCCTGGGTGAGCTTCCTGCTTCTTGGAACCGGCCTTGCGTTTCTGTTTGTCGGATTGAGGCGTGCCTTTGGCCAGCCGCAGCAATATCGAGGAAGAATCGCCGGGCCAATACTAGGCGCACTCAGCGTCCTTTTCGTGGCCCTCCTCTCCCTTGGGGTGCACAGGGCCGTTTTTCGTTCGGGAATCACGGTAGTTACCATTTGCATGGTAAACACTGTATTGCGTCGGCGAATTAAGAGTCTCATCAATCGTTACATGCAGGGCGTTTGGCTCCTTGCGTTTTCGGACAGCAATATGGCCATTCGAATATTGATCGCGGACGATGACTCCACGATACGCATGCTGTTGCGGAGACTTCTGGAGGGACATTCGGACTGGCGAGTATGCAGCGAGGCGGTCAACGGCGTGGAGGCAATCGAGAAGGTTGAGTTGTTCACGCCCGACCTTGCGATATTGGACCTCGGCATGCCAATCATGAATGGCGTCCAGGCAGCGCGCGAGATATCCAAAGCCAAGCCCCAACTTCCGCTGCTTCTCATTAGTGTGCAGGAAGTTTCCCGTCAACTCGCAGAGGCAGCTCGCGGTGCTGGCTTCAGGGGAGCAGTCACCAAGAGTCGTGGCCACGAAATTGTGGAGGCTGTTGAAGCGCTAGTTAACAACGAGTGGTTCTTTGTAAGCAACTAGATACTTAGATGGATTCAAACATTCGCGCTGAATTGCGGACAGCCCTTATACGGAGTTTCCGGTACTGCATTACTCCCTGTTCCACCCAAAAGTTATACATTGCTGTCTCCGCAAAGGGATGTATCCAGAACAAAATGCGTATGATCGATTGCCAAGGCTCGCGCTGTTAGGCATTGCATGACGTTGGGAGGGCAGCCATGCTCAAGGTAAACATCGAGAGGATCGGTGATGTGGCGGTCATTCACTGCGAGGGCAGGGTGGTACAGAGTGCAGCCGCTGTCAGACTGCGCGATGCGGTCACGCAACAGAAAGACGCGCGAGTGATTCTACTTGACCTCTCGGACGTTCAGTCCTTGGAGAGCGCCGGGTTGGGCATGCTCGTATTTTTGCAACGATGGGCTAGCGGCCATGGCATACAATTCAAGGTTTTTGATCCACCTGCGTTTTTGCGGCAAAGACTAGAACGAGTCCGTTCCGCGTCGGAACTTGAGATCGCGGGCATGAGCGAAGTACTTTTCCTGCTGGGCTGGGAACCGAAAGAATTGTGGGAGGGTTTCCGAAGAGCAGCGTGATCCCGGCTTCTAATCTCGACGACTCCGCAGGAGCTCACGCATCGCATCGCAGCCGAGGCTGCACACAAGTCCGCAGACGAAGGCGACACCTGTGAAAGATTCTCCTTCTCCTCTCGGTTGCAATTAGACCGAACTGGGCGTAGGCTCGGTTCGCCTCAAAAAGAGCAGTTTCCCGCCCTATCTCGACGGCCTACTACCCCTGCTGAGGCCAGGCCGATCTCCAACAAACGATCAAAAGTTCAATTCTCTCCCATTTGGCTGTGCGAAAGAGGCCATACATGACAGCTCGACCGAAACCATCAGGACACCTTGAGTTGAGCCTCGTTGCTGTATTTCTCCTCCTGACGACCGGGGGAGCAGCACAGACCGCCCTAGGTGCCGCGTCCCTAAAGCCGAAGTTCTCGAAAGCCGCCGCGTTCGACGTCTCGCTCCCCATGCACGCATTAGCGCAGGCTGCGCCGCTTCGAATGGCGCCACTCGCTCCCTCGCAGGAGCCGGTCGAGATCCGGCCGGAACGCGGGCCGGTCGTGAAAGACCAAGGTCACTCTGGTGATGGAGCCCTCCAGGGAGGCAGCGGACTGCGGCTGCAAGCCGCGGCTCCGGCGATCACTGCTGCGACGATCCCTGCTCCGTTGCTGACTTTCGAAGGGTTGTCCAACCAGGACAATTTCAACCTATTTGGGTTCCGCGTGAACCCGCCCGATCCTGTTGGCGCTGTCGGCCCGAACCATTACGTCGAGATGGTCAACCTCGCCTTCGCCGTCTACGACAAGCTAGGAAACCGGCTGCTAGGACCGGTTGATACCGGCACACTGTGGCAAGGCTTTGCAGTTCCCGACTGCACCGACCCCTCGGGCGACCCGATCGTGCTGTATGACAAGCTCGAGGACCGCTGGCTTTTGACCCAGTTCACCACCAGAGGACTGAATCCAGACGGCAGTTACAACGGCAAGCCTTTCTATAACTGTGTCGCAATCTCACAGACCGGAGATCCCACCGGCGCGTACTTCCGGTACGCGTTCAGCACCTCCGCCCCGGGCTCGGTGACATTCTTCCCCGACTACCCCAAGTACGGGGTGTGGACAGACTCGTATCTGCTTACCTCGCGCGATTTCGGGCCTAAGGTTGAGTACGGCATCAGTGTCTACGCGCTGGAAAAACAGAAGATGATCGAGGGCAATCCCAACGCTCGCGCAGTGAAGTTCTTCCTTGACTCGGCTGTAGTGCCAATCTACCTAATCGGTGACGGCCTGCTCCCGGCGGACATCGACGGCACTGGCGAAGTCGAGGATGGCGCCCCTGCTCCGATCGTCGGAACGATGGACAACGACGGCCCGTACGGCGCGCCGTTCGACGCTCTGAACGTCTATGAGTTGTCGGTCCGCTGGCAGAAAACCCCGACCGCGTCGCTGAACCTGGTTACACAACTCCCGGTGGCCAGCTTCGACTCGGCCTTCCCGTGTGGCGCCGTCCCCGGTTCGCTTCCTCCGAGCCCCCGAGACTGTCTCCCCCAGCCGGGGGTCACTGATGGGAGTCGGTTCCTCGATATCCTGTCTTATCGGCAGCGTCCAACCTGGAAACTCGCCTATCGCAGGTTTGACGACTACGAGGCGATGGTAACCAACCAGTCGGTGGAGGCGCGCCCCGGTGTAGCCGGGGTGCGCTGGTACGAGATCCGGCGAATAAAAGGTAAGTTCTCGCTCTTTCAGCAGGGCACCTACGCTCCGGACGACGGCGTGCACCGCTGGATGGGCAGCGTCGCCATGGATCGGCGAGGCAATATGGCTCTGGGCTACAGCGTGGTCAATGGGACAGATGTCTTTCCCGGTATCCGTTATACCGGCCGACGGCACGGCGACACGCTGGGCCAGATGACCCTGGGTGAGGGCACCATTATCGATGGAACCGGTGTGCAGGTGACAACCAACTCCCGCTGGGGTGATTACACGTCGATGAACGTTGATCCCACCGACGATTGTACGTTCTGGTATGTAAACGAGTATTACCAGATCAGCGGGATCATCGGCGTGAACACCGCGCCATGGCAGACCCGCATCGGCAGCTTCAGGCTGCCGGGCTGCTCGGCGAAACAGTAGACATAACCCCGGCGACCCCGACCATTCGGGCAGGCTAATCGTTTTGAATTTTCTGGGCGTCGGGCGCACACAGTGCTTGGGAGAACTGGGCCCAATTTGGTAAGCCCCCACTGCATAGTGGCGGAGATCTGGAACTTTTCCGGACGCTCCGGTATGTGCCAGTGATCGTCGATGGGGCCAAAGGGTATTTCATCGTTGAAGAATCCTTCAGGCGATGGGGTGTATTGTAAGCGGTGAAGCCAAGCGGTTTTCAGGAGCACGCCGAGGAATACCAGCGTCGGGGGCACAACCGCAGGGCAGGAGGCGGCTTCGCAGTCTACTGCTCTTTGCGTTCTTTTAGTCCGTCCCCAAACTGGCGCTGCCAGTCCTCCCTAGCTCGCACAGGGACCGAGTCTCAATACCAGAGAGCAATACGAGTTCGGTAACGCAGTTGCTGCCAAGTTTTGCATCTCCTTGCCCATGGCCGAGGATTGTAGTTGCTCACCTATGAGGTATTCGGTCCCAGGCAGTGCACAAGGAAGTCGCCGCTCAGGTGGTATGGTTTCGCTCCCTTGGGCCGACGGTCGGGGTGTTGAGCTTCCTCGAGTTCCGGTGAAAGCAGTAGCACCGGTGGAGCAGTGGACTCAACGATGAAGGACTCGGCCGGACTGAGGCCTCGGACGTCAATTGTCTCGTCCGCGAAGCGCCAGCGCTGCCCATGCGAGTGGTAGTTGTGCCAATTCATGCTGAGGTCGAGATTAAAGAGATACCACCGGAGGCGTTGCCCGGAATGCGCAAGGATAGTCGGCGAGTTGCCGATGAATGAGCGCCCGTTGAAGCAGTACGAGGGGATATTGTCGCCACCGCGCTCGACGACGCTGTGTTGACTCGGGCCACTGTTTATCCACGTGACCTGACCCCCGGTGCCAAGGATCACGTTAGCCGGTGAAAAGAAGAAATCGCGGATCGTGACGGTCACAGTACTCGGGCCACCGGGCTGGACGGTGATCTTGCCGCTCATCGAGGGGCCGTGGATGCCGCAAATGTAGTCGTAGTTTGCTGCGAGAGTGAAAACCGGCGACGTGAACGTGCTGCCAGGATTGAGCGGGGCGCTTTGGAAGACAGGCGTACGTCTCGCTCATGACATGGAAGAACAGCGGCACGTGGAGCATGTGCTCCAGAAACGGGTCCCCGGTCAACTCGCACCAGATTCCTGCACGGAATTTGCCTACCCCTTCCTGCCCGGCACCATCCTTGAGACGATGCCTCCAATAATAGTCGGCTCATGCTCATGGGCAATGCGTTCGAGCGTGTAGGAGCGCTCGAACGCGTTCGGCCCAATAATCTTCAGCTCCCATCCGTCATTGGCCTGTGAACCGACAATCGAGACTTGCCAATCACCAGGACGATCGCTGAGAACATGAGGCAGCAGTCGAGCGATCAGATTGAACAACATGGACCTGCCCTCGACCCTGTGTGATGCGGCGTTGGAGGCCAGGAAACGCGGACGGTCCGCCGGAAACATAGATTCCCAACCTAAACGACTGTTCGGCTGCGACTAGGGACTGGATTTCTGCGCAACACGCCGGTAGTCCAACGACACCCAAACCTTTACCAGAAAATGACATATTGCGGACAAATGCTCGCTTGCCGGTTCTTAGACTATGACTATTCCCCAACGTGGACGCAATCTGTCGCTCTGGAGATGCGGTATGGGAAAGATTTGCGTTCTTCTGCTGATAATTTGTGTCATAGGATGCGGCTACAGTTCAAAGGGGGGCATGATGGCAGCCGCTCCATCCATCACCCAGCTGATGCCCAACAGTGCGCCGGCGGGCGGCATTGCATTCACCTTGAACGTGATCGGCAGCAACTTCGTCAACGGCGCGGTCGTCTATTGGAACGGCATGACCCGTACCACGACCTTCGTTACGGCCGGCCACGTCAGCGCAACCATTTCAGCGTCTGACATCGCCAGTGCTGCGACCGTCGGAGTGTATGTGAAAAACCCCGGCGGAACAGGAATCTATATGAATCAAGGCGGACAGCCCTCCAACACCGTGAATTTCACTGTAACCCCGTAGGCTCGCACCTGAGGTGGTCCGATTGCTGCCGTTCCGTAGAACGCCGCGCGTACCTCCGCGCCACCGGCCGAAGCGGTAAACGGCAGCTTGTGTTGGCCTCCACACATTCCAAAAGCAAGTCGTTTGCGAAAGAGCGAAAGAACGGACGTCTGACCCTTCTTACAAGACAAACAAATTACAAAACCCTGACAGGTGTGTGACACATGTGCATCGCTCCCGGCGCAGTCTCGTTGCGCGGTCAACTGGAGAGCCCAATCGTCGAAATCATATCGGCGAAGAGGCCCTCGATGATTTACACCAGCCGCTCGATTTTCAATGTCGAGCCCAAGAAAGGAGATCCCCCCTATGAATGACCTACTGAATGGCTTGAACAGCTCAACCAACCGGCGCTCGTTCGTGAAGAATGGATTGACGGCGGTCGGCGCGGCAACCGTGGGCGCCGGGCTATTGGTCAATAGCTCAACCGTCCTCGGCGAGCCGAGTCCGGAAGAACATAGCGGCAGTCTACCAAAGGGAGACGCGGCAATCCTCAGGTTCCTGGCTACGGCCGAAATTCTCGAGACGGATCTGTGGCAACAATACAACGAACTCGGGGGAATCCAAGACAGTGAAGTCCCAGGGGGAAGTGGAAGTCCACTCTATACACTTGCCCTTAAGCAGCTTGATGGCGACATGGACCAGTACATCCACGACAACACCGAGGATGAACTCACCCATGAAGTCTTCATCAACGCCTACCTGGCATCTAAAGGCGCGGACACAGTCGACCTCGATCAGTTTCGCACGCTGCCAAGCAGCAAAGCCACGGGTGCCCAGCAAATCGGACGGCTCACAAACCTTATGAATCTCACCGTGGACACCAGTTGGTGGACTCGGTACCGCAGTCGCGCGAAGAACCCCGATTTCGGTGACACGTTTCCTCAAGCCGTCAACATTGTAAATCGGACGGCAATTCCCAGGAGCGACGACGACCTGGCTGGCAGCACAACCAGCAATATCTCCGACCACCTCCAGGCGATCGCCAACACAGCGGGATTTCACTTTGGGACCATCGAGCAGGGTGGTACTAGCCTCTACCCATCGCTGGCCCAGAGGGTAAGCAATGTGGAAGTCTTGCAAATTGTGCTCAGCATCGGCGGAACCGAGATAGCCCACTTTCAGACCTGGCATGACAAGGCAGGCAATGCACCTCATGTCACTGATGTCGACCCTATGACGACGTCAAAGGTGGTGTTTCCCGACCTCAACGCTCCTCCTTTCGGTGGGGAGGACTTCCAGACCAACTTGATCATGCCCGAACCAACCATATTCCTCGACCGAAACTTCCCAGTTTGTTCGATCATTCGCCCCACCAATACAAAGGGGGCTGCAATGGGGGCGGCCAAGTTCTTGACCGCCAGCGGGCTTTTCAATGGCCAATCGAAAGCGTTCTTTGAACTGCTACAGGATTTGGCGGAAGACGCGGATGAGGCCAGGCGCGGAGCGTAAGCGCGCGCACGATATGGGGTGAGCAACGAACCAGACAATAGGCTGCGGGCTCTCACAGAAGAGCTCGCAGCCGTATCCCATCCTCGTATCGTTTCCTTGCACTTTGATGCACCGGAGCTATACACAATAAATAACAATAAATATCTAGTGGACACGACCAGGGCACTGCTCGATCGGACTTCGTGTAATTCTAGTTGGTAGGTGGTATACCCTTTTTCCGTTACTGGCGCAGACAGCTCGTCGGCTCGTCCTCGGTCGAACTCACTACTTCTTAATCATGCAGTTTCAAAGAAGGTTTTCTTCCCGGCAGGAAACAGCAGCACACGTGTAAACGGTCTAGGCTTATCCGTTGTGGTGCCCAAAAACTCCGTCCGACGGATTCCAAGGCTTGGTTCGGACGACACTTTGGCAAAGGACTGCTTGTTGGCCGTGGCCCATTCTTGAATCAGAAGCGGAACCGGATCACGTCCAGGTAACCAGAACAAGAAAGATATGCAAGCGAGGTGACTCAAACAGGGCCGATACTGGAGAAGATCGAGAAGTCAAGCAACGTATTAATGCACATCAGGCAGAGGTAGTTCGTGAATCGAAGAAACTCGCGCAGAAGGCGAAGCCCCCTTCGGCGAGGAACAAAGCACGAAGCCGCGGGCAAGGCGTTCCCAGACCAAGCCACGGGATTGAGTTTTTCTAGGGTACAGATGGAGGGGCATGGCCGAGCGCCGGTAGCGCGGGAACACGGGACACAGAAACGGATTTTGCACAGTCACTGGACCGCGAACGGCCCAGCCCATTGTTTTGGGAACGTGGCTCAAGTCGGTCGCGGTGATTTTCTGTGCTTCCCTAGCCTGCCATGGACAACAGCCTCCTAAACCGGAGGAATTTCTGCGCTCGCAGATGCAGCTCTCGCCGGGCGAGATTGCCGATATCCAAGAGGGCAAGGCGGTTGCCAAGATCCTCCGTTCTTCGAATCCCTCCGACATTTTTGTGTTCGGTGCTGTGTACATCACCTCGATGCCGGACAGATACCTTCAGTTGATGAGGGACATCGACAGGCTAGGCAAATTGTCCGGGTACATGGGTGCCGGCGAATTCTCCGCGAGCAGGCGAAGCGGTGGAGTCGCACCCTGCGACGCGCCCGTAGAAACCACGCTGCTCCTCTCGGCCCTCAGATCGACGAACCCAAGCCGCTCGTATAAGGCGGAAGGTGGGGCCCTCATCTTTCTGATCTACCGCCAATCAGGGATGAATGCGCCCCGAAATCAAGCACTTCCATCCTTATTACTACAGCCTTTGCCAGCACTATTATAGCGTCACGCAGCGGCTCGGAGCGCAGCGCGAATGTCCATGCCAGCATTTCGCAAAAGGGCAGCTATGTCGTGCTCAGTGAGACGAGATTCATCGTATTCCACGCTGATAGTGTGGGCCTTTTCGTCGAACCAAGTCTTCCGAACACCGTATACTTGCCGAACGCGATCAAGCGCCTGTAACTCCCGCTCGCCGGGAGGCAATCCGTGGTAGAAGGTCACCTCAAGAAGTGTCAAGTATTCCTCATCGAGAATCGTCCCTAATCGTGCAGTCCAAAGCCACAACTCCTTGAGCATCCATCAAGGGTAACTGCTTCCCAGTCCAAGGAGACCTCGTGGGCAGGCGGCGATGCCAATCACCGCCCACCCTCGGTCAAAGCGAATGCGAGGTCGGGTCAGGTATCGAAGACAGTGGGTCACTGCACGGAAATGTTTCTGAAAGCGTATTGTCGAGACCGTGCTCCCTCCTTTCTTTCAACTGTTGCACCTCACAGAACACTCTGGGGTGACCGAGCCCCACGGATGTCGTAGCCCGTTGACTCCAACGGTACCCCCGGCTCTGCTTCTACGCTGAGGCGTAAACGTTCCTCGTTCGAATAACTCATCATTCCCTTCTTTCGCATTGGTCTGCATGCTCCACTCAGATCGCTTTGGATGTCTGGCCGATCCCGTGAACACGGACACGTGCCGGGTTCACGCGGTCATCTTCCCCGCGCCAGCCTTGCGTCACGTCCCCGTTGTGAGGTTGCCTTCGCCGGAAACATTTTTTTTAACTCTATCGCTGACGTCTCGAACCTTGTCGGCAATGGCGCTTCGACTCTCCTCACCACTGGCAGGAGCTGTAAGCATCCCGACTCCCAGACCGACGCCAACGCCGGCGGCAAAGGTCAAGACATAACGCAGGGCATGGTCCTCTCCCCGAAACTTTTCAGCGACTTCGTCGATGTCCTCCTTGACGCGTTGGCGCGCGGCTTCTGCAGCCCGATCCGGCTGTTCCAGAAAATACAAACCCGTTTGGAGAAGCGATTTTAGCAGCTTGTTCATAACATCCCCTTTTCGACTGTATTTTTAGACTGATCCAAATGTCACTCCAGTAGATTCAGGTACGGCGCCGGAATAGGCACGTTAGGACAGAAGCCGTTGGATGGCGCACCGCAAGAATGGAAGCCTTCTCGTCACACACTGGTGAAGCCCCGTCTGTGCTGCTCCCATCGTTGTGGGCGAGTCGGTTTCCAGCCGAAAAAGCCGTCTTTCAGTGAGATGAAGAAACGAAGCGGAACACGAAGCGTTCGAACACCTGGCTACCATTGCTATATTCATAACATTTCAGGCACCGACCTGTACGGACACTAACTCTCGGCTGCACCGGAAAGTCTGGAGGGATTTCACAGCGTCTTCCGCCATGAATCTGCCCATCACCTGGAAATGCCTACAACTCGGCCATGTCGGAAGCCCTAACAACGATTGCGGGAAACGTTCGCAATACTGCCACTGTCTTGGCAGTGCCGCACGCCCGCCAGCCCCTGTGACACGCGCTTCCCGCTCTGTATAACTAACCTTCAAAATGTTTTTCGTTTGCAAAGATTTTTTTCATGGCGTCTATGCGGCCACGGGCTGTTAGTGGAGCTGTCACAGGCGTGAGTTGGGCAACGGTGGAGCGTAGAGCGCTGAGAACAGCAACGATCGTCTTGCGACCGGCGGAAGTTAGCTGATAGCGGTGCGTGCCTGTGATCTTGGTGATCAGAGCGTGAGCCCGCAGCAAGCGGAGTTTGCGGCTGATCCAGGCGGAGCGACAGCGAAGCTCCTTTTTGTCGTCGGTAGTCTGGGAAAAGAAGATGGCGCGGAGATCGCGATTGCGGAAGCCATTGATGGCGAACTCACCGCGATTGATGGCTGATAGCAGTGCCCGGTCATCGGCTAAGGGACGGAGGGCGCGTACCCGGCGGCCGCGCCATTGTCGCGGTTGTTCAAGCCGTTGCAGCAGTTGGTCTAGGGTGGTGGAGTCGTCGACAGCGGCGAAAGCGTCGAGATAGCGTGCTGCGGCTTTGTGGGAGAGCTGGGCCCGGCGGTGTAGGTCGGAAATTCCCCGGCGTAGTCGACGCCAAGCACGGGGCCCTTTCCGGTCCCCCTCTTTGCGTCGATAGACGCGGAAGTCGTCGCCGTTATGGACGGTGGTTTCGGCGCGCAGGACGCTGCCTTTGGGGGTATAGGCCTTATCGTAGAGCTTTACGGAGTTGCCGTTGATGCTGTGCTTGACACGCACTCCTTCGGCCCGGCGTTTGAAGTCACTGACCACTTCTCCGGAGAAGTCCTGGCGTAGCTGGCCGCTCAGGGTAATGCGCTTTCCCAGAAAACGCAGGACATC
>Ga0137399_10000970_pt1 | contig 12568 bp, 11 predicted proteins | sample czorhiz316metaG_FD_104810 | JGI IMG/M metagenome (GOLD analysis project Ga0137399, IMG submission 104810) | Vadose zone soil microbial communities from Angelo Coast Range Reserve, California, USA - czorhiz3.16 metaG | ecosystem: Environmental > Terrestrial > Soil > Vadose zone | place: USA...
AAGCTCGAATCGAGCTCCTTCGACCCATAGGACTGCACGAAGGCCCCCACGCCAGCGTCGAAACCCTCGCGACAGACGGACTCGTGGATCCGATCCCGTACCGCTCGCCAGCGTTCCAACGGACCCTCGAGGCCGAACTGCTCGACGCCCTTCACGGCTCGATCGAACGCCACCCAGGCCATCACCTTGGAGTGCGTGAAATGGCGCCGTGGCCCGCGGACCTCCCAGATCCCCTCGTCGGGCTCCTGCCAGATCTTCTCGAGGTACCCCATCAGCGTGCGCTGCAACGCCCATCCCGCCTCGGTCGGGGCAAGGCCGACGCGCCGCGCCAGATGGAGCGCATCCATCACTTCGCCGTACACGTCGAGCTGCAGCTGCAGCGCGGCCGCGTTGCCGACCCGCACCGGCCGCGACCCTTCGTAACCCGGCAGCCAGTCCAGCTCCACCTCGGGGAGGCGGCGCTCGCCGGCGATGCCATAGAGGATCTGCAGCTGCGAAGGATCGCCCGCGACGGCGCGCAGCAGCCAGAGCGTCCAGTCGCGAGCCTCGTCGAAGTACCCGGCGTTCATCAGGGAATAGAGGGTGAAGGTCGCATCGCGCAGCCAGCAGATCCGGTAATCCCAATTGCGCATCCCGCCGATCCGTTCGGGCAACGAAGTCGTGGCCGCCGCGACGATGCCGCCCGTGGGCTGGTAGGTGAGGCCTTTGAGCGTGATCAGCGAACGCTGCACGATCTCCCGATAGGGACCGGTCACCGTGCACTGGTCCGACCAGGCTCGCCAGTTGGCCTCGGTCGCGGTCAGCGCCTGCTCCGCAGCGACGTAGCCCGGGTCGGGGAGGTGAGACGGCGACCAGGTGAGCACGAACGGCACGCGTTCTCCGGCGCCGACCGAGAATTGCGCGACCGTGCTGAGTCCCTCGCCATGGGTCATGACGGGAGTGATCAGCCGGAGCGCATCGGGGCCGGCGACGGCCTCGATGCCGCCCTCGATCGCGCGCACCCAGGGGACGATCGCCCCGTATCCGAAGCGAAGCAGCAACTCCATCCGCATCGGCACGCGGCCGCGTTGTCCGGCGACGATGCGGACCACGTCGGTGCCCTGGCCGAAGATGGGCATCAGATCGATCAGCGTGACGGCGCCGTCGGGTGTCTCGAACTCCGTCTCCAGGATCAGCGTGCCGGGCCGGTACCTCCGGCGGACCGCGCGCACTTCCCCTTCCGGCGCGATCTTCCAGCGTCCGTTGTCGGGTGTGCCGAGCAGGGCGGCGAAGCAGGCATCGGAATCGAAGCGGGGAAGGCAGAGCCAGTCGAGCGAGCCGTCCTTGGCCACCAGCGCGATGCTCTGGCGGTCAGCGATGACGGCATAGTCTTCGATCCGTGAGGCCATGACGGAAATCGATCAGCGTGCAGCCGCAAGTTGATCGTCGCTCGACTCTCTGAGGCCGTGCAACCCCTGATAGTACCGGAAGAGGTCCAGAAGGCTCGCGGTGAGCGAGAAGGTCGGGACGAATCCAAGCCCTCGAAGGCGAGACACGTCCGCGAAGTGTCGCTGGACGCCGGGGGGGTGGCCGCCTTGTGGGGCGATCTGGACCTGCCCGTCCAAGCCCGAGATGCGGAGCAACTCCGAGAGGATGAACCCGATAGGCGTCGCGCGTCCGCTGGCGACGTTGTACGTTCCGCCCCGTTCACCGCTCTGGGCGAGCAGGAGAAGGGCGGTCGCAACATCGCGCACGTCGATGAAATCCCGCGTCGTGTCCAGCGCCCCGATCTCGAGCACCGCGCCCCGCGATCTCGCTGGGGAGCCGAGCTCGGCGGCGAGCCGTCCACAGACATGACTCTCCGCCTGCCCCGGCCCGACCACGTTGAAGATGCGCGCCGTGACCGAGGCAATTCCGCAGCGCGCTGCTTTGACGCGCGTGATGTGCTCGGCAGCCAATTTGGTCAGCCCGTACATGTTTACGGGGTTGCAAGGATGCGATTCCGGAATCGGGAGGGAAGCAGCGTCGCCGTAGACGCTGCCGCTGGATCCGAGGATGACCAGGGCTCTCGCCTGCTGCGCATCGGCCACCGCGTTCATCAAGGAGGCCGTCCCTTCCAAGTTCGTTTCGAACAGGTCGCGTTCGGATGCCGTGCTCAGCCCGGATGCGAGGTGGAAGACGCAATGAGGCTGGAACTCTCGAATCGTCTCTTTCAGCCTGTCGGTCTCGAGCAGGGAGAGACGTTGATAGCGATATCGGCCGTCGAGGTCGCGGAGCAGCTGCGCCGGTACGGGAGCGCGCCGCTGCCCCCCGGCGATCGAGATCGCATGGGTAAAACAGCCGTCCATCCTCTTCGAGCGCCCGATCCCCAATACCTGCGCGCCCTTCTCGAGCTCGAGAATCCGAGCGGTCAGGTAGCGCCCGACGAGTCCCTGCGCGCCGGTGATCAGATACCGTCGCTTCATCGTTCGATGCCCGCGACGGTCATCCGCAAGCCTTCCGGGAGTAGGACGGCGGGCTCCCATCCGAGGACCTCGCGGGCCCGCCGGTTGTCGGCAATCAGCTCGTAGATCTCGCTTGCCCCGGGCCGGTCGCGATCGCGACTTTCCTGGATGGGGCAGGTCACCCCGAGCGCGTCGAGGACCAGCGCAGCGATCCGCTCGACGCTGGTTCCCCGCATGGTGCCGATGTTGAAGATCTCCAGTCCTCGATCCTCGAGGGAGCAGGCGCTGGCAATCGCTTCGGCAAGGTCCGTCACGAAGCAGTAATCCCGGACCGGCCTCAGGTCTCGCAGGAGCACCGGCAGACCGCGGCATGCCATGTCGATGATGCGCGGGATCAGGGATTCGGACGATGCGCCGGGACCGTAGATCGAGAAGGGTCGCAGGATGACGGCCCGCAGGCCGAACGCATGGACGAAAGCCTCGATGAGCTTCTCGGCACCAATCTTCGCTGCGCCGTATGGAGACCGGGCGCTGAGCGGGTGGTCCTCCCCCACCGGGGAGCGAAGGGGCCGTCCGTAGACTTCCGCCGATGAAACGTAGATCAGCTTTCCGATCTGCTCCGCGCGGCAGGCCTCGAGAACCGAAGCGGTTCCCTCCGTATGAATCCGCAAAGTTCTCGACGGGTCCTGGAACGACGCCGCCACCGACGCAGGCCCGGCCAGATGCACCACTACATCGGAGCCGGCGACCAGCTTCCGGACGGCGCTCGAGTCACAGATATCGACCTGCGCGGCAGATGCGGCGCTGGCAGGAGTTCTCGCAACTTCGTTCGGTGGTCCGATGATGGCTTGCACGCAAGCGCCCCTGCGGGCCAGGGCATCGACAACGACGGGTCCGAGGAAGCCCCCGGCGCCGGTGACCGTGATCCTGGTGTTGTGAAGCGTCTTGTCCACGGTTAGCGAGCCGCCGCGCGGCGATTCCGATGCGCCTCGATGACGCCCTCGAAACAGCTCTCGATCGCGCGCGTGGTGACTTCCGGCGTGAAACGTTCGAGATAGCGCCGGTACGCGGCCCGACCCAACTGCTCTGCGAAGGTCTCATTTTCCAGCAGGCGCAGTAGAGAATCCGCGAGCGCTGCCGGGTCATCCGGCGGAATGACCAGACCGGTCCGGCCATGCTCGACGTGGTTCGGGATTGCTCCAACCGCGGATACCACCGCAGGCTTTCCCAGGGACATTCCTTCGATGATGGCGTTGGGCAGGGAATCGATCGACGAGGGATGGACGTGAATGTCGATCGCGTTCCAGACATCGGCGATGTTTCCCGGATAGGCCCGGATGCGGACCCGTTCCGAGATTCCGAGTTGTTCCGCCTGCCGTTGCAGCTGGAGAGGATAAGCAGGACCGGCGCGATCGTAGCCGACGCAGAGAACGTACACGTCGTGTCCCTTGTCGACGATGCGTTGGGCAGCCTCGAGGAGGACTGCTTGTCCTTTGAAGGGAACCAAGCCGGCGACCTGCCCGAGAATCTTCGCGCGCGTATCTTCCGGGATTCCGAATTCCCGGAGCACTTCTCTTCGGGAGCGGGACGGCTTCTCGAGACGGACACCATTCGGAACCACGTGCAGCGGCGGTGCCGACTCGCCGACGAAACGCCCGAACTCCAGGGCACGAATGTCCGAATCGGTGATGAGCGCGCTGCACAGCCGAAGGTTGAAGCGCCGGATGGAGGGGAAGAAGACACGCCGATAGGAATGGCTGTCGTAGATCTTCCACAGCTCGAGCTCGCTGTACAGGGTGACAGTCGCAGGTACACCAGCGCTGGCCGCCGCGGGCACGGCTGTATAGAGCGCGGTCTCCAGGTGCGCGTCGACGAGATCGGCGCCGGTGGTGACGATGAGCTGCCGAAGCCTCGCGACGGCGGTGGCGAGCGTGGTAGCGGTACTGGCGAGTTTGACGGGGCGCAGGCCTTGAACCCTGCTGGGGTGCGGCAAGCCAATCTCGTGCACCCTGATGCCCGCGTCGGCGAAGTCCCGCCGCATGGACCCACATCGACTCTGAACCGTTTGCTCCGGTGCATACAGCGTCACCACGGTGAGGCGGAAGCGGCTCGAATCGATGGTGCGAGCGAGGTTGAACAGGCGGTTCTCCCCTCCGCCAAGATTCAACTCCGAGGTGACGGAGAGGACATTGATCAAGGCTCGACCCTCCGAGTCTCGAATGGGATCGCGCCCGGCAAGCGGCTGCCGTTGCTGGAAAAGAGCCGTTCTGCGTGCGCCAACGCAGCCTCGTCGTTGACGTCGATCCAGGGCTCGGAGTGCGGGTAGGCCCACACGGTCTCATCCGCCTGCAGCAGGGCATCGATCAGCGCCGGCACGTCGAGCCGGCGCCCCGCGTGGACGCGATCGATGGCGCGGCGATTGAGGACGTATGTTCCGCTCGAGACCGGGACCGAGAGTTGCGGCTTTTCCCGGTAGGCCACGACGCGCTGTCCGGCCAGCTCGAGCATGCCGAAGGGGATGGGGAAGGGCTGGTGATGGGTGGCGATGGTCGCCGCCCCGGCGCGCTCCCGATGGTACCGAGCCAGCTGTTTCAGATCCAGGCTCGTCAGATTGTCCACGTTCACGATCACCGCGTCATCGATCTCGCCGGGTAGAGATGCGACCGCGCCGATGGTGCCCAGGGACTGTGTTTCGACGAGAACGTCGAGCGTTGCCGACTGCGATTCAGCGAGTGTCCGGCCGTGCTCGTCGATCCAGGTCGCGAGCGCGTCTTCCTGGCCGTTGATGGCCACGAACAGCCGCTTGAAACCGAACCAGATGAGCGCGCGGAGATTGCACTCGATCAGCGGCTTGCCAAAGACGGTCCGCAGACCTTTGTGTTGACCAGATCCCCCGGCCCTCATCCGTTCGGAGCGGCCACCGGCCATGATCAGTGCCGCAACTGGAGAGCTCCTCATGAGGTCCGCCTCTGCTCGGCAAACGGCCTGCGCCGGAAGGTGATGCCAGCGGTGCATGAAGGCCAGTGGCCGCCAATCCATGAGCGGCTTTTGTAAGGTGAAGCACACCGCAGCGCAGCAGTTGGCTTGCCACTGAACGTTCGTTGCAAAGGCTGGCATTGCTCCCCAGATTTCGCGAGGGAGCGGGACCTTCGAAATGGCAACCCTTGTCTTCGATATCGGCGGGACCAAGACTCGCGCGGGTCTTTTCGATTGCCGTCAATCGTCGCTCATCCGCTCCGTCTCCGGCGCGACTCCCAACCACCTCGACTTCCCCGGGTCATCCTTCGAGGAATTGTGCGAGCGTCTGGTTTCGCTGATGCATCGGCTGGCCGGTGAAATCATCGCGGGCCCGGCGGTTACGGAAATCAACATTGCGTTTGCCGGTCCGATCGATCCTTCCGGCAATGTCCTTGCCGCGCCGACGATCTGGGGCACCCGCCTGACCCGGCCATACCCGCTGAGCGAAGACATCGCTCGTCGCTGGCCGAACGCCCGCGTCAAGATCATGAACGACGTGACGGCAGCGGGGTACCGCTACCGGCGCTCGATCGACGAAGAGTTCTGCATCGTCACCGTCAGCTCGGGGATCGGCAACAAGGTGTTCGCCAGCGGACGGCCGCTGGTTGGCCGGAATGGAGCCGGTGGCGAGCTGGGACATCTGCGCGTCGACGACTCGGCCAGCGCGCCGGTCTGCGAATGCGGAGGTCGCGGGCATCTCGGCGCGGTCTCCTCCGGTCGCGCGGTCCTCGAATATGCCCGGACGCGGGCGCCGGAGAGGGCTCGCGTGGAAGGGTTGACCAGCGGCGATCTGGTCGCGGCATTCCGGCGCGCCGAGCCGTGGGCCGTGGAGATCATCGAGCACCGCGCCGGGCCGCTCGGCTGGGCCCTGGCCGCGATGCACCTGGGCCTCGGAATCGAGCGATTCGTTCTCATCGGGGGCTTTGCCCTCGCGCTCGGTGACGCCTACCGGCGGCTCGTCGCCGAGGCCGCGGACTCCCGCTGCTGGGGCCGACCGGGGAACTGGATGACGCGCGTGGAGCTGGGTGTGAACGACGACGTTTCGGGGCTGATCGGCGCCGGAATCGCGGGATTGCCGCAGGAAGGAGCGCTGTGAAGATCGCCCGCTACAACTATGCGCACCAGCTCGGGACGGACATCGACCCTCTGATCGCCGACCTGCGTGCGATGCTCGTTGCCGGCAGATACGAGCTGACTCCCGAGGTGCGGCAGTTCGAAGAGCAGTTGGCGCGATTCCTGGGCGCGAAGCACGTCCGAGGCGTCAATACCGGCACCGACGCGCTGGTCGTGGCCCTGCGGGCCTTGGGGATCGGCCGGGGCGATGAAGTGATCACCCAGGCGAACACTTTTCACGCGACGGTCGCAGCCATCCAGCTGGTCGGCTCCCAACCGGTGCTGGTGGACGTCGATCCCGAGACGTTCCTCGTCGACAAGCGACAGATGCGCGACGCGATCGGTCCGAGGACGCGCGCGCTGATGCCCGTGCACCTGTATGGAAAGCCCACACCGATGACCGACGTCATCGCGGTTGCCGAGGCTCGCGGCCTGTTCGTGATCGAGGATGCCGCCCAGGCGATCGGCGCCCGCGTCGAGGGGCGGTCGGTCGGCACCTTCGGGCACTTCGGCTGCTTCAGCTTCCATCCGAGCAAGAACCTCTGCGCGGCGGGTGACGGGGGAGCGGTCGTGGCCCGCGACGCGGGGCTCGATGAAGCCCTGCGGCGTCAGCGCGAGCTCGGACAGGTGGGACAGAACAATCACGTGGTGGTCGGCTTCAACACCAAGCTCGACGCGATTCAGGCGAAGATCCTCTCCTGGAAATTGCCCCGCCTGGAGCAGTGGAACGAGCACCGGCGCACGGCGGCCGGATGGTATCGCGAACGCCTGGCCGGGCTGCCGGTCGGATTCCAGGCGCGCTCCGACGGCGAGACCCACGCGTATCACCTGTTCCAGATTCGAACCGGCGAGCGCGACGCCTTGTTGGCCCACCTGCGCGAGCGCGGGATCGACGCGGTCATCCGATATCCAACGCCCATCCACCTGCAGCCCGCGTTCGCCGGGTACGGGTGGAAAGCGGGCCAGTTCCCCGTCGCGGAGGCGCTTGCGAAGGAATTGCTCTGCTTGCCGCTCCGGCCCGACATCGGGATCGAGGAGATCGATTACGTCGCGGACAGCATCCGCGCGTTCTTTGGAAAGCCGGACCGCGGGTGAAGCCGCTCGTCGCCGTCCTGGGCGGAAGCACGCCCTTCACCGCGGCGCTCGTCGAGGCGCTGCGCGGGTCCGACGAGATTCCTGCATGCGAGTTGCGCCTGTTCGGTCAAGACGCCGACGCGCTCGACCGGATGCAGCGATACGGCGCCCGCAGGCTGGCCGAGCGCGGGTGGAGCGTATCCGCGAGCCGCCGGTTGGACGAGGCGGTCGACGGCGCCGCAGTCGTGGTGAATCAGATCCGCTTCGGCGGGCTCGCGGGGCGGTCGCGTGATGAGGCGCTTGCCAACCGGTTCCAGCTTCCAGCCGATGAAACCTTGGGCCCCTGCGGATTGGCTGCCGCGCTGCGAGTCGTTCCTCGCATCCGGGAGCTCGCGGCCGAGCTGGGGCGGCGGTGCCCCGATGCCTGGGTGCTCAATCTCTCGAACCCGCTGAGCGTCACCACGGCTGCGATGATCCAGGCCGGCGCGCCGCCCAGGTGCGTCGGCCTGTGCGAGCTTCCCCTGGCCACGGTGATCGAGACCTGCCGCGTGCTGGGAATGTCGCTGACCGAGATCGAGTGGCAATACGCCGGGCTCAACCATCGCGGCTTCGTCTTCGAGCTCGAGCACCGCGGGGAGGACTTGTTGGGGCGGCTGCCCGAGATGCTTGGCGGGGAGAGCATCTTCGGCGTCACCGGAGAGGACATCCGGCGAGTCGGCGCGCTTCCCTTGAAGTACTTCAGATTGTCCGCTCCCGCGGCGGCCCCCGCGGCGAGTCATCGAGCGGAATTCCTGAGCCGGATCAAGGAGACCATTGCGCGCGAGCTGGAGCTGCCGGACGCGCCGCCACCCAGCCTCTCGATGCGCGACCAGGATTGGTACCGGGCTGCCGTGGTGCCGATGATCGGCGCCATCTTCGCGGACGATCGGCGCCGGATGATCGTCAACTGCATCCGCGAGGACGGGCTCGTTTCGGAGGTTCCGGCGCGGGTCTCCCGCGACGGCGTGGAGGTCGTCGCCAACGAGCCGCCCGCGCAGGTGAGGCCGTGGCTCGACCGATGGGCTGCCCACGAACGAGCGCTTCTGGAGGCAGTCGCATCGCCCTCCCTGGAGCGGATCGAGGAGGCGCTGGCGCTCGATCCGGTGGTTCCCAACTCGCAAGTGCGCGAGATCGGTCGCGCGATACTGGCCGAACATGCCGATTGACCAATCATCCCACGCGCTGCGCATCGCCATCGTCGGTTGCGGCCGGATGGGATTGCAGCACGCCCGCAGCGCTTCTCAGCTCGGCCATCGCGTCAGCGTGGCGTACGACGTCGACGTCGTACGGGCGTCGGCGCTCGCGAGCAACCATCCGGGCTGCGAGATCGTGACCGACGTGGCGAGCATCCGCTGGCGCGATCTGGATGCAGCTTTCGTCTGCACGCCGCCGTTTGCCCGCGGTCCGCTGGAGCTCCTCGCCGCCCAGGCGGGCGTGCCGCTCTTTCTCGAGAAGCCAATCGGGCTGTCGGCGGCGCAATGCCTGCCGGCGCTGACGGCCTGCCGGACCACCGGCACGATCACCTCGGTCGGGTACATGAACCGGTATCGTGCCTCGGTCCGGCGCGTGCGAAGCCTGCTCGAGGGCGAAACGGTCCTCGGCTTCGCCGCGCACTGGGTAGGAGGCGCGTACCGTGTCCCCTGGTGGGGAGATCCCGCCCTCTCCGGCGGGCAATTGAACGAGCAATGCACGCATCTCATCGATCTCGCGCGCTACTTCGTCGGGGAAGTGACCGAGGTCAGCGCGTTCGCGCAGCCAAACCCCGAGGGAAACGGCGGCGCCGCGGCGGTCTCGGTCCTGCTGCGCTTTCGCAATGGAGTCCTGGGGACGGTGATCTGCGGCTGTCTCGCCCAGGAAAAGCAGATCGGATGCCGCGTGTTCACCCCGCGCGGCCAGCTCGTGCTGGAGGGCTGGGATTTCAAGTGCTCGCCTTCCGCCGCATTCGGCGACGGGAGCGATCTGGAGTGCGTCGAGGACGTCTTCGTCGCCGAGTGTTCGGCTTTCCTGAACGCGGTGCGCTCGGGAGACGCGGGGTCGATCCGCTGCGATCTGGCTGAGGCGATGAGGACACAACGGGTGGTGGATGCCGCGCGGGCGGCATTGGCAGCTAGCGGGCCGCAGGCCGTCGCGCCCGATAGGACGGTGGGAGGGGGAAGCCATGCGATCGAGCTCACTTGACGTAGCCCTCGCAGTCGATGAAATCGATGACGACAGCAGCGTGACTCCGGTCACGACGCTGCGAATCGCCCGGCCGCTGCCGTCGGACTGGGCATCGCTGCCGATGGATTGCGAGGCGCGCAGCCAATACAAGGTCCTGTTTTGCGATTCCCTCCTGGGCGATGACCGCACCGTGCTGCAGGAGGCGATCGAAGATCGCAAGGCGTTGCTCGTGACCACGCCGACCGTGGATCGGATGTACGGCGCGGCGATGCGGGCGGCGCTAAAGAGGACGAACACCGTCTCGACACTCGTGCTGAGCGCCCGCGAAGAGACGAAGTCGATGGAGCTCGTCGAGTCCGTCTGCAAGGAGGCGCTCTCACACGGCCTGAATCGGCGCGGACTGCTGATCGGGTTCGGAGGAGGCGTCTGCCTCGACGTCGTGACGGTCGCCGCTTCGTTGATCCGGCGCGGCGTCGGTCACATTCGCGTGCCCACCACCTTGATCGGTCAGATCGATGCGGGCATCGGCCTGAAGGGCGCGGTGAACTTCTCCGGGAAGAAGAGCTTCATTGGGACTTTCCATCCGCCCGAGCAAGTGCTGATCGATCCGGTCTTTTTGCAGAGCCTTCCCAGGAAGTTCCTGGTGGCCGGCATCGCCGAGGCCGTCAAGATGGGGATCGTGCGCGATCCCGTGCTGTTCGAAATGCTCGAGAGCTGGTCGCCCGAGCTGGTGACGTCCGGCTTCGACCAGCCCGCGGTGCAAGGTCGAGAGGTGCTCCGGCGGGCCATCTCGGCCATGCTCGACGAGCTCCGGAAGAATCCGTTCGAGGATCAGACCTTTGAGCGGCTGGTGGACTTCGGACACACGTTCAGCCCGGCCCTCGAGGCCGCGATGGGTTTCGAGATCCAGCACGGCGAGGCGGTCGCGATCGACATGGCTCTGTCGGCGACGATCGCGAGATTGCTGGGGCTGATCGCTCCTGAGGCATGCGAGCGGATCCTGAGGGTGTTGAGAACGGCTTCCTTGCCGGTGTTCGCGCGCCGGCTCGACGTTCCGCTCTGCCGGGAGGCCCTGATCGAGGCTTGCCGCCACCGCGGAGGGTCGATGAATCTGGTGGTCCCCGCCGGGATCGGTCGAGCGGTCTTCCTCAAGCACTGCGACGACGTGGCGGAGCCGGTGCTCGCGGACGCACTGGCATCCCTCTCCGCCCGTGTACAGGGGGAGTCATGAAGCGCCCCCCGATCGAGCGACAGTACAGGTTCGAGGATTGCGTCTTCGAGAGCGTCCGGGCCCATGGCGGCGAACGCGACATCTCATTTGCGCGGGTGCTGGCGCGCAATCGCGGCGCGATCCGCTTCATCGACCTGTCCGTGCTCGGTCCCGGAGCGGACATCGGCTGCCACACCCACGACGCCGACAACGAGGAGCTGTACGTGGTCGTCTCCGGGAAGGGTCTGATGACCCTGGACGATCGCGAGTTCGAGGTCGGACCGGGCCACGTCATCCTGAACCGGCCAGGGGGAACGCACGGGCTCAAGAACATCGGCGCCGAGGAGCTGCGCATCGTGGTGATCGAGGTGGAATCGCGGCCGGGAAACCTCGGAGAGCCGCGATGAGCGAGCGTGGAAACGGATGGAAGATCGAGGTGCTGGATACCCTGACCCGGAATCCGTGGTTCGGCGTTCTGCTCCAGAAAGTCACCCAACCCGACGGCTCCGCCTCGCCGTATTACACGATCGACTTCCCCCACCGCGCAGTCGGAGTCGTGGTGCGGCGCGGGAATGAGTTCCTCTTCATCCGCCAGTATCGATTCATCGTCGACGAGCACGTCTGGGCCATCCCCTCCGGTGGGGCCGAAAAGGGCGAAAGCCCGGTGGAGGCGGCCGCCCGGGAGATGGAGGAAGAGACGGGCTATCGGCCGTCGAAGCCCCTCGAGCACATCCTGGGCTACTACCCGTCGTACGGGTGCGGCAATCAGCGATTCGAGTTGTTCCTCGCCGAGGATCCTGTCCCGGTCGGAGAAATGGCGGATCCACGGGAGGTCATCTCCACCCGCTGGTTCAGCAAGCAGGAGGTGCTGGCGATGATCCAGCGCAACGAGATCGTCGACGGACTCTCGCTCACGCCCTTGTTGCTGCTGCTGGTTCGGGACGATCAAGACCCGCCGCTGTAGGGCCCTTTCACTTCGCCCCAGCCCCAACGGGGCATGGGTGCATCGTCACCGAGCGCTGCGCCGGGGTCAAAAGAGGCTTGACGGGACCCGCAAGGTTGTACATACATCTCTCGGCACAGATGTAGATACAACCTAGCGCCGAAGGAGGAGGAACATGTCCCGTCCACGATCAGGGGTGTTGGCGGTTGCCCTCGTTGCCGTTGGCTGCTCGGGAATTGCGCCGCGGCCGCCGGCCCTGGCGCAGAATCGCGAGCTGGAGGCGTTTGCCGCCGCCGCCGCATATCCGAACGCGGAGCCGGCAGTGGCCCTCCTTGCCGCCCAGCAGTACATGGCGGCCCATCGCGAGCAGGAGGGATACGAGGTCTTCCGTCGGCTCGCCCGCGAGCAACCCGACCGACCGATCCTGCTCTCGCTGGAGGGAATGATGCAGGCCAGGATGGCGGGCGACGTCGCGTTGCTCCAGCGCGTTGGCTGGGTCGAGGACGCAATCCGGAAGCTCGACCGCGGCGCCGAGGCGGAGCCCGTGGGAGGGCGGCTCGTCCGCGGCCTGGTCTTCGCCGAGCTTCC
>Ga0137399_10000971_pt1 | contig 12561 bp, 6 predicted proteins | sample czorhiz316metaG_FD_104810 | JGI IMG/M metagenome (GOLD analysis project Ga0137399, IMG submission 104810) | Vadose zone soil microbial communities from Angelo Coast Range Reserve, California, USA - czorhiz3.16 metaG | ecosystem: Environmental > Terrestrial > Soil > Vadose zone | place: USA...
ACACCCTGGGGCTGAATGATCCCGGTAAGGAATGCTAAGTTAGCATTGTCTGACACCCAACCCGTCAGATTCCCGGCTGCCTGTGCACCCACGCCCTGACCAACATTTGTGGCCGATCCGCTAAAGGTGGGCGTTACGCTGCAGTTCGGGCACCCCGCTCCGAACGGACCGTAGACCACAGTGCTCACGTCTCCAGCCAGGAAGTTCGTCGCATCATTAAACGAATAGTAAGGAAGGTTCCACCGAGAATTCGAGAGTGGGTTGTATAGAGTGCCCTCATACGATATCCCGAAGCCACCGCGCAGCGAGGTTTTGCCATCTCCGAACACGTCCCAAGCAAAACCGAGGCGCGGTCCGAAGTCCTTGCTGCGACCTTTGCCAAGTGAGCTAGCCGGTGCGAAACCACCCGGCCCGCAGACTCCGGCAAGCTGCGCCAACTTCAATTGAGGATCGGTGGTACAGCCCGCCGCACCCGCCGGAATGTTGGCGTCGCGCAACCACCCAGCCCCGGTCGAAATATTGTCTATGACATTGTTGCCTGGACCCTTCAAGAAGGTCGTTGCCAGGTTGTTGAGTTCGTTGTGGCGCTGATACTTATCCCAGCGAATGCCCAAGTTCAGCGTCAGGCGTTTAGTCGCCTTCCAATCATCCTGAAAGTAAAGGCCAGCCTCAATGTTTCGCCAATGCCGAATGTTGCTTGAGAGCTGAGCTTGAGGCGTCTGGTTGAACGTCTTGCAGGGTGGTCGGCAGATCCCGGGGTCGACGCCTGCGGTCTGATCGTGTGGCGCGTCGATGGCGAAGAACGCCATATCAAAGAAATAGTACGAGGGCCGTGCCACGTTGAACTCGCTGTTTTCGATGTTTCGCCGAATGTCTACCCCAATTTTTATGCTGTGGTTGCCATGGTTCATGGAAACCATATCGGAGTACTGGTAGATGTTCTCCTTGAAGAATTGCGGATACCCGGCGTATGAACCGAAACCTAGACTGCCGTCGTCAAAGGCGACCTGAGGGACTCCCGGATCGACGGCGCCTATGAACTGATTGTTTTGGGTGTATCCGGCGCGGGCCTCGTTAACGATTGTGGGTGTGAACGTATGCACCCAACTGAGCTGTCCACTCGGGTAAAGGTTGCGCAAGGGATTCGTAAACCCGCGCACGCCCTGCGGCTTCAGGGGACCATACTTGTCAGTGGCACGGTACCACGCGTAGTTGGCGTAGAAGCGGTTATTGGAATTTGGGTTGTAATCCAATCGCCCCGACCATTCTTTGCCGTTGAACAAATTCCCAAGCACTTGAGCCTGGGAAGCGAAACTCGCTACGCCCGTATCCAGAAAGGGTAGACTGCGGTGGGCGAGAAGAGTTGGAGTGTTGTAAGCGGCGCCTGCAGCGTTCAGGGGCGAGGGGCACCCGCCGTTATCGGTGGCGGGATTGTAGCCAAAAAGCTGAGCGAACAGTAATGGAATACGGTTAGGTCCGGCAGGGTCCGCCTTGTAGTTTGACGGACACAGCCAGTCGTTGATGCCCGTCAGCGTCCCTAGGCAATTCCCTTGCGAGTCCGTGGCACCAATGCATCCCGTGCCAAAACCGCTTCCGCTGAGTCCAGCTGTTGAATACGAGCTGAAACTGAAAGCTTGCGACCCCTGTAGCGCCGATGGAAACGTACTGAAAAGAAGATTAGAAACCGACGTTGGGAAGGTCGATGCAACCAGCTGAGCGAAGGCCGGGTCTTCCTGCGTTACCGTCGCAGGCGGCGCGGATGTATTGAAATGATCGTTTTGAATAGCGCCGAAAAAGAACAGCTTATCTTTGATCAGTGCTCCACCCAAACTTCCACCGTACTGACTGAAGCGCAACGGAGGCCTCTTCACATTTTGCTGGTTGAGAAAGAATTCATTGGCGTCAAACACGTCGTTTCGTCCGTAGTACCAGCCGCTTCCGTGGATGGAATTGCTGCCGGACTTCGTAACCAGATTGTTGATCGACCCGGCACTGCTACCATACTGAGCGGAGTTATTCAGCGTGAGCTGCTGAAATTCCTGCACCGTGTCCTCGATGGGGGTGGTAACCACGCCGCCGCTGAGCCCCTTGTTGTCGATGCCGTTGATCATGAAGCCGTTGAAGTTCTCCCGGACGCCATTGACCACCGTGTTGTGCCCATTCTCGAAATCGACGCCCGCCACATTCACGGCGCCCGGCGCGAGTTGGATCAGGTCGTACACATTGCGGCCGTTTAAGGGCAGGTTGCTGATCTGGGTGGAATTCACAGTAGTCGAGAGCTTCGAGTCGTCGGTATTGACCGCCGCCCCCTCGCCCGAGACTTCAACCACTTCGCGCGTCTGGCCAAGCTCCATCTTGAAATCGATACGCTGGGTGGTGCCGGCGTTCACCACGACGCTGGCGTTCGCCACGGTCTTGAAGCCCGGGGCTTCCGCGCTGACCTTATAGGTTCCCACTGGTAATTCGCGGACACTGTACGAACCGGTCTGGTTCGTCGTGGTTGTAAGGGAGAGGTTGGTCGCGAGATTCGTGACCGTGATTTTAGCGTTTACTACGGCTGCGCCCGAGGGATCCAGGATCGTGCCTGTGAGAACCCCGTTTGCAACTTGTGCCAGTGCGCCGGCCGAAAACACCAGAAGACAGAATCCTACCGCCCACAACTGTAGCTTCTTCATCGCCCCTACCCCCTCCGTACTCGATATGCTCCGAGCGGAAAATCGAATGTCGGGAGACCCAAAAACGACTACTCTTGCTCACGGTTAATAACTGATAACGATCGCACAATCATGTGCGGCTGCACATTGTGCGTTCGGATTGTCTCGTTGTCAAGCCAATTGGTTGAATCAAAAGCATCTGCTGGAACGATTCGCTGGATGCTCACACCACTTAGCCTCCTCACAAGCATTCCGAGGCCCATTCCCAGACAGTCCGCACAGCACACAAATGGCACTCCCAGCTCGTGTCAGCGACCGGGTCTGTCTATGAAGGACTGAAGATTAAGCGGGATTTACATTCCACAATTTGTAGAGTTTGCGCGGATAGGGAGTGGGGGACTGCAACGGGCGGGGCCAGTTCAGAACTTGAGCCGCCTGGGGGAAGCGTGCGTTCTCGAGACGAATTCGCTCCCCAGCCTTCGACTGACCAGTCCCTTACCTTCCTCAATTACAAGTTCCTGGTCGGCCAGTTCGTTCTTCAGGGTGTCGACCAGGCCTGAGGGCCAGCGGACCGTGATCGAATCAATTCGCCTGGAATCCCCCAGTCCGAAGTGGAGTCGGGGATCGCTGGCCGACTCAAAACTGCTGTTGGCTCGCACTTCCTGACTCTGGACCAAGGCTCCGGCCCTCACCTCAACCCGGGCGCCAAAACCGTCCCGATTCGACTTGTTCCCTAACGTTTTGATACGCGCCCAATGTGCGCCAGTGGGCGCCGTATTCCGCAGTAGCAGGGGAGCGCCATCAAGCACGGTCACGACCAGGTCTTGCCGCCCGGTGTTCAGAAAATCCCCAGCCGCCGCACCTCGGGCAACGTGACGGCTGGCCAGATCTGCCCCTGCTCGTAACCCAACCTCCTCGAACTTTCCGTTCCTCAGATTGTGGAACAGAAGGGGACGCTCCGCGTAGGTGACGCCGAATGAGTGCCCATCGACCTGAGGGTTGACATGGCCGTTGGCCACAAACAGATCCTCCCACCCGTCATTGTCATAGTCGAAGAACTTGGTGCCAAAACCTAGAAATGGAATGCTGATCGGTCCGGTGCCGGCTGCGCCGGCCAGGTCGGTGAACTCCCCGTTTCCGTCATTGTGATAGAGGTTGTTAGAGTCATCGGAAAAATTGGTCTTCATTAGGTCCGGCCAGCCGTCGTGATCGTAGTCGGCGCTGTCAATCCCCATTCCGGCCTCTTCTCGTCCATCGGAACTGTATGCCACGCCTGCTGTGGCGCCGACTTCACTGAAGCCTCCCTTGCAATCATTGTGGTAGAGCAGGCTGGGGGACGAGTCATTGGACACATAGAGGTCGAGGCAACCGTCCTTGTCGTAGTCCAGCCAAAGCACCCCCAGACCGTAATGACTCTGCGCATCAATGCCGAGTTTTTCGGTGACGTCGGTGAAGGCGCCGTCACCGTTGTTGTGATACAGGCGATCGCGGGCTCCTTTGAGACCCCTCGGACCGCAAGAAACCGCGATGCCGCGATATTGGCAGAACGGGCTGCTGCCCAACTCGGGCAGATGGTTGAGATCGACGTCGACGTAGTTCGCTACATAAAGGTCCAGGTAGCCGTCGTTGTCGTAGTCACCGAATGCCGCGCTGGTTCCCCATCGGCCCGGATTGCCCGTGCCGGATTTGGCGCTGACGTCGGAGAACGTGCCATCGTGGTTGTTGTGGTAGAGCACGCCACCGTCGAGGTACGTGACGTAGAGGTCCTCCCAGCCATCATTGTCATAGTCACCGACGGCCACCCCGAATCCCCAGCCACAATGATTCAACCCGGCCTGGGCGGAGACGTCGGTAAATGTGCCGTTGCGGTTGTTGTGAAACAACTGGCTGGCGTGGCACGTTCCGGAACGTACGTCTTCGATGTTGGATCCGTTCACGAAGAGAATATCCATCCAGCCGTCATTGTCATAATCGAAGATCGCCACTCCCCCGCACATGGATTCCATGATGTAGCGTTTCTCCGGTCCGCCACAGGTCAAGTGAAAGTTGATTCCGGATTTGCGCGCCACGTCGACAAAGCGCGGGATCGCGGCCTGGGATACATGACGGTTGGCGGGAGCAACAGGGGGAAGCCGCCGATTCTGGAATGCCTGGGAAGCAACGAACCTTAGGAGCAGGAGGGCAAGTAATAGCCCCGCTGTTCTGGATGAGATCTTCACTGGGAGCGGCCCGTCGCCATCCCTTCCGTCACGGGTTGCGCCTTCTTCAGGTCCAGGAAACGCTGCCGCTCCAATTCAGCGTCCTCTCGGTTGCCAGATTTTTCGAGAGCTCGCGCTAGCTGGTAATGCGGGCTCGGATCGCCCGGTCGTAAGACCGCCGACTGCCGCAAAGCTGGAATCGCCTTTGTTGCATCTCCAGCTAGCAAAGCAGCTTTTCCCAAATCGTAAAACGCATCGCCGTTCTGGCCGTCAAGCTGGGTCGCGCGCTCAAGTTGCAAAACCGCGGATTTCGCATCCCCCGACTCCAACAGGCAATGCCCGAACTGGTAGTGAACCTGGGCGCTCGCAGGCGTCCTCACCACTTCAATCCGGTATTCAGCCAGCGCCGACTGGATCTGCCCAACACTCTGGTATGCGAACCCCAAGTGGTAGTGCCCGAGAGGCACTCCGGAGTCCAAGTGCAACGCAGTTTGAAACTGATGAATTGCGTCTTCGGAGCGGTTGGTGTTTTGGTAGGCACGGCCCAGGAGCAAATGAGCCAGCGCGTCGGATGGGCGGATTCCTAGCGCCCGTTCCAACTGCCGGCCGGCGCTAGCGTAGTCCTGCATCGTCAGGAGAACCAATGCCAGATCGAAGTGAGTCGCAAAATTGCCACCATTGAGCGTTTCAGATTTCTGGAGTTCTTGCCTGGCTTCCGGGTTTTGCTCGGTCTTGAAATACGCCAATCCGAGCCAATGATGCAACTCGGCATCTTCGGGCCACGCCGCCGTTGCCTCGCGACCAACCCGCACCGCCTTGGGAATCTGGCCGGCCTGCAGGTACGCAAGCAGTAGCGGCCTTAAGGCTTCCGGCCGATTGGGCGCCAGCTCTCGAGCTCTCTCGAGAGCCACGATCGCGCCAGCAAAATCGCCCTGGTCCAGGGCAACCTCTCCGCGACGAAGCGAAGCCCGCGCTTCCGCTGAGAGGGCCTGCGCCGCAGCCTTTGGCGCGATCACGAACATCAGCACCCATAGAAGGACAAAGCGGAGAGCATCTCCGAACCGATGACACGACTCGGGCAGACCTTCTGAAGCAGAGGACAAGTTCAGCCCGGGCATGGCACGTATGCTAAACCCCCAATTGAGAGAGCCGCAATCTAGCATCGGGGCGTCTCCGCCTCCGTTTGCTTTCGTCCCAACTTGGCCCACGAGTCAAAAACGGGAAATGGTAGCCAGCTTCGAGCGTTAATCACAAAGGCATCAGGAAATCACCTGATTGACCCCCTACATTACCCGCCTTCATCATCCTCGCTCGTCTCGGAGAGAGAACCCGGCCGATCCTCGATATCGCTATATAGCGCCGAGCTCAAGCGGCAAGCTTGTGCCTCCATCGATCGCGATTTTCCCCGATTGCTGTCCGCACAGGAGACTCTCAATGAAGCAAACGCTGATCAATAGCGGCCTTCTGCTCGTCGTCGCCCTGCTCCTCGTCCTCGTCGGCTTTACTCCCAACACCGGCGTGGCCACCGATCCCGAAATTAGCGGCATCGTCAGCAACGTCGACTCCAACCGCATCTTCAACACCGCCCAGACCCTGCAGAATTTCAGGACCCGGCAATCCTGCTCGGGTACGACCGAACCCGGCCACGGCGTGACCTCCGCACGCGACTTCCTCTTCAGCCAGTACAGCGCCATTCCAGGACTCCAGGTTCGACTCGACCCGTTCGTGCACCCCAGCTGTCCGACCGCCCCCACGTTCAACGTCATCGCGTGGTTACCCGGAAAACATCCCAATCGCCTCGTGATCATCGGCGGCCACTACGACTCCCGCACCACCCTCGTCAGTGACTCCACCTCCGACGCGCCCGGCGGCAACGATGCCGGCGCTCAGACCGGACTCGTCCTCGAACTCGCGCGCGTGCTTGCCGGACATCAATATGATGCCACCCTCGTGTTCATCTCCTTCTCCGGCGAAGAGCAGGGCCTCTTCGGCTCTTCGTCGATCGCTGCCAACCTCACCCGCTACTTCGAGGAGCCGAACGTCATCGCCATGCTGAACACCGACATCCCCGGTGGCGACAACACCGCCAATCGACCTTCGGACCTCCTGAATTTCCGCCTCTATTCGCCCGGAATTCCCCGCGAGCGTCTGAGCAAGGATCCCGACGGCACCACCGACAACACCTCACCCTCCCGCGGCGTCATGCGCTACGTCGGCACTTGGGGCAGCGCCTACGTCCCCGCCATCACGATGGTCCCCAAGCTGCGCGAAGATCGCCCCGGCCGTGGCAGCGACCACACCTCCTTCATCAGCCAGGCACATCCCGCCGTGCGCATGATGGAGACTTTCGAGTGCTCGCCATCGCCCGTCGACAACAGTTGTGGCGGACCGCTCCCTTGTCCTCCGCCCGCCCAAATTCCCGACTTTTGCAAGGACACCACCTTCATCACCACGCATCAGCACTCGCCCAATGATCTGGTCGAGCACATCACGCCCACTTACGCCTCCCGCATCGCGCAAGTGATGGCCGCCGTCGCCGCTAGTCTGGCCCGCGCGCCCGGCGCCCCGCAAGAATTCAACGCCAGCGGCGATGCCGTACAAGGCGTGAAGCTCCACTTCGATGGACCCGACGGACGCCACGTCGATCACTTCGTCGTTGCCGCCCGCTCGGTGAACGAGAACTTCTATCGCCAGCGCGTCGTCATTTCAGACGGCGGCGGTCGCATCTCACCCCAAGCGCTCGGCCTCAATCCCGGCGACAGCTTCTACATCTCCGTCGCTTCTGTCGACAAACAAGGACACGAGTCCCTCTTCGCCTACCCCGAAGTCCGCTGTGACTCAACCAGCTGCGTCATTCCCAGTTACGCCTACGACGTAACTGCCCCCCTGCCCCTGCCGCCGCCCCCTCCCGAACCGGACGCCGACGACGACTAGCATCACAAACCGAGCCCTACGGAACGGGAGAAGCCATTCTTCGCCCGTTCTACTTAACCTCAATTCGGGGGATCCGGAAATCGGTTACGGGCGTAACAGGTAGGTACTACGGAGGATAAGAAGTGCTCGTGCCGGAAGGGGAGTCGAACCCGCACAACTCGCAAACCTATATTCCTGTGATCTGCGGCGACAACAGCTAATCCTTCCTCGTGGATGGTGTGAATTTTGGGGATGGAAGCGGCTGAATCAGTCGCAATATCGGTAGCGACGACGTCATAGAGCCGAGGTTGTTTCGTTGCCGTTGCCGGCTGGACGGAAAGCCGCGATGTCTACTCCTCGTCTCGGGCAGGAGTCGGTTCAGGGCCCCAATAGCGCATGTGGGATCGACTTCCCTTACCCGAGAACTAGGCCAGCGTCGCGCATACCCGCTGCTAGATACGCCGCGTACCTTGGCTCGACTACCAATGCATCGCCGACCATTGCGCGTCGGGCTGGGACGTTTTCGGCAATCCATTCCTTGGTTCCAGGCGTGATCGGAGTGAACAGAACGATCGTTCCTTCGTTGCGAACGCGGACGTCCGGATAAACCTCGCTTACGATTTCGCTGGGTCGGACCGCACGAGTCGTTGTTGTTGGAATCCGAACCCATCTGGAATAGCGAGTTCGGCAGGACGCTCGACAAATACCCACATCCACAGGAAATAGAAGGCGACAGAGAAAGCTCCGAAGACGAAGAACAGCGCCCCGGAGCGAAGGGTCGGGTTAAGCCTCCATACTACTTAGGTCGCCACAAGTGCGTACAGCATCGCTTGCACGGCAGCATCGACGCGCATTACAGCACCTCGCCAACCGCTGTCTCCGGTATCATGCACGGCCTCAATGCTTTTACCGCGCCAAGAGTCCCGCCATTTGGGATACCTGTGGAGAACAGGCCTTTACGCTCAGAAGCTAATGGTTTTAACACCCAGATTGGTAGGCGGATTCGGCAAGACAGCACAGTTGGTTGCGTGGGTCTCTGCAGTGAAAATCGCAATCGGAGGTGCTGACGCCCCCGATGGCACGGGGTTTACAAGCAAATTTCCAGCATCCGTCACAAGCGCCAGAGGAGAGGAACAAGTACCAGGGAATCCTACGCATGAGGTTCCGTATTGTCTCCGTGGAGTAGGCCCCAGAAAGAAATTGCACCGCAAGTCATAAGTCAAAAGTCCCGCATTAGCCACCCGTGTCCCGGTCATAGCGTAGGGATATACCGGCTGACCAGGAAACTTTGGGTTACTGGGGCTCGCCACCGCAAATGAGCCGAAGCCTACACCACCATTGGAATTATCGATGCTGACAAATATTCCTGCGGAGGACTGAAACGTCCCTTGCGCAACAACTACTCCAGTAAATGCGTCCGTCACCTTGACCGACGCTGTACCCACCAGGATCTCAAACCCGGAGACGCGCGGAGGACCTGCGATCACAAAAGGAACGACATTTGCCGTATCGCCCTCGAAGGTGAACGTAAGTACATTGCTACAGCCAGTGCCATTGCAGATTCCTCCGACCGCACCGACCCCGCCAAACGGCACCCCGCCCAATGTGCCCGATGGCCCGAGGTTGCTTAAGAAGTTTGGCATGATTATGAGCCGATAGGTGATCGGCACCGCGTTGGCCCCAGTCACTAACACCGCGCTGATCAGCCCGTAGATGGCGACCCGCGCCCACGAAACGGTTTGCGCGACCTTGCGCACTAGAGCGAGGTAATTCACAATCGGTTCTCCTCGGCAGTCAGAATGGAGTTGCGATAGAGACCGATTGGGACCAACTCGGTCGGATCCAACTCATGCATATGGGTTAGGATCGCCCCAGCAACGTCGGCCGCGAAAAGCGCATGGAACTGCTCTTCGACAGAGCGAATCGTGCGGCGAGAACGGTCCATTCGGTCCTCCAGACGTCGGGAGCTCTCGGACATCAGGCACTGCTCCGCTTCTCTATTGGCGGACGCTGCACTGGTGCCGGCTTGGCGCGCACTCTATCGTCTGCGGAAAGTACTCGTTCGAGATGCGGATTGAGGCGCGGTCCTCCCGAGAGGAAATTTCAGGAATCCGAGCGGTCAATTTAGTTTCGAAATGCAGTTTGCAAGTCTTAACCCGCGGGTGTTAATCCGTGGAACCAACAGCTGCCGGCGCGACCTCGTCCCAAATTCTGGTGCTATGCGTCTCGCGCAAGAATAGACTGCCGACAACAAACGTTAAGCCGGCGACTGCCATGGGGTAGTAGAGCCCCGCATAAATATTACCGGTCGCGGCGCAAACAATGAGTCCAATCAACGGCAAGAGCCCGCCAAAAACACCGTTGCCGATGTGATAAGGCAGAGACAGCGACGTATAGCGAATCTTCGCGGGAAACGCCTCAACTAGATACGCCGCGATCGGACCGTACACCATGCAAACATAGATCACCTGGATAAACACCAGGAAGATCAACATTCCTTCTGCCGGATTTGGCGCTTCCTTGGCGGGCACCAGTGCGCCGGTGGCGTCGGTCGTCAAGGGTGTCAAGCTGATCGCGCCCGTGATCTTGTTCTTTGTAGATTGTACTGTGACCACGTTGTTTCCGGCCGCGCGCTGCATTGCATGGTAAATCGGTAAATATGTAACCACGGCAATAAGGCAGCCCGCCATCATCAATTTTTTGCGCCCGAACCTGTCAGAGAGTGCCCCGAAGACGGTAAAGAACGGCATGGAGAGGGCCAGCGCTATGGCGATGATGATATTTGAAGTGCGCGCATTCACTTTGAGAATGCTCTGCAGGTAGAACAGAGCATAGAACTGTCCTGTGTACCACACCACGCCCTGGCCGGCAGTTGCACCGAACAGCGAGATCAGTACTTGTTTCAAGTTCGGCCACTTGGTGAAAGCGTCCTTGAGTGGCTGAACCGAGGTTTTGCCCGCGCTCTTGATCTGGGAGAAAATCGGCGACTCGCGCAGTTTCAAGCGAATGTAAAGGGAGATGGCTACCAGCACAATGGAGATGAGGAAGGGGATTCTCCAGCCCCACGCACTGAACTGCTCCTTGCTCATCGAGGATTGCGTCGCCAGAATGACGAGCAGTGAAACAAACAATCCCAGGGTGGCCGTGATCTGGATGAAGCTGGTATAGAATCCACGGCGATGATCGGGGGAGTGCTCGCCAACGTAGACGGCAGCCCCGCCGTACTCGCCGCCGAGAGCCAGTCCTTGCAGCACACGGATAAGGATGAGCGTGATGGGAGCGAACCACCCTGCGGAGGCGAAGGTTGGCATCAATCCGATCGCCGCGGTTGACAAGCCCATTACCGACAACGTGACCAGGAAGGCGTACTTTCTGCCGATGAGGTCGCCAATGCGGCCAAAAAATAATGCGCCAAAGGGCCGCACCAGGAAGCCTACGGCGAAGGTCGCCAGATACGCGATGTAGGCAAAAGTAGCGTTTCCCGGTGGATAGAACTTGACTGACAGCACCGCCGTCAGGCTGCCAAAAATATAGAAGTCGTACCATTCGATCATCGTCCCCACAGATGATGCGGCGATCACCAATGGCAAGCTATATTCCCGCTTCCCCGTTGTTCCGCCCATTGCATGCGAAGCTGCGCCCATAAGGGCCTCCTGTATCGCGGACCGGTTGATTCCGGTTCGATTTACGCAGCGATCCTGCATTGCCCCCACCGGCAATGTGGAACCCGATTATGCGCCAGTTTTGCGACGGGGTAAACAACGAAGAACTGGGTAGCGAGTTGACAAATGCCGAGCGGCATCCTCAACGACCTTGGGCACCACGACGAAGTCAGGTCATCATGCTCCCAGTGGTCCACTAGTCAGGGCTGTGCCATCATCAAGCCATTGCCCTCAGAAAGAGCGGTACGAGGCGTATTCTGGATCCCATGAATCCCGTCCTTATTATAGTGGAACGGTTGCTATGTTGTTTTGGCACGAGAAAGACTAGCGGCTTTCAAAATGGGTGATAGCCTGCTGGGTTGCGAAGGCTAAGGGACCGAAGGCTGCGTCTATCGCCGGACGTAAACGCACGATATCTCCATCCGCCCGACGCAGAATAGCAGCTGCACAAAGACTCCGATGGGTGAAGTGGAAGAGAACACAGAAGAAGGGCTGATTCGGGACCAGACGAGCAGGTCCCTTGAAATCAAGCCCCGCCGGAGTCCTCGTTCTGGCATTTGTGCTCGCTAGATTGCATTCGAAGGTCCGCTTTTTTTCACGTCAAACCCGCCCTTCCAAAAACCGTCGAAAACGTAGTGATTCAATGAAGTTCTTGTCGAACGTGAATGCGGGCTGGAAGTCCCCCCTCCGCTCTCATGCGAGTCTTCGCTGTGGCTGCACGAGACTAAGGACATGAGAACTCTGACCACGAGCTCTCTCGGGAAAATTTGCACTCTACCTGAGCTATTGCGAAACTGCCTACCGGTCGTCGTCTTTTGGCTCTTAAATCCTCGAAAGAAATCTCCCGACCCAACATTTGCAGATAACTGGACGCAGCTGTTCCAACCCCTCAGCAGATCAAGCTCCATAGGGACCGATATATCGGCGTCGTTGACGATGGGGGCTGCAAGATCGCCACGACCGTTGTCATGGCTAAGAGTCCGGCCTTCGCCCAGAATGCGGAAGTGCTGGGCCAATACGCCCGCCAACAGGTGAGTCTTGAAAAGTTCCGACCCCTCGCGGGGAAGCTGAAAGGAGGATTACAATAGGCCGCTTCGGACCAGAAAGAATATTCCCTTTGGAATCTCAGGAGAT
>Ga0137399_10000972_pt1 | contig 12553 bp, 11 predicted proteins | sample czorhiz316metaG_FD_104810 | JGI IMG/M metagenome (GOLD analysis project Ga0137399, IMG submission 104810) | Vadose zone soil microbial communities from Angelo Coast Range Reserve, California, USA - czorhiz3.16 metaG | ecosystem: Environmental > Terrestrial > Soil > Vadose zone | place: USA...
GACCTCACACGTCCCATTCGTCAACGCTTGGGCCTTCGAAAAAGGGTGAATCCCACCTAGATGGTCCCCAGCCATTCGGTGGCTAGGACGTAGCCGGCTTGAGGACAAATGCTAACGGTTTTTACAACGGTGCACCAACATCCTCAGGATGAGTGGAACGACACTTTGAATGTGCCATGTCAATTCGAAGCCTACAGGAGAAACTAGAGATGGGCAGCAACTTCATTTTTGACCAGCCCCACTATGACGCGCTGACCACGGCGGAAGAGGCCACACTGCGTCCGCTGCTCGAATCGCTAAGGAAGGACATGGAGTTGCGGACTGCCGTGGACGTCGGGTGCGGTCTGGGGCATTTTGCTGTTTTTCTACGCGATCTCGGTTTCGATGTGCTGGCGCTCGATGGGCGGCAGGAAAATGTGAACGAAGCCAGGCGCCGTTTGCCCGACCTGAAGTTCCGTGTTGCAAATGCGGAAAATACTGGGATTCGGGCCCTTGGAAAGTTCGACCTCGTCTTTTGTCTAGGACTTTTCTATCACCTCGAAAATCCTTTCGTTGCCGTCCGCAATCTCTTCGCGATGACGGGCAAAGTTGCCATCTTGGAAGGGCAATGTGTCCCTGGGAACGAGCCAATATTCGTCGTACGAGACGAATCGCCGACGGAGGACCAGGGGCTGCGCCATGTTGCTCTATATCCATCTGAAAGCGGCCTCGTGAAGCTACTTTATCGCTCAGGGTTCTCGCATGTATATCGTTTGCGGGTGCCACTGGCTCACCGCGATTATGAAAGCTCTTTAACTCGCAGTCGTGTCCGGACCATGCTGGTCGCGGCATCCTGCGAGCTTTCGGTTGAGATGCTGGTTCCCGCAGCGGAACCGCCCACGGACCCAGATCCCTGGACGATCCGCCGTGGTCCCGTTGCTCTGGTTCGTCGGACACTTAGACCGCTGGCTCGCTTGTGGCGGTACTCAACAAAACAGATCGGCCTTGGGCAAGGACCTGGCCCTGGCGATTAAGCGGATGAGCGCACCTTTAAAGTAAGTACATTGTCACAGGACAAGCAGCGGCTGGATTGGTTTCGAGCAGCCGAATATTTAGCATGAGGAATACATGCTGACAGTTTTCTCAACTCCAAAGCCCTTTATTGGCCACAGCAACGTCATTCAGAGGAACGCTCTCAAGAGCTGGACGCATCTCCACCCGGACGCCGAAGTAATCCTCTTCGGAGACGAGGAAGGCGCTGCGGAGGCGTGCCGGGACCTCGGCATCCGCCACGAGCCCCAAGTCCGCCGGAATGAGCACGGCACTAAATACCTGAACTACCTCTTCGACCGGGCCCGCGATATGTCCCGCCATGAATTTCTCTGTTATGCCAACTGCGACATCATGTTGACGTTCGATTTCCTTGAAGGGCTCAAACTGGTGTCGAAGGCCCACAGTTTGTTTCTGATGGTCGGCCGGCGGTGGGATACGGACATCACCGAACCGTGGGACTTCAGCCAGCCTGATTGGGCCCAGTGGTTGCGCTCCCTAGCCTTGCTCAAAGGCAAACAGAATGGTCCGAGTTGGGTGGACTATTTTTGTTTTTCTCGTGATCTCTATTATGGAAAGATGCCGCCGTTCCTGATTGGCCGCAACGGCTGGGATCCCTGGCTGACGTGGCATGCCCGTAAGAGTAAGGCGCATCTGATTGACGCGAGCCAAAGGGTCATCGCGGTACACCAAAACCATGACTACGCTTACCTGGGAGAAGGCCCCGCGGCCGAGCGAAGCAAAGCAGAGGCGAGTTATAACTGGAGCCTGGGTGGCACCACGGCGTGGCACTCCTACGGGGTGGAGGCCGCGACCGAAATGCTTTTCGGAGCGAGCCTGAGCGCCAATCACCTGGCATGGCTCGGACCGGTCAAAACGCGAACAATGTTTTATCCTCGCCAGGCGTGGTGGGCCTTCCTAAGGGCCACTCGGCCGATTCGTCATCGGTTAGGATGGCGGCGAAGCGTCTTGTCGAAACAATAGCGCTGAGATGAGCGATACGCTTAGAATTCGGCGATTCTTCGGTCCGACCTGGGCCGACAAGGTTCAGGGCATCCGCTATCGATTCAAGCGCGCGTGGAGCAGGGTTTTGCCGTCGGTTCCTTTGCTCGTCTGGCTTCCCTATGGTGGCTGGTGGGTGGCCGGAGATGACGAGATGGATGACGCCGTCTTCACCGGGAACTTTGAAGACAGCGAACGGCGGTTTATCCAGGGGTTCCTCAAGCCGGGGATGACGGTGCTGGATATCGGCGCCCATCACGGTTTCTACACGATGCTCGCGGCAAAGATGGTGGGACGGACCGGCAGGGTCATGGGCTTTGAACCCTCGCCCCGCGAGCGGGAGCGGCTCTTAGTTCACTTGCGGCTGAATCGCCTCCTCGACAGGGTCTCGATATTTCTCGTCGCTCTTGGTCGGGAAACTGCGGAATCCACACTATACGTCGTGGCGGGGCGAGATACAGGTTGCAACAGCCTCCGTCCTCCCGCAGTCACCGAACCCACTCAAACGATTCAAGTGCCGGTGACATCCCTCGATACGTTTCTTGCACAGCAGAACGTCGCGCGCGTGGACTTCATCAAGATGGACGTGGAAGGGGCAGAACTGGGAGTACTCGAGGGAGCGGAGGACCTGTTGGGCAGATGTCCGCGTCCCGTCATTCTTGCGGAATTGGCCGATTCACGCACTTTGCCGTGGGGATACAGCGCCTCTGCCATTTATGATTTGCTTGCTGCGAAGGACTACCGCTGGTTTGCGATTACGCAGGATGGGAAGTTACGGGCCTGCTCGAGAACGGATCAGTTCGGCACCAATCTGGTGGCCTTCCCGGATGAGCGCATGGCGGAGACAATTGCGTTCCAGTGAGCCATTGGAGATCGAAGGTGGTCTAACCGAACCGCTTGAGGTCCTGATGCCCGGAAACTTTCAGAGATGGATTGCGTTACTCGGCCGGCGCGACGGACCCACAGACGGAGTGGCTGACTATTGCACATATCTCGGTGCCGCCCTGCGACTCCATGGGTATGAGCTCGAAACAGTTCACGTGCCCTGGCCGGAACATGGCTGGGGCGCTGCGCTCGCGGATTTGCGTCGAAGGGCTGAAGATTGGAGCGGCCGCTGGGTTCTTCTGCAACACACGGCGCTGTCGTGGTCGCGGCGCGGTTTTCCCCTTCACGCACAACGCATTCTTGCTACGCTGCGCGATAGCGGCGCCCGGTGTGGCGTCGTATTCCATGAATTCGGTCCGGCCGGCGGAAGCAGAATTGTCGATCGCGCGCGGAACTATTGCCAGATCCGCGTCCTCCAGAATCTTTACGAACATGCCGAGCGCGCGATCTTCACAGTGCCCGTCGAAGAAGTTTCATGGATTGCGCCGGGAGGCGATAAGGCCCTCTTCATTCCGATCGGCGCAAATATCCCGGAACCATCTACGCATGCCTGCAAGGACGCGGATGGCAAGAAGACAGTCGCTATTTTCAGCGTGACGGGGGGAGCCCAGACATTGCCGGAGGTCGCCGACATCGGCTTCGCGGTGAAGCAAGCCAGCCGGGCCACGGGGCCACTGCGGTTGGTCGTGATGGGCCGGGGCTCGAAGGAAGCCGAGCGGGCGCTGCGGGAGGAGTTTTCCGGGACGAATGTGGCTTTAGAGGTGCTCGGACTGGTGTCCGCCGAAGAGTTGACCGGGGCGCTCGCGAGCGCCGACGTTCAACTGTTTGTTCGGGGCCATATCTCCAACCGCCGCGGGACCGCTATCGCGGGAATTGCATGTGGTTTGCCCATTGTGTGTTACGCCGGGCCTGAGACAGGATGGCCGGTCACCGAAGCTGGGATCCTTTCCGCCCCGCTGGGAGATCGCCAGGCGCTCTCCGCGGCGCTCGAGAGTGTTCTTACGCATGTTACACTTCGAGAATCTCTGGCCGAGCGCAGCCGTCGGGCGCAGAAACAATATTTTTCCTGGCACGCGATTGCCGCTCGCTATGCGCATTCCGTCGGAGGAGCCGGCGAAGGGTCAGGCGGCGCTGTTGCGGGGAGTCCCGATTGCAGCACGAACGGGATAGATCCGGGGAGTTAGCGCGAGCAGATGGATCCGAAGTCCGTTGAGTGGTTCGCGGACGCAGGTCTTGTCGATGTCCATGTCGGTACAGGTTTCGTCGGAATCAACGTCCGGGGAGGAAGCCGTAAAAGCTAAAATTGGGTAAGAAATTCCAGCTCGCCGAACGCGCTTCTGTTCATTTGGACCTGATTAGGGGAGTTTCGGCCCTTGCGGTCATGGTGGGACACGTGCGGGGCTTATTCTTCGTTGACTTTCCTTTTCTTGCGAACAAATCTCTACCCTACCTTGTTCTCTACGCTGTTACAGGCTTCGGCCACCAGGCCGTGATGATTTTTTTCGTTCTAAGCGGTTATTTCATCGGCACAAGCGTGATCGATTCGGTGAGCGGGCAGCGGTGGTCCTGGCGTGTGTACCTCGTCAACCGTTTGACGCGATTGCAACTGGTTTTATTGCCGGCGCTGGTTCTTGGCGCGATCTGGGATCAGATCGGGATGCGGATTCCCCAGGCCGCCTCTTTCTACTACGGTGGTCTGTATAAGTATTACGTACCGAGTGTCGCTCTGCGCTCAACGGTTCCGGCTTTTTTAGGGAATCTCTTCTTTCTGCAAAGAGTCATCTCACCGGTGTTTGGTTCGAACGGCCCGCTCTGGAGCCTCAGCTACGAGTTCTGGTATTACATTCTGTTCCCCGCGCTGATACTGGCGGCAGCCTCATGGATGGGAGTTCGTAACCGTTTTCTTTATGTGGGACTTATCGTATTCCTGTTTTGGTTTATCGGCCCGCAGATCAGCCTGTATTTCCTGATCTGGATTGCGGGGGCTCTAGTTGGACACTTGCGTCGCGCTGCGTGGCTTAGGCCGTCGCGCGCGCTGGTCCCGGCCGCCACGGCCACGGCTCTTCTCTTTGCCCTGGCACTGGCCTGGAACCGCGTGCGGCCGATCTCTCTGGAAGCGCTGGGTGATTTCGTGATCGGCTTGTGTTTTGTCCTCTGGCTCTATGTAATGATTCATGGGTCGCGCGAAGATGTTTCTCCCGCTTACGCCAAATCGGCAAAAGCTCTGTCCGGATTTTCTTACACGCTCTATCTGACTCATTTCCCGGCGTTGTTGCTTTTGCGCGGCGTGCTCGATCCGCAGGGGGACTGGCAGCCCGACCTGTACCACCTGTTCTACGGACTGGCAATCGCGATACTTATGCTGGCTTATGCTTATGTTGTGGCAGAGTTCACCGAGGCTCGCACGGCGATCGCAAGGCGCCGGTTGCTGCAATCGTGGGTTCCTCGAGTGAAAGAAGTGGCACGATGAGGATCCGCGCGACAACCGCCCAGTCTGGAGACGGAGTGCGGCGCGCGTCGACAAGCCGCGTAGCGTGCTTACGGGGTAGCAATGTGCGCGTAGACAAGCAATTCATTGCCGTCGGTCGAAAGCGCCGTGCCTGGCTCGCCGTTGAGTGCTGCAGCCAGGCGTTCGTCAAACGGGCTTGAACCGAAAACAGGAGCCTGCAATCCGGAGCGGGGGATGGCATATCTGAAGAAATCGACGGTTGGAGCGATGGGATGATCCTCGCCGATCCATTTGAGCCAGAGTCCCGATTTCGCCGCTTTCCCCGTAAAGTTCGGGAGCACGTGGAACACGAAGCCGTCCTTCGGCAGCAGGCCGGCCAGCAGGGACAGCGAGTTACGGATATCTGGGAGATGCTCGACGACGTGATTCGAAAAGATGATGTCGAAGCTCTCGGGAGGGAGCGCGGACAGTTCCTCAAGGGAGTCGATTACTTTCTGGCCCAGATTTTTTCTCCCATAGTCACCTCGGGGCTTCGATATTTCGAAGCCCACTGCGTCAAACCCGTGTTGTTGAAGCTGGTAGGTTCCATAGGCCCATGAGCAACCGAAGTCGAGAACGCGCCCGGAGGGGCGCAGCGCCTTCAATACGCGGATTTTGGCATTGATGTCGAGAGGCGATCCGAGAAAGTTGTCCTGCATCAGGACCCTCAGATCTGTGCGGCTGGGCAGGACACTCTGGGGCGAGTCGGCGGCAAACTCATTCTGATAATACACATCGTGTTCCTGGGGAGTGTCCGCCGGCCAGCGGATGATGAGGTAACACGTTTCACACTGAAGAATGTCCATGAGAAATTTTTTGCGGCGGATCAGACGCAAGCGGGAGGCAGGCCCGCAATAAGGACACACGCGAGGCTGGCGCTCCAAACGGCGGCGAATCAACCGCTGCGCAAAGCGAAATTTCGCTTTGAGATCAAAAACGTTTTCTTTGGACATGGCAGGCCCCGACCTTTGCGTCGGGACGTGTGGAATTATACCCCAGCCGATCGGGCTCCTGGATATTTCGCGCGGCCGATGAGGCCTATGAGAAAGTCGTCAATGCCGATCCCGAGAGGACTAGAATGGCCGGTAGCGTGCGCGGAATATGGAATGCCGGAAATTGAACGAGCTTGCGGTCAAGCACAGGGTGCTGAGTAGCGCGCCACTCGATGAATTCATGAAACCTCGCCGGCGATTGCTCGTTGTGGTTTCACATGTGGTGCAGTACTCGTCGCCTATCTTTCAAAAGCTGGCACAGGACCCCCGCTTCGAAATTCTGGTTGCGTATTGCAGCATGCAGGGCGCAAAGGCCGGTATGGATCCGGGTTTCGGCGTCGAGGTCTCCTGGGACACGCCGGTGCTCGAAGGCTATCCCTGGATTGAAGTGCCGAACCTCTCGCCGTGGCCCGGACTCGGTCGCTTTTTCGGGTTATTCAACCCAGGACTGTGGAATCTGATTGGCAAAGGGAAATTTGATGCGGTCCTCGTCAGCGGCTATTTCTATGCGGGCGCCTGGATAGCGATTCCGTCTGCCAAATGGCATGGCGTGCCTGTTCTATTCACGACTGACGGGCATAGCCTCCGCACCTGGGCATCACAGGCTCGCTGGAAGACCCGGCTGAAGTGCTTCGTCATCCGGCGCATCTATGGGCTAGGCGCGGTTGTCCTGGCTGGTTCTTCAGGAACAGTCAGGTTTCTGCAGTCTCTCGGCATTTCGAAAAATCAGATCATTCTTTCCGGCAACATCATCGACAATCACTGGTGGACGGAGCGAGCAAGCCGCGCAGACCGGGATGCCGTCAGGGCTGCCTGGAAAATCCCTGCGCTTGCACCCACGGTTCTGTTTTGCGCGAAATTCCAACCCTGGAAGGGTCCTTTGGATTTGCTCGAAGCCTTTGCCCGGGCGAAGGTGCCGGACTCTTATCTGGTGTTCGCGGGTGATGGCCCGTTACGAAAAGAGATCGAGGAGAAGACGCGTTCGCTCGGCCTTTCCGAGCGGGTCCGCTTCCTGGGTTTTGTGAACCAGACGCAACTCCCTTCGGTCTATCGCGCCGCAGATTTACTGGTCCTGCCGTCCCTCTATGAGCCATTTGGCTTTGTCGTCAACGAGGCGATGCTTTGCGGTTGCCCGGCGACCGTGAGTGATCGCGTCGGCGCGAAATATGACCTTATCCGGGAAGGCGAAACCGGCTACATATTTCCCGCAGGCGATATCGATGCGCTGGCTGCGGTTCTCTTGAATTTCTTTTCTGATCCGGACCAACGCACCCGTATGGGCGAAGCTGCGCGCAAACGCATGAAAACCTGGTCTCCGGCAGAATACGTGGATGCCCTGGCGGCAGCCGTGGAATTGGCCGTCCAGTCCCGCCGACGAAAGGAAAAGGGGGCGGCTTGAGGCTCATGCTTCTGGAATCGCGGTACGTTTCTTCATTGCGGTGTTTGCGATAATCATGTTGAAATGGCCATGCCAATGCTACACCCGTTGGCCCCCGCCTTCGAGGTGGGATGGTCGCTGACGCCATGCTGCGCACATTATTCTACGAACTCACATCTCGTTTCCCCTCATATCTGAACCGAATCTGGATGGCGCAATACAATTATATGTTCACGCCGGCACAGCTGGCGTTTCTGGTGCGCTGCCTGGACGAAACGAAAGCGTTGCCGGGCCCGATTGTTGAAGTTGGATGCGCACGCGGACAGACAACGCTTTACCTGAATATGCATTTGCGATCTGCCGGCATTCAGAAGCCTTACATATGCATTGACACATTCCATGGGTTTAGGGAAAGCGATATTCGATACGAGGTGGAGGTACGAAAGAAGGATCCAGGGTTCACCTGGAATGGATTTTCGTACAACAAAAAGCGATGGTTTGATCGAGCACTCAAGATCCACGGGATCGGCCATGTGCAGTCCGTCGAAGCCGACGTCAACACATTCGCTTTCCAGGGTATGGAGAATATTTCATTTTGCCTGGTGGATGTGGATCTTTACCTTCCGGTGAAATCCTGCCTGGAAAAGCTTCCTGCAAAAATGGCGCGGGGCGGCATCCTGGTGATTGATGACTGTGCTCCGGACCGCGTGTTTGATGGCGCGTTTCAAGCGTACCAGGAATTCATGGAAAAACACCCTGCTCGCAGTGAGATCATCTGCGGGAAGCTGGCCGCTCTTTACTTTTGAATGAATGGGAGCGCGACGGGCGGACTGACCGGGACACTGAACCTGCGAGAGAAAGTGAAGGTTCCAAGGCGTTGAGTATAATCTTCCTGGGAAATTGCAAGGGTTTAAGGCATTTGATATGCAACTAGGTGTAGCGTCTTTAAGAGGCAAGTGCCAGATCCAGGGCTTGGTAATAGCCCTCGTTCTTCTCGCCATCATTTGGGAGCTAGCGACCTGGATCGTGTCGGGATCGGACCGGACTCTGATCATGTTTGGACTGAGCCTGGTTGTAGCTGCGATCGTTGTGCACATCTTGAATGATTGGCGGTCCGGGGTTCTCCTCTTCTTGATCTGGCTGCTCTTCGAAGATCTGGCGCGGAAGTATCTTGGTAACAGCATGACCATCTTTTTTGCCAAAGACTTTCTAATTGGGGTTGCCTATGTGTCTTACTATGTCGCAAAACGCAAACGCCAGGTAGAAGTCTTCAAGATCCCTTTCCTTCTGCCTCTTGCCCTTTTCTTCTGGTTCGCAGTCATTCAGGTTTTCAACACGTGGTCGCCGAGTATTCTTTACGGATTGCTGGGTTTGAAGGTCTACTTTTACTATGCTCCTCTGATCCTTCTCGGGTACGCCATGCTGGAGCGACCAAAGGATCTCGAACGATTCCTGGTTGTGAATGTCCTGGCGGGAGTTGTGGTCGCTGGCCTCGGAATCGCCCAGTCTGTGCTGGGCGTAACCTTTCTGACCCCTGACGAGTCTGCGTTGGAATTGTACATGTTGTCCCATATAACCCGCATTTCTCCGGTCACACATCAAGAAGTCCTAGCCACCAGCTCTGTGTTTGTTAGCGCCGGTCGATTTTCATTTTATTTGGTCTTGCTCTGGATCTTGGCGATGGGTGCGCAAGGCTATCTCTTGTTGAGTCGCCGCAGCGGTGCCAAGTATGGATTCCTTGGGATCGGAGTCGTCACGGCCGCTGTAATGACAACGGGGACCCGCACTCCATTCATATTTGTGCTTGGCAGTGCTTTCGTGATGACCGCGGCATTTCTCTGGGGTGCGCCCTGGAAATGGGGGCAAGGGCATCGCCTCGTGAAATCACTTCGCAGGGCCTTCCTCGTCGGAGGAATTGGTTTGATCCTGATGGCCGAGGTTTTCCCCGTTGTACTTGGGAGCAACTGGGCGTTCCTGTCGGAAACCTTGGCTTACAAGGGCGAAGGATCGGAACTCGCGGCACGAAGCTGGGACTACCCCGTCCGGAACCTGGAACTGGCATTTGAGCACGAACGCTGGGTCGTAGGATATGGCACTGGCGTGATCTCGCTGGGTGCACAGTATGTTAGCAAATTGCTAGACGAACCCACTCCAAGTGTAGGAGTCGAGAGTGGTTATGGTGGACTGGTTGTGGAAATGGGCATTATGGGCCTGGTCCTGTGGCTCATTTGGGTCCCCGCCTTGCTCTGGTCCGGATGGCGGATCGTTAAGCAACTCCGTCAGACCGTGTATTTTCCTATCGGTTTCGCGATTTGGTGGTATGCCTTCCTGCTTCTCGTTCTATTCATGCATTTCGGCCTTGCGCCGTATCAGAATTTCGTGAATAACGCATACATGTGGCTGCTGATTGGTATTCTGTTCCGCTTGCCAATGCTGGCTCAGATGCCGCAACCCGTCCCAATTCCCAAGCACGCACGCGGCATGGCGCGCTGGCAGGTTGCGGTTGGGAGAAGATAGGCCTCATGTGCGGCATCGCCGGGATCGCGGCGGCAAGTTCGGCTGAGGCGTTGCGCCCGGCGGCTGAGCGCATGGCGGTGGCCATGAGCCACCGCGGCCCCGATAGCCAGGGAGTGCAGCTTCTCCGGCCGTGCCTGCTTGTCAACGCGCGTCTGGCCATCATTGACCTCAGCGAGCGCGGCCGCCAGCCGATGTCCAGCGCCGACGGCAATCTCTGGATCACATATAATGGCGAAACCTACAACGCCGCCGAGCTCCGCGCGGAGCTCGAACAGCGCGGTCATCTGTTTCACTCCACGACCGACACCGAAGTAGTTCTCCATCTTTACCAGGAATATGGAGAACAGTGTGTCGCCAAGGTCCGCGGCATGTTCGCTTTTGCCATCTACGAGGTTCGCGAGCGGAAACTCTTTCTCGCTCGCGACCGGCTGGGGATCAAGCCTCTCTACGTTTATAGCTCCGGAAATCGGCTGGTCTTCGCATCGGAGATTAAGACCCTTCTGGAATCGCGCCTGGTACCCAGGCAGCTGGATCCGGCGGGCCTTCGGGTATTTCTTCAACTCGGTCACATCCCTCCTCCTTGGACCGCAATCCGGGGAGTTACTCCACTCGAGCCAGGGCACTTCGGCGTCTGGCACGACGGGGAATGGCACACCGAGGCCTACTGGACCCTCGACCCACACGCAACTGCTGTGCCTCCGCCCGAACAGCTTGCGGACAAGCTGGCTGATGTCTTGCTCGATGCGATGCGGAACCACCTGGTCTCCGACGTTCCCGTCGTGATGTTCTTGAGCGGAGGCACCGATTCCGCGTGCCTGGCAGCTGCAGCCCGCCGTGTCGGCGCTCAGAATCTCTCCGGCATGACCGTCGGGTTCGGCGAAGCCGAATTCGACGAAACTGAACTCAGTCGGCGGACGGCCCGCGCCCTTGACATTCCGCATCAGGTCGTCACGCTGGAGGCCAGCCGCGTGGCTGCAGATCTCGATCATGCCATCTGGGCGCTCGATCAGCCTAGCGTGGACGGCTTGAATTCGTATTGGATTTCAAAACTTGCAGCTGAGGCAGGATTCAAGGTGGCTCTTTCCGGTCAGGGCGGCGATGAATTGTTTGGCGGTTACCCATCCCTCGCCTGGTTCGGACGCTTCACGGCAGTCGCACGCTGGGCGCGCCCGTTACCCGCTACCCTATTCGGCCGTGTCTTGGACCGGCCCGCGTTGCCGTTTCGGTGGCGCAAACTTTCCTATCTGATCGGGGCGGACGATCCCTTTGTCGCCTCGCAAATGGCGGTTAAGATCCTCTTCCTGGACCGCGACGTCGCAGGTCTGCTCTCCCCCGCACTCGGACAAAACGGCCATCACGCCGAAGCGGAGCGTCATCTGTCGCATTGGTCGAGGCTTGTCGAACAGGAAGATCTTCTTGAGCGGCTCGCCTTTATGGACATTCATACGCATTTGGAGCCACGCCTGCTGCGTGATCTCGATGCCATGAGCATGGCGCACAGCATCGAAGTCCGCCCGGTCTTTCTCGACCACCGGCTGGTGGAGTTCCTCTTGCCAGTGCCATCCGGGATTCGCATCCAGCAAAAGCGCCTTCTCCTCGATGCCGCAAAGAGTTTTCTTCCTCGGAATCTTCTGGAAGACTTGGAAACGCGCCGGAAACGGACGTTTACGTTTCCTTTCAAGAGGTGGATCACACGAGATCTGCATCGCACGATGCAGGAAGCGTTCTCACAGCGGCGTCTCGGCAGCCAGCAGGTTCTGGAATTCGGAGCGGTGGATGATCTCTGGCGCCGCTACGTGCGGTCGGAACCTTCCGTCGGCTGGTCGCGGATCTGGAGCTTGTTTGTGCTCCAGCGGTGGTGCGAAATTATGCAGGTCAGTCCATAGCGCCGCGCCAGTTCATGCCCAGACCACGCATCGCCGTTGTCTCCCCTTTTATTGACAAGCGTCATGGCACCGAACGGCGCGTCGCCGAATGCGTCCAGCGCTTGGCCGGTGAATACGAAATCCACGTCTACAGCAACCGCGTCGAGGATGTGGACCTCGACAGGATCACTTGGCATCGCATTCCGGCCCTTCCAGGCCCTCACTTATTTGGATACCTGTGGTGGTTTCTGGCGAATCATCTTTGGCGATGGCGCGACCGCCGGTTTCGCGGGTTGGCTCCCGAGGTGGTCTATTCTCCCGGAATCAATTGCCTCGACGCCGGCGTCATTTCCGTTCATGTCGTCTTCGCGCGCCTCCGGGAGAGCGTTGCGAATGA
>Ga0137399_10000975_pt1 | contig 12526 bp, 13 predicted proteins | sample czorhiz316metaG_FD_104810 | JGI IMG/M metagenome (GOLD analysis project Ga0137399, IMG submission 104810) | Vadose zone soil microbial communities from Angelo Coast Range Reserve, California, USA - czorhiz3.16 metaG | ecosystem: Environmental > Terrestrial > Soil > Vadose zone | place: USA...
CGCCGCGTTCCTCGCGAAGAAGCGCGATGCGCTCGACGGGCTGCGCCAGGGCCTGCTCACGCCTCTCGCCGTGGCGGGCGCGATGGCGGCGCTCGTCCTGGCCCAGCCCGATCTGGGGAACTGCCTGACGCTGCTCGCGCTCACGTTCGCGCTCCTCTTCCTCGCGGGCGTGCGCGTCGGGCACCTGGCCCTCGTCCTCGCCCCCGCGGTGCCGCTCCTGGCGCTCGTGATCTGGGCGGCCCCTTACCGCCTCCGGCGGATCACCGCGTTCATGGACCCGTGGGCCGACCCGCGCGGAAGCGGGTTCCAGATCATCCAGTCGTGGCTCGCGCTGGGTAACGGAGGGATTCTCGGCCAGGGGATCGGAGGGTCCACGCAAAAGCTGTTCTATCTGCCGGAGTCGCACACCGATTTCATTTTCGCGATCATCGGCGAGGAGCTGGGCTTCGTCGGGGCGGTGACGATCCTGGGTCTCTTCCTCGTGCTCGTCTGGCGTGGCCTCCGCGTCGGGTTGCGCGCGCCCGACCCGTTCGGCGCGTATCTGGCGCTCGGGATCACCGTGCTGATCGCGACGCAGACGCTCGTGAACCTCGGAGTCGTGACCGGCATGCTGCCGACGAAGGGTCTGCCGCTGCCCTTCATCTCCTTCGGCGGATCGGCCCTGCTCGTCACGATGCTTTCGACGGGAGTGCTGTTGAACATCTCCCAGCACGCCGATGTTTAAGCGCTACCAACAGATCCACTTCGTGGGGATCGGCGGCGTCGGTATGTCCGGCATCGCCGAGATCCTGTTGAACCTCGGGTACCGGGTGACCGGATCCGATCAGCGCCGAAGCGAGGCGGCGGAACGACTCGAACAGCTTGGCGCGAAGGTCTACGTCGGCCACGACACGGCCCACATCGAGGGCGCACACGTGGTCGTCTATTCCTCGGCCGTCTCGCGTGAGAACGTCGAGGTGCAGGTCGCCCGCCAGCGCGGCATCCCCACGATCCCACGCGCCGAGATGCTCGCGGAGCTGATGCGCCTCAAGTACGGCATCGCGGTCGCCGGCACGCACGGCAAGACCACGACCACGTCGCTGATCGGCGTCGTCCTCGCCGAGGGGCGATACGACCCGACGATCGTCGTCGGCGGTCGCGTCACGAACCTCGGCTCGAACGCGCGACTCGGCCAGGGCGAGTATCTCGTCGCCGAGGCCGACGAGTCGGACGGCTCGTTCCTCAAGCTCGCGCCGACGATCGCGGTCGTGACGACCATCGACGCCGAGCACCTCGACCACTACGGCACGCTCGAGGCGATCTGCGAGGCCTTCGTCGCCTTCGTCGCCAAGGTGCCGTTCTACGGGTCTGTGGTCCTCTGCCTCGACCAGCCGAACATCCAGATGCTCATTCCCAGAATCGAGAAGCGCATCATCACCTACGGCCTCGAGTCGGGCGCCGACCTCGTCGCGCGGCACCTCACCCTCTCGGGCATGACGAGCCGCTTCGAGGTCGTCCAGCGCGGGAGCCTCCTCGGCGAGTGCACGCTGCAGATCCCTGGCCGCCACAACGTGCTGAACGCCCTCGCCGCGATCGGCGTGGGCCTCGACCTCGAGATCCCGTTCGTGACGATCCAGAAGGCGCTCGCCGGCTTCGCCGGCGTCCAGCGCCGGTTCCAGATCCGCGGCAGCGCGCGCGGCGTGACCGTGGTGGACGACTACGGTCACCATCCCGCCGAGATCCGGGCGACCCTGGCCGCCGCCAAGGCTGGGTTCGACTGCCGGGTCGTGACGGTGTTCCAGCCGCACCGCTACACGCGGACGCGCCACCTCCGGCAGGAGTTCCTCACGGCCTTCAACCAGACGGACGTTCTGATCGTGATGGACATCTATCCCGCGGGCGAGGCCCCGATTCCCGGCGTCACCGGCGAGGACCTCGCCGAGGGGATCCGTGCCCACGGGCACAGGAACGTCATCTACCTCGGCAACGACCGGACGCGCGTCCTCGAGCACCTCGCCGAGATCACGCGGCCGGGTGACCTCGTGCTGACGCTCGGCGCCGGCGACGTGAGCCAGCTCGGGCCGGAACTGCTGAGACACATCGATGCCGACTCTCTTGACGGGAGGGCTTAATGCTAGGAGAGATCCGGGGGGAAGTCCGGTTCAAGGAGCCCCTGAGCTTCCACACCTCGCTGCGCATCGGCGGCGCCGCCGACATCTTCGTCGTCCCGCAGGACGTGGACGACATCCGACACGCCCTGCTCTTCGCCGACCGCGAGCAGCTGCCGGTGGCGGTGATCGGCGGCGGCAACAACCTGCTCGTGAAGGACCGCGGCGTCCGCGGCGTCGTGCTGCGGCTCGAGGGCTGCCTGGGGCGCGCCGAGTTCCACGGCGAGGAGGCGCTCGCGGGCGCCGGCGTGAGCCTCTCGGCGCTGATCCGCGAGGCGGCGGCGGTGAACCTCGGCGGCATCGAGTGCCTCGTCGGGATTCCGGCCACGATCGGCGGCGCGCTCGCCATGAATGCGGGCACGCCGGACGGCTGGATCGGCGACTTCGTGAGCGCGGTGTACTTCCTCCACCCGGACGGCTCCCTCGGCGAGTTCAAGCCCGCGCACGGCACCTTCACCTTCAGCACCTTCCATCCGCCCTCGGGCGCGGTGCTGATCGGCTGCCGGCTCCGCCTCGCGCGCCGGCCGCTCGCCGAGATCCAGAAGGACATCAGGGTCCGCCTGAAGCAAAAGAAGTCGACCCAGCCGCTCGCCCTCGCGTCGGCCGGCTGCGTCTGGAAGAATCCGCCCGGTGAGGTGGCGGCCCGGCTCATCGAGAAGTGCGGGCTGAAGGGCAAGCGGATCAACGGCGCCGAGATCTCCTCAAAACACGCCAACTTCATCGTGAATCGTGGCGGCGCGACGGCGGCCGACATCGTAGCGCTGATGGACCTCACGCGCGAGCGTGTCCAGGCCCACTTCGGCCTGCCGCTGGAGTCGGAGATCCGGAGCGTCGGGGAATAGCATGCCGAGCGGCCTCGTCTCGCCCAGGGCCCGCCCCGCGGCGCTGCGTGACCTCGGGGAGCGCTCGGCGTTCGTCACCGGCCAGCGGATCGGTCGCGCGCGGCGTCGGCGACGCCGGCTGCGTCGGGCCGTCCGGCTCCTGCCCGTCGCCGCGCTGGTCGTGCTGCTACCCGCCGGCGCGGCGCTCGGCGCGCATTGGCTCCTGACGACTCCGCGCCTGGCGGTCGCGAGCGTCGAAGTGCGCGGCGCCTCCCGCCTGCCGGTCGAGCAGATCCTCGCCGCCGCGGCGATCCCGCCGGGCACGAGCATCGTTGGCCTCGACACGCAGGCCGTCGCCGGCCGCGTGACGGCGCTGCCGGAAGTCCGGCGGGCGGACGTGGTCCGCCAGTTCCCGAGCCACGTCGTGATCAGCGTCGAGGAGCGGCGGCCGTTCACGCTCGTCCACGGCAGCCGGCTCCATTGGCTCGACGAGGAGGGCCGGCTCCTCGGGCTCGCCCCGCAGGCCGTCGTCCCGGAGGTGCCCGTCGTCAGCGGGCTCTCCGAGGGCGAGCTCGCCTCGCTGCGCGCGGCGCCCGGACCGAAGGCGCAGGCGGCGATCGCGCTCATCAAGGCGCTCCTCCGGAGCGGCAGCCGCCTCACGGCCGAGATCGCCGAGATCGACATGAGCCGGAAGGACGGCCCGGTCCTCTACACCGTGGACGGCGTCGAGGTGCGCCTCGGGACCGAGGACTGGGAGGAGCGGCTGGCGCGCCTCGAGGGCGTGCTCGCCCAGGCCCTGACGCAGGACGTCCGCACCGTGGATCTCAGGTTCCGCGACCAGGTGGTCCTCCAGCGAGGAGGCGCTCGGTGAAGCGCCCGAAGACGCAAGACCTCGTCGTCGGCCTCGACGTCGGCACCACGAAGATCTGCGCCGTCATCGCCCAGCCCGTACGGTCGGTCGGCCTCGACGTCGTCGGCGTCGGCATCGCGCCCTCGCGCGGGCTCCGCCGCGGAATCGTCGTCAACATCGACTCGACGGTGGAGGCGATCCGGGCGGCCGTCGGCGAGGCCGAGCAGATGGCGGGCGTCGAAGTCTCCGGCGTCTACGCCGGGGTCGCCGGGGGTCACATCCGTGGCGTCAATAGCCGTGGCGTCGTGGCCGTCTCCGGCAAGGACCGCGAGGTGAGCGAGACGGACATCGAGCGCGCGGTCGAGGCCGCGCGCGCGATCAGCCTGCCGCAGGATCGCGAGATCATCCACGTCCTGCCGCAGAATTTCATCGTGGACGACGGTGACGGGATCCGTGAGCCGATCGGCATGTCGGGGGTGCGGCTCGAGGTCGAGGTGCACATCGTCACCGGCGCGGTGACGTCCGTCCAGAACGTCGTGCGCTCGGTGAACCGGGCCGGCCTGGCCGTCCACGACATCGTGCTCGAGGCGCTCGCGTCGGGCGAGGCGGTCCTGTACGAGGACGAGAAGGAGCTGGGTGTGCTCGTCATCGACATCGGCGGCGGGACGACCGACGTCGCGCTCTACCGGAGCGGCGCCGTCTGGCACACGGCCATCCTGCCGCTCGGTGGCGACCACATCACGAACGACATCGCCATCGGCCTCCGCACCCCGATGGCGGACGCCGAGGAGATGAAGAAGCGCTACGGCTGCGCGGTCACTGCGCTCGTGCCTCCCGAGGAGACGGTGGACGTGCCGTCGGTCGGTGGCCGGAAGCCCCGGCAGCTCTCCCGCCAGGTGCTGTCGGAGATCATCCAGCCGCGCGTGGAGGAGCTCTTCACGCTCGTGGCGCGCGAGCTCGCCCGCGCCGGCTTCCAGGACGCGGCGACGGCCGGCGTCGTCGTCACCGGCGGGACCTCGCTCCTGCAGGGCGTGCCGGAGCTCGCCGAGGGCGTGTTCGACCAGCCCGTGCGCCGCGGCCTGCCACTCGGCGTGCGCGGGCTCGGCGACGTCATCCGGAGCCCGGTGTACGCGACGGCCGTCGGGCTTGCCCTCCAGGGGTTGCGCGCCCGGCCGCAAGGCGTCGCCGCGCAGGCGGCCGACGGCAATCCCCTCACGCGGCTCGCGCGAGGGCTCACCGGAATCTTGAATGACATCCTCTAGAACGGGTCGGCGTGGAGTGCAGCCGCTACTGTTCCCGCGTGACGTGGCTCGTGCGCACCGGCGACGAAAGCGGACTCATGGCAAACACTCACAGGAGGACCCCATGGAACGAGATCGCGGACGACGCCCGCTCTTCGAGCTCGACGAGGTGCCGCAGGCGGCAAAGATCAAGGTGATCGGCCTCGGTGGCGGCGGTGGCAACGCGGTGAGCCGGATGATGGCGGCGCACTTCACCGGCGTCGAGTTCATCGTGGCGAACACGGACGTGCAGGCGCTCCACGCCTCGCCCGCGCCCGTCAGGCTCCAGCTCGGCGCGAAGCTGACGAAGGGGCTCGGCGCAGGCTCGAACCCGGAGGTCGGCCGCGAGGCGGCGCAGGAGGATCCGGAGCAAATCACGCGCCTCCTCAGCGGCGCGGACATGGTGTTCATCACGGCCGGCCTCGGCGGCGGCACCGGGACCGGCGCCGCGCCCGTCGTCGCGTCGCTGGCGAAGGACCTCGGGATCCTCACCGTCGCCGTCGTCACCAAACCGTTCACGTTCGAGGGTCGGCGGCGCGCGCAGCAGGCCGAGGCCGGCCTCGAGGCGCTCCGCTGCGTCGTGGACACGCTCATCACCATCCCGAACCAGCGCCTGCTGTCCGTCGTCGACCGCGGCACGCCGCTCATCGACGCCTTCCGCGTCGCCGACTCGGTGCTCCAGCAGGCGGTGCAGGGCATCTCCGACCTGATCCTCGTCCCCGGGCTCGTGAACCTCGACTTCGCCGACGTGCGTACGATCATGTCGAGCATGGGACTGGCGATGATGGGCACGGGCACCGGCAAGGGGGAGCACCGGGCGCTCGACGCCGCCCAGAAGGCGGTCGCCAGTCCGTTGCTGGACGACACGTCCATCCAGGGCGCGCGCGGCATCCTCATCAACTTCACGGGCGGCTCCGACCTCTCGATCCATGAAGTCGAGGAGGCGGCGCGCATCGTCCAGGAAGCCGCGCACGAGGACGCGAACATCATCTTCGGCGCGGTCATCGATCCGAACATGGGGGACGAGGTCAGGATGACCGTGATCGCGACCGGCTTCTCGGAGAAGAAGGAGACGCAGAGCAGCGGGGGCAAGGTACTGGATCTGCCGCGCGTGCCGCGCCCGAGCCCGGCCGTGGGGGCGGGGAGCTGGCGGCGGCGCGCGGGCGAGATGCGCGCCGAGGGCGACGGCCCGCTCGGCGACGCCGACCTGGAAGTCCCGGCGTTCCTCCGCCGCCAGGCCGATTAGCGGAGGCGGCGCCGGGCGCGGGGTCGGAGGCGCGCCCGAGCCCCCGCTGATCCTCCACGGCGACCCGCCGGCGTACTTCACGTTCGCCGCGCTCTCGCGGCTCGGCGTTCCCCACGCCACGACGACGCGCCACTGCCCCGGCGTCGCCTCGTTCGCCGAGCCCATCTCGCCGGCCGACCCGATTTCGCCCTTCCGCGCCGACGCCATCACGACGCTTGCCCGCGCCGGCCTGGACCTGGCGCGTGTGGCCTACGCCAAGCAGGTCCACGGCGCCGCGGTGGCGCGCGTCCCGGGTGCCGGCTTCGCGGGCATCGGTGACGGGCTCGTGACGACGGAGCGCGGCGTGCCCCTGGCCGTCTTCACCGCCGACTGCCTCGCGATCCTGCTCTACGACCCGGCGGTCCCGGCGCTCGGCGCGGTCCACGTCGGCTGGCGCGGCACGGTGAAGGGCGCGGCCCAGGCCGCGGTGCGCGCGCTCGAGGCGCTCGGCGCCCGAGGGTCGCGGCTCCACGCGGCGATCGCCCCGTCGATCGGCCCGTGCTGCTACGAGGTGGACGAGCCGGTCATCGGCGCCCTCTCGGCGGCCTACGACGGCTGGGAGGCGTGGGCGCGGCCCGTCGGGCGCGGACGCTTCATGCTCGACCTCTGGGCGGCCAACGAGGCGCTGCTGGCCGGCGCGGGGCTCGACCGCGCGCGCATCGAGAACCCGCGCCGCTGCACGGCGTGCACTCCGGACCTCCTCTACTCGTACCGCAAGGGGAACCGGGGCCGGCTGGCCACGGTGGCCGCGCTGCCGTAGAATCCCCGTGCGACCATGGAGGACATCCGTGCCAACCTCCAGCGCGTCCTCGAGCGCATCGCGCGGGCGGCGGACCGCTCGGGGCGGCGCAGCGAGGACGTGCTGCTGATCGCGGTATCGAAGACGGTCGAGGCGGAGCGGATCCGTCAGGCGGTCGCGGCGGGGGTGCGGGCGCTCGGCGAGAACCGGGTGCAGGAGGCGCGCGCCAAGATCGCAGAGCTCGGGCGGCCGGTGCCGTGGCACCTCGTCGGCCAGCTCCAGACGAACAAGGCGAAGGAGGCCGTCGACCTCTTCGAGCTGATCCAGTCGCTCGACCGCCTCGAGCTCGCGCGCGAGCTCGACAAGCGCGCGCGCGGTCGCGGGCGTCCGGTTGAGGCGCTCGTGCAGGTGAACGTCGCGGGTGAGAGCCAGAAGGGCGGCGTGGCCCCTGACGGACTCGCCGCGCTGCTGGACGCGGTGGCCGGGCTCGGCCACGTCCGGGTGCGCGGGCTCATGGCGGTCCCGCCGGCGGCGTCGGACCCGGAGAGCGCGCGTCCGTGGTTCCGTGCGCTCCGCAAGCTCGGCGAACGGCACGGGCTCGCCGAGCTCTCGATGGGGATGAGCGGAGACTTCGAGGTGGCGATCGAGGAGGGCGCGACGATGGTCCGGGTCGGCACGGCCGTCTTCGGACCGCGCCCGCCGCGACCGGGGAAGGAACCGGAGGAGCGATGACGATCAAGGGCAAGACGGTCGGGTTCGTCGGCGCAGGCAACATGGGCGAGGCGCTCATCAAGGGCCTGCTCGCGGCGAATCTCGTGCCCGCGGAGGCGATCTACGCGACCGACGTGCGCCCCGAGCGCCTCAAAGACCTGGACCGCCAGTACGGCATTCAGGCCGCCGCCGACAACGCCGAGCTCGTGCGCCACGCCGACGTCGTGATCCTGGCGGTGAAGCCCCAGATCATGGAGGACGTCCTCAAGGAGATCGCCCACGCGGTCACGCGGCGGAAGCTCGTCATCTCGATCGCGGCCGGCGTCTCGACGCCGAAGATCCGAGCGGGGCTGGGCAAGGACGCGCGGCTCATCCGCGTCATGCCCAACACGCCCGCGCTCGTCCTCGAGGGCGTGACGGCGATCGCCAAGGCGGAGGGCCTCGAGCCCGGCGACCTCGACATCGCCGGCGAGATTTTCGGCGCGGTCGGGCGCGTGGTCGTGCTCGGCGAGGACCTGCTGGACGCGGTGACGGGTCTCTCGGGCTCCGGGCCCGCCTACGTCGCCGTCGTGATCGAGTCGCTCGCCGACGGCGGCGTGCGGATGGGGCTCGACCGCGCCACGGCGATGACGCTCGCGACCCAGACGGTCCTCGGCGCCGCGAAGTTGCTCCTCGAGACCGGTCTCCACCCGGGCGCGCTCAAGGATATGGTGAGCTCACCCGGCGGGACCACGATTGCGGGCATCGCCGCCCTCGAGGAGGGCGGCATCCGCGCGACCTTCATGAAGGCCGTGGAGCGCGCGACGCTGCGGTCGCGTGAGCTCGGGCGCGGGCCCGGATGATAGGATGAAGTCGTGTACGTCTTGAGCAATCTGGTCCTCGCAGTGGCGAAGCTCCTGCAGCTTGTCCTGGAGGCCTATTTCTGGATCATCATCGCGCGCGCGGTCCTCTCGTGGGTGAGCCCGGATCCCTTCAACCCTGTGGTGCGCTTCCTCCACCGCGTCACGGAGCCGGTGCTCCGCCCCATCCGGTACCGCCTGCCGACCATCGCCATGGGGCTCGACCTGTCGCCCGTGGTCGTCCTCCTCGTGATCAAGCTCGTCGAATGGTCGGTGGTCGATTCCCTGCGCGACTTTGGCCTGAGCCTGAGATAGCGATCGGAGGTCTCGATGCGCATCAGCCCCCTCGACATCCGGCAGCAGCAGTTCACGGTGAAGCTGTTCCGGGGCTTCGACAAGCACGAGGTGGACGCCTTCCTCGACGACGTCGCCGACGATTACGAGGCGATGCTCCGGGAGAATGCGCTCCTGAAGGAACAGCTCGCGACGTTCGAGGAGCGGTCGAAGGGCCTCGCCGAGCGCGAGAAGGCGCTCCAGGACGCGCTCGTCACCACGCAGCGGCTCGGCGACGAGATGAAGGCGGCCGCGCGGCGCGAGTCGGAGATCCACATGCGCGAGGCCGAGCTGCGCGGCGAGAAGCTCCTCGAGGGGGTGCGGAGCGAGGAGGCGAAGCTCCGGAGCGAGATCCAGGCCCTACGCCGTATGAAGCGCCAGCTCATCGAGGACCTCCGCGCGACGCTCGAGCGTTACCACCGGTCGATGTCGGCCGAGCTCGGAGACGACAGCGGCGAGCCGAAGCCCTGAGGGCACGGTGCTGAGCATCCGCGTCCAGCCGCGCGCGTCGAGCGACGCGATCCTGGGCTGGCGGGACGGTACCCTCCGGGTGCGGGTCACCGCGCCTCCCCTCGAGGGCGCGGCGAACCTGGCCGTCGCCCGCCTCCTCGCGCGCGCCCTCCGCGTCGCGCCCTCCGCGGTCGCGGTGATCCGCGGCGCGCGCGGCCGCGACAAGCGCGTGCGAATCGCCGGACTGGGTGATCTCGAGGTGCGGAGCCGGCTCGCGGCTCTCCAATGACGCCCCGGGCACCTCGCTCAGGCCACCCACGGTGCGAGCCGGCCTCGCGGAGCCCGCTCCAATGACGCCCGCGCCCCTCATCACGCCGGTCTGGTGGGCGCACGACCGCCTCATGCTGCTCGACCAGACGCTCCTGCCTGCACGGGAGGTGGAGCACGCGTGCGAGCGCTGGGAGGATGTCGCCGACGCGATCCGGAGCCTCGTCGTGCGCGGGGCTCCCGCGATCGGCGTCGCCGCCGCCTACGGCCTGGCGCTCGCCGCCAGGACGAGCCGCGCGACGACGGTCGGCGCCCTGCTGGCCGACGTCGAGACGGCGAGCAAGGGGCTCGCGGCCACGCGGCCCACGGCGGTCAACCTCTTCTGGGCCCTCGAGCGCGTGCGGCGCGCCGGGCTCGAGGCTCGCGCCCTCTCACCCGACGCCGTCCGGGCGCGACTCCTCGCCGAGGCGCACGCGATCCGCGAGGAGGACGTCGCGGCGAACCAGGCGATGGGGGCCCACGGGGCCACGCTCGTGCCCGCGCACGCACGGATCCTCACGCACTGTAACGCGGGCGCGCTGGCCACGGCGGGCTACGGGACCGCGCTCGGCGTCGTCCGCGCCGCCCACGCCCAGGGCAAGGTCGCGCGCGTCTGGGTGGACGAGACGCGCCCGGTCATGCAGGGCTCGCGGCTCACGGCGTGGGAGCTCTTGCGCGAGGGGATCCCGCACCGCCTGATCGCGGATGTCGTCGCCGCCTCGCTGATGGCGCGCGGCGAGGTGGATCTCGTCGTCACCGGCGCCGACCGCATCGCCGCGAACGGCGACACCGCGAACAAGATCGGCACCTACGCCCTCGCCGTGCTGGCCCAGCACCACCGCGTGCCGTTCTACGTCGCCGCGCCCTCCTCGACGATCGACCCGTCGCTCCCTTCGGGCGACCACATCCCGATCGAGGACCGCGACCCGGCGGAGGTGCGCAGTGTCGGCGCGCAGCAGACGGCGCCCGCCGAGTCGCCGGTGTTCAACCCGGCCTTCGACGTCACGCCGGCGCGGATGATCGCCGCGATCATCACCGAGCGGGGAGTCCTCCGTCCGCCGTACGCGTTTGCATAGCGGGCTCGCGCGACGCTACCACGACCGCACGGCGCATTCGCCCGAGTCGGTCCGCACCAGCGCCCACGTCCTGGACTGGGACATCAAGCCGTTTCCGTTCAAGGTCTACACGGAGCTCCCGGGCCGCGCGCTGCCCCGCGAGCTCGACCCCGTGGCCGCGGACGCGCTCCGGGCGCTCGCGGCGCCCGCGCCTGTCGTCGGGCGGATGAACGTCGAGACGCTCACCGCGCTCCTCTACTACTCGGCGGGCGTGACCAAGAAGAAGACCTATCCCGGCGGCGGCGAGGTGCTCTTCCGCGCGGCGCCCTCGACCGGCGCCTTGTACCAGACCGAGGTCTACGTGGCGGCGGGCGAGGTCGAGGGGCTCGAGCCCGGGCTCTATCATTTCTGCCCGGGCGACTTCGCGCTGCGGCGCCTCCGGAGCGGCGACGTTCGGCGGGCGCTCGCCGACGCGGCCGCGGACGAGTCGGTCGCCCGGCGCGCCGCGACGGTTCTGCTGACGGCGATCTACTGGCGCAACACCTGGAAGTACCAGGCGCGCGGCTACCGCCACCTCTTCTGGGACTCGGGGACGCTGCTCGCCAATCTCTTGGCCGTGGGGGGCGCGCTCGGCCTCGCGCCACGCCTCCTCACGGGCTTCGTGGACGCCGACGTGAACCGGCTCCTCGGCGTCGACGTCGCGCGCGAGGCCGCCCTCGAGCTCGTGACCGTCGGGCCCGAGGGCGTGCCCGCCCCGCCCGTCACGACACTCGACGAGATCCGCCACTCGGTCATGCCACTGTCCGCCGACGAGGTCGACTATCCGCTGCTGCGCGAGCTGCACGCCGCCTCGTCGCTCGCGAGTCCGGCCGCCGTCGTGGCATGGAGGCGGGGCGGTGCGACAGCAGCGGCGGGGCGAACGCGGGCCTCGGAAGGAACGCCGCGGGCGCTCGTCCCGCTGCCGGCGCCGCGTGAGGCGGCCGGGCGCGCGCTCGGGGAGACGATCGAGCGCCGGGGCTCGACGCGGCAGTTCGGCCACGAGGCGCTCACGGCGGCGGAGCTGTCGACCGCGCTGCAGACCGCCACTCTCCCGGTGGCTGCGGACGTCCCGCAGGGGCTCGTGGACCTCTATCTCATCGTCAACGCCGTGGAGGGCGTGCCCCCCGGGGCCTACGTCTACCGTGGCGACGCGCACGCGCTCGAGCTCTTGAAGCCGGGCGAGCTGAGGCGGGAGTCGGCGTATCTCTGCCTCGAGCAAGCCCTCGGCGGCGACGCCGCGGCGGTCGTGTACTGCCTGGCGCAGCTCGACGACGTTTTTCGGGCCTTCGGCGACCGCGGCTATCGCCTCGCCAACCTCGAGGCCGGCATCGTGGGCGGGCGCGCCTATCTGGCCGCGTACGCGCAGGGGTTCGGCGCGAGCGGGCTCACGTTTTACGACCGGATGGTGGTCGAGTTCTTCGCCCCGCACGCCCAGGGCAAGGACGCGATCTTCGTCACCGCCCTCGGCCGCTCGGCGGCGAGCGGTCGTGTTACGATCGGAGGGACTTTCGGTCCCTCAAGGAGGCCGCCCGCATGAAGAAGTACCAGCTGATGGCGCCGGGCCCGACGCCCGTGCCGAGCGAAGCGCTCCTGGCGATGGCGCAGCCGATGATCCATCACCGGACGCCGCAGTACGAGGCGCTTTTCGTCGAGGTGCGCGCCGGGCTCAAG
>Ga0137399_10000976_pt1 | contig 12518 bp, 8 predicted proteins | sample czorhiz316metaG_FD_104810 | JGI IMG/M metagenome (GOLD analysis project Ga0137399, IMG submission 104810) | Vadose zone soil microbial communities from Angelo Coast Range Reserve, California, USA - czorhiz3.16 metaG | ecosystem: Environmental > Terrestrial > Soil > Vadose zone | place: USA...
CGGGCCGCCGGCTTTCGGCCCGGTCCCCGACAGGCCATGGCCTCCGAAGGGCTGCACGCCGACCACCGCGCCGATCAAATTGCGGTTCAGATAGATGTTGCCCGCACCGACGCGGCTGACCACCTGATCGACGGTCTCGTCGATGCGGGTATGCAGCCCGAAGGTCAGCGCGTAGCCGGTGGCATTGCTGTCATCGAGCAGGCGGTCGAGGCCGTCGCGGCGGAAACGCAGCACGTGCAACACCGGGCCGAACACTTCACGCTTCAGTTCGGCGAGAGCGCCGATCTCGATCAGGGTCGGCGGCACGAACGTCCCGTGCCGGCACGCCTCCGGAAGCGGCAGCTGTTCCACCACGTGTCCGGATGAGCGCATCGCTTCCACGTGGTCGAGAATGGCGGCCCTCGCCTCCGCCGTGATGACCGGACCGACATCGATCGCCAGCCGGTCGGGATTGCCGATGGCGATCTCGCGCAATGCTCCCTTGAGCATCGTCAGGATGTGGTCGGCGACCTCCTCCTGCAGGCAGAGCACGCGCAGCGCCGAGCAACGCTGACCAGCGGAGTCGAATGCCGACTGAATCACATCGCCCACGACTTGTTCGGCGAGAGCGGTGGAATCGACGATCAGGGCGTTCTGCCCTCCGGTCTCGGCAATCAACGGAACCGGCTTGCCGTCCGGATTGGTCCGTTTCGCAAGCTCGGCTTGAATGAGACGGGCAACCTCCGTCGAACCGGTGAACATCACGCCGTGCGCCCGGGCATCGCCAACCAGTGCCGCGCCCACCTTGCCATCTCCGGGCAGCAACTGAATGATGCCCGACGGCACGCCGGCTTCACGCAGGATTGCGACGGCCAGATTTGCGATCAATGGCGTCTCCTCGGCGGGTTTCGCCAGCACGGGATTGCCGGCCGCAAGCGCGGCCGCGACCTGACCGGTAAAGATCGCGAGCGGAAAATTCCACGGGCTGATGCACACCACGGGCCCGAGCGGGCGATGGGTGTCGTTCGAGAAGCGCTCGCGGATTTGCGTAGCGTAATAGCGCAGGAAGTCGATCGCCTCCCGCACCTCGCCAACGGCATTCGGCAGCGACTTTCCGGCCTCGCGCACAATCACGCCAATCAGGCCCGCCATGCGAGCTTGCATCAGCGCGGCGGCGCGATCGAGCAAGGCGGCGCGCTGCGAGGGTGGTGTCGCAGCCCAGCGCACTGCGTTGTCAACGGCGATTGCAAAGGCCCGATCGATAAGGATGGGATCGGCCTCTTCAACCTCCCCAACCCTGTCGCGGCGATCCGCCGGATTGAATACCGACCGGCGCCGGCCGCTTGCAGGTTCGTCGCCGATGAGCGGCACGGCGCGATAGATCACGCTTGCGTCCGACGGCAGACCCGCGGCGAGGGCGGCAAGCACTTGTTCGTTGCAAAGATCAAGCCCGGCGGAATTTTCGCGCTTCGCGCCATAAAGATCGCGCGGAAGGACAATCCTCTCGTGTTCCGCTCCGACCGGTTGGAGCGCGGCGGCGGCCGTGACCGGGTCGGCTAAGAGGTCATCGATCGCAACCGCCGGATCCGCGATGCGGTTGACGAAGGATGAATTGGCGCCGTTTTCCAAAAGCCTGCGGACCAGATAGGCGAGCAGGGTTTCGTGGGTGCCGACCGGTGCGTAAATCCGGCAGGGCCGGTCGAGCTTGCCGCGGCCGACCACCTCCTCGTAAAGCGGTTCGCCCATGCCATGCAGGCACTGGAATTCGTATTGGCCGGCGCAATAGTTGCCGCCGGCCATGGCGTGGATGGTGGCCAGCGTGAGAGCATTGTGGGTCGCGAATTGCGGGTAAATCGCGTCCGGCGCGGCCAGGAGTTTCCTCGCACAGGCAATATAGGAGACATCGGTATGGATTTTTCGGGTGAAGACGGGAAAGCCTTCGAGCCCATCCACCTGCGCCCGCTTGATCTCGCTATCCCAGTAGGCGCCCTTGACCAGCCGGATCATCAGCCGATGACGTGAACGCCGCGCGAGATCAATGATACAGTCGAGCGCAAAGGGCGCGCGTTTCTGATAGGCCTGAACGACGAAGCCGATACCGTTCCATCCTTCGAATTCCGGGGCGAGGCAAACGGCCTCCAGAAGGTCGAGCGACAGATCAAGACGATCGGCCTCTTCGGCATCAATGTTGAGCCCGATATCGTAGCGGCGGGCCAGCAGCGTCAGCATTTTAAGTCGCGGCAGCAGTTCGGCGAAGACGCGACCGCGCTGGGCGCGGCAATAGCGCGGATGCAGCGCCGAGAGCTTGATGGAAATGCCCGGACCTTCATATATTCCGCGTTGCCGCGAAGCGGCTCCGATGGCATGGATCGCGGTCTCATAGGCGGCAAGATAGCGCGAGGCATCGGCCGCCGTCGTCGCCGCTTCTCCGAGCATGTCATAGGAATAGCGGAAGCCGTTCGCTTCCATCGTTCGGGCCCGGGCGAGTGCTTCGCCGATGGTCTGCCCCATGACGAACTGTTCACCCATCATCCGCATGGCGAGATCAACGCCCCTGCGGATCAACGGTTCTCCACCTCTGGCGACCAGTCGGATGAGCGCATTCGAGAGCGTGCTCTCGCTCGTGGTCCCCGTCAGTTTGCCGGTGACCACCAGTCCCCAGGTCGCGGCGTTGACGAACAGCGACGGGCTGCGACCAAGATGGGAACGCCAGTCGCCGCCGCCGATCTTGTCACGGATGAGCGCATCGCGCGTGGCGCTGTCGGGAATACGCAGCAATGCTTCCGCCAGACACATCAGCGCCACGCCCTCCTCGCTCGATAGCGCGTATTCCCGCACCAACCCTTCCATACCGCCGCGCTGCTGCTTGGCCCGCAGTGCCCCGGCCAATTTTCGCGCGGTTTTGCGCGCGACCGCGGACGCTGCCGCGGCGAGGGTTGCGGCTTCGATCAGCGGCGGCAGGCATTGCGGCTCCGGCCTGCGATAGGCCGCGGTGATCGCCGCGCGCAGACTTGTCTGCGCTTGCACCTCCTGCCGAAAGGCTGCAAATGGCAATTCGGGGCCCGGCTCGCTGGGCATCTTCAAAACCCTCTTGGAACTTCCCGGTCGAGGGACGGCGCCCATTCCCGCTGGGGACGCCACCCTTCGAAGTCTTGCATTCTACAACGCCGCGCTGTCAGGCGGTTCGGTATTTCCGGCCGAGCGCCATGCTTCCGATCACCGTCATCAGAAGCGTGACGACAAGCAGGATGAAGGCGAGCGCGGCGCCGAAGGGCCAGTTGCTGGCGCGGCTGAACTGGTCGTAGACGGCCGGCGCCATCATCTGGAATCGTGGTCCGCCGAGCAGGACCGGGGTCGCATAGGCATTCATGCACAGGATGAACACAAGCACGCTGCCGGCCACGACGCCGGGCGTGGCCAGCGGCAATACCACGCGACGGAACACGGTGAGCGGTCGCGCGCCGAGATTGGCCGCCGCCTCCTCCACCTGACGCGGGATGCCTTCGATCACGGCCGAGAGCGTCAGCACCATATAGGGCAGCACGATACCCACGATGGCAACGATGACGGCGCCCGGCGTATAGAGCAGCTTGAGCGGCGCCGAGGTGAGGCCCGTGCCCTGAAGCGTTGCGTTGATCAATCCGTCACTGCCGAGGAGCGCGATCCAGCCGGCCGAGCGGACCACGTTACCGACCAGCAGCGGAAACATCGTGAGGATGGTGATGATGCTCTTCCACTTGCTCTGCATTCGCGACAGCCAATAGGCTGCCGGAAATGCGAGAAGGACGGTCAGGGCGGTGCAGGACAGCGCTACCCCGAGAGTCGTCGCCAGCACGCGCTGATAATAGGGGTCGGCAACGGCGCGCAGATAGTTCTCCGTCGTCAGGGCCTCGACCATCATCGCCGCTGGATCGTAGTGGTTCATGGAGATACGGAACATCATCAGCATCGGCGCGACAAGTAACGCGCAAACCAGCAGTCCCGCAGGCAGGATGAAGACGGCCATATGTTCAACTCACCCTTTGAAGTCTTTGTTCCAGAAATCGAACACGGCGGCCTGCTGGGTCGCCAGATATCCGAAATCAGGCTTCCACAACCTCGCGCGTTCGGCTTCCGAGAAGTTGATCTGCCGATCGAGCGCGGGATCGAGCGGTGCGTCGGAAACGGTCGGTACGTAGCCCATCTTCGAGGCGAATACCTGTTGAGCCGCCGGCTCCAGCATGGCATTGAGATATTTGAATCCGCTTTCCTTGTTGCGGGCATTTTTCGGGACCGCCGCCTCATACGCCGTCGGGAACGCGCCCTCTTCCGCGATGATATGGCCGAGCGGAATACCCGACTGCCTCCACATGAAGCCGCGCGCAGCGGCAACGATGGTGAACCAGATCTCCTCGGATTTCAGGGCCGCGGCGGCCGCTTCGACCGAAGCGAGCACCTTCACATCGAGCGACCGCCATTCCATGAGCTTCTTTTTGGCCGGCTCGAAATCTGTCATTGAGCCGCCGCCGGCGACGGCGGCGAAAGCCGTGTTGGTTGTGTAGAGGAAGTCCGAGAGACCGACCTTGCCGCGATATTTTGGATCCCAGAGATCGTGGAGCGATTTTGGTGGCATGGTCACCCGGTCGGTGTTGTAGACGATGGTATGAGCCGAATAGATTTGCGGAATCGAATGGGATTTCTTCAGGAAGGGCTGCACCTTCGCCAGACGCGGTGTGTTGGCCTCCGAAACTTCTTCCAGCGCGCTCAGCTGGGTGGCCGCGAACATATCGAAATCGGCGAGGCATGCCACATCCATGCTGCCACGACGGCTCTGGCGTTCGGCCAAAAGCTTGGTGCGGCGCGGAACCGGACTGGAGATGTCCTGCAGAACCTCAATGCCCAGCGGCTTCATGATGGCACTGTCGACGCCCTCCCGCAGCAGGTCGCCGTAGTCGCCGCCCCAGGTGCCGGCGACGACCTGAGAGGCCTCGGCATGCGCAGAGGCAGGAAACAACGCGGCAAACGCGGCTCCGCCGATCAATCCGCGACGGGTTAGTTTGATCATGATCTTCTCTCCTTTCGAATTCTGCGTTGATCAGGCCGGAAGCAGCCGCGCCGCGGCGGTATCCCAGCTCACGCTGACCATGTCCCCGGTCTTGACGCGACGCATGGCGTCATTGTCCGCCGGCGTTGCACGGATCGCTGTCAGAATGGTGCCATCGAGGTCCAGCCGATACTCGGTTTGGGCGCCGAGATAGAGAACCGCGGCAAGACGCGCGAGGACGCCGCCGCTATCGGATCCCGGCCGCACGGTGATGCGTTCGGGACGCAAGGCCAGCACACTGGCATTCCCAGGTGCGGCCTCGACATTGCACGGCAGCAGAATGCCGCCTTCGCTGCGCAGCGCGTTCCCCTCTATCGTCCCATGAATGATGTTGCAGCGACCGACGAAGTCGGCGACGAAAGCGTCGGCCGGGTTTTCGTAGAGCTCTTCCGCCGTGCCGACCTGGCGCACGCGCCCGCTTTCCATCACGACCAATCGGTCCGACATGGTCAACGCCTCTTCCTGGTCGTGCGTCACCATGAGCGTGGTGAGACCCAGACGCTGCTGCAAGGCGCGGATTTCACTGCGCACGTCCGCGCGCAGCTTGGCGTCGAGATTGGACAGCGGCTCGTCGAGCAGAAAGACCGCAGGATTGATCACCAGCGCGCGGGCGAGCGCCACGCGCTGCTGCTGGCCGCCGGACAACTGGCGCGGCAAGCGATCAGCAAGACGATCGAGCCTGACAAGCTTCAGCACGTCCACGACGCGCCGGTCGCGCTCGGCACGGCCGACCTTGCGCATCTCCAGGCCGAAGGCGACGTTGGCGGCGACGCTCATGTGCGGGAACAGCGCATAGGACTGAAACACCATGCCGGTCTGACGTGCATAGGGCGGCGTCCGGGTCATGTTCTGCCCGGCGATCATGACGTGGCCGGCGGTCGGCTCGATGAAGCCCGCGACCATGCGCAGGATCGTGGTCTTGCCGCAGCCGGATGGACCGAGCAGTGAAACGAGTTCGCCGTCTTTCACTTCGACGTCAACGCGATCGACCGCGACGGCCTCCCCGTATTCCTTGCGGAGACCTTCGAGAAGAAGCGTTCCCACGATGTATCCCTTTTCCCAACTTGACTAAACGACGCGCGAAAGTTTCACGAAATGGTCGGTGATCAGCATCAGCGCGGCAACGATGAGAATCTGGACTGTCGCGACAGCCGCAAGTGTAGGATCCATGCGGAACTCCAGGTAGTTCAGCATCGCGACTGGCAGCGTCGTCTTGCCCGGCCCAACGAGCAGCAAGGTCAGCTCGAGATTTTCGAAACTCTGAATGAACGAGAACATGCAGGCCGCAACGACGCCCGGCCGCAGCATCGGCAGCGTGACGCGCCTGAACACGGTCCAGGGCCTGGCGCCAAGATTGGCCGCAGCTTCCTCGGCGGCCCGGTCGAGGCCCTGAAGGCTGGCGGTGACGACACGCACCGTCCAGGGGATCGTCAGCAGGACGTGGGCGCCGATGAGGGCGGGCAAGGTGCCCACGATATCAAGATCAACCGCATTCTCGACCTTGATATAGAAGAGATAGAGCGCCGTGCCAGCGACGACGCCGGGCACCGCGAGCGGACCGAGCAAGAGCGTGCTGATGGCGTTCTTGGCGGAAAGATCGCTGCGTGAAAGCGCGAGCGCCGCCGCCGTCCCCAGCGGCACGCCGATCGCCGTGGCGATCAGCGCGACCTGGATGCTGATCAGAAAGCCGCCTGCGAATTCGTGCCGGCTCCAGGCGTTGGTGTACCACTTCAATGTCAGGCCGCTCGGTGGAAACGAGACAAATTCGTCGCGGAAGAAGCTGGTGAGGACCACGGTGGCGACCGGCATGAGCATCAGCACGTAAGCGAATGCGACCGAGCTGCGGTAGGCCAGACGGGTCGAGGTCATCGACAGCCTCCTGGCGCATGCTCGGCGGCGATCAGGAAGGCCGGCACGACGATCTGCGCCATCGCCTCCACCATCGGCAGATGAGCTTTCCCAAAATGCCTCGCCTCGTGCAGCAGGTTGATCTGGCCGAGCACCTCGCCTTTCCAGCACACAGGCATGTTCAGAACGCTGCTGCAGCCCAGAGCGAAGATTCGCTCATGGTCGGGAAAGTCGCGTTCGATATCGCCGGCGTCCTGGCCGATATAGGGCGTCCCTGAAGTCAGCACGCGCTTCATCGCGGGCGCCTGTTCCAGCGCTTTTGTTCCGCTCGCGGGATAGAGATCCGGCCGGCTGCTGTAGAGCCGCTCCGCCATCCCCACTTTGGGATGATAAAGCAGCACCGTGAACAGCTTGTGCCCGACCACGTTGGCGAGCAAACGATCGAGCGCGCGAAATGTCGCAGCGGGTTGGTCGCGTTCGGCGAGAGCCCGCGTCAGCGTCGAAATCAATGGCAGCGACACGGCGGCTGACGCACGGACATCTGTCATCCGGTTGCTCGCGTGATCACGACCAGCGGGAGTTCGAGCCGCGACGCCTGATGGCCGCCGAACATGACCGTCAGCAGCGGCGGGCGGCCATGCGGAACCTGACCGCAATGATCGGCGTCGGCGCCGGCGATGGAGAGGCGGATGCGGCTGCCCGCCGAGAAAAGCCAGGCGACCGGCAGCAGCGGGATACGGATACGCTCGACCTCACCCGGCGTCAGCGGTCGCGCATCGGCGCGGGAAAAGCTGCGGAACGGCCATGCCGTGCGGTACGTCTCCGGCGCCGGTGCTTCCTTGCGATGAAGCGCGCGCAAAAGGCCTTCCGTGACATAGCGTTCGGCCCCGTCGGCCTCGATTTCCGAGAGGTAGACAAACAATGCCGCATCGGGCTCGCTCGAGGACAGAAACAGGTCGGCAATGCCGTGGCCGGCAAGCTCCGTCGCCTGCCTCAGCGGTTCGGACGTATAGCTGAGCATTCGATCCGAACGGCCCTGCCAATCCGGATAGTAGTTTCTGCTATCGATACCCGCGATACGCTCGTAGCGCGTGCCTGCGCCGGTGCCGATCGCGAAATCGACCTTGTAGGCGTCGCTGCCTATCGCTGGCGCTGCGCCGGAAAGCCGGTGATCCTGCGCCAGGAAAAATGTCTGCCTGGGCTCGACCGGCGGCCATACCGCCGCCTCGCGCCATTGCTCCGCGTGCATCGAGAAATAATGGATCGGCGCCTCGTTGCGCAGGCCTGTATCGAGGCCCAGCAGATAAGTGTCGAAGAAGCGCAGAATCTCACCGAGCAAGGGGAAACCAGCCTCTTCCACCGTCCGCCAGGGCGATACGTCGATGCGCGCGCCGTGATCCCACGGTCCAAGCAAGAGGTGGCGCGGGTTGTCCTTCAATGTCAGGAAACGCGAGATCGCGCCGTTGGTATAGCCCGCGCCGTCCCGCCAACCGGAGACGGACAGGATGGCAACGTCGCGGCGGATGCCTTGCGACACGGAATAGGGGCTGAATGAGGCCGAGCTGAAGCTCGGATCATAAGGCAGGCCCTCCTCACGGAACCTAAACTCGGGCATGAACTCGGTCTGGCGGAAATTGCCGAGATGCGCTTTGACCGCTTCGCGAACGAGGGTGCCGTCCGGGTCGTCGTCGACCGGCTGCGGTCCTTCGAAATCCGGATTGCTGAAGTAGGAAAATTGCCTGAGGACATCGCGCTGATCATGGTCGAGCCCAACCATGAGGTCATCATAAATCCTGGTCAGCGACTTGAGCTGGATTCCGCCGGGGAAATAATTGTCGGAATAGGTGTCCCAGACCGAGAACAGCGGCGCGATCGCTTTGACGGCGGGATGCCCTGTGCTGGCGAGAAAGTCCGACGCGGCACCAAGATAGGAAACGCCGGTCGCCCCGATGACGCCGTTTGACCAAGGCTGCGCGACAATCCAGTCTGCGATCTCGCGGCTATCCTCGCGCTCCTTCGGCGAGCGAAAACTGTCGCGCGTCCCAAAACTCGCGCCGGTGCCGCGCACATCGACCACCACGACGGCATAGCCGCGCGGCACGAAGAAATCTCGAAACTTGCCGGTATTGGGATTGGCCTCCCCTGTCGCTGCGGGCCTCAACTTGAAGCGGCGGTAATAGGGAGTGAACAGCGCGATCGCCGGGAACGTCCGCGAAGTCAACGCGCCTGAAAGCGACTGGGGGACATAGATATCGACGGCTATTCGGCAACCATCACGCATGGTGACATAGTGAGATTTGGGAACGGGCAACCCGAACTCGACCGGACGCTGATCGACGTATTCGTCGGGGAGTACATTCCAGGCGCGATGGAGACTGACAGGGGCGTTCATGCGAACCTTCTCGACCGCCCAATCATTAGGCACCAAATCGTGTTGCTATAAATTTGACTCCAAAAATATTGTGCGTCAAATGCGTAATGCGTTACAAAATATGCGGAACACGCATGTAAGGAAACGAGGCTGTGCCAAGTCAGCGCGGTTTGGAAGCGCTCCGCGCTTTTGTTGAGACTGGATCGGTATCGCAGGCGGCGGACCGGCTCGGCCGCACCCAGCCACAGGTCGGGCGACTGCTGACCGCTCTTGAAGAAGAGGTCGGGTTTTCGCTCTTCGGGCGGAACAGCCGTCCACTGACGCTGACCCGCGAGGGGCGGGAATTCTACGCCCAGGTCGAGCGCGTCCTCGCCGGCCACGACGGATTGAACCGCTTCGCTTCGCAGATGCGCCGAGGGAGCCGGGATCATGTACGCGTCCTGACAGCTCCGTTCATCGCTCACGCGATTGTCGCGGACGCAGTGGCCGCGTTGGCCAGACGTTCGTCGACATTCACGGCCTCGATCGAGTCTCGGGCACGTCTCGACATCGAGACCTGGGTTGGTCAGGAAACCTTCGATCTCGGCGTGACCATCCTGCCGCTTTCGCATCCCACGTTCGAGACCCAGGAGTTCCTGCGTCTCGAAGCCATGGCGGCGATGCGGCCTGACCATCCACTCGCGCAAAAGGATATCATTGAATTCGAGGAGTTCGTCGAGACAGACGTCATTGTCACGCATCCGCGCTCGATTCTGCGACAGCATCTCGAAAGGCTCTGCCGCGAAACCAACAAGACCCTGAAGGTCCGTTTCGAGGCAACCAACGGCGTGGTTGCCTGCCAGCTCGCCGGACGGGGTCTTGGATGTTGCCTGTCCGACCCTTTTGTCGCCCGCTCAAGCGGCGTGACCAATCTCGTATTGCGGCCATTTCGGCCGGCCTTTCCGCTTCAATATGGCTTTCTTTATCCCGCCTGGCAGTCGCGGCCGCGTGTGGTCACCGAACTCGCCGGAGAGATTGCAAAGATCGCCAAAGCTCAATCGGAAACTTTGAGCCACCGAAATGTTTGATGATCCAAACAAGCCACCAGACCACCAGCAGACGTGCTGGAACGATCGGAAAAGCCGCGATCAACCCTTGAACTGCTTATTCCAGAAGTCGAGGGTCTGGGCGGACCGCTCCATCGTATAAGCGTAGTCGGTCTTGAGCAATCTTGCCCGCTCCGCCTCGGTCAGGCTCACCTGCGTGGCCAAATCCTCTGGAAGCACGGCATCCTTCACGGTGGGAACGTAACCCATCCTGTCCGCGAATGCGATCTGTGCGGTCGGGTCAAGCATCGCGTTCAAATAGGCGAAGGCGCCGTCCTTGTTCTTGGCGTTGCGCGGCACTCCCGCCTCGAACACGATCGACGGCGTCCCCTCCTTCGGCACGACATGGGCCAGCGGAATGCCGGCTTTTTTCCACATGAATCCGCGGGCAAGCCACATGACGGTGAGCCACACTTCTTCCGACTTCAGCGCTGCGGCGAGCGCCTCGTTGGACGGATAGATTTTGACGTCGAGCGAACGCAGCTCCATGAGCTTTTTGTCGGCCGGACCGAAATCGCTGACGCCGCCGCCGCCCGCGAGCGCGGCAGCCAGAGTATTGGCACCGTAAAGAATGTCCGAGAAGCCGACACGTCCGCGCCATTTCGGATCCCAGAGATCGGCATAGGCTTGCGGCGCCGCGGTGACCTTCGTTGAATTGTAGAGAATGACTTGAGCGGAGTAGATGTGAGGAACCGTGCTGGCCTTCTTCAACTCGGGATAGACGGCGTTCAGGCGCGAGATCTTATCGACCGTTGCCTGCTCGAAAGTGCCCGACTGCGCCACGAGATAGGCGTCTGTGTCCGAAAGGCAAGCAACGTCCATCGATCCGCGGCGAGATTGCCGTTCCACGAGCAGCTTTGTCTTGCGAGGATCCCCGTTGGCAACGTCCTGGACTACCTCGACGCCCTGGGGGACAACCAGGGGCTTGTCCACCAACTCGCTCAGAAGCTGCCCGTAATCGCCACCCCAGGTACCCACGACCAGTTGCGGCGATCCAGCGACTGCGGACCGAACACCGCTCGCCAGGACGGTGGCCGTGGCGGCGCCGGCAGACAGTAACGTGCGTCGCGACAATGTCATCTTGTGTCTCTCCCATCAAAGTGAAGCCTCAGGTATCATCTGTCATGCAAGGATCCTACCGCAAGCACGAGGCCGACACAGCTTGCTCCACGCAATTCCGGTTCACCCTACAATCTGGCTTTTGATGTCCTTCGGCGCCTTGGTCAGAATCTCCGGCGATCGGCCGACGACGACGGTGTCGTCCATCCGAAAACCTCCCAATCCATAGACGTAAATGCCGGGCTCGGCGGAATAGACTTCGTTCTCCAACAGCGCGCGGTTGTTGAAGGCCATATCCTCCGGATATTCGTGACCGAGTATTCCCATCCCGTGGCCGGTCCGGTGACGGATGAATTTGCCGCACCCGCCAGCTTCGATGACATTCTGTGCGGCTGCATCTATTCCGGAAACCGGTCTGCCGGTCACCGCAGCGCCGGCGGCAGCTTCATTCGCGGCACGTGCGACTTCGTAATACCTGCGCTGATCTTCCGAGGGCTCTCCTGCAAACCAGGTGCGCTCGTTCTCCACGACTATACCGTTCAACCGCGGAATCACGATGTTGACGAGCACATCGCCCCTCTTGATCCTGGCCCCGCAGGACGCGCCGTCGCCATGGGGCGAGGCCGAGGCAGGACCGCTCAGTGTCCAGCACCGCATGACCTCCAGATTGGCTCCCGGAAATCGGCGGGCACCCTCCTCCACCATGCAAACAGCCATCTGATAATCGAGTTCTTGAACGAGCCGGCCAGGACGAATGTTTTCGCGATAGCGCTCCTGGACGAAATCAGACAGCGACGCCGCCTCGCGCATGACTTCGAGTTCTTCTGCGTGCTTGACCCATCGCAAGGTGCGTATGCCCTCGAGAGACGGGATCAGCTTGAGCTCGGGCAGAGTTGCCGCAGCGCGGGCCAGCGCGGAAAAGCTGCCGTCGACGCCGATCCGGGACGAGGAAAGGCCGAGCTTCCTCAGGAATTCGGCGATCATTTCCGGCAATTGCGGAAGCAGGAACTGCCGCTCGGCAACCTTGGGATGTTCAGAGTAGAACTGGACGTCCTTGACCCAAACGTGCCCCCGCTCCTTCGCCATCATCATA
>Ga0137399_10000978_pt1 | contig 12505 bp, 7 predicted proteins | sample czorhiz316metaG_FD_104810 | JGI IMG/M metagenome (GOLD analysis project Ga0137399, IMG submission 104810) | Vadose zone soil microbial communities from Angelo Coast Range Reserve, California, USA - czorhiz3.16 metaG | ecosystem: Environmental > Terrestrial > Soil > Vadose zone | place: USA...
CCTCACCCTGGTTTTGATGGCTCGCAAAATCAACGGCGCCATCCTGATCGGCATCTTCGGCACTACGCTGCTCGGAATTCTTCGCGGGATCGCCCACTGGCCTTCCGGGATTTTCTCTCTCCCCCACCCCTCCTCGACCTTCCTCCAACTTGATTTCCGCAGCGCCATCCACCTCGGATTCCTCGAAATCCTGTTTGCATTCCTGTTCGTGGATCTGTTCGACAACGTGGGCACACTGGTAGGCGTCTGCGAGCAAGGCGGCTTCATCAAGGACGGGAAAATTCCACGGGTTGGGCGCGCGCTGATCGCCGACGCCGTGGGAACGCTCTTCGGCTCACTCACTGGAACGTCGACCGTGACGAGTTACATCGAAAGCGTTGCCGGGGTGGCTGCCGGAGCTCGCACCGGACTCAGCAACGTTTTTGTGGCGCTCTTGTTCCTGGCGGCTATGTTTTGCTCTCCACTTGCCGCCGCTATCCCCGGCTATGCCACTGCCCCGGCACTGGTCCTGGTCGGCGCGCTCATGACGCAGTCCATTGCTCACATCGACTGGCGCGACTTCAGTGAAGCGGTCCCCGCCTTCATCACGATCCTGGCGACCCCTCTGACTTTCAGCATCGCGACCGGACTAAGCCTGGGACTCATCTCCTACACCGTCGTGAAAATCGCTTCCGGGAAGATTCGCGAAATCAACCCGCTGGTCTGGGTTCTCACCGCACTGTTCATTTTGCGGTATGTCTACCTGGGATGGAGCTAGCAGGGCTGCCACCATGCCGCGCCCAGTCTGGATGCTCAGGGGAAATCTGGCGCGATTGGTCTGAGCGGCGCCCCAACCCGTTTCCACACGTCCGTCTCCGACGGTCGAATCGCGGGTGGCACCGGGAGCGGCATTCCTGGCTGCAATCCGCAAGGAGGCGTCCCTGGAGGAGGCTGCCGACCCGCCGCCGGTGGGTCCCTCTATCACCGCCCACGCCCAAGATCCTATTGGCCGGCCGACATCACCGCCAATGCATCGATTCCATGGGCTTCAAGCTCTTCTCCGGTCACGCTTACGCCCGGAATCCCCAGCAGGTTCAAAACGCCATCGGGCAATGGTATGCCATCTTTCGCGGTCAGCACCACATAGACCTTTGCACTCTTGTCGGGAAGAAACAGCAATGGAGAACCGGTCGCCGCGCAGAACTTCGCGCAAAACGCGTGATCGTATGCATGGTCGCCCTGACTTAAATAGCAATTCGCATCCGTCAGTTCCCCGCGCATGTTGATTTTGATGCCGCCGGCGGGCCGACCAGCAAATAGATCGATGTTTCCACGCTGGGCAGCCTTCCGGGCCCCTTCGAGATCGTTGGTCCAGTTCCGCACTTTCTCAAACGGCATGTCGTTCAACCCGTTCCGGTCTCCGAACTGGTACCCGGAAAATCCAAGGACGAGGATCAAAGCCACCATCGAGGTTCGACTGGCGGGCAACTCATTGTCCTCCGCTCTTCTTTCCGACATAGCTCACACGCCAGATGGAGTTCGACCCATCATCGCTGACCAGCAGCGCTCCATCGGAAGCCACTGCCACTCCAACCGGACGGCCCCATACATGCCCGTTGTCGACCACGAATCCGGTCAGGAAATCCTGGTATTCCCCGGTTGTTTTTCCGCTCTGATGGAAAGGCACGCGAATCACTTCGTATCCGGCGCGCACCGACTTGTTCCAGGAACCGTGTTCGGACGCAAATACGTCGCCTTCATATTCAGCAGGGAATTGCTCGCCTTGATAAAACGTCATCTCCAGCGAAGCATTGTGCGGCTGCAGCACCACGTCCGGCGTGACTATTTTGTCCTTTAACTCCGGATGCTTCCCGGGATGCCGCGGATCCTGATGCCCACCCATGTACCACCATGGCCACCCGTAGAAAGCGCCCTCCTGCACATGGGTGATGTAGTCGGGCACCAGGTTGTCGCCGAGGCCGTCACGCTCATTCACCGAGCACCACAAGTCTCCCCCATTGGGATCGATGGCCAGTCCGACAGCGTTGCGAATTCCGTAAGCGTATACCCGCATCCCCGAGCCGTCAGGGCTGAACGCCAATATGTCAGCGCGATTCTTTTCTTGGGGGGTTGTGTCCGGATCATCCACATTCGAACTCGAACCCACCGACACAAACAGGGTTTTTCCGTCCAGCGAGAACTGTATATCTCGTGTCCAATGCCCGCCGCCGCTGGGCAAGTCCGCGATGTGCTCGACCGGTCCCCGGGCGTGCAAGTCGCCGTTGCGATAAGGAAAACGTACGACCGCATCCGTATTGCCGATATACACCCACTGAGGCCGTGGGCCCAGAGGATAGAAGGCGATCCCGAACGGCCTGTTCAGCCCGCCGGCGAAGACTTCCGTCTGCTCGGCCCGGCCGTCCTGGGTAACGCCTCGAAACACCTTGACCTGGCCCGCGCTGCTTTCCGCCAGAAACGTGTCTCCGTTGGGCGCGGTCCGTATCAATCGCGGGTTCTCCAGCCCAGTCGCGTACAGCTGCACCTGGAAACCGTTGGGTGCCTTGGGCCATGCGTTTGCTGGCCGCGCCACGATCTCCGGCCCATTGCTCGCCGATTTCGTCGCGTAAGGTTCTGGAAGGTCCTGCAAGGTGATCTTGCGGATCTTGCCAGGCTCCTCCAGACGAAAATCCGTGAAGGGCGGCTTCGGCAGCGGGGCGTCCGTCTTTTCGACACCGACAATTTTCGGAGCGGCAGCCGCCGCTGCCGAACTCCGGGCGCTGCTCGCCAGTCCCTTCATGTAGGTAATGATTTGCCACCGTTGCTGCGCGGGCAGGGCCGACCATGAGGGCATTCCGTTGTCCACGTCGCCTTTGGTGATGTACCAGAAGATTTCTCCATCCCTTGCCTTCTGAGTCGGACCGGCACTTAAAGAGGGGATATTGCCGGTGCCCCCCCCTCCACGGCCGTGGCAAGCGCCGCAATTCCTGGTATAGAGCTTCAACCCGGCCTCTGCTGCCGCCTTCTGGCCCGCGTACGGATTTCTTTCCTGGCGGGCAGACGCCGGAGCGTCGTGAAACTTTGCGTTCTGCGCCTCTGACCTTACTCGGCTGACAATCGCCACTGAAACGATGATCCCTACCCAAACCGCCAGCGATCGTGGGTTGACTCTCAAGTTCCTCTCCTCAGATTCTTTTTGAAATGAACCGACGCCCTTTTTGATTCGAATGCAGTTCGCTCCGATGCAGGAACGGCTGCGAAACGTAGTCAGGCCAGACTTTGGATGCTGTGGCCGACGGCAACGGCGGAAAAAACCAGCGACAACCGGCCCGTCGCGGTGGTCCCGGATCGTATAACCGATGGGTCCATAGCCTTGCGGTCAGCGCGCCTACATCCGAGCCAACATCAGCACCTTGGAGTCGACGTAATCGTAGACTAAAACGACAGGCTTCGCGTCAAAGCCGGCGGCGAAGCCCGGCGTATAAATCGAAGCTAAGGTCGCAACCTGCACCCAAAACTGGCCAGCAAGGCATGATCTCCGGTGCCGTGACAACATTCCCGCACCAGAGGAGGCTTAGTTCAGGAAATCGAAGTCGAGGAGGAACCGTCGCGGATAGTTGCCGAAGAAGGTGCCGTAGTGTGGATCGGCGACGTTGGTGTGCGCTTCCAACGGGTTGAAATGGTTCGTCAGATTCGTCATGGGTATAGAAATTCGAATGGCGTGTTTCTTAGTGATTTGAAAATCCCTGGACACCAGAAAATCGAAAGAAAAGTAGCGCGGAAATCTCGGCTGGCTGTCAACCCTGGCGGTGAGGTACTGTTGCAGCACGTCGACGGGCTGATAAGGGAACCCGTTGCGGAATTCGACGTGTGGATTCAGCTGGAATTTCCACGGCAACGCATAACTGCCCCAGAGCAAGAAACGGTTGGGGATTTCATCGGGCAGGCTCGCAATCAGACCTTGATGCACCACTGGAAATGGAAAGTTACCGGTGTAGCCGCTGGCATCGTTGACGTCTCCCCGTGCATGCTGCCGGACATAGGAGAAAAAGAACTGCCGCTGCGGGTCGGCGCCGATCCTGGCGGTGAATTCGTATTGGCGCGTTCGGGCAGCGCCGGATGACCCAAGCACCAGCGCACTCTGTCCTTGCACGAGCTGGGGCTGCAGCCCGATCAGATCGTGCGCTACGCTTTGAAGGTACTTCACCCGCACCATCAAGGAGCGGGAGACCTCACGTTCCAGTTCGAGATGCCAAGCCGTGCTGTAAGGAGCAAAGTTTCCGCTTCTTTTCGCTCTATCCACAAGTGGAAAGCCGGACCGCGCCGCCGCCTGCGTAATGTTGATGTAGTGAATCGGGTCCCCGACGATACCGCCGGAAGGGTCGAACGAAGTGACAGTCTGCTCGGGAAAGTTGTTGAAGGCATAGACCCCAAGGGGCACGGAATCATAGAACACGCCGGCTCCGCCCCTCAAGACCGTCTTCCTGTCTTCGCTCGGCGTCCACACAAACCCACCACGAGGAGCAGTGCGCGAAGTGAAAGTGATGGTCTGCTCTTCGAAGCGCACTCCCAGGTCCAGGGCGAACCGGGTATTCAATATCCAGTGGTCTTGCGCGTAAACCGCGGGCGCGTAATCGGAAAGTGCGAAGGCCTGTCCGCCGGTAAAATCGACGCGCTGCAGAGTACGCCCGCTGGCATCTTGAATCTGCACCGGTCGGGCGTGCAACTGGCCCTCATCTTCGCTATAGCTCAGCACCGAGCCGAGTTGCAGGATGTGATCCCCGGCAAAATGACGCGTGTGCGGCGTCCAATTCTCGATCCACGCGAAGCGGGTCGCCTGACGGGACTGCTGGCTGAAGTAGTTGCCGCGGTTACCGAGCGGGCTCAGCAGCATTTCAGCAATGCCCTGGGGCTCGATCCCGGTGGTCACGCGGGTGTTTGCAATCGTGCTTTGGAGGACGCCGCCACCCAGAGACATACGGTCGATGACCGTTCCGGTGGATTCGTGGAAATCGGCATTGGCCGTTACCGGTTGCGGATTGAAGAAATCAAGACCGGCGTACCGCAGGGAATGGGGGGAATAGTGAAAGCTGACGGCAAGTGTGTGGGTGGGAGAAATGACCGCATCGACTTGGGTAAAGGAGTTGATCGCTTTGAACCGTGTTACATTTGCTGGAAATGGAAGCGTCCGCACCGTTTGTTTATGAAGCAAGTACTCTGTTCCCTCTGAGACGAACAACCGGTTTGCGATCAAAGGGCCCCCGAAATTCAGACGGGGAGACATATCCTTGAGACCGACAAGATGTCCGCTTCGGATCCGGAATTCGGGAAGCGGGTCATTGAGGCTAACATTCCATTTATCGCCGCCACGCCGCGTCTCCGCAGCCACCACGCCGGCAATGAATTTCCCGTACTGCGCCAGGTAGGGCATCTCCGTGACGTTGATGGTTTCAACGCTGTCGATGGGAACACTGAGGCCGAATCCCCCAGTGGAAGGATCGGTGACATCGACGGAGTTGATGAGCAACGTGCTGTGGTTCTCCGCGTACCCTGCGATCCCTATACTCCCATTCGCGGCGCGTACTACTCCCGGAACGAGCGGGAGCGCGTCTGTGAGCGTGGCGGGGCGCGAGGGCGCTTGCGCGGCCTGTTTCGGTGCTAGAGTCGATGGAATGCTGGACTCCGCCGTCACCGGATCCGACGAAGTCCCTTGCACCGTGACCTCCTGCTTGCTCAAGCCGATGTGCGGCAGAATCACATCCACTCTGTCGGCGGCGTCGGCAGCATTGATTTCGAGCGAGGTGTCGCTCGTGATGTAGTCTTTCTTTTTCACCCGCAGCAAGTAGCGTCCAGAACCAGTAAGAGTGATCCTTCCTCGTCCACTCTCGTCCGTCGTAGCGCTGGCGACGATTTGTTCCAGCAAACGAACCTCAACCTGCGCCTGTGCGAGCGGCTTCTGATTTTCATCAAGAACGTAAAAGGTGAGGCTAACCGGCTGGCCAGAATCCGCAGCCCATCCCACCGCGATCAGAGTGAGCACCAGGGCCAGTGACCGTGCTATCAGCCAGCTCGACATGGGAGACTTAGCAAACATCGCAGAGCTAATTTCCGCAGCGAAGGATCTCACCTCAAACCATGCAAGCGCTCTGGCATCGATATCATTCACCGGAGGTCCTCACGGAAGCGGATGATTCGTCAGCAAATAGTTGTCGGCGTTCTTCTTTACGACCCGCAGGTTCGCCCGGCCAACCAGTTCTTCCAGGCGCGGCAGGTTCGCGCCGTAGGCGAGCAGGTAATAGCGCGCCGACTCGTTCCAGAGGGCGGCGAAGCGGGCATCGTCGATGAACACACCGGGAGCGCCTGGCGCATATGAGCCGTACTCCAAGTTGTCTTCGCGTCCGTTGAGCAAGAGTGCGGAGCGGCCCGTGTAGAAGAAGACAGACGAGAAGGCGTAGTAGGCGTCGGCTTCGATCAGTTGTCCGGGCGGGCTCTGCTGGAGGCTCTCGGCCAGCGGGTAGGAGCCCAGGTAGTCCTCGAAGCGGACAAGGGCCATCCGCGCGGCGTGGAAGAAAAAAATCATACTCGCCGCCACGACGAGCACCGTTCGCCGCAGGTTGCTCCGCGAGGCGAACAGTCCCGAGGCCCCCGCTCCAAAGGCAAAAGCCGCCAGTCCGAGGGGAGCCTTCAGGTAAGCAAAAGCGCGAAGAGTCAGATCTCGCATGTGGCCGAGCGACAGCGTGTAGAGGTCCGAATGTTGGGTCAAGGCGCCGCCGATGTTACCCGGCGCGGGCTGCCGCCACACCAGCAGCAGGATCGCCGAAAGCCCCACGAAAATCAGCGCGAAGATGGCCAGCAGCGCCCGTGTGCAGATCGGAACCCAGCGGTTACCGGAACTCAATGCTGATCCCACGAGCAGCGCGACAGCAGGGTAGATCGGCATCGAGTAATACTCCTGGGTGGTCGAGAAGGTGAAGAACAACATGACCGTACCCATCCAGCAGAGAACCATCAAGCGTGCTCGACCCGCACGCGAATCCGCCTGGAACGAGAGAGTCCGGGAAGCGAGCAAGTAGATCGACCACGGGAACATCCAAACCAAATTCAAGAGCCAGAACCACAACCTTGGAACGGTGTTGTAGTCGCGCGGGTAGCGCAAGTTCAGAAATCGCAACAAGTGCTCGTTAATGAAGTAGAACCAGAGGAATCCGTGATATTCCCCCGCCCCGCTGTGCATGGAAAAGGCAAAGTACGGCGGATTGCGTAGCGTAGCGAGGACGTGCCAGGGAGCGGCGATCGCCAAGGTGACTGCCGCCACGACGCCCGGACGCAGCCGACGCCAAGTGTCCGCCGAATTCACTTGCCGCGTGATCACCATGTAGGCGAGGCCGGCGGCCAGCGGGAAGACAATGGCGATCAAGCCTTTCAACAACAGGCCAATCCCCAGGCAAGCCCCGAGTACCACCGACCAACGAAGCGCCGCCGGGCACTCCGGTTCGAGCAATCGCAACCACGCCCAGACGGCACCCGTGATGGCGAGGGTGAGCATGGCGTCCGGAATGAGTATCCGCGTGAACAGAAACAATCCCACCGACGTTGCCAGGGCTATGCCGGCGTAGAGTCCGGCCTCGTCGTGGAAGGCCCAAGACCCGAAGCGATATGTGACCCAGCAAAGAAGCACGACGACAAGTGCCAGCGGCAGGCGCGCGGCCCAGTCGTGAACGCCGAGCACCCGGTACGAGGCGGCCATCATCCAGTAGACCAGTGGCGACTTCTCGAGGTAGGCGACCCCATTCAGACGCGCGGTGACCCAATCGCCGGAGGCGAGCATATTCCGGGCGATCTGCGCCTGCACTGCATCCACATCGTCCATCAAGCGAGGTGGACTGGCAATATTGGCGACGAAGACGAGGCTGCCGGCTGCGACGACGAGCCAACCGCTTCCGGCACTTCGACGAGCGGTTTCGGCAACGTGGTCACCGCGGACGGAAGGTCGATCCTCCAACGCTTCATCCAGATCAACAGAACCATCAGACCCCATAGGTGATACCCCCAGTTTGCTCTCCTCTCCAGGTGTTCACGCAGCAGGCGTTCGACGGCACTCCAGCGGAACAACTTGCCGGACGACACCGCGTCCTCCCCGAGGGTGTCAAGGAGAAAAGGCTTCAGAACGCCTCGAAACCAATCGTGGACAGGAATGTCGAATCCGATCTTGGGCCGCCGCAGGGTTGAGTCCGGCAGCTTACCCTTCATTAGGCGGCGGAGTACGTATTTCGATTCCGATCCCCGCAGTTTGAATTGGTCCGGCAGGCTGTTAGCAAAATCAACGATGCGGGGATCCAGGAAGGGCGGTCGGACCTCTAGAGAGTGCGCCATGCTGATGCGATCGACCTTGTACAGGATGTCATCCGGCAGGTAGTAGCGCTGGTCGAAGTCGAGCGACTGCTGAAGGCGGCTCCTGTGCTCTCGGCCCGCCACGATGGCAGCCAGAGGCTCAGAGTCCGGGTAGTGAAACAGGCTTCGCTTCTCCGCCTCGGAGAATGTTCCATTCCAGAAAACGTGTGCGAGTTCGGGCGCCAGGAACGATCCTTGCAAGAAGCGCTTCACCTTGTATTCGAAACTAATTTTCTCGTCCGAAACCGGCAGCAGTCCCGCGCAGGCTAAGGCCGCTTTGCGCACGAACGCTGGCACCCGGCGAGCGGCCGCACCGTAGCGGTCGGCGCGGTAGGTTAGATAGCCGGCGAAGAGTTCGTCGGCGCCTTCGCCGGTCAGCAGAACGGTGACATCCTTCTGACTCATTTGCGCGAGGAACCAGACCGGGAGCGCCCCGGCGTCGGCGCTAGGTTCATCGGAGTAGTAGGCGATCTGTTCGATTGCGTCTGCCAGATCCGAGGTCGCGCTCAGATCGAATTCAGAATGCTTCGTACCGTAGCGGCGACTGACTTGCTGAGTGTATTCGCTTTCGTCGAATGATCGCCCCTGGTAGGTGATGGAGAAAGTCCGCAAGCGGCCGGAATAGGCCTGGGCTGCGTAGTGCAGGACCGTCGAAGAATCGAGACCACCACTCAGCCAGATGCCCACCGGCACATCGGAGGCGAGCTGCTCACCCACCGATTGCGCCAGTAGCCGATCGAGTTCCTGGCAAGCCTCATCGAGCGAAGTCGGAGGCTCCGGGGAAGCGCCCGCCACGCTGGAGCGGATGCTGCACAGTCCGTTCTGCCACTCGAGCACATGACCGGGCATCACCTTCGCGATGCCCTCGACCAAAGTGTAGGGCCCGGGCACATAGTTGAGGCTGAGATAGCAGTTCAATCCCCGGAGGCAGAGTCTTCGCGGAACCGCAGGGTGGGCAAAGATGCACTTCAGCTCGGAACCAAAATAGATTTCGCCATCCTGCAGGCAGTAATACAGGGGCTTAATGCCCATGCGGTCCCGAGCCAGGATCAGGCGCCGCTCGGACTGCACCCACACGGCAATGGCGAACATTCCGCGGAAGCGCGAGAAGCAGGCGCTGCCCCAGTGCTGGAAGGCGTGCCCAACGACCTCTGTGTCGCAATGGGTGCGAAAACGGTACCCCTCCCCTTCCAACTCAGCACGAATCTCCCGATAGTTGAAAATCTCCCCGTTGAACACGACAACCACATTCTTGTCCGGGCTGAGCAGGGGCTGGTCGCCCGCTTCCAGATCGAGGATGCGTAGGCGAGTCGCGCCGAGGGAGATCTGACCAGAGACGAAACGTCCCTGATGGTCCGGCCCACGGTGGACAAGGCAATTCAGGCCCGATGTCAACACCCCGGACGGCAATTCACGCGAGATGTGGGAGTACCCGAGAATCCCACACATGGATGTCGTCAACCTGCAGGAAAGGATCGTCCGTCAGAATCCATCTGCCCCATGACGTGGACTAACGGTCCAGATCCCGCTTCTTAGTAAGTTGTTCTGCGCAAGTATAAGCCCCAAGCGTCGAACTTCGATGCTTAAGATGCTGCCTCGGCCAGATTGGAAGCCTGCACCGCTGCACGAGCCGCGATCGCTCCTGCTAATTCTGGGCCCATGCCTTTTGCTGGCGAGTCGGCCGCTAGCGCTCACGCATGCCACAAAGTCGAATCCGAGTTGAAAAGTTTTAACATTGCGGCGTCACTACGTCGCGCTCGGAGGCTTTGCCCAGCTGCGAGCACGACGGTTTCGGCAGCAGTGGTTGTGCACCCTAGTGGTAACTCGCTGTCCCTGGCCCGCCAACCCCGAGTCGCGATCGTCGGCGTCCCAGGCCCGTTGCGGAGCCGTGGCGGACGCCGACCAGGAGAAGATGCGTTCCTGATGGCGTGCCCTGATCTGGCGCGACATGTCCGTTAATCGTAGCGGGCAGTCCCGAGAACAAGAACCACAAATCAGGCATTCCTCCGGGGTTGCTGTAATCGAACAGCAATCGGCCTTCCAGATCCGCGCACTACCGCGACTTCCTCGATTCGGCCTTGACTTACTCAAGAGCGGGATGTGGAGAGCGGGATGTCGAGAGCGCGCTGGCTGAGAACGATTCCCAGATCGCCTGGTGGAGTGTGCCAGAATTGGTCGGCACTTGGGGCCAGCAGAGAGGAGCGATCCATGCGATCTGCGAAGAACTTTTTATGCACTCTTATTGGCGTCTGCGCCCTGGCGCAACGAATTTCCTCGCAGTCGCCTGCGCAGAACAAACGCATCGTGATTGCCGCGAGCGCGGCGCTCGATGGCAAGGGCCACGTGTTGCACGACACTCGCATCGTGGTCGAGAGCTCGAAGATTGTGGCCATTGACCCAAAGGCCGGGCCGGTCGACTACGACCTGCGTGGCCTGACGGTGTTGCCGGGCTGGATTGACGCGCACGTGCACATCACCTGGAGCTTCGGCCCGGACGGGAAAAATGCTGGCCAGGGAGAGACCACACAGGAGGCCGCGTATGCCGCTGCCTCGAATGCCTGGCTGACATTGATGGCGGGATTTACCACCATCCAAAGCGTGGGCTCACCCACTGACGTTCCCTTGCGCGATGCCATCGCGAAAGGTATGCTCCCCGGCCCCCATATCCTTACGGCTGGCGAGCCCCTCTCCGGGCGAGGCGCGCAGACCGGGACGCCGGATGAAATCCGTGCCTTCGTTCGGAAACAGAAGGAGGCAGGCGCGGACCTCATCAAAATCTATGCGTCGGGGGGCATGACCCGGGGCGCGATGACGATGTCCCAGGAACAATTGAACGCTGCCTGCGACGAAGCGAACAAGCAAGGCCTGCGCTCGCTCGTGCACGCTTATCGAGATGCGGTCCGCGCCGCGACTCTTGCCGGGTGCACGGAAGTCGAGCACGGCCTGGGGGCGTCGGACGACGATCTGAAATTGATGGCCGAACGCGGGACCTACATTGATCCGCAAGCCGGATTGCTACTGGAGACCTATCTCCAATACAAGGACAGGTATCTCGCCGCACCCTACTACACGGAAGAAGGCTTTGCGGCGATGAAAGGGCTCATCCCGGCGCACCAGGAATTCATTAAACGTGCGGTGAGGATTAAGGGGCTGAAGATTGTGTACGGCACGGACGCCGTGGCGGGTGCGCACGGGCGCAACGCGGAGGATTTTATTAACCGCGTGCGCGACAGCGGAGTGGATCCGATGGCGGCAATGGTCTCCGCTAACTCTTTGGGGGCGGAAGCGCTGGGCATGGGCGATCAGATCGGCTCGATTGTGCCCGGCCTCCAGGCGGACATCATTGCGCTCACGGGGGATCCGTTGAAAGACATCACGGCCGTTCGGCGCGTCGTATTTGTGATGAAGGGCGGCATGGTTTACAAAAACGCTGCGCGTGGCGCGATTCCTGTTTATGCTGGTCAGCCGTGATTCGACACTGCCTGATCCTCGTTTTCCTTTATTGTTGTCTCAGTGAGCAGAGCCCGCATCGGACTTCCCTGCCATTACTTTAACGGTTGGCGGTCGCCCGCGAATTTCTCCCCTACCCCCACCCGACGTGCTCACGTCCCCACTTACGACGCCACCACTATGTGGCCCAAAGGCGTCCTCCTCCGCAATCGCCCGGCGCTTGAGTAAGAGGCATGATTGTCAGGTTTTATCGGTTCTGTGCAGGAATCTGTAAGAGGCCACGATTTTACGCGGGGTTGAGCCTTGTCGCTGGCAGCCAGCCCGCCGTGCCGTCGTTGTGGGAATGTGGGAACCCGCGTTTGATGCGGGTTTCCAAGCGCCGGGGAAGGTCCCGTTTGGGACTCTCCACGGTTGAGCCGGCGCGTCCTTTCCACAGCGAACTTACGGATTCTGCCCATTTTGGTGAGAAGCGGAGATCGGGCACGCCTAAAGATCGAAAACGTCACTTTCTAAAAAGCCGCGTAGCGTTTGTAACTAAATAATAGTTACATATAAGGGTACCTCGAAGATAACAACAAACTTAGCCGTTCCGAGTTATGGCAATCTGCCATTCATGCGAGACTATTCCCGCATGGGTGCAGGTCCTTCCGTATCCGAAGCAGAGCGTGGTTGGCTGCGGGTGTTAAGC
>Ga0137399_10000980_pt1 | contig 12500 bp, 11 predicted proteins | sample czorhiz316metaG_FD_104810 | JGI IMG/M metagenome (GOLD analysis project Ga0137399, IMG submission 104810) | Vadose zone soil microbial communities from Angelo Coast Range Reserve, California, USA - czorhiz3.16 metaG | ecosystem: Environmental > Terrestrial > Soil > Vadose zone | place: USA...
CGAGGCGAACGCGGGCGCGAAGAACGGGATCCACCACTTGAGGATCACCGCGCCCGGCGCGAACCGCTCGAGCGCCGCCGCGGTGCGCCGCCAGCTCGGCGGCCCGATCGAATCCAGCGTGCGCTCGACTGGAAACGTGGGGAGCGTGGCGTTCGGATCGAGCTGGCTTTCGCCCGGAAACAGGAATCCCGGGTACTGGCGCGTGAAGGTCCAGCCGCGCACTTCGGCGCCCGGCCGCAGCGCCTCGCCCAGCAGCCCGAGATACTGCGAGAGGCCGCCGCGCCACGGCGCGAGCGGTCCGAGCAGCGCGATGCGCGAGCGGTCCACGCCGCGTCAGCGCGCGATCGAGGACCAGGCGAGCAGGCCTCGTCGCTCGAACTGGAAGGGCACCACCTGGCCGCCGTGCTTCTCGAGCGTCGCGGCCACGCGGTGCTTGCGGTCGAATCGCGTGAGCAGGAGGAAGTATCCGCCGCCGCCGGCGCCCGGCATCTTGCCGCCGATCGCGCCTTCGCGCCTCGCGAGCTGATACAGCCGGTCCACCCGCGGGTTCGAGATCTCGGGGTCGAGCTTCTTCTTGTTCTCCCACGCCTGATGGAGCAGCTCGCCAATCGCGTCCACCTGCCCCAGCAGCAGCGCCTTCTTCATCTCGAGCGTCTCGGTCTTCAGCCGATGCAGCGCCTGCACCACCGGCCGCCGGCCGGAGCGATACGACGCGGTTTGCCGGTCGATGATGTGCGCCGACTGCCGGGTCTGTCCCATGTAGCACAGCAGCAGGCGGTACTCGAGCTCGTTCAGGACGTCGGGATGGATGCGCAGCGGATTCACCACCGTCGAGTCGCGGTGGAATTCGATGAAATTGAAACCTCCGAACGACGCGGCATACTGATCCTGCCGCCCGCCCGAGAGCTTCATGTCCTTGCGCTCGATGCGATACGCCAGCTCGGCGACTTCGTAGGCGGACAGCGAGCGCTCGAGCCAGCGCGCGATCACGCCGATCAACGCCACCACCATGGTGGACGACGAGCCCAGCCCCGACCCCGGCGGCGCGTCGGAGTGCGCCCACAGGTCGGCGCCGCGCCGCATCCGCATCGCCTTCACCACCGCCTTGATGAGGTCCAGGCTGCCGTCGAACTTCATGCGCCGCGGGTGATCGTAGCGCGCCACGATGTCGTAGTCCAGGCTCGCGAGCGTCAGCTTGGAGTCGCGCCGCGGGCGCAGCGAGGCGTGCGCGTACTGATTGATGGTGGCCGACAGCACCATGCCGCCATGCTCCTCGGGATAGGGCGAGACGTCGGTGCCGCCGCCACAGAACGACAGGCGGAGCGGCGCGCGCGCGCGAAAATACGTGCGCGGCTTCACGCTCCGAACCGCCGCTCCGCCCGCTCCCACTCCTCGGGCGTTCCGATGTCGTAGAACGTGCCTTCCAGCGGCACGCCGCGCAGCCGGTGCTCGGCGGCGAGCGCGGGCAGCACGTCGCGCTCGAGCGACGAGGGCCCCTCGGGCAGCCGCTCCCACAGGCGTTCCGAGAACGCGTACAGGCCGCCGCTCACCCACGCCGGGCCGAAGAACTCCTCGTCCTTCTCGATGAAGCGCTCCACCCATCCCTCCTCGTCGCGCTCGACGCGGCCGCGGCTCGCCGCGTCCTCGACGTGGAACAGCGCCATCGCGCCCTCGGCCCCGCTCTCCCACCGCGCCCGCTCGATCCCCCACGGATCGCACGCCACCAGCGTGTCGCCGTTCATCACCAGAGTCGGACCCTGGACGTGGCGCGCCGCCAGCTTGAGCGCACCGCCGGTCCCGAGCGCGCGATCCTCGATCGAGTACTCGATGCGCACGCCGAACGCGGACCCGTCGCCCAGCGTCTCACGCACCTGCTCCGCGCCCACTCCCGCGCACAACACCACGTCGTGGAGCCCGAATCGCGCCAGCCATTCCAGCTGGTGCACGAGGAACGGACGGCCGCCGAGCGGCGCGAGGCTCTTGGGCCGGTCGGCGAAGCGCGGCTTGAGCCGCGTGCCGAGCCCGCCGGCCAGGACGAGCGCCTTCACGCGTCCGGGTCCAGGTTGTAGCGGCGCTTGACCGGATATTCGGCGCGCGCGCCGAGATTCGCGATCATCTCGCCCAGCAGCCCCATCAGGATGAACTGGATTCCCACCAATCCGAGCGCGGCGCCGAACAGCATGAGCGGGCGCACGTGCATCGGCTCACCGCCCACCCACAGCACCACGAAGTAGACGCCGATGCCGAGACCGAGCGCGAGGAAGCCGAGCCCGACCCGCCCGAATACGTGCAGCGGCTTCAGCGCCGAGGTCGAGATGAACGCCGCGCTCATCAGGTCGAGGAAACCGTTCACGAAGCGCGACGCGCCGAACTTGCTGTGCCCGAACTTGCGCGCGCGATGATGGACCGGCAGCTCCCCGACCCGGAACCCGCGCCAGTTCGCGAGCGCGGGCATGAAGCGGTGGAGCTCGCCGTAGACCTCGATCGCGTCGGTCACTTCCCGCCGGTACGCCTTGAAGCCGCAGTTGAAGTCGTGCAGCGAAAGGCCGGCGACCGAAGACGTCACCGCGTTGAACAGCCGCGACGGCAGGGTCTTCGTGATCGGGTCCTGGCGGTTCTGCTTCCAGCCCGAGATCAGGTCGTAGCCGGTTTCCAGCATCTCGATCAGGCGCGGCAGTTCGGCGGGATCGTCCTGCAGGTCGGCATCCAGCGTCAGCACGATCTGGCCGCGCGCGTGGCGGAACCCGGTGGCGAGCGCCGCCGATTTTCCGAAGTTGCGGCGCAGCGACACCCCGCGCACGCGCGGGTCGGCCGCCGCCAGCGACTCGATCGCCCGATCGGTGCCATCGCGCGAGCCGTCGTCCACGTAAATCACTTCCCACGGGCGGCCGAACGCCGAGAGCGCGGCGGAGAGCTCGCGCTGCAGTTCCGGCAGGCTCTCGGCCTCGTTGTACGCGGGCACCACCACCGTGATCCTGGGCGCCGCGTCTGTTCCGCCCGGCGTGAGGCTCATCGCGCGGCCTCCGCGTAAAGGCCACGCGCCCAGTCGGCCTCGGCCTTGAGCCCCTGCTCGATCGGCGTCGCGGGGCGGAAGCCCAGCTCGCGCTCGATGCAGGTGGCGTCGGCGCGGGTGCGCAGCGGATCCCCGGGCGGGCGCGGCTCGAATCGCACGTCGGATTTCATCGCGAGCGCCCGCTCCAGCATCTCGATCGCCTCCATCACGCCGACCTGCGACCCGCCGCCCACGTTGTAGACCGCCTGCGGCGCGGCGCGGCGCCAGGCCCGCAGATTCGCCTCGATCGCATCGTCGATGTACGTGAAGTCCCGCGACTGCGTGCCGTCGCCGTAGACCGTGATCGGCTCGCCGCGCAGCAGCGCGCGGCAGAAGCGGTGAAACGCCATGTCGGGCCGCTGGCGCGGGCCGTACACCGTGAAGTAGCGCAGCGCGACCACCGGCAGCTTGAAGTTGCGCCCGTACAGCAGGGCGAGGTGCTCGCCGGCGAGCTTGGTCACGCCGTACGGCGAGAACGGTCTCGGCAGCAGGGTCTCATCGGTCGGATAGCGCTCGGCATCGCCATACACCGACGACGAGGAGGCGTACACGAAGCGCTCGAGCGCGGTGTTCCGATAACGCTCGAGCAGGCGCTGGGTGGCGAGCACGTTGTGCGAGACGTAGGTCGAGAACTCGCTGCCCCACGAAGCCCGCACGCCCGGCTGGGCCGCCTGATGGAACACCACCGTGACTTCGGGAAGTGGCGCGAGGTCCGCGACCGCGAGGTCGACGTCGATGAGGCGGAAGCGCGACTCGCCCGCGGCCCGCATCGCGCTCGCGAGGTTCGCCCGCTTGAGCATCGGATCGTAGTAATCCGTGAAGCAATCGACGCCGGTCACCCGCACGCCCTGACTCAGCAGGCGCTCGACCAGATGAGACCCGATGAACCCGGCGGCGCCGGTCACCAGCGCATGCGGCTCGGACATGCCAATCCCCCGGTCGTTCAGGGCAACGTCGGCGAGGGCGGTCGCGGCATGGGACTCGGCCGGGCGCCTCCGTGCATCTCCTGTTGCTCGGTCTCGAGCAGCTGCCGGGCCGCGGTGTCGGTCGGGTGCATGTTGACCCAGCGCTCGAGATATCCCGCGGCGCGCTCGCGCTGCCCGATCTGCTTCAGCGAGTAATACGCCGCGTAATACGCCTGATTGTAGCCGGGATCCACCTGGATGCAGGTGTCGAACTCGCGAATCGCGGCGTCGATGTGCCCCTGATAGATCAGCGTCACGCCGTAGTAGTAGTGGGCCTCGGGATTCCCCGGACTGCGCGCCGCGAGCTTCTGGAACAGCGCGACCGCGTGGGCCGTGTCGCCCTTGTCCATGTAGAAGCCTCCGAGCGGGATCAGCACCTCGGTGTAGTCGGGGAACATGCGCGCCACCCGCTCCATCTCGGCGATCGCGCCGTCGATGTCGCCCCGCTTGCGGGCGTCGAACGCGAGCTGCAGATGCGCGGCGGCGTAGTTGCGCGACAGCGTCGAGGCGTTCTCGTCCTTGTACACCGTGGTGTCCCAGGTGCCGTCGGCCAGGAACAGCCCGCGGTACTTGAACCGGTGATACAGGTTCTGGCGCGTCAGGGCCTCGTTCACGTCGGGGTGCAGCGTGTCGGGATTCACGCGATACACCAGGCCCTCGAGCGAGAAGTTGCGCTCGAACCCCATGTGCTCGGGCACCGTCACCGCGAAGTACGGCTGCTTCTTCCACCCGGTCGCGGTGCGGTCCTGCGCCATGATGTGCGCCACCATGAACTGGTTCGTGTACACCAGATGGCCGGCCGAGTCCTGCACCGCCCCCACGCCCAGCATCTTGATGGTGCGGTCGTCGAGGTCGATCGGGACCTTCGGCTCCTCGTCGCGCAGCTGCTGGATGTACCAGTCGGTGTTCAGCAGGCTGAGGTTCACCACGCGCACGTCCTTGCGCAGGTTTTCGACCTGCTGCATGTACCACAGCGGGAACGTGTCGTTGTCGCCGTTCGTGAACACGAAGCTGTTCGGCGCGAGCGGGGCCAGCATGTTGTACGCGTAGTCGTGCGCCACGTAGTTCCCGCGGCGGTCGTGCGTGAACCACAGCGTGCGCATCAGCAGGAACGGCTGCGCCAGCATCACCACCACGGCGAGCCCGGTGGCGGCGCGCTGCAGGGGCCCGGGGCTGAACGAATCGCGGATCCAGCCGATCAGGAACGTGACGCCGAGCCCGATCCAGATGGCGTAGATGTGATACCCGGTGGTGAAGAAGTAGTCGCGGTCGCGCACCTCATGATCCGTGAAATTGAGGAACGCGATCATCCCGGCGGTCGAGAACGCCAGCAGGATCCCGGTGGTCAGCCACGAGACTCGGTTCCGGCGTTGAAACCATCCGCCCAGCAGCCCGAGCAGCAGCGGCAGGGCGGCGTTGAGCGGCGAGGGCTCGCGGTGCGCCGCGCCCGGTCCGCCCGGCTGGGCGGTCGGGAACAGCGTCCACTGCCGTTTCCAGTAGCGCCAGAATTCCTTGTTGAGCTGCGCCGCGAGCGGACCGCGGCGGCGGAACATGCTGGTCTCGCCGTACTGCTTGCGCTCCAGCAGATAGCGCAGGCTGTCCCAGGTCGCCGGATTGCCCTCGTTGATGGCGGGATGCTGCACGGCGCGCAGCGGCAGGTAGGTGTGCGTGGAATAGCCGACCACCATCAGCAGCAGCGCGAGTGCGATGATGCGTCCCTCGCGTGCCTTCGGCCACATCACGGCCAGCGGCAGCGCGAGCGCGATCACCGCCGCCGCCGAGGTGCGCAGGTCGAAGTTCGCGTCACCGAACGCCGGGATCAGCGCGATCACGCCCGCGATCGCGGAGATCGCCCAGGCCCAGCCCGGCAGCTTCTTCTGCGCCACGTACACCGCGAACGTCACGATCGAGAGCACCAGCGTGATGCCGATCATGCGCTCCATGCCGTACGTCACGCCCAGCACCGAGAGGATCGGCATGGTGAGCATCACCGCGACCTTGCGATCCACCAGCGCGACCAGCAGTACCAGCGGCAATCCCATCATGCCGACGCCGAGGTGGACGCCGACGCTCAGCCACATCACGTAGATGCAGAGCAGGAGCGGGCCCACGCTGGGGCGGCGCTCGTGCGCCTCCCACCACTTGAGGCCGAGCCAGAACACCAGGATCTGGCCGAGGCTCATCATCGAGTAGACCTCGGCCTCGATCGCGTTCTCCCAGAAGTTGTCCGAGAACGCCAGCAGCAGCGCCGCGACGATGGCGCCGATCTGCGCCGTCCATTCGGCCGCGGACATGAAGGGACGCGACTCGGAGAGCGCCGCCGCGGTCCCGGCATTCGAGGGAACGCCCGGAGCCTCGCCGCCCTGCGGCCGGCCCTGCGCGAGGCGGATCAAGCGCAGCGCGGTGAGGTAGGTGAGCATCACCGCGAGCGCCGACGCCAGCGCCGACAGCGCGTTCACGCGCTGGGCGATCGTGGCCCACGGAACCAGGGTGGCCAGGTGCCCGATCAGGACGTAGAACGGGGTGCCGGGTGGATGAGGGATGCCGAGGATGTTCGAAACGGCGATGAATTCGCCGGAGTCCCAGAACGGGACCGTGGGGGTGAGCGTGATGAGGTAGACCGCGGCGGCCAGCAGGAAGACCACGGCCGCCAGGGCGGGCGTGGCGCGCTTGCCCAGCTCGTTCAAGGATCCCTCCGTCGTTGCTTCGCTTCGGCCCGGCGCCGCGGAGTGCGGGCCAGGAACACCAGCCCTCCGATCAAGCTCACCGACACCGCCACCAGATAGGTCGTGAACTGCATGGCGAACGCCGGCGCGCGACCCACCCCCACCAGGCCGAACAGCAGGACCCCCGCACCTTCGCGCAGTCCGATGCCGTTCAACGAGATGGGGAACGAGATTATCACCGCGAGCAACGGAACGAAAAGAAAGAAGTACGCGACCGGCACGTGGAGGCCGAGCGCGCGCGCCACCAGCACGTGAACCCCGATGCGCATCACCTGCACCACCAGGGCCACGCCCAGCACGCGCGCCATGAGTCCGCGCTGGTCGCGGAAGTCCGCGAGGCGGGCGGCGAGGTCGTCGAGATGCGGCTTGAGCCCGCCGAGCCCGATGCGCGCCAGCAGGCCTTCGAGCGTGGGCAGCAGGCGGGGATGGAACACCACCCAGAGCAGCGTCACGCTGAGCGCGAAGAATCCGACCAGCGCGAGATACGCGAGGCGCAGGTGGAAGCGATCGATCGCGGGGAACGTGGTGACGAGCGCGAGACCGGCGAGCGCCACGGTGCCGACCACGCGGTCCATCAGCACGGTCGAGATCGCGGTGGCCGGCGTGGTGTGGTAGCGCGAGGCGTCCGCGATGCGGGCCAGATCGCCGCCGATGTTGGCCGGCAGGAAATTGTTGAAGAACAGGCCCACGTGGTAGTAGGCACACACCTTCCAGAACGGGATCTCGATGCCGACCGCGGCGAGCAGCTGGTCCCACTGCCACGAGCCCAGCACGTTGCTCGCCACCAGCATCAGGAACGCCGCGACCAGCCAGGCCGGGTCCGCATGCGCCAGCGAATCCGCCACGCTCGAGAGCGGAATGCGCGCGAACAGGAACCCCATGAGTGCGACGCTGAACAGGACCTTGAGCGCGATCAGCAGCACGCCGCGCGTCCCCGGCTTGCTCGGGATGAGGTTCACGCGCGCACCTCGGCGGCGTGCAGCGGCGCGGTCCGTTTGCTCGCGGACGCCAGCAGCGCGTCCAGCGACCGCCGCGCGCAATCCGGCCAGGTGAAGCGCGCCGCCCATTCGATGCCGCCGGCGCCCAGCGACTCGCGCAGCGCGCGGTCCTCGATCACACGCAGCAGCGCCGCGGCCAGCGCCCCCTGATCGTCGTAGGGCACCAGCAATCCGGTGCGCCCGTCGCGCACCGAGTCGCGCAACCCCGGGCTGTCGGCCGCCACCACCGCGGTCCCGCACGCTCCCGCTTCCACCACCGTCAGGCCCCAGCCCTCCTTCGGCGAGGGCTGGATCAGCGCCCAGGCCTGCTGGAGCCGGCGCACCTTCTCCGCGCGCGGCAGGAAGCCGAGGAACTCGACCGCGTCCGCCACACCGAGCCGCGTGGCCGCCGCGCGCAGCGACGCACCGTGCGGCCCGTCTCCGATCACGAGCAGGCGCGTCTCCGGTCGCCGCTTTCGTACCGCCGGCAGGGCGCGCAGCACCCAGTCGAGGCCCTTGTAGCGCCGCAGGCGACCGACGAACACCAGCGTGGGATGTTCGCTCTTTTGAACCGCCGGATCGGGTCGGTAGCTGTCGTGGTCGAGCCCGCAATGCACCACCGCGATGCGCGAGGGCTCGATCCCGCGGCGCACCAGGTCGTCGCGCGTACTCTCCGAGATGGCGAGGAAGCGTGAGCCGCGATACACCAGCGGAATCAGCGCCTCGAGCGCGATCACGTAGAGCGCGACCGGCAGCGGGGCTTCGCGAAACGCGGTGGCGCCGAACAGATGCGGCACGATCGCCGCGACCGGGGCGCGCGACGCGAGCGGCGTCAGGCACGGCACCTTGTTGATGTCCTCGATCACGAGGTCGGGCGGCGCGGAGCCAAGCTCGCGGCTCAGCACGCCCGGAACCACGAGATTGAAGTTCCACCACGTGCCGCGCCGCATCAGGTGGATGCCGCGATGCTCGGAATCGGCCTCGGCGCCGTCGAAAGCGGCGGCGAGCCAGGTGACGCGCATCCCGCGCCGCACCGCCTCGACCAGGATCTCCTCGAGGTGGAGCTCCGCGCCGCCCGCCTCGGGGTGCTTCGGGTCGCGGAAGTTCACCGCCAGGAGGTGCGCGCTCACGGCTTTTCCGCCACGGTCCCGATCACGTGCGCGAGATGGAGGCCGGCCCGGGTCGCGAGCAGGCGCGCGCGCAGCGCCTCCCATCCCGCGTTCCAGGCGCGCGGTCCGCGCGGATCGAGCGGCAGCGCCAGTCCGGTGCTTCGCTTCAGCGCCTCGCGCGTCACGCGATACGCGAGCCCCGGCACCATGAACTCCCCGTAGGTCCGGCGCACCGTGAGCCCGGCACGCCGGCACAGCGCTTCCAGCCGCCCGGGCGTGAACTGGGTCTCCCAGCCCGCGAACCACGCGTTGAACAGGATCAGCACCTGCTTCATCGCGGTGTAGAGGTGCACGGTCTGCGGCACGTCCACGATCACGCGTCCGCCGCGCGCCGTGATGCGCGCATTCTCGATCAGCAGCGGCATCGGATCGCGAAAGTGCTCGAGCAGACCCTGGTGATACACCACGTCGAATGTGCCCTCGCGAAACGGCATCGCCAGTGCGTCGGCGCGCACCAGGTGAATCGGGATGCCACGCTCGCGCGCCTGGCGCGCCACCAGCTCGAGTGACGCGGGCGAATAGTCGAGCACGAACGCCTTCGCGCCGGCGCGTGCCAGTTCCAGCGTGTCGCGCCCCGATCCCGCGCCGACCTCGAGCACACGCCGGCCGGAGACCTCGAGCTCGCGCGCCACTTCGCGCGCCAGCCGGCCGCCGGTCGAGTAGGTGCGATCCAGATCGGCGTGGCCCTTCCAGTACGATTCCCAGTGATCGAGCGTCGAGACCCGCGTCGGGGTGGCGTTCGCCATTCATTCCCCCCAACGCAGCCGCTCGGCCAGGAACGGCGGCAGGCCCGCTTCGCGGATCCGCGTCATCGCGCTCTCGACGTCGTACTCGAGCCGCATGTGGCGCAGCGTACGCGCGGAATCGTCGTACAGGAGGTAGGCCGCGCGCGCGTCGCCATCGCGCGGCTGCCCCACGCTGCCCACGTTCACGAGGTAGCGACGCCCGGCCACCACCTCGACCTCCTCGGCCCGCGTGTAGCGCGCGCCGTTCCCGGTGACTTCGAACGTGCCGGGATAATGCGAGTGTCCGATCAGAACCAGGGCTTCGGTGCACGCCGCCATCTCGGCCTCGGCGTCGGCGGGCGACAGCACGTAGTTCCATTCTTCGGGATGCATCGGCGAGGCATGTACCAGCAGCGCGCCGCGCCACGACGTGGAGTACGGCAGGCCCTCGAGCCACGCGCGATTCTCCGCGCTCAGCGCGCGGTCGGTCCAGCGCGCGGCCTCGGCCGCCTCGCTGTTGAACCCGCCGAGTCGCAGCCGACCGATCGCGGCGAGATCGTGGTTGCCGATCACCGCGGCTTCGAGCTTCGGCCGCAGCTGATCGATGCATTCGTTCGGCGACGCCCCGTATCCAACGAAGTCTCCCAGGCACGCGAGGCTCGCTGGGCGGTGCTGCTCGAGATCCGCGAACACCGCCCCGAGCGCCTCGAGGTTGCCGTGGATGTCCGAGACGATGGCGTGCACCATTACAGCTCACCCTCGCGCAGCCGGCGGGCGACGCGATCGAGCACGCCGTTCACGAAGCGGCCGGAGGCCTCGGACCCGTAGCGCTTCGCGATCTCGATCGCCTCGTCCAGCACCACGCGCGCCGGCGTGCCGGCCCGTGACAGCAGCCCGGCGGCGGCGGCGCGCAGCACCGAGCGGTCGGTGGCCGCGAGCCGCGCCAGCGACCAGTTCTCGGCGGCGTCCGCGAGCGCGGCATCGACTTCCGCGAGGCGCCGCTCGAGGCAGTTCACGACGTCCGCGACCAGCTGAGTCTGGTCCTCGCTCAGACGCTCCGCCTCCTGAAGCGCGGTCCAGACCTGGGCAAAAGTGTCGGACGTGACGTCCGCCTGGTAGGCGACGCGAAACGCCACCTCACGGGCGTGACGGCGCGCGGATTCGAGTGCGCGCCTCATCCGGAGCGCACGTCCCTCGAGAGCCGCGCCATCTGCACCGCGGCCAGCGCCACCTCGGCGCCGCGATTGCCGAGCCGCCCGCCGCTGCGGGCCTCGGCCTGCGCCGCGTCCAGCGTGGCCAGCACGCCGTTCAGCACCGGGACGCCGGTGTCGAGCGCGACCCGCTGGAGCCCGTGCGACGCGGCCTCGGCGACCAGGCGAAAGTGCTCGGTCTCGCCACGGATCAGGACGCCGAGCGCGAGAATCGCGTCGAAGCGCCGGGTGTCGGCGGCCCAGCGCGCGCCGAGCGGCAGCTCGAACGAGCCCGGGACCCAGAAGCGCTCGATGGCGTCCGGCGCCGCGCCGCGGCTCTCCAGCACCTGAATCGCGGCGTCGGCCATGCGGCGCACCAGCGCCTCGTTGAAGCGCGATGCCACCACCGCGAAGCGGAGGCCGGTGGCGTCGAGCGCCGGCGAGTGCTCGCGCGCCATCAGGTCTCCCCCAGCTTGAGGTCCAGCAGATGCCCGAGCTTGTCGCGCTTGGTGGCGAGATAGCGGCGATTGTGGCGCGTGACCGGCATGGTGATCGGCGCGCGTTTCACGATGCGCAGGCCGTGCGCCTCGAGCCCCACGATCTTCCTCGGGTTGTTCGTGAGCAGCTCGATCTCGCGCACGCCGAGATCGGCGAGGATCTGCGCGCCGATGCCGTAGTCGCGCAGATCGGGCGCGAAGCCCAGCTTCACGTTGGCCTCGACCGTGTCGAGGCCGCGGTCCTGAAGCGCGTAGGCCCGGAGCTTGTTCGCGAGTCCAATGCCACGGCCTTCCTGGCGCAGGTAGAGGAACACCCCGCGCCTGCGCTTCGCGATGGCGCGCAGCGCGGCGTGCATCTGCGGCCCGCAATCGCAGCGCTGCGATCCGAACACGTCGCCGGTCAGGCACTGGGAGTGCACGCGCACCAGCACCGGGCCGCCGCGCTTGAGGTTGCCGCGCACCAGCGCGACGTGATGATCGCCTTCGAGCTTGCTCTGGTAGAGGTGGAGCTGGAACGCGCCCTCCGGAGTCGGGAGCGGCACGCTCACGATCCGCTCGACCAGCACCTCGCGCTTGCGGCGGTACTCGATCAGGTCGCGGATGGTGAGAATGCCGAGCCGATGGCGGCGCGCGAACTGGATCATCTCGGGCAGCCGCATCATGCGACCGTCGTCGGTCAGGATCTCGCACAGCGCGCCGACCGGGCGCAGACCGGCGAGCCGGCACAGGTCCGGCACCGCCTCGGTGTGCCCGGCGCGGCGCAGCACGCCACCCGGCAGCGCGCGCAACGGGAAGATGTGGCCGGGCCGCACGAAGTCCGTGGTCCGCGAGCGCGGCGACGCCAGCGCGCGCAGCGTGCGCGCGCGATCGTAGACCGAAGTGCCGGTGGTGGTGCCGCGCAGCGCGTCCACCGATTCCGTGAACGGGGTCCCGAACTTCGCGGTGTTCTTCGCCACCATCAGTTTCAAGCCCAGGCGATCGGCCTCCTCGGGCTCCATCGGCGCGCACAGGATTCCGCGCCCGTGCTTGACCGCGAAATTGACCAGCGCGGGCGTGGTCTTCTCGGCCGCGAACACCACGTCGCCCTCGTTCTCGCGGTGCGCGTCGTCCACCACGATGATCATCCGCCCGGCGCGAATTCGCGCCACCGCCTGCTCGACCGTGAGCATCACGCCGCGCGCGCGCAGCGGGCCGCGACC
>Ga0137399_10000982_pt1 | contig 12495 bp, 12 predicted proteins | sample czorhiz316metaG_FD_104810 | JGI IMG/M metagenome (GOLD analysis project Ga0137399, IMG submission 104810) | Vadose zone soil microbial communities from Angelo Coast Range Reserve, California, USA - czorhiz3.16 metaG | ecosystem: Environmental > Terrestrial > Soil > Vadose zone | place: USA...
GAACAAGCCGGTGCGCATCAGTCGCGCCATTCTGGAAGGTCTGGGCCTAGCCCCCTACTTCCGATATATCTACGGCGGCAACAGTTTTGAGAGGAAGAAGCCCGACCCGATGGGTACTGAGGTCTTGCTGCGGGATTTCGGGATGGCGCCGCGTGAGGCCATGATCGTGGGAGACTCCGAAATTGATGTGCAGACTGCCCGCAACGCCAACACGTGGGCGTGCGGCGTCACTTACGGGCTGGGCAGCGCGCGCCTGGCTGATTTTCCCCCAGACATCCTCGTGGACAGCCTCACCGAGCTGCCCGCCTACCTCGATCATCAATTCGCTGGCGGCAACCGACCTTAGCCCGGACTTCTCACAAGGAGTCAAGGAAGAAGAGGGAATTTTTCTCGGTTGAGGTAGTGAATTTCGCCGAGGTAATGGAATAGCTCTATTGGACTGCTGCGTTCGTGGTTGGCTGCGGAAGCAGCCGCTGCAGCGCTCTGCCTATTTCCTCGGGCTTGAAGCCGAACGGCCCTGGTCCGCTCTTGTGCGCGATGCGTCCCTCGCGGTCGATCACGTAGAGGCGATCCGGCCAGCCGGTGTAGGCGGTCTCGGTCGAGTTATCGAAATTGTCGATCAGCGCGGGGAACTCGATGCCCAGTTTCACCACGCACATCCGCGCTACCCCGCTGCGCTCCTCAAAGCTCTGTGGGCTGGCGAAGACCACGTTGTCCTTGATGTTGCTGGTCACCTGCCAGCCATTGCTCGGATGTGCCTCGCGGATATAGACCACGTAGAACGCCACCTGGTCCTTGTACCGCTGGTAAAGCTTGTTGAGCGCGGGAACCTCCCGGCGAAACGGAGGTCAAGTGTAGCTGCCAAACACCAGGACGACAGGCTTATTCCCGCGAAAGCTGGAAAGCTGCACCCGAGATTTGTGGTCTACCGTCTCGAGTGAAAAGTCCGGCGCCGTATCGCCCGCCTTCACGTGGCCCGCGCGAGCCAGGTACCAGAGCGGTTTGAAGGGTAGGATAAAGAACAGCGGCCTCGGCAGTTTGGCCATGATTTGACCAAACCTGTCCGGAGGCTGATACATCACGGCCAGCAGCCCGGCCGACAATAGGGCATAAGACGCTACCGCGACGCCCGCAATTCTTAGGTATTTCATTTCACGCTTTCGCCCGTCAATTCTTGGTGATGCGCGATTCTATCGCAACTGCGAGCTGCGAGCCACTGAACTCGGCCAGATGGGCAGCGCAATCTCCCACTGCTTGCCGCGCTGCAAGTCAATCCCTAGAATAGCGCCATGTTGGGGTCATCTCGCCAGAGCGCTCCGCTGCTCTGCCTCGGAGCACTGCTCTGCGTCCTGGCCAGCTTCCTTGGGCTGGCCATGGGGTGCGGTGGAGGGAGCAGCGGCGGTCCGCCGCCTCCACCGAGTTTGACGTTCGTAGGCAGCACCCAGGCCGCGCCGGGCGGAGGCCCTGCGCTACCACCGCGGAACGGCCTGGCCAAACCGACGGACGCGATCGAGATCACTGCGCGCACAGCGCCGCAAGGCTCCGGCACGAACGCCCCGCCACATACTCTGGCCGTAGTCTCCAGCACCGACAACTTTGCCACGCAGACCAGTACGGCGATGACGTTTGTCCGCAATGGTGCTGGACCGAACTCTGACCAGGCACTTTGGCGCTCCACACTGAGTTCATTTCCTTCCGGCACCGAGGTGCAATACTTCGTGCGAGCCACCGCGGGCGGCGTCACGCTGACCGACAACAATGGCGGCGCGAACTATGAGTTCAACATTCCCCTGCTGGGCAGCATCGCCGCTTCGCCGCCGTTCATCGTGTTGCAATGGTTCGCCACCTCCTGGCGGGACATCCAAAGGCGTTTACCGGAGGTGGTACAAACCGGCTACAACATTCTGTATCTTCCGCCACCGCAGAAGGCCGCCACCGGCAGCAACTCAGTTGGGTTTGATCCCTTCGACCGTTTCGACCTGGGCGACCGCCTCCAGCGCGGCACCGTTCGCACGCAATACGGCACCACGCAGGAGCTGCTGGAACTGGTGGACGCGGCCCACCAGCTTGGGCTCCGGGTCTGCTTCGACACAGTGGCCAACCACAACGCCAACCGCTCGGGCGGAGTCCCCGCGGGCGGTTATCCGGATCAGATTCCAGAAGATTTCCATTTTCAGGGTCCGATCGGAATGGACATCCAAAACTTTGCCCCGTTCGGCTTTCAAACCTTCAACTGGGAATTACTGGGCCTGGTGGACTTGGCACAGGAAGATGGTAACAAGGTGGCGCCGCCCGCGCGGCCCGCCAATCCGCAAATTTCGTTAAACGCGCAGCAGAAACCATCCTGGGTGCGACATCCGCGCGTGCCGCAGTATTACCCGAGCGGCGCGACGGTCGCCGAGGACATCCGCGAATACCTCTCGCGCTGGGGGCAATGGATGGGGCAGGTCGTAGGCGCGGATTGCTATCGCCTCGACGCAGCGCGTCACGTTCCGCCACCGTTCTGGGGTGGTGCGACTAACTTCACTGGTTCCGATGGCACAGCGTACGCAGTGACCGGGGCACAACAATTTATCCCCGCGCTCGATGCCGGTGTGGTGGCGCGTACAGCCGGAAAACAGCACGCCCTGGTTTTCGGCGAAATCTTCAACAGCGATCCGCGCGAGTTCGCCGCTTATGCCAAGGCGGGTATGAACTTGCTTGACTTCACGCTGACGTTCAACGCCGGCAAGGTTTTCGATCCCGCCGGCACGGGGGATCTGGGCGTAGTGGTGGGCAATCCTCCCAGTGGCGATGCGGGCATGGGCTTTCAGTTCGGGGGCATCGACCCGACGGTTGCTCTCGCGCAGATTCACAACCACGACGTCAACCTCCCGAAATCGGAGAATCTCGCCTATGCCTTCCTGCTGACGCGCGCAGGGCAGCCCATCGTGTACTTCGACGGTAACAATCTAGCGGTGGGCAGCTCCTTCCCCAAAGCGGGCCGCACAGATGCCTTGGGCGAGGGGGACGATTTCACCGCGCGGCTGGTCAACGCGCACAACGAGTACGCGCGCGGGGACATGGTCAACCGCTCCACCAGCGCCACGCTCTACGTCTATGAACGGCAGGTGGGCGGCCAGGGCGTGCTGCTCGTCGGCTTGAACGCGCGCGGCGACTCCGGCGGCGCGCAGACAGTCACTGTGGATACCGCCTTCCAGCCGGGTGACGTCTTGGTGGATCTGGGCGGGCAGCAGCCGGCGGTGACGGTCGGGCCGGACAAGCGCGTTACCCTCACCGCGCCCAGCAACTTCAGCGCCAGCCAATCCAACAACGGCCGCGGCTACGTGCTCTATGCGCTGCGGAATCCGCAAAGTACCGGGCCGTTCCCCGTCACCATTGAGCAGGGTGGTGTTCCCCTGCCCTTTCAGACTTTCCCCACTGCCGATGGCAAAGTGCGCGATCCAGAACCCGGCACTACATTCAAGGCGCCCGTGGTGACGGGGAACACAATCACCATTCGTCTGACCAGCGATTCCATCGCAGGCAACGCGGTCGCGCGCCTCGATGGCGGCGGAGTAGCCCTCGCCGGGCGCTCGCCGATTATCGGCAGCGCCGAGGGGCTCTCCGACGGCTTCGTCAACACCGACGGCGCGAATGGCGCGTTCTCGCTCGCCAACATCGATCTCTCCGGCTTGCGCGAAGGACTTCACGTTGTCGAGTTCCGCGCTTTTCTCTCGCAAGCGGCCGTCCGCCCGCCGATCTTCAAGAGTTTTAGGCAAGTCTTCATCATGCAACGGCCGCCGGCGGGCACACACACTGTGGACGGTAACTTGAGTGATTTCTCTTCAACTGCGGTGAAAGCGGTGCAGACTGTGGCCACCACCGATCCCGGGCGCAGCGCGCTAAACCGCCTGCTGGTGGAGAACGACAACGATTTCCTCTACATCGGTTTGGTGGGCAATGCCGACGCCACCGAAGATCCGGCGAGGCTAAACGGCGTGGTGATTTGGCTCGATGTGGACTATGGCGCGGGAACCGGCGTAACTAATTTCGGCCTGCTCAATGACGATAGTGGCCCTGCGACGCGTCTGATTTCCAGCCTGGACACCACCGCTCCGCCCGGATTCGGCGCAGATTTCGTTCTGGCGTCATTCCGCGGTGGCGAGCTCTCCACAATCCAGACCTTGGTCCGGCAGGACGGCTCCCGACTAATCGGAGGCCCTCGCGCTGCGGCGTCCTTTGGCAGCGCCACCGGCTTCTATCACATCAATCCGGCCAAGCTGAATGATCTGGAGGAGCTGTCCGCTCAGATTGCCTGGTTCCCACCCACGGTGGCTAACGGCGGCCCGGCGGCGGAAACCCAGCCCACCGGCGGCCCTGGCAACGGCATGGAAGTCGCCATCCGGATTCACGACCTGTTCCCGGGATTCATTGGACCCGGCCTTCCGCCCGCAGCCCGCCTTGCAGTCCATGCTTACATCATTTCGACCGGCGAGACCGGAGCTATCCTGGCCTCGGATGACCCGAACAGGGTCACGCTTGGCGGCCGGCCTCGCTTCCGCGGAACACGCTCCAACCAAATCCTGACGTTCTGCACCGGCGGCTGCCAGTAAGCGTCACGCCATCGAGCCCACTTATCCGCACCTGCTAAGCAAGATTAAGGAGAAGTTCTCTTGGGACAGGCTAGCCGGGATCCCCGACCATTTCCAACACCGCGCCCCCATCGGTGTGAATCTGCTCGCTAGGATGGCCAGGACGGTTGAACTCGAGCGTGGCGCGGGCGAAGCTGTTGTTGGCCACCGCAAAGCTCCCCGAGCAATCCGTCTTCAGGTACGCCAACTGGTGGGCGGAGACTCCACTGCCATCGATCGCCGCGACGAGGGAGGTGTTCTCTTTGCGGTTCTCGCATCGGAACGCCCATTGCATATCCTTGCCGTCCCGGCGCAGCGGCTCCATCTTCGGGAAGGTGTACTCTTTCCCGCGGTGCCACAGCACCGCTTTTCGGAAGCGCAAACCCAGCGGCATCTCGTACTCCAAGGCTTCAAAACTGGTGGGCGAGCCGCCATAGGCCGGCAGCGCGATGCAATGCGTCCAAGTCCAATCGTGGCGATGACGGAAGCCGCAGTTGTGGCCCTGCATTCCATAGCCGAGTGGATCGCCGCGCCAGGTTTGGCCATTGAACGTGATCTCCCCGGAGAAGATAGCGTCGGAGTGCGGCGTGCGGGAGAAGCCTATCCACCCTTTATCGCTTAGCGTTATCCCAAAAGTCGAACGATAGCGCAGATCCCAGGAAACTTTATGTTTCCAAGGGCCTACTATCCGGCCTGAGCAGGAATCTTCGGTGATCTCACCGCCCCAGTATTCCTCGCCCATCTTGAAATGGAACGGACTAGCTCTTCGCCGGCTGAGCAGAAGCCGGTCTGCCACGCTTCCTCCGATTGTGCCTGCGGGTTCGGCGCCGCGTGGAAACCAGTGGGCCCAGATCTGAACAGGCAGTTGGTTCTCGGCGCCAGGGTAATTCGGGCAGCCGCCACGAGCCGCTCGGCCGAGATTCATCAGCAGATAGCGAAACCACCACGCCCCGCTGCCGTCTGCCAGCCCCAGCCGGATGAACCAGACCTCGTATCGCCGCCGCATCGATGCTGTCGAGAACACGGCGTTGAGTGAACTCTTCTTCATCTGTGCCGTACCGGTGATTTGCGCCGGAGAACAAATCGATTTCCTGAATTTAGCACATTGCGTGTGGAACCGGGCTTCGGCCCGGCAGCATGCTTCTGCCCCTTCGCCACCGAGCTGCGCAGCACGCTCGGCGCTTGAGGCTATCGGGCGGGGTGTCGTATGATGCCGGGCCTGGCGAATCAGGCTCGAAAGTCTCTGGCTCTATGCTCACACGCGGGATTGGAGAGGGAAGCCGCTGGCTGCTGGACAAGATTGTTGCCGCCCTGGCGGCGACGGGCATCAACCCCAATCTGCTGACGTTTCTGGGCCTGCTGGTAAACCTTTCGGCATCGGTGATGTTCGCCCGCGGACGATTTGGCAATGCAGCGGCGCTAATCTTCCTTGCCGGGTTCCTCGACATCCTCGATGGGCAGGTGGCGCGACGCCAGAATCGCGTTACAGCTTTCGGGGCCTTCTACGACTCCACGCTCGACCGCTACTCTGACATGGCGCTGTATATGGGCCTGCTGATCTATTACGCCGTCAACGGGCGCGCCTCGTACGTCATCCTGGCCGCGGTGGCCACGGCCGGGTCGGTGATGGTCAGCTACGCGCGGGCGCGCGCCGAGTCGCTGATTCCTACCTGCAAGGTGGGCTTTATGGAGCGGCCTGAGCGCCTGGTGCTGCTGATCATCGGCGGCACCTTTAACCGCATGGCTCCAGTCCTTTGGGTGATTGCCGTGGTCTCCACCATCACCGTCATTCACCGCATCGTCTACACCTGGCAAGAGACTCGCGCCGGGCGCACGCTGCCGGGCATTCGCCTCACCCTCTAACAGCTTGCTGAAAAAGCGCTTTTGTTGTCATTCCGAGCGAAGCGAGGAATCTGCTTTTTCACAAAAGTCGAAGAAAACAACAGATTCCTCGTCGCCCCTGGCTCCTCGGAATGACATCGCGAAGGGTTTTTCAACAAGCTGTTGATTGCCTTTCCCAGTCCAATGTGGCTACAATGACTTTAGAGGTAGCTACATGAGGAAAGTCGGAAGCCGCGAGTTGAAAAACCGCTTGGGACGCTATCTGACCTTGGTAGAGAAGGGACACACAATTCTTGTCACCGATCGCGGGAAGCCTGTCGCGAAACTCGTACCGGCCGAGGAAGAGGCCCCGAAACCCCAAGACTTAGACGACAAGTTGAGAGCCTTGGCGGCGGCAGGCCATCTGCGCTTGGGAACGCGTCCATTTGCGCGGGTTAAGCCAGTGCATGCAAAAGGGAAACCGGTCTCGCGGCTGATTCTTGCAGACCGGAAATAATGCTCTACCTGGATGCGTCGGTCCTTGCGAAACGTTACTTCACTGAGCGGGGCACCGATGCGGTCCAGACAAGATTCCGTTCTGGAGAGAGAATCTTCACCTCAGTGCTCAGCTATGCTGAGATTCATGCTGCCCTGGGCCGCAAATATCGGGCCCGCGAATTGAAGGCAAACGACTTCGAGCTGGTGCGCAAAGCGTTTGTGCACGACTGGCTGTATTCCTTGAAAGTTTTGGAAATGAACGCCGCGACATTAGCTGCCCTTCCGGACTTGGTCGAGCATCATCCTCTCAAGGGTCTCGATGCCGCACACCTTTCTGCCGCCCTTTGGCTTCGCGACATGTGCTTGCTTACACGTGATTTTGCTGCCGGTGACGTCGTTCTTGAATTCGGAGTAGTGGATCGAAGATTGGCCCGTGTGGCCACTGCGTGCGGATTGAAGGTGTTCAACCCCGAAGCTTCAGCCTGACTCGCGGCTGTCCATCGCCTCGTCCACCGGTTGAGAGATGATCCGGCGCACCCGCTCGCGCAGGGCGGCGAGATCGTCTTTGCCCAGATCGGCGATCTCAATCGTATCGTGTAGGTGCACCACGATTCTCGAGGGTCGCAGCATCCAGCTATCCTTCCGGTTGAACTCGAACGAACCTACAATGCTGACCGGCACAATGGGATAGCCCAATTGCTGCGCCACGCGGAAGACGCCGTCCTTAAACGGCCCCACGCGGCCGTTGCGCGTGCGGCTTCCTTCGGGAAACACAACCAGGCTGACCCCGTCGTCGAGGGCTGCCTGGGTGAGCTTCCACATTCGCTTCAGGTCGGACGGCTTGCTCAGGTCCGGCACCGGCACATTACCGAAGCGCTTCATCATCCAGCCGTACACGGGAATCCTGAAGTGCGACTCCAGCTCCCATCCCCGCACAAACTGCGGAATGGCCGAGTAGAGCACGAAGGGATCAAACAGATTAACGTGGTTGATGATAAAGAAGCTGGTTCGCCGCGGATCAAATCCCGGCGACCGCCGCACCTCGAATTCCACGCCGGCCAGCCGCAGAAGGTTGCGGCAGAGCCATCGCTGCGGCCGATCGTTCTTGCGCGGGTCGATGAAGATGCCCAATAAAATCAGGAGGCTGCAGACGACGAAGAAGAAGCTCCCGCAGACGATCCACAGAAACAACGAACGCAAGACTAAGTAAATCTTTCTCATTCGCACCGTGCTGAAGTACCGGGGCTTGTCCGCTTGACGACCGCTGCTCTCATACCACCACGTCCAGCGCGCCCGGCAAAACCTCGACCCGTTGGCAATGCAGCGTCAACACCTCACCGTCCACCATGATGTCCACGGGGCCCTCCAGGTCGAATTCGATCCGCCGGGCCCCGCGGCGCGACGCCAGCGGGTGATTCAGGTGCGAGCCGTCGTACAGCGTGTGCAGATTGCGGATCAGTCCCAGGCGGCCAATCGGTCCCCAGCGGACATACTCCACCAGGCCGTCGGCCGTATCCGCCATCGGCGCGATCATCATTTTACCGCCGGTAAATTTGCTGTTGCTGAAGCTCAGGAACAGGCAGCGCCGGCGGTCAAACTCCGCCTCGCCATTGGCGCGGAGCGGAAACGCCCGGCGGCGCAGTCGCGCCAGACACGTCAGCACACCCAGCAGATATCCCAGCTCCCCCAGACGTTTGAATTTTCGGCTGGTGATGGCGGCAACATCGGCGGTAAAGCCGATGCTCAGCAGGTTGATGTAGTGAAGAACCCCGTCTTTGTGTGTGAGCCGCAGCACGTCGCAGGCGCGCCTTCGCCCTCCGAGGATAGCCGTGGCCGCGTGCTCCACACCGCGATCGGTGAAGTCGCGCAAGAAAGAGTTGCCGGTGCCGAGCGGAAGAAAACCGAGGGCTGCGCGCTCGCCGTCGGCGGCCCCGGGAAACAGACCGTTGACGATCTCGTAGGCGGTGCCGTCGCCGCCTACGGCGAGAAACTTGCGATAGCCACGCGCATACGCCTCGCGGACCAATTGCGTGGCTTGGCCCGGGCCGCGGCTCTCGATCACCTCCAGCGGCACCCCGGCTGCGCGCAGCTTCTCGATGGCCGTAGGAGCCAGCCGGCCGCAGCGCCCGCCGCCCGCGGCGGGGTTGACCACGGCCAAGAAGCGCTCTCTCACAGCGCGACCACGGCGCTTGCGCGCTCCAGGCGCCGCCCAATTTCTTCGGCCAGGATGGTGCGCTTGATTTTCAGCGAAGCAGTCCGCGGGAAATCCTGGTCCCAGACAATGTAGCCGGTGATGCGCTTGAAGTTCAGTAGGCGCCGGTTGCGATTGGCCAGGTCGGCGCGCAAAGCTTCGGTGAATTCCTGGCCTGGCTCGAGCCGCAGCGCGATCACCAATTGCTCGCCAACCATCGTCCTCCGGGGCCAGAGATAGTTGGCCGCAAAGACGCAGAACTCCTTCACCGGCAGGCCTTCGAAAGCGGTCTCAATGTCCTCGGGATAGATGTTTTTGCCTTCCTCGGTGACGATCATGTTCTTCTTCCGGCCGAACAGTTGCAAATGGCCGGTCGCGTCGATGCGGCCCAGATCGCCGGTCATCAGCCAGCCGTCCACAATTGTCTCCGCGGTCATCTCCGGGTCGTCCAGGTAGTGCGCCATCACCGTCTTGCTGCGGACCGCGACCTCGCCAATACCGTCCGCGTCGGCGTTGACGATGCGCACTTCCATCCCCGGCAGCGGTTTGCCCACCGTGTCAGGTCGGAAGGGGTTGAAGTCGTTCAGCGTGACCGCCGTCCCCGCCTCGGTCAGGCCGTAGGCGTTGGCCACGGGGATGCCCAGGTCGTAGAAAAATTGCAGCGTCGCGGGCTCGGTGAACGCGCCGCCGACAAACAGCGCCCGCAGTTCGCCGCCGAAGGCTTGATGCACCTTGCCGAACAGTCGTCGGCTCAGTTTCAGGTTGGGCCGGCGGCGCGTAAGAAGGCGATTGAGCCCCATTACCATCTTGAAGACGATTCGCTTGCGCGGCGGCAGCTCGGCAAAGCGCGCCCGCAGCCCCTTCTCCAAGTTTTTCAGCACCAGCGGCACCAGGGTCATGTAGGTGATCTTGTACCGCGAAAACGCCTCACGAATGTATTCCGGACGCAGCGTGCGCAGATGCACTACGGCTGCGCCGCAAGTAAACGGCCCGATGAAACCGACCATGAAGTCGATGGCGTGATTGGTCGGAAGAATGCTCAGGTAGCGCACACCCGGCCAGAAGGGATAGAGCGACGTAAGCGCCATGCACTGCTCGAGATAATTCTCATGCGTCATCACGCAGCCCTTGGGCCGCCCTCCCGTGCCCGAGGAGTAGACGATAGCGGCCCAGTCTTTCCTCGCGCGCGGGGCGAAGCCGGGCTCGCGTTCGCTCCGGAATTCCTCCCAACGGCACGCACCGGCGAACTCCGCATTCGGGGGTGTCTCCGTCACCAGAACCGTTTCGGCCCTCAGGCCTGGGAAGCCCTCGTCCTGCGTGATGGCTCGCCAGAGATGGTATTCGACGATCAGCACACGCGCCTTCGAGTGTGCCAGCAGCGCCAGATGTTCTGCGGGCGTGAGCTTGTAGTCGAGCGGCACCAGCACCCCGCCTGCATAAAACACGGCGTAGGCAGAGATCAGCCACTTCGACTGATTCGTCATGATGATGGCCGCGCGGTCGCCCGCGGCGAAGCCCGCTTGTTGCAGCGCGCTCGCCAGCGGCAGCGCCGCTTCCTTGAATTGACGATACGTCAGCCGGCATTTTTCCCGGTCGCGGTCGGCTTCGATTAGGCAGGTTTCGTCCGCCCAGCGCTCCAGTGCATTCCGCAGCGCCGCCCCCAGCGACTCATAGTTCTTCAGATCTAGCATTGTGGTCTGTTGAGTCGGAGCCAATGCACGCGTAGGCGAGCTTCTGGCCGCCAGTCGTTGCATTCACGCGCTTTCTCTTTGTGCTTCAACCAATTTCCATCAGAGGCGGGATTGTATGCGATTGGCGAGTGTACGGAAATCAGTCACGCCTTGCAGTTCGTAGTCGGGCAATTCGATACCGAAGTGATTTTCCAGCCGTGTCAGCAGCTCGAGCGCTTGCAGGCTGTCAATACCCAGCTTCTTGAAGAAGTCATCGTTCGGGGCGAGCTCGGCCCGCGGCACTTTGAAGTGCGTAGCCGTCAGGTTCAGAATTTCGTCAGTGGTTTGTTCAAGCGTCCTCATAGGCATCTCTTTCTGCGGGCGCGTGGCGCATGACATATCCAACCGCTGTCAGGATGTCATTCCGAGCCCACCACAGCGGGCGAGGAATCTCTCAGAGGGATGCCCGCCCGCTCGCATAACACCGACCGTTCACGGCAGATAGGGTAGCGCGTCGGTACTTTCGATGAACTTGCGCAGGCCCTCCATCACCGCTGGCCGGGTGAACACCTCGCAAAAGATTTCGATCTCGCGCTGCAATTCCTTGTGGGGAATCGGCTTGATGAACTGTTTTGCAGCGGCGCTGGTGGCGCGATCAAATTTCCTGACTTGGGCGGCGGTGGACCTTGCCACGCGCAGCGCCTCGCCTTCAGCCGCCACCTGGCTGGCCAGGCCCACAGCCAGGGCCTTGGTGGCGTTGATGCTGCGCCCGGTCAGCAGCAGGTCGCGCACCACTCCGTTGCCCAGGTCGCGCTTCAGCCGCGGAATGCCGCCGAAGCCGGGAATCAGCCCCAGGCGCAGCTCAGGAAAACAGAATCGCGTCATTTTGTCGGCGATAATCAGATCGCAGGCCAGCGCCAGCTCGAAGCCGCCGCCGAAGCAGACGCCGTGCACCGCAGCAATTGTGGTGAGCGGCGATGCATCGATCGTGTTCATCACGCGGTGGATGCGCTCAAGGAATTTGCGCACACTGGCCAGCCGTGCGCCCGCGCCCAGCTCTTGCGAGCGGTGGTAGAGCTCGCGCAGGTCAGCGCCGGCGCTGAATCCCTCTTTGCGGGCGCTGTGAATGATCAATGCGCTTGGGCCTTCCGGCGCGGCGCTCGCGTGGCTTGCCAGGGCTTCGAGCGCCGCGGCAAACTTCTCTAATTCTTCGAGCATCGTTGAACCGATTTCATTGCACGGCTCGCGATGCAGCTCGAGCTCCAGTACGCCGTCGGCGAGCTCCCAGGAAATCGTCCTACCCTTGAAACTCTTCATGTAACCTTCTCGCGGTAGAGCTCTTCGATTTGCGAGGCGAAGCGGGCGGCGATAGCGTCGCGTTTGAGTTTACCGTTGGCGGTTAGTAACCCGCTTTCAATCGTGAACGGCTCGCGCTCGATGCGAAACGCGCGGATTTTCTTGTAATGCGGCAGTTGCCCGTTTATAGCGTCGAGCGCCGCCTGCACCCGCTCGCTCGGAACCTCACCGGTGACAATCGCTGAGAGGGAGTTTCGTCCATTGCCCACCAAGACCATCTGGTGCGATCCGGGAAGCTGCCGAAGCAGTTTCTCTTCGATCGGCTCGGGCGCGATATTGTGGCCGGAACTGAGAATAATCAAGTTTTTCAGCCGGCCGATGATGCGCCAGTTGCCCGCGCTATCCA